>WNGL01017007.1_pt2 | contig 13207 bp, 14 predicted proteins | sample 5400591 | NCBI WGS metagenome assembly WNGL01 (sample SAMN13153377, study PRJNA577476) | soil metagenome | isolation source: 80 cm soil or saprolite under Garry oak tree replicate 1 | place: USA:California | collected 2016-06-15
AGGTGATCGATCTCATCCTCGGCTCCCCGCCGGGCGAGCCGGCGGCCCAGATCCTCGGCGGTGATCTGACGCGCGGCCCGGGACATGTCCCGCACGGGGCGGAGGGCGCGACCCGTGATGACGAAGCCGCCCACCGCGGCGAGGGCGACGGCCACGGGCACCAGCCAGAGGAGCGTGGTCAGGTATCCGGCCAGCGAATCACGCAGACGCGCGAGGGGAGCCGAGACCTGGATGATCTCGACGCGCCGGCCTTCTCGAAGCACGGGGACGGTCAGGAGCCGTACCGGTCCGCCCCGCGGGTCCTCGAGCGTCTCGAGCGTGCGGCGGCCCTGCGTGGCATTCGCGCGCGCCTCGGGCGTCAGGGGAAGGGCCATCGGGGGCGGGCCGGAGCGAAAGCGCGAGCGGCCTTCGGGATCGAGGAACTGATAGTACCGGTCGGAGAAGCCGGGGCCGAGCAGCTCGCGAATGGCGCGCTCCACCTCGGAGTCGCCGGCGCCGCGCTCGTCCGTCTCCCGGACGATTTGCGCCACGGAGGCGAGGGAGGCGTCCACCTGTTGGAGCAGGCTCCAGCGGAGAAGGGAATAGGACAGCGCGCTCATGACCACGAGGATGGCGAGGAGCACACCCGCGTACCAGAGGGCGAGCCGGGCGCGGAGCGACAGCGGCCTCACGGCTCGTCCTTGAGCACGTAGCCGGCGCCCCGCACGGTGTGCAGGAGCTTCCGCTCGCCGGAAGCTTCGATGCGACGCCTCAGGTAGCCAACGTACACGTCCACGACGTTGCTCTCGGAGTCGAAATCGAGCCCCCACACGTGCTGGGCGAGCATGGGGCGGCTCAACACGCGGCCGGCGCTGCGCATGAAATACTCGAGCAGGGTGTACTCGCGCGCCGTCAGCTCGACACGCCGGGGGCCGCGGCGCACCTCGCGGGTGGCGGGGTCGAGGGTGAGGTCGGCCACGCGCAGGACGGGACTCTGCCTCGCCCCGGACCCGCGACGCAGCAGGGCGCGGACGCGGGCGAGAAACTCTTCGAAGGCAAAAGGCTTGGTCAGGTAGTCGTCGGCGCCCAGGTCGAGGCCGGTCACCCGATCGCCCACCGCATCGCGGGCGGTGAGCATGAGCACGGGCGCCTTGAGGCCATCGGCGCGAAGGGCCTGCAAGACGCTGAACCCGTCACGCTTGGGCAGCATCACGTCGAGGATCACGAGATCCCACGCCGATCCGTCGGCGGCGCGCTCCAGAGCCTCGTCGCCGTCGGGGGCGACCTCGACGGCATGCCCTTCCTCTTCGAGGCCTTTGCGAATGAAGCTCGCGACCTTTCTGTCGTCCTCGACGACCAGTATCCGCATAGGCTCCAGTTGTCGCCCACGCCCCGCGCCCTGTCAATGCCGACGGTCCAGACCGTGCTATCCTCCCTGCCGGCGTGCTCGATCCCAGCCATCTCTTTCAGCATCTCGGCTACGCGGCCATTCTCGTGGTCGTCCTCCTCGGCAATGCGGGAGTGCCCGCGCCGGAAGAATCGGTGCTCATCCTGGGCGGCTACCTCGCCTGGCAAGGGCGACTCGACCTGCTCCTCGTGATCCTCGTGGGCATCTTCAGCGCCAGCCTCGGGGACAATCTCGGCTTCTGGGCGGGGCGGCGCTACGGCCAGTGGGCCATCGCGCGCCTCCCTCTGCCCCAGGCGCGTCTGGCCCAGGCGCGGACCCTCATCACGCGTTACGGGGCCCGGGCCGTCTTCGTCTCCCGCTTCGTGGCCGGTTTCCGCACGGTGGCGGGGCCGCTCGCCGGCGCAGGGGGACTCCCGCCCCTACGCTTCTTCACCGCCAATCTCTTGGGCGCCGTCTGCTATGTGCCCTGGCCCGTGCTCGCCGGCTACGGGGCGGGCTACGGTCTCGGCGACTGGTTCGAGAAGCTGCGCGAGAAGTTCGGCCTGAAGGAGGACCTGGTCCTCTTCGCCGCGATCGTCGTGGTGGCGGGGGCCGCCTTCCTCGTGATGACGTGGAGCAGGGAGCGTCGAGCCGCGCGCCAAGCCGCGTCGTAGACCGGCGACGGCGGACGAGCGCGGGAATTCTCGCTCCGATCGAGAGAGTTTTTCACGATGGGGCCGTGGTGGCGATCCGTTTCCGCAGCTGGGAGCAGAACTCATCAGGACGACTCGGCGACAGGACCATGAGGCCCGCCGTGGTGTGGAGATACACGAGGTCGGTGGTGTTGGCGATAGCGAGATAGTGCCAGCCCGTGCGTCGGTTCCACCGGGGCCCCTGGGAGCCGAAGAGGCCATTGAGGCCCACCGCGCCGAGCCCGCCCACCGCGCGCCGCTCGCGATCCACGCTCTGAATGACCCCATAGGGGATGAGCCGGGAGAGCCAGCGGCGCTCGATCCGGACGCCGTCCGCTTCCAGCGTGAACCCGGCGGGAGCGAGCGCCTGCATCGCCCACAGCCCGAAGAGAAAAGGCAGGGGCAGCATGAGCAAGGCCATGTCGCCGCTCGTGGCCACGAGGACCACGCTGAGGACGAAGGGCACGACGAAGCCCAGACCGATGCCGCCAAGCCCAGCCATCCAGCGCTGGCGCGTTCCCAAGACGAATGCGGTGGCCCAGCCGGCGGACGCATACCTCACCGAGGTCGTCACCATACCGAGCGACGGGCTCAAGCTCCGCGCCCTCCTCGCCCGGCCCAAGGGTGACGGCCCCTTTCCCGTCTATATCCAGAATCACGGTTCCATGACCATCGAAGAAGCCCGCCGCAGCCCGTGGACCTCCATCACCAGGGACTCGCTGTCCGACACGCTCGCACGGAACGGCTATGTCGTCCTCCTCCTCGCCCGCCGCGGGTACAGGGGCTCGGAAGGCAGCGCCTCGACCTATACGCAGAACCAAGCGTCGGGCGGCTACGGCCGAAGCGCGGCGGACGTGATGCGCGGCGCCGAGGAAGAGACCGGCGACGTGATCGCGGCCCTCGGCTATCTCAGTGCTCTGCCCTACGTGGACAAGGCGCGCGTGGGGGTGGGTGGCGTCTCGCTGGGCGGCCTCGTGAGCGTCATGGCAGCGGCCCGCGACCCGCGCTTCAAGGCGCTCATCTCCATGGCGGGCGGCTACCGGCAAAGCGGCCGCAGAGGAGTGGACGAAGCGTGGGGGCCGCTCCAGGACATCTGGGAAGAGTCGGCGAGACGCATCCAGGTGCCCGTGCTCATCCTCTGGTCGAAGAACGACACGCTCCTCGAGCGGGACGTGGGCCCCGAGCTCGAGAAGGACCTCAGGCTCGCGGGCAGGCGGGTGGAGATGACGGTCTATCCGGAGTTCCAGCAGAACGGGCACTACCTCTTCTCGCGTCCCGAGGGCTATCCCCTCTTCGTGCCCGACGCCATGCGCTTCCTGGATCGGCACCTCAAGCGCTGAAGGCCGCCGCCCTAGCGCGAGAAGATCTCCATCGCGCCGAAAAAGTACGGGATCTCGAAGGCTGCCGATTGCGGCGAGTCCGAGCCGTGCACGGCGTTCGCTTCAATGGACGAGGCGAAGTCTTTCCGTATCGTCCCCGGCGCGGCCTTGGCGGGGTCGGTGGCGCCCATCAGGTCCCGGAGGCGCGCGATGGCGTTCTCTCCCTCCAGCACGATCGGCATGCACGGCCCCTGGGTCATGAAGGCGCAGAGGCTCGCGTAGAAGGGGCGCTCCTTGTGAACGATGTAGAAGCCGCCGGCCTGGGTGGGGGAGAGATGAATGAGCCGGGCGGCGAGGACCTTGAGGCCGTTCTGCTCGAAGCGGGCGATGATCTGCCCCACCGCGTTCTTGGACACGGCATCGGGCTTGATGATGGTCAGGGTACGTTCGACAGGCATGGGTTGGCGTTCGTCCTTTCCCGAGGCTATTTTTTGCCGACGACGCGGGCGACGGTGGTGCCCATGTCGGCGGGGCTCTTCACGGTGGTGATGCCCGCGGCCTCCATGGCCTTCATCTTCTCGGCCGCAGTGCCTTTGCCCCCCGCGATGATGGCGCCGGCATGGCCCATGCGCCGCCCGGGGGGAGCCGTCTGCCCGCAGATGAAGCCGACGACGGGCTTTGTGACATGGGCCTTGATGAAGGCGGCCGCCTCTTCCTCGGCCGTGCCCCCGATCTCCCCGATCATCATGATCGCTTCCGTCTGCGCATCCTCCTGGAAGAGGCGCAGCACATCGATGAAGCTGGTGCCGTTCACCGGATCGCCCCCGATGCCCACGCACGAGGACTGACCGAGGCCGCGCTGGGTCAACTGATGCACGACCTCGTAGGTGAGGGTGCCGCTACGCGAGACGACGCCGATGGGCCCCTCTTTGTGGATGTGCCCCGGCATGATGCCGATCTTGGCCTTGCCGGGAGAGATGAGGCCGGGACAGTTCGGCCCGATGAGCCGGCTCGTCCGACGCCCGACAAACGCCTTGACGCGGACCATGTCGGTGACGGGCACGCCCTCGGTGATGCAGACCACGAGCGGCAGGCCGGCGGCGGTGGCTTCCATGATGGCGTCGGCGGCGGCGGGCGGCGGCACGAAGATGAGCGCGCAGTCGGCACCCGTGGCCTTGACGGCGTCCTCCACGGTATTCCACACGGGGAAGCCCTCATGGGTGGTCCCACCCTTGCCCGGCGTGACGCCGCCCACGACCTGCGTTCCGTACTCCTTGCACCGGAGCGCGTGGAACATACCCTCCTTGCCCGTGATGCCCTGCACGAGGACCTTCGTCGCCTTGTCGACCAGGATGCTCATTGATCTCGCTTGAATGTGATTGAGCCTGGTTTGCCGTTCGGCCTCTTGGGGCCTTGGGCCCTCATCGGGGCGCCCGGGCGAGCTCGACGGCCTTCTGGGCGCCCTCGCCCATATCGTCCGCCATCACGAGGGCCAGGCCCGACTCGGCCAGCATCTTCTTGCCCTGCTCGACGTTGGTTCCTTCGGCGCGCAAGACGACGGGTAGCTTGAGGCCCAGCTTCTTGACGGCAGCGATGATGCCCTCGGCGAGGCGGTCGACGCGGAGGATGCCGCCGAAGACATTAATGAAGACGGCCTTGACGGACGGATCGGAGGAGAGGATGCGGAAGGCATTCTCGATCTGCTCCGGAGAGGCGCCGCCTCCCACGTCGAGGAAGTTGGCGGGCTCCCCGCCCGCAAGCTTGATGATGTCCATGGTCGCCATGGCGAGCCCCGCCCCGTTGACCATGCAGCCCACACTGCCGTCCAGCTTGATGTAGTTGAGCCCGAACTTCGACGCCTCGACGTCGAGGGGGGTCTCCTCGTTGGTGTCGCGCAGGGCCACGATCTCCTTGTGGCGGTAGAGCGCGTTGTCGTCGAAGTTGAGCTTGGCGTCGAGCGCCATCACCCGCCCGTCGCGCGTCACCACGAGCGGATTGATCTCCGCCAGCGAGCAATCCTTCTCGAGGTAGGCGCGGAAGAGGCTCTGGATCAGCCCCACCCCCGCCTTGAACTGGTCGCCGTGGAGGCCGAGGCCGAAGGCGAGATTACGCGCCTGGAAGGGCTGGAGCCCGAGGGCCGGGTCCGTCCACTCGCGGACGATTCTCTCCGGATGGGTCGCCGCGACCTCCTCAATCTCCATGCCGCCGGCCTGCGAGGCCATGACCACGTGGGTGCCCTTGCCCCGGTCGAGCGTCATCGACAGGTAGAGCTCGGCGGCGATGGGCGAGGCCTCCTCGACGAGCACCTTGAGAACCTTGATGCCCTCGGGAGGCGTCTGGGGCGTCTTGAGCATCATGCCGAGGATCTGTTTCGCCGCGGCTTCGGCGGCCGCGGGATCGTCGGCCAGCTTGACGCCACCGGCCTTGCCGCGGCCACCCGCGTGCACCTGCGCCTTGACGACAACCTTCCCGCCGAGCCTGGCCGCGACCGCCTTCGCCTGGGCCGGCGTGTCGGCCACGTCGCCCTGCGGCACGGGCACACCGAACTCGCGCAGGATCGCCTTGCCCTGATACTCGTGGATCTTCACGGGCTAGGATTTGCCGGAGAGCTTGCGGGCGAGCCACACGATGGGATCGTACTTCTCGGACACCACCCGTTCTTTGAGGGGAATCAGAGCATTATCCGTGATGTGGATGTGCTCGGGGCAGACCTCGGTGCAGCACTTGGTGATGTTGCAGTAGCCGAGCCCAGCCTTGGCCTGGGCCAGATCGAGACGGTCGTTGGTGTCGAGCGGATGCATCTCGAGCTCGGCGATGCGCATGAGGTAGCGCGGCCCCGCGAAGGCGGGCTTGTTCTCCGGGTGATCGCGGATGACGTGGCAGACGTTCTGGCAGAGGAAGCACTCGATGCACTTGCGGAACTCCTGGCTCCGCTCCACGTCTTCCTGCTGCATCCGCCGCGTGCCATCCGCCTCCTTCGGCCCCGGCTTGAACGCCGGGATCTGCTTGGCCTTTTCGTAATTGAACGAGACGTCCGTGGCGAGGTCCCGGATCAGGGGGAAGGCTTTGATAGGCGCCACCGTGATGGTCTCGCCGGGCTCGAAGGTGTTCATGCGCGTCATGCACATGAGCCGCGGCTTGCCGTTGATCTCGGCGCTGCACGAGCCGCACTTGCCCGCCTTGCAGTTCCACCGGACGGCCAGATCCCCGGCCAGGGTCGCCTGGAGCGTGTGGATCACGTCCAGTACGACCATGCCCTCCTGGGCCTCGACCCGGTATTCCGAGAAGGCGCCGCCCCTGGTGTCGCCCCGCCACACCCGCATCGTCACCGTGGCCGCGGCCATCACTTTCTCTCCTGGAGGAGCGCCTTGAGCTCGGGGGGCATCTCCGGGATGGGTTCCTCGGTGACGCTGAACTGTCCGCCGCGCCTGCGGATGACCATGTTGACCCTGCCCAGCCGGTCGTCGGCCATCGGGTAGTCGTCACGGGTGTGCCCGCCGCGGCTCTCCGTGCGGGCGATCGCCCCCAGGGTGACCGCCTCCGACACCGACAGCATCGAATAGAGGTCGAGCGCGAGGTGCCAGGCAGGGTTGAACTCGCGCCCGCCGGCCACCCTCGCCCTCGGTCCGGATGATGCCGACCAGGGACTGCATGCAGTCCTGGAGGTCCGCGTGGATCGCGTAGGGATTCTCCCCGCCCGTCCGCTCGAAGGGCGACAGGAGCTCGCGGACCGACGCCTGCGCCTGGCTGGCGTCGACAGCCGCCGCGCCCTTCAAGTTCTTGACGTACTCGGCGGCGTAGAGCCCGGCGCGGCGGCCGAACACAATGAGGTCGGAGAGCGAGTTGCCGCCGAGCCGGTTGGCGCCGTGCAGGCCGCCCGCAACCTCGCCCGCCGCGAAGAGGCCGGGCACGCACGTGGCCGTCGTGTCGGCGTCGACCCGGATACCACCGTTCAGATAGTGGCAGGTCGGCCCGACCTCCATGGGCTCCTTCGTGATGTCCACGTCGGCCAGCTCCTTGAACTGGTGGTACATGGACGGCAGACGTTTGCGGATGTAGTCCGCCGAGCGGCGCGTGCAGATGTCGAGGAAGACGCCGCCGTGGGGGCTGCCCCGGCCCGCCTTGACCTCTGCGTTGATGGCTCTGGCGACTTCGTCGCGCGGCAGGAGATCCGGCGTCCGCCGGTTCTTCTTGTCTTCGTACCAGGCGTCCGCTTCCTCCTCGTTGTCCGCCGTCTCGCCCTTGAAGTACTCGGGGATGTAGTTGAACATGAAGCGCACGCCCTCGGAGTTCTTGAGGGTGCCGCCGTCGCCGCGGACACCCTCGGTCACGAGGATCCCGCGCACGCTGGTGGGCCAGACCATCCCGGTCGGGTGGAACTGGATGCACTCCATGTCGATCAGCTCGGCTCCGGCATCGAGGCCGAGCGTGATGCCGTCGCCCGTGGACTCCCAGGAATTGGACGTGAACTTCCACGCCTTGCCGACGCTGCCCGTGGCGAGGACGACCGCCTTGGCCTTGAAGACCACGAGCTTGCCGTTCGGCCGCCCGTAGCCGACGGCGCCGCAGACGCGATCGCCGTCCTTGAGAAGGCGCTGCACATTGCACTCCATGTGCACGTCGAGGCCCTTGTGCACCGCGTGCTGCTGGAGCGTGCGGATCAGCTCGAGGCCGGTCCGGTCGCCGACGTGGGCCAGGCGCGCGTATCTGTGCCCGCCGAAGTCGCGCTGGCTGATCAGGCCGTCCTTGGTGCGGTCGAAGAGGGCGCCCCACTCTTCAAGCTCGAGCACGCGGTCCGGCGACTCCATGGCGTGGAGCTGGGCCATGCGCCAGTTATTGAGCATCTTGCCCCCGCGCATCGTGTCGCGGAAGTGGACCTGCCAGTTGTCCTCCTTCCACACATTGCCCATGGCCGCGGCGATGCCGCCCTCGGCCATGACGGTGTGGGCCTTGCCGAGGAGAGACTTGCAGACGAGCGCCGTCCTCACGCCCGCGGCGCTGGCCTCGATGGCCGCGCGCAGCCCCGCGCCGCCGGCCCCGATGACGAGGACGTCGTACTCGTGGGTCTCGTAGCTCTCGTTCGTCGCCATTAGAGAATCCTCAGGTCGCGGATGACGCCCATGGAGACCAGCCGGATATAGAGGTCGGTCAGGCCCACGCTCAACAGCGACAGCCACGCGAAGAGCGGGTGGCGCTCGTTGAGGCGCGTGATGAAGCGCCAGAGCCCGTAGCGGGCCGGCGCCTTCGAGAAGACGTTGACCGACCCGCCGCAGAGGTGCCGGCACGAGTGGCAGGAAAACGTATAGCCGGCGAGGAGGATCACGTTGATCCACATGACGATGGTGCCGACACCGATGCCAAAGCCGTTGGGGAAGCGGAAGGCCAGGATGGCGTCCCACGTGAGCAGCACGACGAAGATCACCGCGACGTACCAGGCGTAGCGGTGCAGGTTCTGGAGGACCAACGGGAAGCGCGTCTCGCCGGTATAGCGTCCGTGGGCGTCGCGCACCGTGCAGGCCGCCGGCGCGAGCCAGAAGGAACGGTAGTAGGCCTTGCGGTAGTAGTAGCAGGTGAGGCGGAAGAGCCCCGGACCCCAGAGGATGAGAAAAGCCGGCGAGACGAGGCCGATGATGGGCAGGCTGATGTCCGGCAGTCCGATCCCGAAGGTCGAGTGCAGGCAGGACTTCGATATGCAGGGCGAATAGAAGGGCGACAGGTACGGCGGGGCGAAGTAGTGGGCGTTCTGGAGGGCCGCCCACGTGGAGTAGACGATGAAGCCGCCCAGCACCACGACGACGGTAGCCGGCAGCAGCCACCACGCGTCGGTACGCAGCGTTGCGCCGGGGATGACTTCTCCCCTCTGGTTGCCGAAGGCCCGTCTGAGCATCGGTCAGTCCCTCGCGTATTGCTTCATGCCGTCCTGGTAGAGGTCACCACCGTGGCAGTCGTTGATGACCATGGCCGGAAACTCCTCGACCTCGAGCCGGCGGATCGCCTCGGTGCCCAAGTCCTCGTAGGCGACGACCTCGAGCTTCTTCACGAAGGCCGCGAGCACGGCCCCGGCGCCGCCGATGGCGCCGAAATAGACCGCCTTGTGCTCGCGCATCGCGTCCTTGACGGGTTGCGAGCGCGCGCCCTTGCCTATCGTCCCCTTCAGGCCGAGCGCGAGGAGCTTGGGCGTGAACTTGTCCATACGCCCNNNNTCCATCAGCGGCATCAGTCGCCCGTGCGCGGCATCGCGCGCGGTGTAGAGAACACCCGTGATGCGGACCCGGTCGCCGGCCTTCAGCGCCTCGATATCGGCATCGCTCAGCGGCGGCCTGACCTCCTTGCCACCGTCCGGCGCAGTGGTGATCACAGTCTCCGCTCCCCTCTCCCCTCAGGGGAGAGGGTCAGGGTGAGGGGCGAACATACGCGCACCCTTCCACCCTCACCGGGAATGTCGCGCGTCACAGCGTCGCTTCCTTGTGCCGGTGCGCGTGGCACTCGATGGTGACGGCCACGGGCAGGCTCGTGATGTGGCACGCATAGCTCAGCATGTGGACGCCGAAGGCCGTGGTGTCGCCGCCATAGCCCTGCGGGCCGATGCCGAGCCGATTGGCGCGATCGAGAACTTCCTTTTCTATCGCGTCCAGGGCGGGGTCCGGATTGGGCGTCCCGAGCTCGCGGAAGAGGGCCTTCTTGGACAGGATGGCCGCCTTCTCGAAGTTGCCGCCCACGCCGACCCCGGCGATCAGCGGGGGGCAGGCATCGGGGCCCGCCGTCCTGATGCACTCGAGGATCCATCCCTTGACGCCCTCGGCGCCGTCGGCGGGCGTGAGCATCCTGTATTTGGAGCGGTTCTCGCACCCGCCGCCCTTGGCCATGACCTGTATCGTCATCGCCGCGCCCGGCACCATCTCCAGATGAATGACGGCCGGCGTATTGTCGCCGGTGTTCACGCGGTCGAGCGGTGAGCGGACGATGGACGCGCGGAGATAGCCCTCGGCATAGCCTTGCCGGACGCCCTCGTTGATGGCATCGGACAGCGCGCCTCCCGTGACGTGGATCTCCTGCCCCAGCTCGATGAAGCAGATCACGGTGCCGGTATCCTGGCAGTAGGGCAGCTTCTTGGTGCGGGCGAGGTGGGCATTGTCCTTCAGGATCTGCAGCACGTGCTTGCCCGCGGGCGAGCGCTCCGCTCCGAGCGCCCGGTCGAAGGCGCGGAGCATGTCGGGGTCGAGCGAATAGTTCGCCTCCATGCAGAGCTTCTTGACCGCGTCGGTGATGGCGCTCGCGTGGATGTCGCGCATGAGCCCTTCGTCAGGGTTTGCCGACGGCCTGCGCGTAGAAGGCCTGCGCGCGCTTGGCCATCTCGCGCGGCGCGACGTTTTCCTTGTGGGTCGCCAGCGTCCACTTCTGGCCGTAGGGATCCGTGACGCCGCCGATCCGGTCGCCCCAGAACATGTCGCTCACCGGCATCAGGGGCTTGCCGCCGGCCGCCAGCGCCCGCTCGACCGCCGCATCCACGTTCCCGACGTAGATGTAGAAATTGACGGGCGACCCGCCCAGGCTCTGGGCGGACTGCGCGCCCATGGCGGCATCCTCTTCACCCAGCATGAACCGCGAATCGCCGATCATGAGCTCGGCATGCGCGAGCGTGGTGCCGTCGGGCTTCATCAACCGCATCCGCTCCTTGGCGCCGAAGGCCCGCTTGTAGAAGTCGATGGCCTGGGCGGCGCCGCGGACGCAGAAACCGGGGGTGAGCGTGTGATAGCCGGCAGGTATGGCCTTGACGCGGGGCGCCGCCTTCTTGTGCGCCCGCGCCGCTCGGGACGTCTTCTTCCGGGCCTTGGACTTCGCCATGATGTCGTCCTCCCCTACAGCTTGAGCTTGTCCACGAGCTCGCGCACGGCGCCGGCCGACTTGTCGAAGGCGGCCTGCTCGTCGCCCGTGAGCTTGATCTCGATGATCTGCTCGACACCGCTCCGGCCGAGCTTCACCGGCACGCCGACATAAAGCCCCTTCACGCCGTATGGCCCGTCGAGATAGGCGGCGCAGGGCAGGATCTTCTTCTTGTCCTTCAGGATGGCCTCGATCATCTCCACCGCCGACGCGGCCGGAGCGTAGTACGCGCTGCCGCTCTTGAGCAGCGCGACGATCTCCGCGCCGCCGTTGGCCGTGCGGGTGACGAGCGCCTGGATCTTGTCGGCGGGCAGGAGGTCGGTGATGGGGATGCCCGCCACCGTCGAGTACCGGGGGAGCGGGACCATGGTGTCCCCGTGGCCACCCAGGACGAAGGCCGTCACGTTCTCCACGGAGACCTTGAGCTCCTGCGCGATGAAGGTGCGGAAGCGGGCGGAGTCGAGAATGCCCGCCATGCCGATGACCCGCTGGGGCGGGAAGCCGGACTTCTTCCACGCCAGCTGCACCATGGCGTCGAGTGGGTTCGTGACGAGGATGAGGATGGCGCTCTTGGAGCGCGCCACCACCTGCTCGACCACGCCCCCCACGATCTCCGCGTTCTTGAAGAGCAGGTCGTCTCGGGTCATGCCCGGCTTGCGCGCGAGCCCCGCCGTGATGACGACGATGTCCGAGTTGGCCGTCTCCTCGTAGCCGTTGGTGCCCACCAGGGTCGCGTCGTAGCCGTGCACGGGCCCGGCCTGGGCGAGGTCCAGCGCCTTGCCCTGCGGGATCCCCTCCACGACGTCCACGAGGACCACGTCGCCGAGCTCGCGCTCAACCGTATATTGCGCGACGGAGGCGCCGACATTGCCGGCGCCGACCACGGTGATCTTTGGGCGAGCCATGTTCGCTATCCTCTCGCTCTCAGAGCGACTTCATGCTTTCGATGATGGCCGTGCCGAACTCCGAGCACTTCACTTCCTTGGCGCCTTCCATGAGCCGGGCGAAGTCGTAGGTCACGATCTTCTTCGCGATGGTCTTCTCGATCCCGGCATTGATCCGATCCGCCGCCTCCGTCCAGCCCATGTGCCGCAGCATCATCTCGCCGGAGAGAATGACCGATCCGGGGTTGACCTTGTCCTGGCCTGCGTATTTGGGCGCCGTGCCGTGGGTCGCCTCGAACAGCGCGTGGCCGGTGTCGTAGTTGATATTGGCTCCCGGCGCGATGCCGAGGCCTCCGACCTGCGCGGCGGTCGCGTCCGACAGGAGATCACCGGTCAGATTGCAGCACGGAATGACGTCGAACTCGTCGGGGCGGGTCAGGATCTGCTGGAGGAAAGCGTCGGTGATGGCGTCCTTGACGAGGATCTTCCCCGCCGGCGGCTTGCCGCCGCAGTCGTCCCAGGACACGAGCTTGTCCGAGAACTCGCGCTTGGCAAGCGCGTAGCCCCACTTCATGAACATGCCTTCCGTGTACTTCTGGATATTGCCCTTGTGGACCAAGGTGACGCTGCGGCGGTTGTTCTCGATCGCGTAGCGCATAGCCGAGCGGATCAGCCGCTCCGAGCCCTCCTTCGACACGGGCTTGATGCCGATGGACGAGGTGTTGGGGAACCGGATCTTGGTGACCTTCATCTCCTTGACGAGGAAGTCGACCACCTTTTTGGCCTCGGGGGTGCCCTGCTCCCACTCGATGCCGGCGTAGATGTCCTCGGTGTTCTCCCGGAAGATGACCATATCGATTTTCTCTGGGTGCTTCACCGGCGAGGGCACGCCCTTGAGGTAGCGAACGGGCCTGAGGCAGACGTACAGGTCCAACACCTGGCGCAGCGTCACGTTCAAGGACCGGAAGCCCTCGCCGATGGGCGTCGTGAGCGGACCCTTGATCGCGATCAGGTATTCGCGGATCACGTCCATGGTCTCGTCCGGCAGCAGGTTCGGCGGGC
>WNGL01007056.1_pt1 | contig 13206 bp, 11 predicted proteins | sample 5400591 | NCBI WGS metagenome assembly WNGL01 (sample SAMN13153377, study PRJNA577476) | soil metagenome | isolation source: 80 cm soil or saprolite under Garry oak tree replicate 1 | place: USA:California | collected 2016-06-15
TCGCGGTCGAGGTCGAGGTCGGGGTCGGGGTCGAGGTCGGGGTCGGGGTCGCGGTCGGGGTCGCGGTCGGGGTCGCGGGTCGGGGTCGCGGGTCGGTTGTTCCCCCTCTCCCCCGGCGGGGGAGAGGGCTGGGGTGAGGGGCTTCGTGGCGATGCTCACGCCGCTCGTGCGGTGAGGAGCGCCCGCAGCATGCGCTTCACCCGCACGGCGAGGGAACACCTCGGGGAGGGAAGGCGATCACGGTCAGTAACGAGGTGAGGCAGCGGGGCACGGACTCGTCCCCCGCCGCTGTTCACTCGAGGGAAGCGAACTGCTTCCCGGTCGGCTCTGCTCAACAGAACCAGCTCTCGGTGAGGCGTGGCGCCCGCCGGCCGGTGTCGGCGGCGGGCAGCGCGGTGAGGTGCGCGTGGGGGCGCCCAGCCGCGGCGAGCGCGAGCTGGCGCACCCGCCGGAAGGTCTCCTCGGGCGCCTCGCCGCGCGCCGCCCCGTCCTCCACCGCCCGGGCCACCTTCGCCTGCAGCAGGTCCATGCGGGGATCGGGGTGGCGCCACACGTGCGACAGCGCCTCCTCGTCGAGCGGGGAACGTGCCAGCGCCGGATCGGCGAGCAGCAGCGAGCCAGGCGGCACGAGGAGCCGGATGGAGAGCTGGACCGGGTCGAGCGCCGCCACCCACCCCTCACGCTCGAACGTGTCGAGGAGGTCGAGGTATTCGTCCAGCGTCGACCACGGGGTGAACGGCAGGAGGGAGGGCCGGAGCGTGACGTCCGCCGCGCGGCAGGCAGCATACGCACGGTGAACGTCCGCCCGCGTGTGGCCCTTGTCGAGGCGGAGGAGGACGGCGTCGGAGAGCGACTCGACCGCCGAGACGGCGAAGAGCGCCCCTGCGGCGCGCAGCCGCGGGAGGAGCGCCGCCGCGTTCACGAGGTGCTGCACCTTGGCGGTGAAGTCGAAGGTGAGAGCGGGGAAGCGGGTGTGGAGCGCCTCGGCCACGCGGAGCGCGTGGGTAGGGCCGTTCAGGAAGTCGGGGTCGCCAAAGGTGAGGTGGGTCACCCCGCGCTGTACTTGCTGTCCGGCGTCGGCGATCACCACCTCGACCGGCACCGCGAAGAAGCGGCCGCCGTAGAGGGCTGGGATTGGACAGTGGCGGCAGAGGTGCTTGCAGCCGCGGCTCGCCTCGACGTAGCCGGCGAGCCGCTCGCCGCCGCCGGCGTCGGCCAGCCGGGCATAGCGCGCCGGGGGCGGGAGGCCCTCGCGGCTCGGCACCGGGAAGCGGAGGCTCCGGAGCGTGGCGTGCGGCGTGGGTCGCACCCCCGCGCCGCCCCCGTCGAGCTGCCGGGCGAGCGCGACGAGGTCCTCCTCGCACTCACCGCCCAGCACCGCCACCGCGCCCGCCCGCTGGAGGAGCGGTGCGTGCATCAGCGCGTACAGACCGTGGAAGGCGATGGCCGCGTCGGGCGCGAGCTCGCGCAGGCGCCCCAGAGCGCGGAGCGCGAGCCGCAAGGCGGTGTGCATGGGGACGGAGAGCAGGATGAGCCGCGCCGCACGCACGCGGGCGGGGTCGAGCGGTTCGACCGCCAGGTCGAGGGCCGAAGGGGCGAAGCCGGCCGCCTCCAGGAAGGCCTTCGGCCAGGCGATGCCCGCCGGCCGGTGTCCGAGCTCGTAGGTGGAGACGAGGAGGATCGCGCCGGGGTCGCGCAGCCGGCCAGGGCCGGGCTCCGCCACGGCTAGCCCTTCGACGGCGGGGGCTGGAAGTCGGGCGGGAGCTGCGCGCCCTCGCCGAAGAAGAACTGCTCCGCCTGCTGGAAGAGGATCTCGTTCGTGCGCGGGTCCGCCGGCGAGAGGCGGTACTCGTTCATGACCATCTTGAAGTGCTCGAGCCACATCTTCCAGGCATCCTGGGAGATGCCGTCGTAGATGCGCTGGCCGAGCTCGTTGTTGAAAGGCTTGAAGGCGAGACCCGGCAGCTGCTTGCCGAGCTTCTGACACATCACCATCCGCGCCATGACTGGTCGCTCCGTCTCGAGGGCGCACTGGCGCGCCGGGCCCGAACATAAGGCACTGCCGCCGCGAGCGCACGCACGATCCCGCCGTTCCGAGAGCGGTTGCCGGGCCAATGATGAGGTGAGGGGTGCTGCCGGACCGGCGCGGCCCCCGCCGCCGCCGCCGATACGACCCGCGGACGCGGGCTAGGAGAGGAGTGACGTTGCGGAGACGCTGAGCGCCTTCGCCAGCGACTCCAGGGTGTCGAGCGGCGGCGTGCGCTGCCCGCGCTCGAGCATGGAGATGTACGACACGGAAAGCCCGGCCTTGGAGGCCAGCGCTTCCTGCGAGAGCTTCTTGCGAAGCCGCTCGCTCTTCAGGTTCACGGCGAATTTATCGGCGAGTCCAGCCATGTTGTTCTTGCTCCTGGCGAGTGATCCCACTGCTGGTGACCTCCTGAGCGACAAGATCGTCATTTCCGCTCCGGGCGTACTTAACATTCAGGCTGGGGCCGATCCAGTCTAGCGAACACGCGACGTGACACTCCGGGACCTGCGACAAAAAGTACGTGTTCACGCTGGGCTTCAGGCCTGCCGTGGCGGCCGCAGCAGGAGGGTCTCCACCTTCGCGCCACGCCGGAGGTGGGTCGCATCGCGCGGAAGCACTGCCAGCGCCTCGAATCCGGTCACCGACGAGAGGTTACCGCTCGCTTGTGAGCGGAGCGGCTCGACCCAGAGTCCCCCTGACCGCAGGAACGCCCTCGCCCGGAGGTAGTGGGTGAGCCCGGCCGCCTTGGAGACCGGCGCGGTGAGGCGCGCCGCCAGGAGCGCTCGCCCCGGCACGGTGAGCCCCGCCAGCGCGCGCAGCGCGGGCCGCACGAACAGCTCGAAGGTGACGAGCGCACTGGCGGGGTTGCCGGGCAGCCCGAACACGGCCGTCCGGCCGCGCCGCCCGAATGCGATCGGCTTGCCTGGCCGCATCGCCACCCGCCAGAAGTCGAGCTTCGCCCCGGCCGCCAGGAGCGCAGCCTTGACGAGGTCCTTTTCACCCACCGACACGCCGCCCGTAGAGACGAGCACGTCGAGCCCCTCGGCCGCCCGGAGCGCCTTCTCGAGCGACGCGCGCGTGTCCCTGGCGATGGGGAGGAGCACCGGCGTCGCGCCCGCCTCGCGGCAGGCGGCCGCCATCGCATGGCTGTTCGAATCGAGGATCTGCCCGGGAGAGGGGGAGCGGTCGATCGGCACGAGCTCGTCGCCGGTGGCGAGGAGGCCCACCCGCGGCCGGCGGTGCACCGAGAGCTCCGTCCGGCCGAGCGCCGCCGCGAAGCCGATGGCGCCGGCGTCCATGACGGTGCCGGCCGCGAGCGCCACCGTGCCCGCGCCGACGTCGCTCCCGGCACGGCGAAGGAAGCGGCCCGCCTCGGCCGGGCGGCGGAAGCGGGCGAAGGCGCCGCGGCGCGTCACCTCCTCCTGCATCTCGACCGCGTCCACCCCCTCCGGTAGCGGCGCGCCGGTGAAGACCCGGCAGCACGCGCCGCGGGGCAGAAGCGGCGGCAGAGCCGACCCAGCGTAGACCTCGAACGCGACGCGCAGGCGCGCCCCGGGGGCGGGCGCGTCGGCTGCGCGGAGCGCATAGCCGTCCATCTGCGAGCTGTCGAAGGGGGGCAGGGCCCCCAGCGCTTCCACCGCCTCGGAGAGCGCCCGGCCGAGCGTCTCCGCCAGAGGCACCCGCTCGGGAGGGAGCGGCGCAACGTCCGAGAGAGCGTCCAGGATACGCGCGCGCGCCGCGTCGGGTTCGAGCACGCCCGGTTCATCGCCTCCGCGCGGTCGCGAGTCAAGCAAGCATCCCGCCGATTCGCTCGACCCGGCCCGTGTCGCGTGCCATGTTCCGCGGACATGAACGAATCGACCAGCCGCCGCGACCGGCGGACCACCCTCCTCCTCGAGCAGCTGCGCGGGGCGCGCCAGCCCGTCGGCCTGGGCGAGCTCATGCAGCGGGCGAAGCTGCACCCGGGCGAGCGCACCGAGGTGAAGCGCGTGCTGCGCGAGCTCGCCCGCGAGGGGCTGGTGACGAAGGACGGCAAGCGCTACGCGGTGCCCACCCCCCCGCCGGCCGCCGAGCCGGAGCGCAAGAGCCGGACCGCGGCCGTGCTCGCGCCCGTGGTGCCGGCGCTCGGCCGGAAGCGCGGGATCCTCGGCACGCTCACCCGGCACCGCGACGGCTACGGCTTCGTGGCTCGCATCGACCGCCAGGGCGAGGACGTCTTCGTGCCCCCGGGCGAGGCGCAGAGGGCGCTCGACGGCGATCTCGTCCGCATCGAGATCGTGCCGGCGCCGCGGGGCCGCACCATGGGCCGTATCGTGGAGGTGGTCGAACGGCGGCGGCGCTGGCTCCTCGGCACCTACCACGCCCGCGGCGCCTCGAGCTTCGTCCTGCCGGCGGATGACGATCTCGAAGGCGAGGTCGCGGTCGGCCCGACCGACCTGGCCCAGGATGGCGAGGTGGTGAAGGTCGCGCTCGAGCCCGGCACCGGACGGCTGGCCGGGCAGGTGGTGGAGCGGGTAGGCCGCCCGGGCGATCCGCGCGTCGAGGTGCTGAAGGTCTCCTACGCGAAGGGGTTCTCCGACCTCTTCCCGGACGAGGTGCGCGCGGAGGCGGAGGCGGTGCCGGACCGCGTCCGGGATGAGGACCGCGTCGGACGCCGCGACCTTACCGGCATGCGGCTCGTCACCATCGACGGAGAGGACGCGCGCGACTTCGACGACGCCGTCCACGTCGAGCGCGTGGAGGGGAAGGGCAAGGCGCGTTACCGGGCGGTGGTCGCCATCGCCGACGTGGCGCACTACGTTCGTGCGGGGAGCGCGCTCGACGCGGAGGCGCTCCGGCGTGGGACGAGCGTCTACTTCCCGGCCCAGGTGCTGCCCATGCTCCCGGAGCGGCTCTCGAACGGCATCTGCTCGCTCAACCCGGAGGTCGACCGCCTGTGCATGGTGGCGGACCTGCTCATCGACGACCGCGGCGAGCCGGTCTCGGCGGAGCTGTACCCGGGCGTCATGCGCAGCGTCGCTCGCTGCACCTACACCGAGGTGGCCCGGGTCCTCGACGGCGAGAAGGTCCCGCACCGCGAGGCGTTCCGGAAGGAGTTCGAGCTCATGGCGGAGCTGCAGACGAAGCTCACCGCCATGCGGGCGCGGCGGGGCGCCATCGACTTCGACCTGCCCGAGTCGAAGATCGTGCTCGCCGAGGACGGCAAGGTCGCGGCCATCGAGCGCCGCCCGCGCAACCGGGCGCACCGCATCGTCGAGGAGCTCATGCTCGGCGCGAACGAGGCGGTGGCCCGCCACTTCGCAGAGCGCGAGGGCGGCACCGTCTACCGCGTGCACGGGCAGCCCGACGCCGAGAAGCTGGAGAAGTTCCGGAAGCTCGCCGAGACCCATGGCTTCCGGGCCGCGGAGGGCGAGATGGGCCCGAAGGAGCTGAACCGGCTCCTGCACGCCTTCGAGGGGCACGCGCAGCAGCGCGCGCTGAACCAGCTCCTCCTGCGCGCCATGATGCAAGCCATCTACACGGCCGAGAACATCGGCCACTACGGCCTGGGCGCCGAGCACTACCTGCACTTCACCTCGCCCATCCGGCGCTATCCAGATCTCATGGTGCACCGCCTGCTCAAGGCGGAGTGGGCGAAGGCCGAGGGACACGAGCGGTCAGGCAGATCCGTTCGCGGCGAGCGTAGCGCAGCGGGGTCGAACCGCGAACGCGGTGAGCGCGACAGTGCGCGCGAGGTTGCGCCTTCGCCGGCGCGGCTGGAGGAGATCGCGGTCCTCTGCTCGGAGCGCGAGCGGGCGTCCATGCAGGCCGAGCGCGAGATCGCGTCCTTCTACGCCGCGGTCTTCATGCAGGACAAGGTCGGGCAGCGCTTCCGCGGCGTGGTGGCGAGCGTGGTCGAGTTCGGCCTCTTCGTGGAGGTCGAGCCTTGGCTGGTGGAAGGCCTCGTCAAGGCGGAGGACCTCGGCGACGATTGGGAGCTCGACCTGAACCTGCACGCCCTCGTGCAGCGCCGCAGCGGGCGCGCGTTCCGGGTGGGAGATCGGGTGGAGGTGGAGCTCACCGCGTCGAGCCCGGCGCGGCGCCAGATCGACCTCGCGCTGGTGGAGCAGGGGAAGGCGCTGGCCGCCCCGCCTGGGGAGCGCGGCGCGCGGCGCTCGGGCGGCGAGCGGCGCACCCCGCGGTCGGGCCTGGTGCAGCCGCCTCCACGGCGCGGGCCGGCAGAGCGTGACGAGAAGCGGGGCGGGCGGAAGCCGCAAGGCGCCCGCGGTGGATCGGCGAAGAAGCCGGTCGGCGGGCGTCCGGGAAAGCCGAAGGGCCGGCGGCGCGGCCGCTGACAGTCCCCTCGCCCCGCGAAGCGGGGAGAGGGTCAGGGAGAGGGGCCGTTGAGTGACCGGCCGCCCCGCAGCGCCCTCCAGAACCGCTTCGAGTGCTCGAGCGCGCGATGGAGGCGGCCACCGTGCTCGTTCGAGCTGGGCACCTCGGCGACGGGGACGACCCGGACCGAGCTCGGGTCTGCGTCGTCTAAGGCCACCGCCAGGCCTCCCTTGCGCAGCGCGGTGAAGAAGGTCTCCCACCCGCAGCGCGTCACGCCGTCGCCCGCAGCCGAGGAGAAGGCCGGCCTCGACGCCGGATCGAGGCCCGGTGAGAGGTGGTTGAATCCGGCGAAGTGGATGATCTCGCCGCGGTCCTTGGTGGCGCGCCGCATGGTGACCTCCGGCCGAGCGTGGGACCGCACTTCGAGTGCCGCCGACACCTCGTTGTAGTTCGGACGCGGTCTAGGTGCTCTCGCGGGCGATCAGGCGAGATCCCACGTCGAGGATCTGCGGTGCCCTCGGGCGCGCCCCTGACCCGTCGAGGCGCTCGAGCAGCAGTCGAGCCACCTCGCGACCGATGCGGGCGCCGTCCACCGCCACGGTGGTCAGCGACGGGTAGGTATGGGCCGACGCGCTCAGGTTGCCGAACCCGATCACCGCCAGCCGCTCCGGGATCGGCCAGGCGCGGGCGCTCGCCTCGTACAGCACGCCCGTGGCCAGCAGGTCCGAGCTGCAGAAGACCGCGTCGATGCCGGCGTCGGCGGCCAGGAGCCGGCTCGTGGCCTCGCGCGCCATGCCCACGTTCGTCGGCGCCCGGAGGACGACCTCGCCGGTCAACGGAAGGCCGCGCTCCCGCAAGACCGTCACGAACCCCTGGCGCCGGAGCTGCGCGCGCTGGTCGTCCGCCACGATGAGCGCGAGCTTGCGCCGCCCGCGCTCGAGGAAGTGCTCGGCTGCGGCGCGGCCGACCTGCTCGTTGGAGAACCCGACCAGCATGTCGATGGGGGAGGGCGTGAAGTCCCAGGTCTCCACCACCGGGATGTGCGCCTGGCCCAGCCGCCAGCGGACGCGGGGCGAGTGAACGACGCCGGTGAGCACGATCCCGTCGGGCCGGCGCCCGATCACCGTGTCGACGAGCTCGTCCTCGCGGGGCGTCGCGTAGTCGGACAGGCCCAGGAAGAACTGATAGTCGGCGCGCAGCAGGTCCGCGTGCAGGGCCTCGACCATCTCTGCGAAGACCGGGTTGAGGGTGCTGGGGATGACCGCGATGACGATGCGGCTCTTCCTCGAGGAGAGGCCGCCTGCGATGCGGTTGGTGACGTAAGCGAGCTGCTCCGCCGCGGCCCGCACCCGCGCCGCGGTGTCGGGCGCCACCAGGGCCGGCTGGTTGATGGCCCGCGAGGCGGTCATGGGCGACACGCCTGCCAGCTTCGCCACGTCGGCCAGCGTGGCCGCGCGACGGGGCTCGGCCACGCGCGGGGCCGTCGCTCGCCGAGGCCTCGCCACGCTAGGCCTTCCCGCCGCCCTTCCCGCCGATCTCGTGGTCGGCCAGGAGCTCGAGCGCGCGCACCAGGGCGGAGTGATCCCAGGCCTTCCCTCCGTGGGCGGCGCAGGCGTTGAACAGCTCCTGGGCCGTGGCGGTATTCGGCAGCGAGACGCCGATCTGGCGGGCGCTGCCGAGCGCGAGGGCGAGGTCCTTCTGGTGGAGCTCGATCCGGAAACCCGGCTCGAAGGTACGCTTGATCATGCGCTCACCGTGCACCTCCAGGATGCGCGACGACGCGAAGCCGCCCATCAGCGCTTGGCGAACCTTGGCCGGATCGGCGCCCATCTTCGACGCGAAGAGGAGCGCCTCGCCCACCGCCTCGATGTGGAGAGCGACGATGATCTGGTTCGCCACCTTGCAGGTCTGCCCGTCGCCATTGTCGCCGACCAGCGTGATGTTCTTGCCCATCGCCTCGAAGAGCGGCTTCACCTTCTGGAAGGTCTCCTGCGGGCCGCCGACCATGATGGTCAGGGTGGCGGCCTTGGCGCCCACCTCACCACCGGAGACCGGTGCATCGAGATACCGGCAGCCGAGCGCCTCGATCCGCTTCGCGAAGGCCTTCGTCTCGATGGGCGAGATCGAGCTCATGTCGACCACGATCTTGCCGGGGGAGAGCCCCGCTGCGACGCCGCCCGCGTCGAACAGGGCGGACGCGACGTGCGGCGTGTTCGGGACCATGGTGATGACGACGTCGGCCTGCCGCGCCACCTCCTCGCCCGACCCACAGGCGACCGCGCCCTGCGCGAGGAGCGCCTCGGGAACGGGCTTGTGGTCGTGAGCGAAGAGGGCGTGACCGCCCTTCAGGAGGTTGGCCGCCATGGGCCGGCCCATGATGCCCAGTCCGATGAATCCGACCTTCATGTTCGTTTCTCCTCGCTCCGGGAGCGCGCTTCAGCGCACCAGGGCCGGGCGCTTGTTGTCGAACTTCCAGCCCTCGATCAGGAACTGCATCGCGGCGGCGTCGTCGCGCGCGCCCAGCCCGTGCTGGCGGTAGAGCTGGTGCGCCGCCTCGAGCTGGGCCATGTCGATCTCGACGCCGAGGCCCGGTCGGTCCGGCACCGTCAGCTTTCCGCCGACGATCCGGAGCGGCTCCTTGGTCAGGCGCTGACCATCCTGCCAGATCCAGTGCGTGTCGATGGCGGTGATCCTCCCGGGCGCCGCGGCTGCGGCGTGGGTGATCATCGCGAGCGAGATGTCGAAGTGGTTGTTCGAGTGGGACCCCCAGGTCAGCCCCTCGGCCTGGCAGAGCTGGGCCACCCGCACGGCGCCCGCCATGGTCCAGAAGTGCGGGTCGGCGAGGGGAATGTCCACCGCCTGGAGCTGGAGGGCGTGGCCCAGCTGGCGCCAGTCGGTCGCGATCATGTTGGTGGCGGTCGGCAGCCCGGTCGCCTTGCGGAACTCGGCCATGATCTCGCGGCCCGAGTAGCCCTGCTCGGCGCCGCACGGATCCTCGGCGTAGGCGAGGACCTGGCGACGGCCCCTGCAGAGACGGACGGCCTCGTCGAGCGACCATGCGCCGTTCGGATCGATCGTGATGCGGGCCTGGGGAAACCGTGTCGCGAGCGCCGTGATCGCTTCCATCTCCTCCTCGCCGCGTAGCACGCCGCCCTTCAGCTTGAAATCCTCGAAGCCGTAGTGGGCGTGAGTCGCCTCCGCCAGCCGGACCACGGCGGCGGGCGTCAGCGCCTCCTCGTGCCGCAGCCGGAACCAGTCGTCCTTCGCGTCCGGCTCGCTGTGGTAGGGCAGGTCGGTCTTGCGGCGGTCGCCGATGTAGAAGAGGTAGCCCAGCACCGGCACCGCGCTTCGCTGCTGGCCCTCGCCGAGCAGCGCAGCCACCGGGAGCCCGAGGAACTGCCCGAGGAGGTCGAGCAGCGCGGTCTCGATGGCCGTCACGGCGTGGATGGTGATGCGCTGGTCGAAGGTCTGCAGGCCGCGGCCGCCGCTGTCGCGCCCGGCGAAGCGCTGGCGGACCGTGCCGAGCACGTTCTGGTGGGCCCCGATGGACTTGCCCACCACCAGGGGGCACGCGTCCTCCAGCGTCTGCCGGATGCGCTCGCCCCCGGGCACCTCGCTGACGCCGGTGTGGCCCGCGTCGTCCCGCAGGATGACGACGTTGCGGGTGAAGAACGGCGAGTGCGCGCCGCTCAGGTTGAGGAGCATGCCGTCGTGGCCCGCCACCGGGACGACCAGCATCTCCGTGATCTTCGGTGCTCCCTGGATCTTCGCATCCGTCATGGTCGTCTCCCGATCAGGCCGACTTGAGCACGAGGCGCTTGATGTCCCCGACGATCAGCAGGTAGCTGAGGATGGCGAGCAGGGCGTTGGCGCCGACGAACACGAGGGCGCCGTTGAAGTGGCCGCTCCCCCTGACCAGGTAGCCGATGACGATGGGGGTGGTGATGGCGGCGGTGTTGCCGAAGGTGTTGAAGAGCCCGCCCGACAGGCCGGCGATCTGCTTCGGAGAGGTGTCGGACACGACCGCCCACCCGAGGGCGCCGATGCCCTTGCCGAAGAAGGCCAGCGCCATGATGAGCACGACCGCCCACTGCGCGTTCACGTAGTTGCAGGCGATCATGCTCGTCGACAGCAGCATGCCGACCACGATGGGCGTCTTCCGAGCGGCGGTGAGCGAGAACCCCCGCTCGAGGAGCCTGTCGGAGAAGACGCCGCCCAGCACGCCGCCGAAGAAGCCGCACAGCGCCGGGAGCGTCGCCACGAACCCCACCTTGAGGATGGACATCCCGCGCCCCTGCACCAGGTAGACGGGGAACCAGGTGAGGAAGAAGTAGGTGAGCGTGGTGATGCAGTACTGGCCGAGGTAGACGCCGATCAGCATGCGGCTCGAGAGCAGCTCCTTGATCTGGGCCCACTTCGGACCGCTGCCGGGGATCGCAGCCTTCTTCTCATCCAGATTCACGAGGGCGCCGCCTCGCTCGATGTACTCGAGCTCAGCTGCGTTGACGCGCGGGTCGTCCTTGGGGCCGTGGATGAGCCTCTGGAAGATCGCGGTCAGGAGGAGGCCGACGCCGCCCATGAAGAAGAAGACGTACTTCCATCCGAAGGTGTGCGTGATCCAGCCCATGACCGGGGAGAAGAGCACCAGCGAGAAGTACTGGGCGGAGTTGAAGATGGCGGAGGCCGTGCCGCGCTCGGCGGTCGGAAACCAGGCAGCGACGATGCGGGCGTTGCCGGGGAACGACGGGGACTCGGCGATCCCGAGCAGGAAGCGCAGCGCGAACAGGACCACCACCGCGCTCGCGGCGTTGAACCATCCGACGAAGCCCTGCAGGAACGTGAAGCCCGACCAGGTGAGCAGGCTCACGATGTAGACCTTCTTCGAGCCGAACTTGTCGAGGAGCCAACCACCGGGGAGCTGGCCGATGACGTACGCCCAGCCGAAGGCGGAGAAGACGAATCCCATCGACACCGCATCGAGGTGGAGATCCTTCGCCAGCGACGTCCCGGCGATGGAGAGCGTGGCGCGGTCCGCGTAGTTCACGGCCGTCGCGAAGAACAGCATCACGACGATGGAGTAGCGGACGCGGGTCGGCTTGAGCGCGCTCACGACGCGCGCGGCGACGGTGGGTTGCTCGAGCTGCTGAGCCATGGGCGCTCCAGGTGGGGTGTTCACTGCGGCTTGAACTTCTTCGCCAGCGCCTCGGTCTGCCGAGCAAGGACGCCGAGGTCGCTGCCGACAGCGACGAACGTGGCGCCGAGGTCGAGCCAGTGGCGGGCGTCGGCCTCGACGGGGGCGAGGATGCCGGCGGCCTTGCCCGTCTTCCGGATGCGGACGATCGCGTCGTCGATGGCAGCGCGGACCTCGGGGTGGGCGCTCTCGCCGAGGTGCCCCATGTCAGCCGCCAGATCGCTCGGGCCGACGAACAGGCCGTCCACGCCCTCCACCGCCGCGATCGCTTCGAGATGTCCGAGCGCCGTACGAGTCTCGAGCTGCACGTGCACGCAGATCTCGTCGTTGGCGCGCTGCAGGTAGTCGGACACGCGACCGTAGCGGTTGGCGCGGGTGGCCACCGCGACCCCGCGGACGCCCAGGGGCGGGTAGCGCGTGGCCGCGACTGCGCGGCGGGCCTCCGCTGCGTCTTGCACGAAAGGCACGAGGAAGTTCTGCACGCCGACGTCGAGGAGCCGCTTGAAGACGACCGGATCGTTCCAGGGGGGCCGCACCACCGGGGCGGCCGTGCCGGTCGCCATCGCCTGCAGCTGCCCATGGAGCATGGGCAGCTCGTTCGGCGCGTGCTCCATGTCGAGGACGAGGAAGTCGAAGCCGGCGCCGGCGACCACCTCGACGGTGAGGTGGCTCGACAGCATGCTCCACAGGCCGATCTGCGTCCCACCCTCGCCCAGCGCGCGCTTGAGCGGGTTCACGGGTAGCTGCATCGTGCCTCCTCGTACGATCGGCATGGCGTCGCTGGTAGCGATACCAACTCGCATCGCCAAAGCTTGCTGTTGCGCGGTGATTGAATGGTAACGTTATCATTCTACGCTTGTCAAGGCGAGGGGCACCGCGACCGCGCAGGACGGCGGGCCGCCCCTGCGGTAGATTGCGCCTCGCGTGCTCACCTGGATCCTGCTCGCGCTGGCCGGCTTCGCGGCCGGCGTCATCAATGCCGTCGCGGGAGGTGGCTCGCTCATCTCCTTCCCGGCCCTGCTCCACACCGGCATGGGCGCGCGTTTCGCCAACGCCACCAACACGCTGGCGGTCTGGCCGGGCAGCCTCGCCTCGGTCTACCCGTACCGGCAGATCATCGCCCGGGAGCACCACCGCGCGTGGGTCCTCGCCTGGCCCTCGCTCCTGGGCGGGCTCGCCGGGTCGTGGCTGCTCCTCCACACCTCCGAGCAGGCCTTCACGGCGGTGGTGCCGTGGCTCATCCTCTTCGCGTGCGCGCTCCTCGCGCTGCAGGGCCCGGTGGCGGCCTTCGTCGCGCGCCGCACCGGCTCCGCCCAGGCCCGCGTGCCGCCGCTCCTGCTGGTGGTGCAGTTCCTCATCTCGGTCTACGGCGGGTACTTCGGGGCCGGGATCGGCATCCTGATGCTGTCCGCCATGGCCATCTTCATCCCGGACGGCCTGCAGGCGGCGAACGGGCTCAAGATCCTGTTCGCAACGCTCATCAACGGGATCGGCGCGGCCTACTTCCTCGCCAACGGGGCGGTGCGGCTCCCCGAGGCAGGGCTCATGGCCGCGGCCGCGATCGTGGGCGGCCTCGTCGGCGCGCAGGTGGCCCAGAAGCTCCCGGCACGCGTCATGCGGGTGCTGGTGATCTCCTACGGCGTCGTCGTGGCGGTGAAGCTGCTCGTGCGGT
>WNGL01010379.1_pt1 | contig 13206 bp, 10 predicted proteins | sample 5400591 | NCBI WGS metagenome assembly WNGL01 (sample SAMN13153377, study PRJNA577476) | soil metagenome | isolation source: 80 cm soil or saprolite under Garry oak tree replicate 1 | place: USA:California | collected 2016-06-15
GTCGTCGCGAATCCGTTCGTCCCGGGCGAAAAACTGCACTGCATCGAGACGATCGCCAATTTCCGCCGGATCGGTCAACGGTGCCGCCAGATGCTCGGCGAGGAGCCGCGCCCCGGCACCTGTCACGGTACGGTCGATGCAGGCAAGGAGGCTGCCGCGCCGCTCGCCGCCCAGCGTCTGCGCGAGCTCGAGATTGCGTCGCGTCGCCGCGTCGATCTCCATCACTGCGCCAACGGCCAATCGGTGCGGCGGCGCCAGCAACGGCAGCTTGCCCCGCTGCGTCTGCTCGACATAGTCGACGAGGGCGCCGGCTGCGGCAAGCTCGGCGCGGCCGAAGGTGCCGAACCCGTCGAGCGAGGCAACGCCATAGAGCGACGCGAGGCGCTTCCTGCCGCCGTCGCTGTCGAAGCGGGTATTGGCCAGCGGTGTCAGGGCATTCTTCCACTCGGCGAAGAGATCGAAGAACTCGGCCCGTTGGAGCAGGCGCTCCGCTGCCAATATCTCGCCGGGATCGAGCCGAGCGAGCGCGGCGCCGAGCGCGGTGGCGGCGACCGCTTGGGTATGGAAAGCGCCGGTCGAGAGGTCGAGCCAGGCGAGGCCGAGCTCGCCACCCGCCTCGCCGAGCGCCAGCAGATAGTTGTGCCGGCGCGCGTCGAGCAAGCTGTCCTCGGTAATCGTGCCCGGCGTGACGACGCGGATGACGGCGCGGCGCACCGGCGACTTGCCGCCGCGCTTCTTGGCCTCGGCCGGATCCTCGACCTGCTCGCAGACCGCGACCTTGAAGCCCTGGCGGATGAGGCGGGAAAGATAGCTCTCACTCGCATGCACAGGCACGCCGCACATCGGAATGTCGGCGCCATCGTGCTTGCCGCGTCGCGTCAGGGTGATGTCGAGCGCCGCAGCGGCCTTGACCGCATCGGCGAAGAACAGCTCGTAGAAATCGCCCATGCGGTAGAAGAGAAGACAATCGGGGTTGGCACGTTTGATCTCGAGGTATTGCACCATCATCGGCGTGGTCGTCGAGTCGACACTGCCGCCGCTCGCTGCGGCAGTGAAATCGCCGGGTTCGCGGCGCGAGATGTCATTCATGGCTGGCGACAGAGCGGGTGCTGACTTAGATCAAGACGGTCTGGATCGATGCGGGTGTAACCTATCACGCGGCAATCGCGTAAGGAATGCGCGGCGGAGGTTTTGGCCATGACCGGGCACGACGAGAAATTCCCGATAATTCGCGAGGCCGTCGCCTCGTTCGCCGACCAGGCGCATTTCCGCAGCGCCGTCGACAACCTGCTCGCTGTAGGGTTCGAACCGAGCGATCTTTCGGTGCTCGCCGCACACGCTTCGCTCGAGGCAGCCGGTGCCACCGCTCGCGGCAAGGTGGAAGCCCATCCGTGGCTGCCGTCCAGCCTTGCCGAGGAGATGAAATATCTCGCGCCGCTGACCATCGCCGGCATCATCGTATTGTCGGGCGGGCCGATCGCCGCCGGGATTGCCGCGCTCGTGGGAGCCGGCCTCGGCGGAGCCGCCCTCAAGGAAATCCTCGACCGCTATACCGCGGGACGACATAGCGAGGAATTCGCAGCCGCGCTGCACGCTGGTGCCGTGCTGCTCTGGGCGCGCTGTGAGGACGCTGAACGCGAATTGTCGGCGACGCGCATCCTCGAAGAGGCCGGCGGGCGCAACGTTCACATTCACGGCCGCTCGGCGTCGGGCAGCTAAGCGGCGAGCCGGCGCAGCGTGAGAGTAAGCGGCAGGACGAGGAGAACAACGAGAGCGACGGCGACCAAGGTCGCCGGCACGCCGGCCGCGTCACTGAAGAGACCATAGAGGAAGGGCGCGAGGGCACCGGCTCCGATGGTGCAGGTATAGAACACGCCAAATGCGCGAGCGCGGCGCGCCGCCGGTACGAGTTCGGCGACGGTGCCGTAGAGCACTGACGACGTACCGTTGAGCGCAATGCCTATCAAAGGCAAAAGGGCTAGGCCGGCATCCAGTGGCAATGGCAGCAGGCCGAGGATGCCGACGCTTGTCGCACATTCCGTGATGATCACGCTGCGCAGTATACCGATGCGCGTCGCCAGCACGCCGCAGATGAATTTGCCGGTCGCACCGCCTGCGAAAACGAGCCCCAAGGCGAAGCCGATGGTCGGCAGATCTGCGCCCTTCGCCGTCAGCAGGAAGGGTAGGAAGGTGAGGAATCCGGTGCGGCTCGTCGCGTCGACGATGCCAATGGCTGTGATGGCACGAAAGCCGCGCCGCCGGTCAGATTGCCCGGGCTCATCGACCGGCCGATTCGGCGAAGCCGGCGCCTTGATCGCCGCGCCGCCGACGCCGCGCAGCAGGAGATAAATCGTTACTGCCGCCGCCAGTCCGAGCAAGCCGAGCATCACGGTCGCGATGCGCCATTGCCAGAGCGCGACGAGCACTGCAGTCAGAGCCGGCAGTGCCATCTTTCCCAGATCGCCGGAGAAATTATAGATGCTGAGAGCGGTCCTGAGGCGCTTGCCCTCGACCGCTCGAGCCGTCAGCCGCCGCTCCAGCCGACGAGAAGAAATCCAGTCGCCGCCGCAGCAGTGCCGGCAGCCAACAGGAAACGCTCGCCTAATCGCTCAGCGATCAGCCCGGCGGGAACCTGGAGCGCCGCCATAGTGCCGGAGTAGACCGTCTTCAAGAAGCCGATTTGCGCGAGCGCAAGACCAAATTCGATTTGCCACACCGGCAAGAGTACGTAAAGGAGATCGGCGAATCCGTCATGCAGAACATGTGCGCCGAGGGTCGCGCCGAGAACGCGGCGCGGCCGAGAAGTGGCGGCCGGATCACGGCCGGGAAGGGCATCAGCAGTAGTCGTCATCAGCACGGACAATGCACCCTGAGCCGCCCGGTTCAGCAAGTCAATGCGTCGGCTACAATTGCCGCGCCGTCGGTATCGGCTTTGACGCGCCGTCGAGCCCTCCACTATGCTGAACGGCAAGAAATACCGTCATAACTAGGGTAGCGGCACGCCGCTTCCTGTCGCACTGGGAGCGAAATCGTCATGGATAACGGATCAACGCGCGTCACCGAAGAAGAGGCCTTGCAATTCCACTCGCAGGGCCGCCCCGGGAAGATCGAGATTTCGGCGACTAAGCCTTTGACGACGCAGCGTGACCTGTCGCTAGCCTATTCGCCGGGTGTCGCTTTTCCCTGTCTGCATATCCAGCGCGATCCCGCTCTCGCCTATGATCTCACCGCCAAGGGCAACATGGTGGCGGTGATCTCGAACGGCACGGCAGTTCTCGGCCTCGGTGATCTCGGCGCGCTCGCCGCCAAGCCGGTGATGGAGGGCAAGGCGGTGCTCTTCAAGCGCTTCGCCGGCATCGATAGCTTCGACCTCGAGATCGACACCAAGGACGTCGACGCTTTCGTCAATTGCGTACGCTACCTCCACCCCTGCTTTGGTGGCATCAACCTCGAGGATATCAAGGCTCCAGAATGCTTCATCATCGAACAGCGCCTGCGCGAACTGCTGGACATTCCAGTCTTCCACGATGACCAGCACGGTACCGCAATCATCGCGACCGCCGGTCTCATCAACGCGCTGCACCTCACCGACCGTGCGCTCGGCGACATCAAGATGGTGGTGAACGGCGCAGGCGCTGCCTCGATCGCCTGCGTCGAGCTCCTCAAAACAATGGGATTGCCGCACGACAACGTCGTGCTCGTCGATACCAAGGGAGTTATTTATCAGGGCCGCACCGAGGGAATGAACCAGTGGAAGTCGGCCCACGCGGTCACGACCAAAGCGCGCACCCTCGCCGAGGCGATGGAGGGGGCCGACGTGTTTTACGGGCTCTCGGCAAAGGATGCCGTGAGCAAGAAGATGGTGCTGTCGATGGCAGCGAAGCCGATCGTCTTCGCGATGGCCAATCCCGATCCCGAAATCACGCCGGAGGAGGTCAAGGCCGTGCGCGCCGAGGCCATCGTCGCCACCGGCCGCTCCGACTATCCGAATCAGATCAACAATGTATTGGGATTTCCCTACATTTTTCGGGGCGCCCTCGATGTCCGCGCGTCGACAATCAACGACGTCATGAAGATCGCCGCCGCCGAGGCGCTAGCTGCGTTGGCGCGCGAGGACGTGCCTGACGAGGTCGCCGCCGCCTATTCCGGGCAGCGCCTAAGATACGGCCCAGACTATATCATTCCAACGCCGTTCGACCCGCGCCTGATCTGGGCGGTACCGTCGGCGGTCGCCAAGGCGGCGATGGAGAGTGGCGTCGCCCGCAAGCCGATCATCGACATGAGCGGTTATCGGGCTGCGCTCAAGGCCCGGCTCGACCCAACGGCGGCAAGCCTGGAATTGATCTTCCAACAAGTCCAAGCGAACCCGCGCCGGGTCGTATTCGCCGAAGGTGAGGAGGAGAAAGTTATTCGCGCCGCGCTCGTCTATCACGCAAGTGGCTACGGCACGCCAGTCCTGGTTGGACGAGAGGATCGCATCCGCGAAACCATGAAGCAGATGGGCCTCGTCTCGCCGGAAGGCCTCGAGATTCACAACGCGCGCTTGTCGCAGGCCAACAAACTTTACACCGATTTTCTTTACGCGCGGATGCAGCGCATGGGCGCGCTCTATCGCGACTGCCAACGCATGGTGAACCAGAACCGCAACGTCTTCGCCGCCTGCATGGTCGCCTGTGGCGATGCCGACGCGGTCGTCACCGGCACAACGCGAAGCTACGCCGTGGCCTTTGACGACGTCAGCCGTGTCTTCGACGCGAAGCCGGAGAGTCGTGTCTTTGGCCTGACGATGTTGCTGTCCCACGGCAAATCGGTGTTCATTGCCGATACCACCGTGCACGAGTTGCCAAGCGCCGAAGAACTCGCCGATATCGCCGTGCAGACCGCTGCCAAGGCACGTCAGATGGGGCAGGAACCGCGCGTCGCGCTGCTCTCGTTCTCCAATTTCGGCAACCCGAAACGAGAGCGAGCACAGCGGGTACGCGATGCCGTGGCGCTACTCGACCAGCGTCACGTTGACTTTGAATACGACGGCGAGATGGGCGCCGACGTCGCGCTCAATCACGCGCTGATGCGCGAGCTCTACCCGTTCTGCCGTCTGACCGGTCCAGCCAATGTCCTGATTATGCCGGCATTACACACTGCGAACGTCTCGGCCAAGCTGCTGACTCAGCTGGGTGGCGGCACGGTGATCGGTCCTCTACTCATCGGCCTCACCAAGCCAGTGCAGATCGTCGAACTTGGCGCGACGGTGTCGGATCTCGTCAACATGGCAGCGCTCGCTGCTCATGATGCAATCGGCTAATCCGGCCTGAGCGTCGGGGAAACGACGTAAGGTCCAAAACGTTTGGACCGCGTGAGCGGGAGGACGGGCTGGTTTAATTTTCTGGAGGAGAGTCTTGTCGCCCGGCGTGATCGCACTTGCTGATCGGGCGCTTGTTGCTGGCCGGCGACGCTACGAACCGCTGAGGATCCAGAGTAGCGCCGCCGGTCGCAACGCTTAGGGCGAAGCTACTTTTTCTTCGCCGCCTTTTTCGCGGGCTTCTTCGCCGCGGTCTTCTTCGCCGGCGCCTTCTTCGCTGCAGTCTTCTTCGCAGCCTTCTTCGCCGGAGCTCTCTTCAACGAACTCTTTTTCGTCGCTTTCTTCACTACCATTTCAAGTCCCCTAGTGGTCGGTTGAGCGCGCCGATAATACATGATCGTGAGGCGCGAGTAACTAGTATTCGCATCCTGGATCGCTAAAATTGCCTTAACGAGGTTCGCCTCCACGTGACCGTTTTTACGCTTCGAGAGACACGCACTGGGCGCCTGACAGCGGCCTCTTGCGAAATACTTCGTGCAAAATTTGCTCGAGAACATCATAGGATTCGGTGACTCCGTATCTTCTTGGCAGCCTGTGTCTAAACGAGACAAGTCTCTGCCATCGGAGTCGCTCGACGAGACGGAAGAATAATTTTCCCGTTTGCGGCGTCGGCGCTTGACGCGGCGCACGCCGGCGCAACTATAGTGCCGGACCATCTTCGCGAGGCTGCTCTGGCCACCTCCCCGCTTCCACTATCACGCCTGCTGTTGGCTACCATTCTCGTTGCCGCGCCGACGGGTTTTTCTCTCGTCATCCTTGCGATCGTGACCGAGTTGTCCGTGCGGGCGGCGCTATTCACGCTGATTGGTGTCTCTCTTGTCGTCATCATCCTTTTGCGTCCGCTGCTGCGAAGCTTCGTCGCGCTGCGCGAGGCGATCGAGTTGCTTATGGACAACGAGAATGCGGCACCATTGGTCAAGGACAGCAATCCGTTGGTCGCCGAGTTGTGGCGGGCGATCATTCGGCTGACGCGCGCCTCACGGCAACGTCTCGCAGATACCCGCGCCGAACTTGCCGCCACGCAGGCCGTGCTCGCGGCGCTCCCCGACCCGATGATTCTGCTCGACGATCGGCGGCGGGCGGTGCGTGCCAACGCTGCGGCTAGCGAGATGTTCGCCAGCGACATCGTTGGCCGAGACCTTGCCTCTACGCTGCGCCATCCGGCCGTGCTCGCCGCCGCCGACGCGGTCTTGCGCGGCGAGGGCGAGCGGATGGTCGAATTCGCCCTCGGCCTGCCGGTGGAACGTCAGCTCAGCGCCCGGATCGCGCCGCTCCACGCCCATGTCGCCGCCGGCGCCGCCATCGTAACGCTGCACGATCTGACCGCCTCCAAGCGGAGCGAGCAGATGCGCGCCGATTTTGTGGCCAATGCGAGCCACGAGCTGCGCACCCCGCTCGCCACCCTGCTCGGCTTCATCGAGACGCTGCGCGGTCCTGCCCGCGACGATCGCGAAGCGCATGACCGGTTCCTCGCTATCATGCATGAGCAAGCCTCACGCATGGCGCGTCTCATCGAAGATCTGTTGTCACTGTCTCGCATTGAGATGAACGAGCACGTCCTGCCGACCGGCCGGGCCAACCTGCGCCACGTGCTCGGCAGCGTTGCGGCAACGCTCGAGTTGCGGGCGAAGGCGCGCGGCATGCGCATTGTCCTCGATCTACCAGAGGACTTGCCGGAGGTTGTGGGCGAGCCGGACGAGCTGGCGCAGGTGTTCCAAAACCTTTTCGACAACGCTATCAAATACAGTCACGAGGGCTCGCCGATCGAAATATCGGCGCGGATCGATCGCCGGGCCGCCGGGCCACCTTTCGTCGCCGTCGCGGTGCGCGATCACGGCGAGGGCATTCGTCGCGAACATCTGCCGCGTCTCACCGAGCGCTTCTACCGCGTCGATACGGCGCGCTCCCGCGCGATGGGAGGTACCGGACTGGGTCTGGCGATCGTCAAGCACATCGTCAACCGACATCGCGGGCGGCTCGACATCGCCAGCGAGTTGGGTGAGGGTTCGGTCTTCACGGTCAGCCTCCGACTGGCCGGCGAGGACGCCGAAGCACGCTGAAAGACCGAAAACCGAGATCTGTCATAAAACGGCAATGAAATAGTCACAGAATGCACCCTGGTGCATTCCGCGGGCTGACCGCATCGGCAGAGAATTGCATCGACATTGCCGCCGGTCTGGTCATCGTATCCGACCATTCCAATCTATTGGCATCGATCGCCGCATGGAGCAATTCTCCGAAATGATCGCAGACACCGTGGCGTTCGCCGAAAGCCAGCGCGGCGACCGCGTCGTGACGGCACCAGTCGCCGAAATATCGCCGAAAATCGTCATCAGGGACTTGCATTTCTTCTACAAGGAGTTCGAGGCGCTGAGGGGTATCAACCTCGTCCTGCGCGACAAGGCGGTGACCGCCTTTATTGGGCCATCGGGTTGCGGCAAGTCGACTCTGCTGCGAGTCATGAACCGAATTTATGATCTCTACCCCGGACAGCGCGCGACGGGCGAACTTCTCATCGACGGACGCAATATCCTCGACCCGCGTCAGGACCTCAACCTACTACGTGCGAAAGTCGGTATGGTGTTTCAGAAGCCGACACCGTTCCCGATGTCGATCGCTGACAACATCGCCTTCGGCATCCGCCTCTACGAGCAACTGCCGGCGAGCGAGCTTGAGGACCGCATCGAGCGAGCACTTCGACGCGCCGCACTGTGGGATGAGGTCAAAGATAAGCTCAGGCAGAGCGGACTCAGCTTGTCGGGCGGCCAGCAACAACGCCTCTGCATCGCGCGCGCCATCGCCGTCGAGCCGGAGATCCTGCTGCTCGACGAGCCGGCCTCGGCCCTCGATCCGATTTCCACGCAAAAGATCGAAGAGCTGATCAGCGAGCTGAAGACCGACTACTGCATCGCCATCGTCACCCACAACATGCAGCAGGCGGCACGCAGCTCCGACTACACCGCCTTCATGTACCTCGGCGAGCTCGTCGAGTTCGGCGAGACCGAGGCAATCTTCACCAAACCGCAGATGACACGGACCGAAGATTACATCACCGGCCGCTTCGGCTGAGGAGATCGAAGATGACGTCCGAGCACATCATCAAGAGCTACGACGAGGAGCTGCGCCGCCTCAACAACGCGATAATGCAGATGGGTGGGCTGGCCGAGGGGCAGCTCGCTGCTGCAATCGAGGCGGTGATGAAGCGCGACAGCGAGCTTGCCGCAAAGGTCGTGGAAGGGGACGCGCAGGTCGACCAGCTCGAGCACGAGGTCGATGGGCTGGTCGTTCGCCTGCTGGCGCTGCGCCAACCGATGGCACGCGATCTGCGGGAAATTCTCGCGGCACTGCGCATCGCCACTGATCTGGAGCGGATTTGCGACTACGCCGCCAACGTCGCCAAGCGCTCGATCGTGCTTAACCAGTCGCCGCCGGTGAAACCCGTCTATACCCTGCCCCGCATGGTCAAGCTGGCCCAAGCCTTGACCAAGGACGTTCTTGATTCCTACGTCGCACGCGATGCCGACAAGGCGCTCGTCGTGTGGGCGCGCGATGAGGAGCTCGATGAAATGTATTCGAGCCTCTTTCGCGAACTCCTGACTTATATGATGGAGGATCCGCGCAACATCACGGCCTGCACGCATCTCCTGTTCATGGCGAAAAATGTCGAGCGCATCGGCGATCACGCAACCAACATCGCCGAGACGGTCCATTTTCTCGTCACCGGCTCTCCGCTGACGCAAGCACGGCCAAAGCGCGACAGCTCGAATCAAGCCGTCGCGCCGCCCGCCGGCGGCAGGAGCGAGTCGAATTGAAGCCTTTGGTCCTCATCGTCGAGGACGAGGCCGCGCTCCTCACCATGCTGCGGTACAACCTCGAGAAGGAGGGGTTTGCCGTCTGTGCGGCAACCGACGGCGAGGAAGCGCTGATCCAGATTGCCGAGCGCAAGCCCGATGTGGTGCTGCTCGACTGGATGCTACCGCTGATCTCTGGAATCGAGGTATGCCGTCAAATCCGCCGCGGCCGCACATCGCGCGATCTGCCGGTCATCATGCTCACGGCGCGCGGTGAGGAGGCCGACCGGGTGCGCGGCCTCAATAGCGGAGCCGACGACTACGTCGTCAAGCCGTTCAGCCCAGCCGAACTAATCGCCCGACTACGCGCCGTGATGCGCCGCGCGCAGCCCGCGAGCGTCGAGGATGTGCTGCGCTTTGGCGATCTGGCAATGGATCTCATCGCCCATCGCGTTACCCGCAAAGAGCAGCCGATCCATCTCGGGCCTACGGAGTTCCGCCTGCTCCGCTTCCTCCTGCAACATCCTGGCCGTGTCTTCTCGCGCGAGCAGCTTCTCGATCAGGTCTGGGGCCATGAGGTCTACGTCGAGGTGCGGACGGTCGATGTCCACATCCGCCGGCTGCGCCGCGCGCTCAATATCAAGAAGGCGCCCGATCTTATCCGCACCGTTCGCGCGGCCGGCTACGCACTCGACGCATTCTTGTGAGCCATAGGAAGGCCCGATCCGAGATACTAGTGCTGTAGGGCGGATTGGATTTATCATCCCCGAAGAGGATCGTGAGTTGCCGATCAACCGCCGTAGCTTTCTGAGGGGAACAGCCGGCGGCGCTCTGCCGCTCGCCGCTTCGCGATCGATCCGGAGCGCTGGCGGCGCCGTCAAGATCACACCGGGTGCGCGCGACGTCTTCATCGTTGTCGACGTGCAGAACAGCTTCATCCCGGGCGGCTCACTCGCTGTGCCCAGGGGCGACGAGGTCGTGCCGATCATCAATCGCCTCGCCGCCGGGTTCCAGCACGTCGTGATGACGCAGGACTGGCACACGCAAGGCCGCATCTCGTTCGCCTCCTCGCATCCTGGCGCCAAACCGTTCGACGTCATTGACCTGCCCTACGGCAAGCAGGTGCTGTGGCCGGACCATTGCGTACAGGGAACGGCGGGCGCGGAGCTCAGCAAGGACCTGGCAATCCCGAAGGCCGAACTCATCATCCGGAAGGGCTATTGCGAGAATGTCGACAGCTACTCGGCCTTCTACGAGGCCGACGGCAAGACCCCGACCGGGCTGGGCGGCTATCTGAAGCAGCGCGGCCTGAAGCGTATTTTTATCGCCGGTCTGGCGACTGATTTCTGCATCCGCTTCACCGCGCTCGACGCCCGCAAAGAGGGCTTCGCCGCCTACGTCATCGAGGATGCCTGCCGCGGCATCGATGCCGAAGGCTCGCTCGCCGCTTCCTGGGCCAAGATGAAAAAGTCCGGTGTCCAGCGCGTCCAATCCGCCGATCTTGCAATCGCCTGAGCCTCCCCGCCCGCGATAGCGGGCAGGGAGAACAGGCGACGAGCTAGCCGCGACCGAGCGACCGGCCGGCCGCGACCGTCTGTTGCGCACGCGGCGCGTGATGCTGCGGGCGTTCGCCATGGCCGCGGGCGTTGCTGTTGCTCTTGCCGCTGCCGTGACCATGACGTGGCGCCGTCGATCGGCGCTGGCTGTTCGGCCGGCCCGAGCGGTGACGTTGGCCGTTACGCGGCTCCGCCGGCAACACCTCTGCCGCCGCCCCTTGGCCGGGTGGGAAGGCATGATCGCTGACGACCGGCACGCGTTGCTTGATCAGCCTCTCGATGTCCCGGAGAAAAGCACGTTCCTCGCTGTCACAGAACGAGATCGCAATGCCGTCGGCTCCGGCGCGGGCAGTGCGGCCGATGCGGTGCACATAGCTTTCCGGCACGTTCGGCAGGTCGAAATTGATGACATGAGTGATGCCGTCGATATCGATGCCGCGCGCCGCGATGTCGGTAGCGACAAGAACACGAACCTTGCCGGCGCGGAAGCTCTCGAGCGCCCGCTGCCGCGCGCCCTGCGATTTGTTGCCGTGGATCGCCTCGGCTGCGATGTGGCGCCTCGCGAGATCCTCGGCGACCTTGTTGGCGCCATGCTTGGTGCGGCTGAAGACGAGGACGCGGTCGATCGCCTTGTCCTTGAGCAATTCGGCAAGGAGGGCGCGTTTGTTGGCACGGTCGACGAACAGCACGCGCTGGTCGATGCGCTCGACCGTCGAGGCGACCGGGGTCACCGCGACTTCCACCGGATCACGCAGGATGCTCGAAGCGAGGCGGGCGATGTCGGGCGGCATGGTCGCTGAGAAGAACAGCGTCTGCCGTTCCTTCGGCAACTTGGCGATGACTTTGCGGATGTCGTGGATGAACCCCATGTCGAGCATCCGGTCGGCCTCGTCGAGGACGAAGATTTCGATCCTGTCGAGCCGCACGAAACCCTGGTTCATCAGGTCGAGCAGGCGGCCCGGCGTGGCGACGAGAATGTCGACGCCGCGCGAGAGCGCGTCGACCTGCGGCTTCTGGCCAACGCCGCCATAGATGACGGCCTGACGCAGCCCGAGGTACTTGCCGTAGATGCGGAAGCTGTCGGCGATCTGGATGGCGAGCTCGCGCGTCGGGGTGAGAATGAGGCTGCGCGTGCCGCGTGGGCCGGCAATCTGCTTGGCGGCGGCGAGGCGTTGCAGCATCGGCAGGGCGAAGGCCGCCGTCTTGCCGGTGCCGGTCTGGGCGACGCCGAGGAGGTCGCTTCCGGTCAGGAGATGCGGAATTGCCTGCGCCTGGATCGGCGTCGGGTTGGTGTAGTTTTCGGCGCGCACGGCGCGCTGGATGGGTTCGATCAGGTCGAGTTCGGCAAATGACTGCACGAGATTGGTTCTTTCATTGGAATGGCCGCACGCGAGCGCTGCGCCGGAATGGCGCGGCAGGCGTCGCGGGTCGTCGGTAACGGCGATATACGGGTTTGCGCTATCGGCCACGCACCGCTCGGGTGGCGTCCGCTTTCCTGTTCGGCCTGCCCCGCGCGCTCCGGGTCGGCTGCTTGTTGGTGGATCGTCCGGCAACGCGGCGGTGCAGCCTGGAGGCGGCTCCGCCCTGCGCGATTGCAGGATCGAGATCTAATCGTCACGGACGATCGTATCGTCGTTTGGTAAATGCTCCCTTAACGGGTGAAAGTCAAGTGATGCTGACCTAATCGCCGATCACGCCGCCGCCAGGGCCTGCTCGAGATCGTCGCGCAGGTCGGCGACGTCCTCGAGCCCGACCGAGAGCCGCAACAGGGTGGGGCCGATGCCGAGGACCTCGCGCTCGGCCTCCGGCAGGCTCTGATGCGTCGTCGTCGCGGGGTGGCAGATGAGGCTCTTGGCGTCGCCCAGATTGTTCGAGATGTCGACGATCTCGAGCGCATCGAGAAAGCGGAAGGTGGCGTCCTTGCCGCCGGCGATGCTGAAGGCGATGAGGGCGCCGCCGTTCTTCATCTGGCGGGCAGCGAGCGCCGCCTGCGGATGGCTGGCAAGACCGGGATAGAAGATGGCGGCGACCTTGGGGTGGTTCTCGAGGAAGCCGGCGAGCTCGGCGGCGTTGCGCGCCTGTTGCGTCACCCGGAGGTCGAGCGTCTCCAGCCCCTTCAAGAGCAGCCAGGCATTGAACGGGCTGAGCGCCGGGCCGGTGTGGCGCAGGAAGGGCGACAGCTCCTTGGTCATGAAATCGCCGCTGCCGAGAATGGCGCCGCCGAGGCTGCGGCCCTGGCCGTCGATATGCTTGGTTGTCGAGTAGACGACGATATCGGCGCCGAGCTCGAGCGGGCGCTGGCCGAGCGGTGTCGCGAAGACGTTGTCGACGACGAGGCGCGCACCGGCGCCATGCGCGAGATCGGCGACGGCGGCGAGGTCGACGAGCTCGAGCGTCGGGTTCGACGGGCTCTCGCAGAAGACCGCCTTGGTCGGCCGCTTGAGGGCCTGGCGCCAGGCGGCAAGGTCGCGCCCGTCGACGAATACCGTCTCGATGCCCC
>WNGL01007057.1_pt1 | contig 13205 bp, 13 predicted proteins | sample 5400591 | NCBI WGS metagenome assembly WNGL01 (sample SAMN13153377, study PRJNA577476) | soil metagenome | isolation source: 80 cm soil or saprolite under Garry oak tree replicate 1 | place: USA:California | collected 2016-06-15
GACGGCCTGTCGGCGGCGTTGAAAGCCCATGGCGCGCGCTCGCTGCAATCGCAGGCCGATTGGACCAGCCAGGCGATGCTGCGGTTCTTCGAGGCCTCCGGTTTCGAGCTGGCGCCGCGAATGTTGCTGGAGCGCTCCGTGACCGCGCCGCTCGCCGAGCCGACCGAGCATTCTTGAGGGGTGCCCACGTCCATGAATCCGCGCGCAAGTCTCTCGATTCCTCGGCGCATCGGCGAAGCGCACGAGGTCGACTACAGCAAGCCGCTCGACGCGGCCTTCGGGTCGCTGGCACGGGACAGAATCCCGGTGCGATCCATGGCCGAGACGGACCTGCATGCCATCGTCGCGATCGACCAGAGCATCACCGGGCGAGCACGCGCAGCCTATCTGCGACAAAAGCTCATGGAAGCGCTGCACCAATCCGACGTGCGGGTCTCGCTGGTCGCCGAGCTCGACGGGCTTGCGGTGGGCTTCGTGATGGCGCGGGTCGATCTCGGCGAATTCGGCCGCGCCGAGCCGGCTGCGGTGATGGACACGATCGGGGTCGATCCGAACTACCGGCGGCAGGGGGTTGGCCGCTCGCTGCTCTCGCAGCTGTTCCTCAACTTGGCGGCGCTCAGGGTCGAGCGCATCCGCACCGAGCTCGACTGGCGCGACCGCGAGCTGCTCGCCTTTCTCGACGGCTGTGGCTTCCGCCCCGCCAGCAGCTCTGCTTCGATCTTGCGCTCATTTGATCCATTGCGGTTCAAGCGCGCGCCGGTTTGGCCACCCGGCGCACCACGTCCGCGGTGAACCACGCGAACGCCACGGCGCCGACCAGGCCGACGGCGCTGCCCAGACGGCTCAGCATCGCGTTGTCCAGCACGATGGCGACGGCCATGATCGCCAGCGCCGAGCAGTGACACGCCGCATGAAGCTTCGGCGGCAAGGATGCGGCAAGCTCGGAGACGAGCGGCGGCGAGCCGCGCGGTTGCGCCACGTGCATCGAGGCAAGGAACGGCAGGATGCGTTCGAGCACGCCGAGCAGAAAGGTCAGCAGCCAGCCGCCGAGCAGCAGAAATCCGAACAGCGTCGGCCCGTTCGCTCCGGCGTAGCCGTAGAGCGCGGCGAGGCCGACTAGAGGCGTGAGCAGCAGCATCGCCCAGGCGACGCGAACCAGCACGAACGACAGGCCGAGACGCTTGCGCATGCCGCCCGCAAGCGTGCGCGCCATCAGCCGAAGGTGCATCGCCGCGGCGAGAAGCCCGACGATGCAGGCCAGCGCAAGCATGGCTCGGCTGTCGAGCACGGCGCCCAGGACGCCCACCGCCAGCGCCGCCGCGGCAAGCGCGAATCCGGCGAACGCGGCACGTTTGGCCGGCGTGGAAGCCAGCGCGAACATCGGCACCAGCACCTGGCTGAAGCCGAGCGCCAGAAATCCCATGAAGCCATAACCGCCTAGGATCAGATGCGCGAGCGCAAACGATCCGTGATCGGGCAGGATCGCGCTCTCGTAATCGATCGCCAGCGCGGTCCCGAGGCCGGCGAGGCCGACCAGCGCGGCGAGCGCCGTCCAGCCGTATGCCGCGACCACCGGCAGGCTGCCGGCGCGCCGCAGGTTTTCGGCGAGCAGCGCGGCGAACAGCAGCAGGCCGGCCGTGGTGAGGAATGCGGCGGCGATCAGCACTTGCATCGAGACCGCATGCATCCCGAGCGCCAGGGCCGCCGAGCCGGGGACGATCAGCCAAAACACCAGCTTGATCGGCCACACCGCCGCCAGCGCCCGGCGCGTGGCGACCGGCAGCAGCTGCACCGACGCGCCGATCGCGGTCGTGGTCAGCACGCCCAGGGTGAGCAGGTGGATCGCGGCGAGTGCCGGCCCCGCTCCGCCGCGGAAGCTCGTTGCCTGCTCGGCGCTCGCGAACAGCGCGATCCACATCAGCACGTGGAAAATCGCGGCCGCGGCGAAGAACCGCAACGGAACCGATGCCGGCAGCAGCCGGCTCCTGGCGCCGCCGAGAAAGACGGCGGCGAGCGTCATGGTCCCCAGCGAACCATGCGCAGCTGCACCTCGCCCGGACAGCCGGGATCGCCGCACGAGGGCACCAGCTCGTGGCTCCAGCCGCGATCGTCGAGCTCGGGATAGAGAAAGATCGGCTCGCGATCGAGGTGGGCGATGAGCGCACCCTCGACCTCGCCGCTGTCGATCAGGCCCAGGATGGCGACCATCGGCTCCGGCGGCTCGAGCCCGCTGACGTCGACGTGCAGTCCCTCCGCGGTCCGCCAAGTCCGCGAAGGCCCGGCAGCGTCGGCGCACGCACAGCTCATGGCGCGGGCGCCTGCTCGGCCGCGAGCTTCGCCACCAGGCGCCGGGCGAGCGCCGCCGCGGCCAGGCGGCGATAATGCGCCGACGCAATCGTGGTGCGCATCGGCTGCACCTGCTTCTGCACGAGCTTGTCGAGCGCTTGCAGCAGCGTTTCGTCGATCCTCTTTCCGACCAGGGCGTGCGTGCCTTCGACGAGGAACGGCCGGGAATTGGTGCCGGTCACGGCGATGCGGAGCTTTTTGAGCGTTCCCGCGGCCACCTCGAGCGCAACCGCAACGCCAGCCAGTGGAAAATCGATCGCCTCGCGCGTACGCACTTTTCGGTAGGACGAGGGCGGCGCATCGGCAGGCACATGCACGGCCACGACCAGCTCGTCGACGGCGAGCGTGAGATGCGCCTTGCCGTCCTCGACGTAGAGCTCGCCGAGCCCGATGCGCCGCCGGCCGCCCGGTCCCGCGATCTCCACTTCTCCCCCGAGCGCGATGAGCGCCGGTGCCAGATCCCCGCAAAACGCCGCATGACAGCGTTTTCCCTGCGGCGCGACGTGACAGATCTCGCCCCGATGCTTGAGGCAAAAAGCGTTGGCACGCCGCCACCACTGGCTCTGGTTGTAATAGATGCAGCGCGTGTCGAGGCAAAGATTGCCGCCGACCGTCGCGGCCGTTCGATGCGCCGGACCGGCGATCGCCTCGGCAGCCTCGGCCAATGCCCGATAACGCTGGCGGAGTTCCGGTTGAGCGGCGAGCTCCGACACCGTCACGCAGGCGCCGATGCGCGCGCCCTCGCGGCTCCATGTCCACTGCGAAAGCTCTTCGATCCCCATCAAGTCGATCAGCACGGCGGGAGTTTCAATCCCGTGACGGATGTTGACGACGAGATCGCTGCCGCCGGCCAGATACCGGCTGGTCCGGTGCTCGCGGCGTGCGGCGATCGCCGCCGCGACGTCGTGCGGCTGGGCCAGGCGAAACTCGGGAAGCAGCTCGGTCATGATGCCGCCGCGCGCGATGCGCTACGCCGCGCCTTGCGCCGACGCTCGACCAGCGCTTCCATGACGCGATCCGCCGAGAGCGGCAGCTCGCCGAGATCGAGCCCGATGGCATTGGCAACCGCGTTGGTGAGCGCCGGCGCAAAGCCGGCGAGCGCGCCTTCGCTCGCCTCCTTGGCGCCGAACGGGCCGAACGGGTCGTGGCTTTCCACGATGTGCGTCTCGATCGGCGGCGATTCCGCTATCGTCGGCACCCGGTACTCGAGCAGGCTCGCGTGCAGCGGCAGGCCCTCGGCATAGCGCGTCTCCTCGCTCAGCGCCTGGCCCATGCCCATCCATACCGAGCCCTGGATCTGGCCTTCGACCGCGAGCGGATTGATGGCGCAGCCGCAGTCGAGCGCCGCCCACACCTTCTCGACCTTGATCTTGCCGAGCTCCTCGTCGACGCTCACCTCGACGACCTGCGCGGCGTAGCTGAACCCCATCGTGGAACCGACCGCGCCGCCGCGATGCTTGCCGCCCTGCGCTTCCGGCGGGCAGGTGAACGAGCCTTTCACGGTCACTGGCCCCTCGTTGGCGAGCACCGCCCCGACCACCTCGGCGAATGGAAGCCGCGACTGCTCGCCGCTGCCGACGAAGAACGTCGCGCCGGCGCATTGGATGTCCTCGGGGCGGGCCTCGAGTTTCTTGGCCGCGGCCTCGACGAGCTTCCTCTTCAGGTGCTTCGCGGCGTCGATCGCCGCGTTCCCGACCATGAACGTGATGCGCGACGAATAGGCGCCGTTGTCCTTGGGGGTGATCGCGCTGTCCGCCGCAACCACGCGAATGCGATCGAGCGGCACGCCGAGCGTCTCGGCGACGGCGATCGCCACCATGGTCGAGGAACCCTGGCCGATGTCCGCGGCGCCGGTGAGCGCCGTCACCGCGCCATCAAAGTCGAGCCGAAGGTTGACGACCGCGTGCGGCTCGCCGGTCCAATGGATCGGCTTTGCCGCGCCGCTGACGTAATGCGAGCAGGCAAGCCCCAGGCCCTTGCCGCGCGGCAACCTGCCGATGCGCTCGCGCCACTGGCTTGCCTGCTCCACCCGATCCAGGCATTCGGCGAGCCCGCAGCTGTTCACCCGCAGGTCGTTGAGCGTGCGGGTGGGAGCGCGGAGCAGGTTCGCGCGGCGCACCGCGAAGGGATCGAGAGTAAGCTCGCGCGCCATGCGATCGACCAGGCATTCGAACGCGTAGCGGCTGTCGACCGCGCCGTGCCCGCGCATCGCGCCGCAAGGCGGCAGATTGGTATAGACCCGATAGCCGTCGTATTTCACCGCCGGGATATCGTAGAGACCGCGCAGCAGCGCGCCGGCGTAGAGGATCGTCACGATGCCGTAGCCCGCGTAGGCGCCGCCGCGCTGCGTCACCTCGCACTCGCACGCGGTGATGTGACCATCCCGTCGCATTCCGAGCTTCAGGCGAATATCGGTGTGCGGGCGGGCGCGGTGGGTGAGGAAATTCTCCTCGCGGGAGAGCCGCATCAGCACCCTGCCGCCGGCGGCGCGGGCGAGCAGCGCGTTGGCGAGCTCGAAATTGAGCACTTCGACGCGCGCCCCGAAGCCGCCGCCGATGAACGGCTTGATCACGTGGATGCGCGAGGCGTCCATGTCGAGACAGCGCGCGAGCATCAAATGCAGGTAGTAGCCGACCTGGGACACGGAATGGACGGTCAGCCGGCCGCTCAGCGGGTCGTACTCGGCCAGCATCGCATGCGGCTCGATCTGCGCGTGATTGACCTCCGCGCAGCAAAAGCTCGCCTCGCGCACGAGATCGGCCGCGGCAAAGCCCTCGCCGACGTCGCCGAACGTATGATGCACTTCGCGCTCGAGGTTGCCGGGCTTGTTGTCGTGCAGCAACATCGCGTCCGGGGCTCGCGCCGCCTCGGAGCTGAAATAGGCGGGAAGCTCGCGCAGCTCCAGCTCGATCAGCTCGAGCGCGCGCTCGGCGGTCGCCGCGTCGACGGCGGCAACGGCGGCGATCGGCTCGCCGCGGTAACGCACGCGGCCGCGCGCCAGCGGGTATTCGTTCATGGCGACCGGCAGCACCCCGTAGGTCAGCGCGCAATCCTCGCCGGTGACGATCGCCACCACGCCTTCGAGCGCGCGGGCCTTGGCGACGTCGACGCGGACGATCTCGGCATGGCTAACGGGGCTGCGCAGGATGCGGCCGACAAGCGCGTCGGCATGATCGAGATCGGCGGTGTAGCGGGCGCGTCCCGTCACCTTCTCGATGCCGTCGATCAGCGGAATTTTGCGCCGTTCGGCACCGCCGACATCGACCGGCGAGGTCATGACGCGGCCATGCCGGCGGCGGCGCGCACCGACTCGAGGATTTTGACGTAGCCTGTGCAGCGGCACAGGTTGCCGGCGAGCGCCGCACGGATCTGCTCGTCGTCGGGATGCGGATTGCGGCGGAGCAGCGCCTCGGCGGCGAGGATCATGCCGGGCGTGCAATAGCCGCATTGCGTGCCGAGCTTCTCGTGGAAGGCGCGCTGCAGCGGATGCAGCCGGCCTTGCGCGGCAAGTCCCTCGATCGTCTCGATCGATTTACCTTCGCAACGCGCCGCAAGCGTGAGGCAGGAGAGAACCGCGTTGCCGTCGATGAGGACCGTGCAGGCGCCGCATTCCCCGCCATCGCAACCGGTCTTTACCCCGGTGAGCCCGACCACCTCGCGAAGGTAGTCGGCCAACAACTGATTCTGCGCAACCGCGTCTTCGCGGCGGCGCCCATTGAGCTTGAGCCTCAATAGCCGTTTTCCGGATTGCGGACTTGCCGATTGCATTGCAACCCCATCGAATTCTGCTGCGGCCGATGCGGCGCCCCACAGCACCCGGTTTCGGCCCCGACGACCATGATCCAGATCAAATCGATTTGGAGGGCCCCGGACCGGCCTCGATGGCTGCGAAAAAGCCTGAGCGAATTGACCTAGGTCAAGGATGGACAACGCGGTCCTGGTACCGAGAATTGCGCGCTTTGCGCCGGGCCGGGAGACGTGGCCATGCACAGCAACATTGTCGAAATCGACGCGGCGCAACGGCCGACGCGGCTGCGCTTCCCGTCCTCGTTCAATGTCGCCGTTGCCTTCATCGATCGCCACGTCGTCGAAGGACGCGGGCCCAAAGTCGCGATCCGCGCCCTGGATGGCGACGTGACCTACGCGCAACTAGCCGCCAACGTCGACCGCTGTGCCGCCGCCCTCGTACGGTTGGGGCTTGGGCGGGGCGAGCGGTTGCTGATGGTGGTGAAGGATTGTCCTGCCTTCTTCTATTTGTTCTGGGGCGCGATCAAGGCGGGGATCGTCCCGGTCCCGCTCAATACGCTGCTCCGCCGGACGAGCTACAGCTTCATGATCGACGATTCGGCCGCGGCCGCGCTGTTCTATTCGCCGGAATATGCCGAGGAGGTCGAGCCTGCAGTCGCCGCAGCCGCCCATCCGCCTCGCGTCGTGCTTCGAACCGAAGGGCCGGGGCCGTCGCTTCGGACCTTGTCCGGAGAGTCGCCGGCCGATTTCGCTGCCGTCCCGGCGGCGCCCGAAGATGATTGTTTTTGGCTTTACTCTTCCGGATCGACCGGCCGACCCAAGGCCGCGGTTCATCGTCATCGCGACATGGTCGTGACCAGCCAGCTCGTGGGCGTGGACATTTTCGGATTGGGCTCGCAGGACATCTGCTATTCCGAGGCCAAGCTGTTCTTCGCCTATGGGCTCGGGAACAATATGACGATGCCGCTCTGGGTGGGCGCGACCGCGGTGCTCAACGAGCATCGGCCCGGTCCAGCGACCAGCTTTCCGATCATCGAACGCTTTCGGCCGACCGTCTATTTCGGAGTTCCGACCCTCTATGCCGCCCATCTGCAGGCGATCGACAAGGATCGACCGGATCTTTCCTCGATCCGACTTTGCGTTTCGGCCGGCGAGGCGCTGCCCGCGGAGATTCTCCGGCGCTGGCACGAAAAGACTGGACTGTGGATCCTGGACGGGATCGGCTCGACCGAAGCGCTGCACATCTTCATTTCCAATACGCCCGACGACATCAAACCCGGGGCGAGCGGGCGGCCGGTGCCGGGCTATCGCGCCCGTATCGTCGACGACCATGGCGCGGAGGTCGCGGACGGCGAGAGCGGGCGGTTGTTCATTGCCGGCGCCTCGGCCGCGCGCTGCTACTGGAACGATCCAGAACGGACCTCGCGAACCATGCGGGAGGGCTGGCTCGATACCGGCGATACCTATCGGCGCGACCCGCAGGGCTATTTCTATTACTGCGGCCGCAGCGACGATATGCTCAAAGTCGGCGGCATCTGGTGCTCGCCGTTCGAGATCGAATCCAAGCTGGTCGAGCACCCGGCGGTGATGGAGGCGGCGGTCGTCGGCCGGACCGATGCGGACGACCTCGTCAAGCCCGAAGCGTTCGTCGTCTTGAAACAGGAGGAGCGAGGTTCCGACGTGCTCGCCGACGAGTTGCTGCAGCTATGCAAGAAGACGCTTGCTCCCTACAAGTACCCGCATTGGATCCACTTCGTTTCCGAGCTGCCGAAGACCGCGACGGGAAAGATTCAACGATTCGTGCTCCGGAAACCTCGGCAGCCGGCGCCCCTTGCGCCATAGCGGACTACTCAATCCCCCAGATAGGAGCTGCGCACCTCGGCGTTCGACCGAATCGCCTGGGGCGGGCCGGAGGCGATGACGCGGCCGTTGACCAGGACCGTAATGCGGTCGGCGAGCGCGAACACCGCCTCCATGTCGTGCTCGACCAGCAGAATGGTGACCAGGCCTTTGAGCTCGAGCAGGGTCTTGATCATGCGGCCGGATTCCTCGGCTCCCATGCCGGCCAGCGGCTCGTCCAGCAGCAGCACGCGCGGCTCGACCACCAGCGCCATCGCGATCTCGAGCTGGCGGTGCTCGCCGTGGCTGAGCTCGGAGGCGATCGTGTCGGCGCGCGGCGCAAGCCCGACGCGCTCGAGCGCGGCACGCGCCGGCTTGCGCAAGGCCGGATCCCGACGCGCGTCCCGCCAGAAACGGAACGAATGCCCGGCGTGCGCCTGGACCGCGAGCGCGACATTGTCGAGCGCGGTGAAATCGAGAAACAGCGAAGTGATCTGAAACGTGCGGGCCAGCCCAAGGGCGCTGCGCCGATACGTCGGCAACGCGGTGATGTCGCGATCGGCAAAGCGGATCGAGCCGGAGTCCGGCGTCACCTCGCCCGTGAGCTGACTGATCAGGGTGGTCTTGCCGGCGCCGTTGGGACCGATCAGGGCGTGGAGCTCGCCTTGGCATACCTCGAGCGAGACGCCATCCGAGGCAACGATGCCTTGGAAGCGTTTGGACAGTCCTTCGATCTGCAGCAACGCATCCGTCACGACGGCACCTGGTTTCGGTCGTCGGCGCACGTCCGCAGAATAGCGTCTCGGTGGGCGCGTCCAATCCTTACGACGCTCCGTCAGGGATCGTCCATGGGGACGCTATCGCGTTGGCTCGGAGCGGGCCACATTCTGCTTCCTCCCCCTTGGGGCCCTTAAGGGGGAGGTGATCGGAGCGACCGCCCGGACAACACGTGTGCTATCGACGCCTCGAACAGCGCGCCTTGACAGCAAGGCCCTGATTTCTATAGTGCCGCGGCCCGGCGCGGAGGTTTTCCGCGCCGTTCGTTTTGCGCGGAAAGCCGCGCGGGCGGCCGGGCAAAAGACTTGATCCGATCGGCGATCCGAGCGCCGCGGCAACAGCGCGGGACATAGCCATGTTTGCAATCATCAGGACCGGCGGGAAGCAATATCGGGTCGCCGAGGAGGACCTGGTCACGGTCGACAAGATTTCGGGCCAGCCGGGCGACGCGGTCCAGTTCGCCGAAGTGCTCCTCATCGGCGGCGAGAGCATCTTGATCGGCAGCCCCCATGTGTCCGGCGCCACCGTGGCCGGCGAGGTCGTCGAGCAGGGCCGCGGCGAAAAGGTCATCGCGTTCAAGAAGCGCCGGCGCAAGAATTCGCGCCGCAAGCGCGGCCATCGCCAGGAGTTCTCGGTGATCCGCATTACCGAGATCCTCACCGAGGGCAGAAAGCCCAGGCCGAAGGCCGAAGCCGCGCCGCGGGTCGAAGCCGCGCCGCAGCCCGCGCGGGCCGAGCCGGCCGCGGGGACGCCCGCCCAGCCGGCGCCGCAGCCGGAGGCAAAGCCGAAAGCGCCGGCCAAGAAGGCCGAAACCAAGCCCACGCCCGAGGCCAAGGCAGAACCGAAAGCCGAGAAGGCGCAGGCCAAACCCGCCAAGCCCAAGGCGGCGAAGCCGGCGAAAAAGCCAGCCAAGCCCAAGGCGGAAAAACCGGCTGGCCCCGCGAAAAAGCCCGCGGCGAAAAAGCCGACCGCCGACACCCGCAAAGGTAAAAAGAAGTGATTATGATTCCGTCATGGAATCGGGTTAGAAGACCGAGCTAACAAAAGCAGCGAACCCATGGCTCACAAGAAAGCAGGCGGTTCCTCGCGCAACGGTCGCGACTCGGCGGGCCGACGCCTCGGCGTGAAATTGTTCGGCGGCCAAGCGGTGCTCGCCGGCAATATCCTTGCGCGCCAGCGCGGCACCAAATGGCATCCCGGGCAAAACGTGGGCGTAGGCAAGGATCACACGCTGTTCGCACTGACCAACGGACGAGTCGAGTTCAAGACTAAAACCAAGGGCCGCACTTATGTATCCGTGATCCCGATGACGGAGGCTGCGGCGGAGTAAAACGGCGGAATTATGTGCGTCCGCCGGCATCCATCGAACCGGCGGACCCGATCGGGTTCCAAGAGGGGAGACGGGATGCCGGCTCCCCTCTTCGCTTTTGGAGCAAAGGAGCCCGTGCCATGACGCTGCTGGAACCGATTGCCGCGGAGAGCCTGCGGGAGGCGAGTATTCCCGTCCTCGAGACGGAGCGGCTCGTGCTGCGCGCGCCGCGTCTCGAGGACGCGGAGAGGATCGCGATGCTCGCGAACGAGCGCCGCATCGCCGAGAACACGGCGCGCATTCCGCATCCCTATGCGCTCACCGATGCCAACGCCTTCCTGGCCGCGGCCAATCGGTCGGACCAGGAGACGACGTTCGCGGTCGCGCTCGCCGACGGCACCCTCATCGGGGCGTGCGGGCTCGAGTTGCGCGACGGCCCGGGTACTGCGGGCTTGATGCCGGAGCTCGGCTGCTGGCTCGGCGTGCCCTACTGGGGCCGCGGCTTTGCCACCGAGGCGGTGCGCGCGCTGATCGACCACGCGTTCACGGACCTCGGATTGGAGACGCTGCAGGCCGGCGCCCGGGTCACCAATCCGGCCTCGCGCCGGGTGCTGGAGAAATGCGGCTTCCAGTGGACCGGCGTCGGGCTCTACCGCATCCGTGCGCTGAAAAGCTCGGCGCCGATCGACCGCTTCCGGCTGGAGCGCTCGATCTGGGCCTCGCTCAAGAGCTGGGGTGCCGCGCGGCGGGTGGCGTGAGTATCCCTCCCCGAAGGAGAGGGTCGCCGCGAAGGCGGCGGGGTGGGGTGGCCACCGCATACGACCGACCTCTCCCCGGCGGGGAGAGGGGGAGCGCGCGGCGAGGCTCAGGCAAATAACGCGCGCTCGCACTTTGGGGCGCGCCGCGCGGTCCCTTATATTCCCACCATGAAATTTCTCGACCAGGCGAAGATCCAGATCCGCTCCGGCGACGGCGGCAACGGCTGCGTCGCGTTCCGGCGCGAGAAATTCATCGAGTTCGGCGGCCCCAACGGCGGCAACGGCGGCCGCGGCGGCGATGTGGTGGCGGAGGCAGTGTCCGGCCTCAACACGCTGATCGACTATCGCTACCGCCAGCATTTCAAGGCGGGGCGCGGACAAAACGGCATGGGCCAGGAGCGCGCGGGCGCCAACGGCGCCGACGTCGTGCTCAAGATCCCGGCCGGCACCCAGATCTTCGATGAGGACGGCGAGACGCTGCTGGCGGATCTGGTTGAGGTCGGCGAGCGCGCGGTGCTCGCCCGCGGCGGCAACGGCGGCTTCGGCAACGCGCATTTCAAATCCTCGACCAACCGCGCGCCGCGGCACGCCAATCCCGGCCAGCCCGGCGAGGAGCGCACGATCTTCTTGCGGCTCAAGCTCATCGCCGACGCTGGGATCGTCGGCCTGCCCAATGCGGGAAAGTCGACGTTTTTGGCCGCGGTCAGCGCCGCCAAGCCCAAGATCGCCGATTATCCGTTCACGACCTTGCATCCGCAGCTCGGCGTGGCGCGGATCGACGGGCGCGAATTCGTGCTCGCCGACATTCCGGGCCTGATCGAGGGCGCGCACGAGGGCTCGGGCCTCGGCGACCGCTTCCTCGGCCACATCGAGCGCTGCCGCGTGCTGCTCCACCTCGTCGACGGCACGGGCGAGGATGCCGGCGCCGCCTACCGCACCGTCCGCCACGAGCTCGACGCCTATGGCCACGGGCTCTCGCAAAAGCCGGAACTCGTCGCGCTCACCAAGGCCGACGCGCTCGCGCCGGATGCGGTGCACGAGCAGGTCGCGCGGCTCAAGCACGCGATGCGCGGCACGCATGCGGAAAAACAGGCCGCGCCGTTCGTGATCTCCGCGGTGACGGGCGCGGGCGTCGAGGACGTGCTGCGCGCGCTCATGCGAGGCATCGAAACCGCGCGCGCGGCCGCGCTCGATCGCCCGGCGCGCGCGGCGGCGTGGCAGCCGTGAGGTTCGCTCCGATCACCTCCCCTGCTCGCGGGGGAGGGAGTCGCGCGCATTGCTCTCTTCGCAAGACTACTCTGCCGGCTTGCCTACCATGCCCATCAGCCGCAGCGCGTCGGCGGGGGCGGCGCTCTTCTGGTCGTTGTCGAAATAACAAAAGATCTCGCGGCCCTGCCGCCGGCAACGCGCGATGAAGCGCGCCCAGTCCCGCAAGGTCCGGTCCGAATAATGATCCCGGTACCGGCCGCCCGGGCCGTGGCCGCGAATGTAGACGTGGCTCGCCGTCACCTCCCAGGGCGCCGGCGCGTCGTGATGGTCAGACAGGCACAGCGCGATGTTGCGATCGCGCAGCACATCGAAGATCGGTGCCTCGTACCAGCTCTTGTGGCGGAACTCGAAGGCGTAGCGGCGCCGCTTCGGCAGCATTTTCAGGAACGCCGCGATGCGCTCGCGGTCGGCCATCATGCGCGGCGGCAGCTGGAACAGCACCGGGCCGGCCTTGCGGCCGAGAATTTTCAGCCGGCTCTCCATCAGCTCGATGCTGTTCGAGGATTTCTCGCTCAGGCGCTTCCAATGCGTGATGAATTTCGATGCCTTCCAGGCGAACAGAAAATCCTCCGGCGTGCCGTCGCGCCACCCGCGCACCGCCGCCTCGGTCGGCGTGCGGTAGAACACGCCGTTGAGTTCGGTCGTCGAGAAATGCTCGGCATAGAAGCGCAGGTGATCCTTGGCCCTGAGCTCGTTGGGGAAGAACGGCCCGCGCCAGGAGGCGTAATGCCAGCCGGAGGTGCCGATCCGGACCCGGGCGATGGGCGCGACCCTCGCGGAGCGAAGCGAAATCCGGGAAGCTCCCATTGCGAACCTCAATCCAACATTGTTTACCGAAAAAATACAATGAATGAGAAGTATTTTTGCAAAATGAAAGCCTTTTATCGATCGGAATCAGACACTTGGCTCGTGGACTTCCGCGCGAAACAGGGTCCTTTTCGGCAGAACCCCGCTGTTCCGGAACATGCTAGACAATCCTCGGCGCCGGCGGGTGGTTGCCGGACCGGGACAAGGCATGTCGCGCAAACCCCCAGCCATCGACGATTTCCGCCGCATCATCGTGAAAGTCGGCTCCTCGCTGCTGGTCGACGCCGCCGCCGGTCGGCTCAATCAGGCGTGGCTCGCCTCGCTCGCGGCCGACATCGCCGGGCTGCACGGGA
>WNGL01007058.1_pt1 | contig 13205 bp, 13 predicted proteins | sample 5400591 | NCBI WGS metagenome assembly WNGL01 (sample SAMN13153377, study PRJNA577476) | soil metagenome | isolation source: 80 cm soil or saprolite under Garry oak tree replicate 1 | place: USA:California | collected 2016-06-15
AGGAAATCGGCGCCGAATGCCGGGCGATCTGAGCGCGCACCGCATCGAATTGCAGCTGCAGCTCCTCGACGATTCCGATCAGCTCCTGATTTTCGGCGATCACGGGCTTGGCGAGCCGCAGATCGCGGCTACACTGGTTGCAGACGATTGCCTCATCCCACAGCGTCTCGGTGCAGAAGGGACATTCCATCGTCGATATTGCCTCCGTGCAGGCGGCGCGCCGGAAAGGTGGCGCGGTTTGGAACCTATGGGGCCGATGATCGGGCCCGACTCACCCGAGCCTCCTCACGGCGCGGATAGGGGCCCGCTCCGTTTCACGAGATCCAGCGCGGCAGGCCGAACGGCCAGGGGAACGCGCGGGACTTGAGCCGTTTCAACTCAGCCTCCGCTTCGGCAATGCTCGCGTGCAACTGCTTGACCTTGTTCTTCAGCTCGCGATTTTCCTCCAGCAGCGATGCGGGCACACCGAGATCCCTCGCGCAATGCCTGCAGGCAAGCGCGTCCCTCTTCACCTCTCCGCCGCAAAATGGACATTCCATCGGACGCCCCCGCTACTGCGAGATCCTCAAAGTGAAAATCGCGGAGCCGGCGCGGCCTTCGCTATCCTTCACCTCGACCCGAATCGGGTGATTGCCGGGCGGCATCTCGGCGGCGGGCACGTCGATCGCGCCGGGTCCTATGAATGACCTTACCCGTTCGGTCAGATCGACCGCCGGATTTTTGAGATAGGTGATTTTCACCGATGCGGGATCGATCTTTGCGCCGCCATGCGCTTCGAACCGAAACTCGAGATGCACGGGAGATTGAGCGTTGCCGTCGCTCCCCGCCGGAAATACCACGACGACCTTCGGGCCGCGCGTGATCCCGGCCCTAAAAGTCATGTCGGGAGACGAGGCGGCAGGGAGCACTGCCTCTTTCTCGGTGATGAAAACGACCTTGCCCGAGCCCGACTGGGCAAAGGCCGGCGTGGCGAGGAACGCCGCCAAAACTAACGCAATTTTCAGGATAGTCATCAGCCCGTGCTTTGCGAACAGACCGCCCCTTTGTCGGGGATTCGCGGCCCCCAGGATGTGGGTCGAGAATAGCCGAGATGGCTGAAAGCGCAAAGGGGTCTGCAAAACGCTGAACGCACGGTTTGATCGATCGGGCCTTGGTGTCGCGTATGGAGAATATCGCCTGTTGGCACTGCTCGGGCCAATACGGAGGTCGCGCGTCAGTGCGGCCGTATATGTCGAGCTCGCCTGATCTCACTCGGCGGACGTTTGTAAACCTCGGCGAATACGCCGTTGAAGCGGCGCAGGCTGCGAAAGCCGGAGCGAAGCGCGATCTCGGTCATCGGCAGATCGGTGCTATCGATCAGGCGCTTGGCCCTTTGGATCCGCGCGGTCTTCGCGACTTGCGTAGGGCTCGCGCCGACATGCTTTTCGAACAGCCGGCTCAGGTGTCGAGGCCCGACGCCGAGACGCGCGGCCAAGTCCTCCACGCCGCGGTCATCGAGCGCACCGGCGTTGATGAGGCGCATGGCGCGCTCGACGGTGGTCCGCGAGCCTTTCCATGCCGGTGAGAAGGGCGCCGTCTCAGGACGACATCGAAGACAGGGCCTGTATCCCGCAGCCTCCGCGGCGGCGGCCGAGAAAAAGAATTCCACATTGCGTGCGCGCGCCGGTCTCACCGGACAAACGGGACGGCAATAAACGCCGGTGGTGCGCACGCCGGTGAAGAAGCGGCCATCATAGGCAGGGTTCCGGCTGACGCGCGCCCGCTCGCATTCCACGACGTCCAGCATTCCTTGCTCCCGGGGACCGAGTCCGATTCCGGCTAGTCGGTTCGTCGCTTCGAGCGTTAGCCGGGAAGGCGCCGAGAGACAAGTTGCGGATGAGAAATGCAGATCCAGGTCCCACGGTTCTCCGGATGGAAGGTCGTATGGGCAGCGTTCCTCGTCGCCGTGTTTTCCTGGGGCGTCGGATTTTACGGCCCGTCCATCTTCCTACAGACGCTGCATGCCGATCACGGCTGGGCGATATCGACGGTCTCGAGTGCCATTACGGCGCATTTCCTGTTCAGCGCGGTGCTGGTCACTCGCTTGCCCGAAGCGCATCGACGATTTGGCGTCGCGAGGGTGACGCAGGCGGGAGTGGCTCTCTCGGTATTGGGTATGCTGGCTTGGGCGAATGTCCGGGAGTCCTGGCAGCTTTTTCCGGCGGCCTTGCTGAGTGGGGCGGGATGGGCCGCGACCAGCGGGGCGGCGATCAACGCCATGGTGGCGCCGTGGTTCGAGAAAGACCGGCCGAAGGCGCTCAGTCTCGCGTTCAACGGAGCGAGCATCGGCGGCTTGGTCTTCACGCCGTTGTGGGCCGTGCTGATCGCACAGTTCGGATTTCCCATGGCCGCCGCCATCCTCGGCGCGGCGATGACGGCCGCCTTGGGGCCTGTCACCGTTCGACTGCTTCGGCCTCCGCTCGAAGCGCTGCGATCGGTATCGGACGCCGCACGGGACCGGCACGCGGCGGCGAAGTCGGTAATGAGCCGCGCGGATCTCTTGCGCGATCAACGGTTCGTCACGATCTCCGCAGCGTTTGCACTTGGACTGTTCGCTCAGGTCGGACTGTTTGCGCATCTTGTCACGCGGCTTGCTCCGGAGTTCGGAGCGAATGGCGCGGCCACGGCAATCAGCCTGACGACCGTTTGCGCCGTCGTCGGCCGCACGGCTCTCGGTTGGTTGCTTGAGAATCGCGATCGGCGCAAGGCCGCCTCGGTCAATTTCGCGGTTCAAGCCTGCGGGACCGCGCTGTTGATGTGGGGCAGTGGAGGGCCCGCTCTTCTCGGCGGTTGCGTCCTGTTCGGCCTCGGCGTGGGCAACCTGATTTCGCTTCCTCCGCTCATCGCGCAGAGGGAGTTCGACCCCGACGAGGTCGGCATGGTCGTGGCGCTGATAACCGCGATCAACCAAGCCGTGTTCGCGTTTGCGCCGGCCGTTCTCGGCGCGCTACGCGATCTCCAAGGCGGCTACGCGCTTCCATTTGGAATCGCCGCCTGCATCCAGGTTGCCGCGGCGCTGATCGTGATCGCCAGCCGAGCCAGGTGACCGGTTCCGGCGCCTCGATGCGTTTCGTCGCTGCGACCCGCGGCGCGCCGTGGCGGCGCTCGGAGGAGCGAAAGATGCTGCGGACCGCGTCTTTGCATCCCCGGGCGGACACAGTATCCTGCGCCGGCGTTCGAGGAGCAGGTCCATGGCGCAAGCATCCCCCGAAGAAGCCTCCGTCATCAAAGCGTACTGGCAGCCCGGCTGCACCAGTTGTCTCAGAATGAAGGAGTTCCTGACCAAACACGGCGTCGCCTTCGTGTCCGTCAACGTGCTCGAGGATCAGGATGCGTTCGAGGAGCTGGCAACGCTCGGCATCCGCTCGGTTCCGATCGTGCGGCGCGGCAAGGATTGGGCGAACGGGCAGGTGTTGCGCGACGTGGCACGCGTTGCGGGCATCGCATGGGGCGGGGCGCAGGTACTGCCTGCCTCCGAGCTGGTGGCGCGGCTCATTGCGATCCAAACGACAGCGCAGCGGCTCTTCGCGCAAATCCCGGACGACAAGCTCGCCCGCATGCTGCCGCATCGGCCGCGCAGCTACGCCCAGCTCGGCTATCACATCTTCAACATCGCCGATGCCTTCCTCGAGCACGAGGTCCAGGGCCTGCCGCTCAAGGAAGGCGTCTACGCCCGTGTGCCGCCGCCGGAGATGGACACCAAGGCCAAACTACTGGCCTACGGACGCGACGTGCTGGAGCGCTTCCGGATCTGGTGGGATGGCCCAGGCCGAGCGACCGATTTTTCGCGCAAGGCCCGGGTCTATTACGGCGACGTGATGCTGCACGAATATCTCGAGCGGACCACTTGGCACTCGGGTCAGCACGTGCGCCAACTCGTGATGGTGCTCGGCATGCTGGGCATCGAGCCGGACCGGCCGCCGTCCAAGGACATCTTTGCGGGCCTGCCGATGCCCGACAAGGTCTGGGATGACGAGCGGCTTGTAACCTGAGCGCTCCTCCGCGCCGGCTGCCGTCCGGACTGCCGGTCGATACGAAGTTCTCGCGAGGATGCGATGATTGCGCGCAAGATCGGACCGAAGGCGTGGATGCGGACCGCGCTTCTGGGGCTCACACTCGTCGCGGTCGCGCTGTGCAGCGCCAGGATCCCCGCGCAGGCGCAGGAGCCCATCAAAATCGGCTTCAGCGTGTCGCTGACCGGCGGGCTTGCCTCCTCCGGAAAGGCGCATCTGCTCTCCAAACAGATCTGGGCCGAAGAGATCAATGCCAAGGCGGGTCTGCTCGGGCGCCCGGTCACGCTGGTCTATTACGACGACCAGACCAATGCATCCACGGTTCCCGGCATCTACGCCAAGCTCATCGATGTGGACAAAGTCGACCTCCTGATGGGCGCCGCCACCAACCTTATCGTTGCCGCGATGCCCATGATCATGGAACGCAAGAAGATGGTCATGGTGCTGCTCGCGCTCGGATCGAATGCCGAGTTCAAATATCCCAAGTATTTCCAGAGCGCGCCGTTCGGGCCCGATCCCAAGGGGGTGTTGTCCGACGCTTTCTTCCAGGTGGCGAAAACGATCAAGCCGGAGCCGAAGACGGTTGCGCTGGTCGGTGCGGACGCCGAATTCTCGAACAACGTGCTGGTCGGCGCCCGCGAGAACGCCAGGAAATTCGGATTTCAGATCGTCTACGACCGCCTCTATCCGCCGTCGACGGTCGACTATACGCCGGTCGTCCGCGCCATCCGGGCGAGCAACCCCGATGTCGTCCTGCTGGCGTCGTATCCGCCGGATTCGGTGGGAATGGTGCGCGCGGCGACCGAGGTCGTCTTGAAGACCCAGCTATTCGGCGGCGCGATGGTCGGCATGCAATATGCCTCGCTCATCACCCAGCTTTCGGAAAAGCTCAACCGCGTGGTGAACTATCATTTTTACGTTCCCAGTCAGAAGATGAATTTCCTGGGCATCGAAGATTTCCTGAAGAAGTACCAGGCCCAGGCAAAGGATGCCGGCGTCGATCCGCTCGGCTTCTATCAGCCGCCGTTCGCCTATGCGGCGATGCAGGTGCTGGAGCAGGCGATCAAGGCGACCGGCAGCCTCGACGACGACAAGCTCGCGGAGCATATTCACAACAGTGCATTCAATACGATCGTCGGCGAGATCAAGTTCAACGAACTCGGCGAATGGGCCAATGCGCGGCCGATCATGGTGCAATTCCAGGACATTCGGGGCAGCGGCCTCGAGCAATTCATGACCGGCCATAAACAGGTGATCGTCCATCCTGCTCGGTACCAGGACGGGGAATTGCAATACCCGTTCGCGCAGTAGAATGTCCGCGGGAGAGGACGCGTGACGGACGCAGCGCGCGCATTTTCGAAGGACAGGCTCCATGCAAATCACCGCTGCCGTCGCGCGCGAGCGATTTGGCCAATTCAGCATCGAGCAGGTGGAGCTGACCGATCCGCGGCCGGACGAGCTTCTGGTCCGGATCGTCGCCAGCGGCATGTGCCAGACCGACCAGCACGGGCGTGACGGCTATTACAACACGCCTCTGCCGGCGGTATTCGGTCACGAAGGCGCCGGCGTCGTCGAGGCGATCGGCAAAAACGTCACCGGCTTCGCGCCGGGCGATCACGTGGTCATGTCGTTCCCGTGGTGCGGCAGCTGCGCGAATTGCCGACGCCGCATGGAATCGCATTGCTTGAACAATTTCGCGCTCAAGATGCGCGGGACGCGCCCCGACGGCTCGACGCTCATGAGCCGGAACGGTTCGCCGATCTACAGCGCGTTCTTTCAGCAATCCTCGTTCGCAAGCCATGCCATCGCCAGCGAACGGTTCGCGGTCAAGGTGAGGGCCGACGCTCCGCTCGAGCTGCTCGGCCCGTTTGCATGCAGCGGACAGACCGGCGCCGGCGCGGTGTTCAATTCGATGCGGCCCGAGCCCGGTGATGCCCTCGTGGTGTTCGGTGTCGGCGCCGTCGGGCTGTTCGGCCTGATGGCTGCGAAGATCGCCGGCTGCGACCCGATCATCGCCGTCGACATTCATGCCGAGCGGCTCGCGCTCGCACGGGAGCTCGGCGCCACTCAGGCGATCGATCACACGAGCCGTGCCGACGTCGTGGCCGAAATCCGCAAGATAACCGGGGAGGGCGCGCGCCTCTCGCTCGAAACGTCGGCCCAGCCGACCGTCTTTCGCGAAGCCGTCGAGTCGTTGATGCCGGGCGGAACCTGCATCCTGCTCGGCAGCGCGCGCAAGGGAACGGAGGTCTCGCTCGAGATGCCGTTCCTGCAATTCGGCCGCGTGGTGCATGGCGTCATCCAGGGCGAAAGTCATCCGCAGACATTCATTCCGAAGCTGGTCGAGCTGCTGATGCAGGGGAAAATGCCGGTCGATCGCATGATAAAGTTCTATCCGTTGGCCGAGATCAACCGCGCGGCGGACGATTCATCGAGCGGAAAGACGATCAAGCCGGTTCTGCGCATGCTCGATCGTTGAATGATAGGAACGTCGTGGTATCGCTGCGCCTGCTTGCAGACGACCTCACCGGAGCCCTCGACACCGCGGCCGAGTTCGTGGGCCTTTGTGGTCCGTTGGAAGTCCGCTGGCCGGATGAATTGTCCGCGGTTGCCCCCAACAGCCTCGCGATCGACAGCGGCACGCGAGAACGCACGCGCGCCGAGGCGATCGAGATCGTCCGGGGGCTCGCCCCGCTGCTGCGGGGGGCCGCCATTGCCTATAAGAAAGTCGATAGCCTGATGCGGGGAGCTTGGGCAGGCGAACTCGCGGCTTGCTTCAGACTTGGCGCCTGGCGGCATTGCATCGTGGCGCCCGCCTTCGCGTACCAGGGCCGCCGAACGCAAGGTGGACGGCAATTCGCCCGAATGCCCGATGGTTCGTGGAGCCCCGCGAGCGGCGATATCGCGGCCGAGCTGCGCGCCGAGGGTTTGGTCGCCGTCCGGGCCGGCCCGGACACCCTCGCGGACGGCATCAGTGTATTCGACGCGGAAACCGACGAAGATCTCGATCGCGTCGTCGCCGCGGGCCGCAGTGCTCCCGGACCGGTGATGTGGTGCGGCAGCGGCGGCCTCGCGCGTGCGCTCGCACGCGGCCACGACGTCGCGGCTTGTTCGAGGCTGAAGCAACCCGTGCTTGGCCTGTTCGGCTCGGACCAGCCGGCGACCGCAGCCCAGCTCTGCGCTTGCGAGGTGCATTGGATCAGGCTCTCGGGTCATCGCGAAGATGTCCGCGGCATCGAGCGGCGCCTCGCCGAGACCGGCGTCGCGCTCGTCAGTGCTGAAATCCCGACAGCGATGTCGCGCGCCGCCGCGGCACGCCGGATCGGCGCAACGCTGGGGAGCATGGCGGCCAGCCTGGCCCCGCCCGGCACCCTCATCGTCGCCGGCGGTGAAACCCTGAAAAACCTCTGCACCCGCCTCGGTACGAAGTCGCTGCTGGTAAGCGGCCAGATCGCCCCGGGCGTGCCGCGGTCCGTGATGCAAGGCGGCGTTTGGGACGGAGTCGAGATCGTGTCGAAGTCCGGTGCGTTCGGGCCACCGACGCTCTGGCGCGACCTCCTGGTCGAGAACGGCCTGATGTCCGAGAGGATCGAAGGATGATGCGGCGCCATCTCGCCATCACCATGGGCGATCCGGCCGGGATCGGCCCCGAGATCATCGTCAAGGCGACAGCGAAGCTCCGGGACAGGCTGGCTTCGGGCGACCTGCGCCTGCTCGTGATCGGCAGCGGCCGCGCGCTTCGATCGGCACAAGCGCAGCTCGGCATTCGCGGGCCCATCCCGGAGGTCGGGGATAGCGAGTGGCCGAATCTCGGCTTCCTGCAGGCGGACCGGGAGGGCGAGCCGATCCGGCCCGGGGTTCTGTCCGCCGACGGCGGACGTTTCGCCTTCAAGGCTGTGGAGAAGGCCGTGCGCCTCGCGCAGGCCGGCCGCATCGACGGGATCGTCACCGCACCGCTGAACAAGGAGGCGCTCAACCAGGCCGGCTATCACTATGCCGGTCACACGGAGATGCTGGCCGAGCTTACCGGCGTACGCGGCTCGGTGATGATGCTTGCCCACGGCAACATGCGCGTCAGTCACGTTACGACGCACGTGGCGCTGGAGGAGGTACCCAAGCGGCTGACGCCCGAGCGGCTGCGCCGCGTCATCGAGCTGACGGACCAGGCCGTGCGCGGTCTCGGCGTCGCGCGGCCGAGGATCGCGGTCGCGGCGCTCAACCCGCATGCGGGCGAAGGCGGCCTGTTCGGCCGCCAGGACATCGACGTCTCCGAACCGACCATCGCCGAGATGGTGAGGAACAGGCTCGATGTCGTCGGGCCGATCCCCGGCGACACCGTGTTCGTCAAGCTACGGGCAGGTCAATACGATGCGGTCGTTGCCATGTATCACGACCAGGGACACATCCCGGTCAAGCTGCTCGGCTTCGAGATCGATCCGGCGACCGGCAAATGGACGGAGCTGTCGGGTGTCAACATCACGCTCGGGCTGCCCATTATTCGCACCTCCGTCGACCACGGCACCGCGTTCGATATCGCGGGCCGCGGGATCGCCAACGAGCGCAGCCTGATCGAGGCGATCGAGTTCGCCGAACGGCTCGCAGCCAACCAGGCGACCGCCGTCTGAGGCTTGGTGCCTCAGACCGACGCGCCGGCGAACAGGCTCTTTTTGATGATCGCGTGGATGCCCCAGTTGCCATCCACCACTTGGGTCACGCCGAAATCCACCGCGATCGAAATCAGCGAAATCGCCTCGTCCTCGGTGAGACCTTTGGTTTTCATCAGGAACGCCCGCATCTTGCGGAAGGCATCCTTGAGCGCGAGATCGATCGAGGACTTCTCGTAGATCACCGACTGGGCGTTGGGCCCGAGCTCTTGCAGGTAGTTGGCGAAGCTGAAGCCGTGCAGCACCCACTCGTCCTGGGTCTCGAGCAGCGGATAATCCAGCTCTGCGAGCGAGCCGGAGAGCGTGTTGTTCTTGTGAAGCACGAGCTGGAAGGTTCCGGTCAGCGAGCATTCGATGGCGGTGCCGCACAATTCCGAGTCGCCTTGCGAGGCATGCGAATCGCCGATCGAGAACAGCGCGCCGGGAACCGCGACCGGATAGTACATCGTCGCACCCTTGCCGATGCGCCAGTTGTCCATGTTGCCGCCGAAATAGCCCGGCGGGATCGAGTCGACATAGTCGGCCTCCTTGGGCGCCACTCCCATCACGCCGAAATGCGGGCGGATCGGAATGCGCACGTTCTTGAGGATGCCGTGGTTCTCCTTGACGGTGCCGTGGTCGACCGGCACGCCCGGATAATCGATGGTCTTGTGCACGACGCCGAACGGATCGGTCTGCGGCGTCCATTGAAAATTATAGACGGCCTGTGCCCAGTTTCGCTGGCCGCTGGTGTCGATCTCATAGATGGTGATCACCTCGCGCGGCCTCGGCTCGGTAATCAGCTCCTTGTAGTGAAAGCCCCACCACGCGGCCGCGTTGCTGCCGAACGACTTGCCCGGATAGGCAGGGTTGGCGCAGGGCCGCGGTTTGACGTCCATGATGCGCACTTCAAGGATGTCGCCCGGCTCGGCGCCGCGCACGTAGACCGGGCCGGTGCAGATATGCACGCCGAGACCTTCGCCGGAGCCCCGCCCCAGCAACTTGCCGTCTACCGGACCGGCTCCGCGCCGGTTCACCCCTTTCTTGTCCCTGGTCCACAGGTACACGGCTTCGGCCCCGGGATCGCCCTTGATCATTCGCTCGGCATCGTCATTGGCGTGATGGGTCAACGCCTCGATCGTCACGTAGTCGCCGGAGTCGATCTCGATCCGCGGATTGAGCAGCTTGCTGAAATAGCCCCAGTGGACGGTCTCGGCCGTCGCCGGAAGGTAATGATAGGTCGGCTTGCCGGGCCGCGCCGCCGCGCTTTGCGCCATGGCGGGAGAGATCAGCGATGCGCCGCTCGCACCGAGCGCAGCCGCGCCGCCGGTCGCGACGAAGGCGCTCTTGAGAAAGCTGCGTCGCTCGACGTCGAGATCGTCGAGCAGCTTTTGGCGATGCAGCTCGAACTGCGGACAATTGCGATCGTCACCTGCGCACATCGGGGAAGCCTTTCGTGACCTGAAGGGTTTTGTTTGCTCGGGCGGGAAGCCCAACTCTCAACCAGGCGACAACGCATCGTCCGCCCACCGGGACGGCAGGCAAGCTGGGATCCGCTCGAACTGGCGCGAATATTAGCGGTTTTTCCGATCGCTCGGAAGCTCAGAATCGACGTCCCGGAAGCGACGATGCATTCGCGCCTTGCGGCCTAAAGCTCAGCAATAGCACGAAGGGCTTCGCACAGCTGCCTGTGCTCCGCGGCGCCCAGCCGGTCGGTGAGGGAGCCCTCGTGGCGTGTCGCAAGTTCCGGCTCCAGGGGGCGACGGGCTCGCCCCGAGATGACCGATGGCAAGCAGGATGGATATAGTACCCCGGAAACGCTGGGGCTCGGAACCGTGCTCGCCGGAATCGAAAAATACCGCAGGATCTTCGGTTCCATGCATTGGCAACCTGCACCGCTGCTCGTCGAGCTTGTTCGCTCGGGCCGCAGCATTGCCGACTGGGAACGCTCCTCATGAACATCCAGGACTTGATCGCCATCGACGTTCACGCCCATGCCGAAGTGTCCTGCCGGCAGCCGCATGACGAGGCGTGGCAACCATACGATGAAGCCGCCAGCAGGTACTTCAAGGTAGGGAAACGCCCGACCATTGCCGAGACCATCGCCTACTATCGCGAGAGAAAGATCGGCTTGGTGATGTTCACGGTCGATTCGGAATTCCAGATCGGCGCTCGGCGGATTCCGAATGAGGAGGTTGCCGATGCGGCTCGCGAGAACAGTGACATCATGATCGCCTTTGCGAGCATCGACCCGCACAAGGGACGGATGGGCGTGCGCGAGGCGCGTGGTTTGCTCGAGGCCGGCGTGATCCGCGGCTTCAAGTTCCACCCCACCGTGCAGGGTTTCTTCCCGAACGACCGGATGGCGTATCCGCTCTATGAGGTGATTGCCGAGCACAAGCTGCCGGCGATCTTCCACAGCGGCCATTCGGGCATCGGTACCGGCATGCCGGGCGGCGGCGGACTGCGCCTCAAATACTCCAATCCGATTCACCTCGATGACGTCGCGGTGGATTTCCCCGACATGACGATCATCATCGCGCATCCGTCATGGCCCTGGCAGGACGAAGCGCTTTCGGTCTGTCTCCACAAACCGAACGTCTACATCGACCTGTCCGGCTGGTCGCCGAAATATTTTCCGCCGCAGCTCGTCCAGCACGCCAACGCTCAGCTCAAGCACAAGATGCTGTTCGGCTCGGATTATCCGCTGATCAAGCCCGATCGCTGGATCAGCGACTTCAAGAACGCCGGCTTCAAGCCGGAGGTGCACGAACTCATTCTCAAGGAAAACGCGGTTCGCGCGCTCAAGCTTGATGCTTGACGGCGCGACGAAAGCCGAACCGGGACCGCAGCCCAACAACGGAGGAATGCGATGAAACCTGATCGTACATTGCTCGCAGCTGCTCTGACGCTGACGCTGGCGCCGCTGGCGGTGAGCGCCGAAACGAGTGTCAAGATCGGCGTCCTCAACGATCGATCATCGGTCTATTCCGACAGCCAAGGCATCGGTTCGGCCATTGCCGCGCAATTCGCGGTGGACGACCATGCCAAGGAGCTGGGCGTGAAGGTGGAGGTGAAAGCAGCCGACCACCAGAATAAGGTCGATATCGGCGCGGGCATCGCGCGCGGCTGGTACGAAACCGATGGCGTCGACATGATCATCGACGTGCCGAATTCCTCGGTCGCGCTTGCGGTCAATGTGCTGGCACGGGATCTCAACAAGGTGCTGATCGGATCGGGGGCGGGAACCGCGGAGTTGACCGGGAAATCCTGCTCGCCCAACACCGTACACTGGACCTACGATACCTGGGAGCTCGGGCATGGGTTCGCCAAGGCCATATATGCTCGCGGCGGCAAGAACTGGTTCTTCATCTCCGCCGACTACGCCTTCGGCAAGGAGCTCGAAGCCAACGCATCCGAAGAGGTAACCGCGCTCGGCGGCAAGGTGGCGGGGTCGGTACGCGCGCCAATCGGCACTACCGATTTCTCGTCTTACCTGGTCCAAGCCCAAGCTTCGGGCGCGGATACGATCGCCTTTGCCAACGCCGGCGGCGACCTGTCCAATGCACTCAAACAGGCGGCTGAATTCGGCCTCGCCGGCAAATTCATGATGCCGGGATTTGTTTTCCAGATCAACAACGTGCAGGCGCTCGGATTGCGCGCCGCGCAGGGCGTGCTGGGTCTGATGCCGTTCTATTGGGATCAGAATGACGCCAGCCGAGCCTTCGCCAAGCGGTTCCAGGAGCAGCACCCGCGCAAGCTGATGCCGAACGACATGCAGGCGGGGGTTTATTCGGCGACCTTGCATTATCTCAAGGCCGTGGCGGCGGTCGGGAACGGCCGCGACGGCAAGCTCGTGATCGCCAAGATGAAGGAGCTTCCGACGGACGATCCGCTCTACGGCAAGGGCTCGATCCGAATCGACGGGCGCAAGATCCACCCCGTTCACCTCTATGAGGCGAAGAAGCCGACGGAATCCAAGGGCGAGTGGGATTACTTCAAGCTGATCTCCTCAATTCCGGGAGAGCAAGCGTTTCGTCCCCTGTCGGAGGGCGGCTGCTCGCTGGTCAATCGATGAGCAAGCGGGACGCCGCCGTGTCCGAGGCGATGTCCGATTTGGCTTCAAAAAAGTGGCCAGCCCTGCGCGCGGTTCGCCTCGGTCGCCCGTTGACCGATTTCGGACATTGCATTGGTCCCCAACCACCGACACCCGCCGCACCGCTGCCTCAGCCGCGCACCTCGTAAGGACGCGCAAAGCATGGCATATCGACGAACCGGCCTTTCTTCGCAGGCTTTCCTCAGGCCTTCTGCCCATGCCATGACCCGATCCTGGGCCTCGAACCTGCGTCACGACGCCGTCGGCGGCCTCGTCTCGTCCGCTATCGCGATCCCGCTCGCCATCGGCTTCGGCATGTTCGCCTTCGTCACGCTCGGCGACGAGTATTTCGCCTATGGCGCGCTCGCGGGCCTGCCTATTCGCTGAGCGAGACGGATTTCGCTGCCTTGCGCG
>WNGL01007061.1_pt1 | contig 13204 bp, 13 predicted proteins | sample 5400591 | NCBI WGS metagenome assembly WNGL01 (sample SAMN13153377, study PRJNA577476) | soil metagenome | isolation source: 80 cm soil or saprolite under Garry oak tree replicate 1 | place: USA:California | collected 2016-06-15
ACCGCCGCTACGGCGGCCGCCGTAGCGGAATTGGTGCGCGCGGAGAACCGGCTGGCCACCGCGCACACCACCGACCTGGATGACGCCACGATGGCCGAGGCGGTCGCCGCCGCGCGTCACCAGACGGACCAAGCGCTCAGCTACGTTGATCGGCAGATCCTCGCGCCGGCGGTCGGCGAGGCCGTCGCCGCGGGCACCCTGCAGCCCGACCAGTTGAAGGTTCTGAACAGCACCCAGGTGTTGTCGCTGCTGCGGGCCTCGACACCGGCGCACCAACGCGCCGATCTGGAAGCGGTCGCCGCTGCTCGTCTCGCGACCCTGAACGCCTACCAACAACACGTCCAGGAGCTCAGTCCCTACGTCGGGTCCGCCGGCAACCTCCCCGCGCTGGCCGAACCTGCGGGCGGCGACAGCGTGGCGGGGTTCCTGGCCCACACCAAGTACGCGATCAGCGCCGCCGAAACGCTGCACCCGAACAAGTTCCAGGTCTACGACCTGCACGCACTGCATGACGTTCTGTCCTCGCCCGATCACACCTCCGCAGTGTGCGGTACCGCTATCAAGCAGTGGGCGGCAGAACAACCGCTGCCAGCATTGCGTGCGTTCGCCAAGGACCAGGGACTGGACCCGAAGGCCGCCGAGATCGCCACCAAGTCGCAGATCGGGAACTACCTGGCACTGGCGTCCGGGCTGCACACCGAGCACGACGGTGCCCAGTCACTACAGCAGAAACTAGTGGCCAAGTGGGAGGCGAAACATGCTCCACCGACCCCCGTGGCTCACCCAGACGCCACGACCTCTCACGCCTCGCCGGGCGCCCCCAACGGGTCGACAACCCTTTCTGGACTGGCGCCTGTCAAAGCACCGACGCCCGGATCCGTGGTGGCGCCCGCGTCCGGGGCTTTCGCCCAGAACCACGCGAACCTCGTGGCTGCTCTGCAACACGCGCACGCGACGCAGGCTGCGCTTCCCGGCCGTCTGGACGCGGCCGTGGTGGGCCACCACGACTTCGGTGCCGGCAAGGCCGCGTACCTGGGCGGTGTGCATCCCAAGACCCTGCACACCGGGCCGGACGGATCCACCTGGCTGGCCAAACCTGACGCGCGCCCCCAGGGCGCGGCGCGGGTCCACGCCGAGGCAACGGCGTCCCAGGTACTGCACCGTGCCGGGTTGCCGGCGGTCCCGGTGTACGCCGCCACGATCGGCGGCACGCAGGCGGCCGTTCAACCGCTGCTGTCGGGTGCAACCACATTGGACAGTGATCCAGCCAGTTGGAGCCAGGCTGACGTCGACGCGATCGTGCGGATGCACGTCGGTGCCTGGGCCGTCGGCGATCACGACGGCAAGCCCGACAACGTGTTACGCACCAGCGGTGGCGGGCTCGTGGGGGTCGACGGCGGGCAGGCCTACCGGCACTACGGCCGCGACCGACTCAGCATGGAGTACCACCCCAATTCCACCTTCGGAGCTGCCCGACCGGTGTATCAACAGGCCTACGCCGCCCATCTGAAAGGCAAATTGGCGCCGGGAGTGACCATCAATCCCGCCGTGGCGCACCCCATTATCAAACAATTCGAGGCGATTCCGGACGCAGAATACCGTGCCATGCACCATCAGGCGGCGCACGCTGGAGCGAGCCTGCACAAAAGTGGCTGGGCGCCCGCCATGCGGGCGCGGGCCGCGCAACAGCACGGGATCAGCGAAGCGTCGGTGTCGACCCATCAAATCGCCGATGCGTTCCTGGACCACGTCGTGGAACGCAAGAACACGCTGCGGGCCCAGTTCGCCGACTTCTTCGCGTCGGAGGTCCATCTGCCCGCGGCCCAAGCACTCAAGCACATGGGCGGGTGAGGGATGGGCACGAATTCTTCCACCAGTCACCAGTCCTACCTGGTGGCTCCCACCACGTCGGTCGGTGATAACAACGGGCACCCGGTGGCGGACCCGATCGCCGATACGGTGCTGAACACGGGTGCCTCGGCCGAGCCAGACGCGGTCACCACCGCCCCAAACCAACCGGTAACGTCCCCTGCGCCACTGACCGACCAGGAGGAACTGGGCGACCCCGCCGACACCTCAGCACCGTCGCACACGGAAGAACCGGACCCAGCGCCGCCGGCGGACGAATCCGCAGCCGACACGACGGACGACAACCCCGGCGCTGGTGTGGACCTACTTCCGTTCGGGGAGCGGCCCGTCACGCCGATCCCCGCCACCCCGGACCCGGGCCTCGCCCATGGACACCCCATCCTTGTCGGCGGCGCGGACATGCAGGACTCCGCGGTGACACTGATCAGCTACCAGAGCGCGGAGGGTCCGCGAACCGTGTTACATGCCGTGGTCGAGCCCGCCGCTGAGGCACAACTGATGGACGCCCTGCATCTGTCCGCCACCGAGATGGTCCCGGTACAGACCGAGCAGGCAGTGCAAGGCCGGCTGCCGCTGGACGAGCAGCACCACGTTTTCGAAGCGCTCGTGGCGGCGGGCAAGTCAGTGAACTACCACTCGAAACAGGGCAACCTCGGCGACCCGGACAACGTGCCGGTCGGAGCCGCGACGAAGATTGCCCTGGCTGAGGAGAAACTGGCCGCGGCCAAGGCCTCCGGCGGGTCGGAACCCGAGCTCCAGATGTTGGCGCTGTACCAGCAGCACCTGGACACCCTGCACGCTGGAATCGTGCAGGGCACCGGTGTGCCCCACATCCACTCCTACCTGCACGAAGGCACCGCCATGGTCACCACGATGGTGCCGGCGCCGGCCAGCTCGCCGCCGGAGGGCAAGCTCGTGGCGACCGTTGGGGATGCCACCCGGCTGCGGGCGACGATCGATCCCGAGACGGGCAGCGCGTCCTGGAACGGCACGGACCGGTGGACCAAGGTGAACGGCACGGAATACACCGTGGACCTCCAGGACGGCTACACCGCGGTGTACCGGCCCTACGCCGCCAACGATCCCAAGGAGACCGAGTACTCACTGCGCGGCCGGCTGGAGATCATTGCACCGCCCGGGGAGGGCCAAGGCCCTGTCCTGGTGGACAAGCTGGGGCGGCTGAACCTGACGAACCGGCCGATGACCCGCGCCGAGGGGGAATGGCGGTACCTGGCCGAAAACGTCGCCGCGCAGAGCCTGACCGACCAGGACGGCGTGGCATCGGCCATGGCGGTGGGCGTGCACATGGAGGACATGGTGCGGCAGGAGCTGTTCCACGACCGTGCACACCAAGCTGTGGGCATGGATGGCCCGGCCCTGGCCGCGTTCGCCAAGGACATCCAACTGGAGGCCGCCACCAAGGCATTGCCGGCCAAGGTCGGCCTGCTGCGCGTTGCCGTAGCCCACGCCACCGGCTCAGGCACCGGCGCGGAGTTGGCCGCAAGCCCGGGGTACCAGCCGACCCCGATACGTTCCGGAGGCTGGTTGACATGGCAACGGTTCGACGTCGGCAACAATCGCGCGAAGGTGCAGGCGGCTCTTGCTGGCAGGAGTCTGCAACACAGCCTCGGTGACGGCTCGCTGAAGGAGATGTTCGGTACCGGCGTCATGGCATCCACCGAGCGACGCGCCATGATGGGCGTCAGGCCAGGACTGGGGCAAAGCGAAGACACCGACAAGGCCACCGGCGGGGCTTCGAGTGTGTTCACCCGCATGGTCAAGAGCCCGCCAGCCACGGTGACGAGCGCCAAACCGGGTGTCTGGGCGGGCTCGCTGGTGTGGGACGGGCCCGATCGCCTGCTGGGAAGGGCGGACTACTACGGGGCCGATGCCGACACCTACGGGGTCGTGAATCCCGCCAAAGCGAAGCACTACGGCAAAGCTGCCGCGACTCGGGACCCCTTCACGATCGCAGCGTTCACGTCGACCTCGAACGAGGTGATGTTCCGCAACGGGCTCGATCTGCTTGGTGCGGACGCGCCAAGCAGGGTCATCTGTCATTCCATGGACGAGCGGAACTCCATCCGGTCGCTGTTGGCCGCCAAGGGCATCACCGAGCTGGGCGGCAAACCGATCGACCAGGTCATCCTGTGAGCCAGAAAGGACACACCATGGCTGACCCATCGCAGAAGCCAGCTCCCGCTGTCGAGGACGGGTGGTCGGTGGTCCTGGACGACCTGCTAACGGGCCGCGGACAGGCCGAGGGAGACTTGCTACCCGGCGGGCAACTCGTGGTCGCGGACGAGAGCGGCGAGGAAGTCTTCCGGGCGGCGTTGGCCCGGCACTGGCGGCAAGATCCTGGCGAACCGGGTCTCGTGTGGATACGTCCGCTGCCTGCGGCCGGCCGTTATCAAGGCCTGCCCGCATTCGACCCAGCTATCGCGCGGCGGCGAGCCCTGACCGTGTCGACGGCACAGATCGTGGACGGGTCGGTGGTTCTGCGGTTGAGCACCGGGCAACAAGCTCGGATCGAGCCAGCAGTTGGGAAGGAACTGGAGACGCTCGCCGACTGGGACGACTGGTGGACAACGTTGCCGGAGACCCTGCAGGCGGAGCTGGATTCGTTGACCACGGACACCTGACACCGGGGGACCAGGAAGCCGGCACCGGCCACGCGCAGAGTGTCCCGGGGATGGGTGTCCGGTGTGGACCGTCTTGTCGCGACGCCCACCGCGGCAAGGACGTGTAGGAAATTTCCGACGCCGAGGTCTTGTCAGACGTGCGTTCTAGAATTAGTGTCACTACATCAGATGGTGTTGGACACGAGGAGGACTCTCAGATGACCGCCATGGCGCAGGAGATGGGCAACAAGCCATACATCGTGCCTGTCGTGTTGACCAACCCTGACGGCAGCGACTGGCTGGCCACGGCCAAGACGACCAGCGCCGAAGGCATATTCGCATGGGGTGCAACGCCGGACGCGGCGGTGAACGAACTGGGCAAGCTGGTGCTGGACTGGGCCAACGGCGGCGCCAGCCCGTACAAGAACAAGACCTTTACCAGTGTGGTCACGAACGTCATGTGGCAGCACGTCGTCACCGCTCCGGCCGGCGACACCCCGCCTGCCTGACATCCACAAACGGTGGTGTTGTCGTAGCGTGCTACGACAACACCACCGTTTTGTTGAGGAGGGGACGGGATGGGACTAGGCGTTGCCCGGTTCAGCGGATCGCGGTTGCGCGCAGCACGGGGAAACGCCGCCGTGACCTGGGACCAGCTGGCGGACGTCATTGGCGTTGACCGAAGCGTGCTGGTCCGCTGGGGTGCCGGCGGCAGGCGGCCAGCACATCACCAGTTGCCGATACTCGCCGATGCGTTGAACGTGAGCCCAGAGAGCTTGCTGGACCCGATGGCGCCTGATCCAGATCTGGCTCAACTGCGCAACGAGACCGGCCTAACCCAAGCAGAGTTCGCCACCCAGATCGGTGCGCCACGCAGCACCTACGCCGCGCTGGAAGCCGGACGCAGTGATGTCGTCCTGACGGACCCCTTGCTATGCGCGATCGCCGAAGCCTTGCATCTAACGCCGGACACGATTGGTGCAGCACACCGCGCCAGCCAACGACGGGCTCGGCAGGCGACTCAGACCACCATCACGCAGCGCCGCCATGCCCAGCTGCAGCCACGCATGACACCAGAGCTGGCCACCGGGCCAGTGACCGAACAGTACGCGCACGCAAGGGCTCGACAGTTCCTGGCCGCAGCGCAGGTCGACGCCGAAATCACCTTCGACGCGAGCGTCTACCAGCAGCGCACCGCGCGCGCACTGGACCCCCGCACGGCGGGCGAGCTGTTCCGCGGCCCATCCGACGACCGGATGCCGATCCCCCTGCTCTACTTCAACCTGGCCCTCGCACCGGATCGACAAGAGCTCGACCGGATCCTGAGCCACGAGGTCATGCATGCAGGCTGGCCCAGCTACGGCCACAAAGAGGCGGCGTTTACCCGTGCTCAGCGGCTGTTGGACACGGTTGATCAGCCACCCCGGACCTGACGAAGCGGGGAGGATCGCCCTGATCGGTCCGTACCGCCGTGCCGGCGGCCGGCCGGATGGGCTGGGCCACATCCCGGCGAACTCGGCGAACGGGCGGAGCCGCAACCGTTCGGCATGGACTCCATGCTAGAAGACGTGATGGGCCTGCCGGGGACAACAGGCCTGCGGGCACACGGCGGCAAACGCAAGCGGTCCACCATCTTGTCGGATAGGCCACGCGCTCAGGGCCGTGTTGCGTTGCTGGCCTGATCGGGCACGGCCGCGAACAGATCTGCGGCGGGGATGCCGATCGCTTTGGCGATGCGGAACACGACGTCGACGGACGCGCTGTGCTTGGCGGCCTCGATGTCGGCGTAGTGCGATCTGTCCACCCCGGCTTCCTGGGCTGCCGCGACCTGGGTCAGCCCCGCCTCCATGCGGGCAGCGCGTAGCGCCCTCCCGAACGCGACCCGTTCGGGAGGTACCTCGCGGCTGGCGGTTCGTGACACGTAGAAACCGTAACCGAGCAGTGCGGCGCCGGAAATACCCCACACGGGGTGTAGTAAATATCCGGCATCGAGTGTAGTATATATCCTACACGCGATGCCGGGTCGCCGGAACTGAGAGGGGGGCGGTACATGAACATCAACCAGCGAACCAGCCGGATGGAACGAGCTGGCCGCGATGTGCGCGATCACGCCGACAAACTGGCCCAGGTGGTCGCTGACACGTGGTACGGCCGTCACGGCAGTGGCGACCTGGAGGTTCCCCTCTCTACCGTCGCCGCGCTAGCGCTACTCACCCCACCGGACACCGAACGCGACGGGGTTGCCCTGGACTGGCTGAACTGCACCCTCGATCAATTCGCCGATTGGATACGCGGGCTGTGGGCGTGGTTCATCGTTACCCGACCAGACTTGTTCAACCGAGCCTGGCCGCTGATCGAGGTCTGGCATGGTGCCCAACCGATCGAGGACGACACGCTGAGGGCGGCCAAGGCAGTGGCAGACGCGGTTCTGCGCGCCGATGTGCTCGGCTTGACCGGCACCTATCGTCGCGAGGAAGTGGACCTGCTCGGGGTAGTACTGACGGTCCTGCGCCCGCCGCCCGCCCTGCGGGCCCGCGGACAGTTCTATACGCCTGCCGGGGTGGCCGAGCTGATGGCACAGATGGTCGGCATACCCGCCGAGGGGACCGTCATCGGTGATCCAGCGGCCGGCACCGGCGGAATGCTGCGGGCGGCTGCAGCGGCTATGCGTGAGTCCGGACGCGACCCCGAGAGCGCAGTTTGGGTAGCGTCTGATGTGGATGCCATGGCGATCGCGTGCCTTGCAATCAATGTGGTGCTGTGGCGGCTGGGATCAGCTGTGCTACTTGGCGTTGGCAACGCGCTGCTGCACGACTTCTGGGAGAACGCGATCCAGGAGCGCGAAGGCCCGATCCGCCTGGTGCGGGACTTGCGCCGGGAACGGGCGATGAGAGACCTTCTCACGGCGCCCATTGATGAACTGCTCTCGCGGGCAAGCTAACTAACAACCAACCAACTTACGTGGAACAGAGGGAGGGACAGTGATTGAGGACCGTATTCTGGGTGGGCTTCTGGGCGTAGCAACTGGCGACGCGCTCGGCGCCACTGTGGAGTTTATGTCGCCGGCGGCCATCCGGTCCTACTACGGACAGCATACCGAGATCCTCGGCGGCGGAGTGTTCGATTGGCGACCTGGACAGGGAACTGATGACACAGACATGACCGCCTGCGTCGCGCGCGCCTACGCGGCAGGCTACGACCTGGACGCGGTGTCGAGCAACTTCCTTGGCTGGTACCGAGGCGGTCCACGCGATATCGGAGGCATGACCGCTGCCGCACTGCGGCATCTGCAGAGCAACGGTGATCCCCGCGAGAGCGGTGCGCTGGCGCTGGCAGGACGGGATCCCCGCGCCACAGCCGGCAACGGTTCACTGATGCGCGCGCTGCCCACCGCCCTGGCTCAATCGGACGCCGCTGCGCGGATACGGGAAGCAGCCGAGATTTCGGCGGTCACTCATGCCGACCCGCGCTGTGTGCAAGCGTGCATTGCCTACGTCGATCTGGCCGGCACCCTGGTGGACGGCGCATCGGTACCTGACGCGCTTGAGGCGACGATCGAGCGAGCCAATGATCGGTCGGCACTGGCGGACGTTACTGCCGCGTTGACGGTGGATCCAGGCCGGCCGGTGACATCGCTGCCGACCACCGGTTACGTGCTGGACTCGCTGGCCGCCGCCGTGTGGGCCATCCAACAGCCGCGGCCTGCCGAGGCGCTCTTGGTCGACGTGGTGAATCAAGGCGACGACGCCGACACCACCGGGGCGATCGTCGGCGGCCTCCTCGGAGTGCGTGACGGCGCTCGGGCTTTCCCGCGACGGTGGATTGACCAACTCGAATACCGCGACGAGCTCACCTCCCTGGCGCCGTTGTTGGCTCGCCGTCGTGCCGGTGACGAGGGCACATCGATATCGGCGTGAGGCCGCCCTACGGTGGGCGGACCCGACGGCGGGACACACGATGGCTGACCGCGACTGGAACGCGCGGCATCTACCGCGCGGGCACGTCGCCGGATGGGCCGCGAGCACAAGCCCAACAGGTCGGCGTTCAGAAGATCCTCGACCAGGGCGACTTGATCCGCGGATGGGCCGACCTCATCGAGTCGGTCGTCACGCGGGGCCTGGCGGCGTGCGACCAAGCTGGCACGCTGCGGACAACGCCGGCCGGCGGCGTCGCGAGCCGGATGACGGCTTGCCGACCGACCCGACACGGAGACGCTGGGGTGGGGGGTGAAATCACCCCCCACCCCAGCCAGCAGCATGACCGTTTGGTCCGCCGGGCGACCCGCGGCCAGACCAACGCATCCCCTACCAGGCAATACAGGGAGTCCAACATGGCCAGACGGACCTCGACCAGCCGTTCAGCGGGCAGTCCGGCTGCCTGCGATGGCAGCACCGGGTGCCCGGCCGATACTCACAAGCCAAATTGCGTCTTCAGCCAGGTTCCCGATTGGGAAGGCGCGATAGGCCCGGATGGTGGTCGCCTACCTACCACCCCCGGCGTTCCCTGGATTCCGGCTCGGTCGACCAACGAACCGTGACTAGCTCGCGCGGCTGCTCGTCAGCCGGCGAGCCGTGGTGGCGGGGCGCTCAACCCCGTCCTTTGCTGCGGGACATCGGCAGCGGAGTGCCGCTGCCGAGCTGGCGGAAACCCTGGCGTCGACGGTGGGACTGCGGCCAACTCCGCCGTGCAGTAGGTAGCGGTTGGCGTTTGGGTGGTCGGCGCTGGTGCCGTTGGCACAGCCGCGCGGGCCTGCGCGGCTGTGGATGCTGCTCAGCCCACCTCCGCGGTGGGCTACGGCGTCCTGTTGGAGTTATTGCGGTGCGGCCAGCGCTGTGTTGTCGTCGGGCGCGACTTGGATTCCGGTGAGGCGTGTGCACGTTGTGCAGCGGATCCTGGTGCCGGGATTCATGCAGATGACGGCTCCGGTTCGGTCGCGCAACTCGGTGCGGCAGACAGCCACGACAGGTGTTCGTATGCCGGTACACGCATGGCCCATAAATTCCATCGGAAGTGGTGCCGAAACGGGTACGTCGACAACGTGTGTCCGGTCTGACCCGAGGCGTCGCACAACCCGGCGGACAAGCCGGTCCCGGGTGTTCATCCGGTTTGGTCCTGCCCCTCATGTGTGATGGTGCGGGTGTTTGGTGATCGCCTTGCCAATGGCTTGCAAGGATACGCCGAGTTCGGCGGCGACGATGGCGCGGCTGTGGGTGCGGGTGGCCTGGTGGATGGATGGCATCGCGTCGGGCGACGGGCCTTGCGCGTGGTTACAGTAGCGTTGAGCAGTCCGGCCTGATAGACAGAGAGACTGAAAGACAGATAGGATCGTGTTGTGCGATGCATGTCAGCCGGGCGCGAATCCTTTGACGCATGATCCCACCGCACAGGGGGTGCGACTTGCCCTCCAGCGGAGCGGGGTCCGGGTTTCCGACCGGAGGATGGGGAGCCGTGATGTGTCGATCATTGGCCGATGGTGGTCATCGCTGCCCCGGTGGGCACGGCGACAGCCGGGACGCTCAGCGCGCCCGACAACGGCTGTGTCGCGCACGCAAGGCCCTGGCGAAAGCCCAGGCCGATAACAACCCGGCCAGGATTGCCGAGGCCCACGAGAAAGTGGCCGACGCTGAGGACCTGATCGACGCGGTGCGTGTTCTCGCCGGCACCGATCGGCCGGACGTGCCCAACGCGGCCGGGCTGCGGAGAGCGGAACGCGAGGCCGTCTCCGGGTACACCGGTGGTGAATTCGTCTCGATCAACAAGTACGTCGAGAATGGCTACCAGGTGCCCTCCTACGCTGCTGACGACCGCGAGTATGTGCGCTACATGCGGCAGACCGTGGCCGCGTTGAAACGTTCGGTCAACCGGTCCAAGCTGACCGAGCGAACGAAAGCGACCAGGGCGGTCCCCAGCAGCGTTGCGGAACAGGCGTACGGGCCTGTCGGGTCGCGGGTGGGCCAACAGTTCACGGAACACCGGTTTACGTCGGCCACCAAGAACGCCACCCCGGACAAGGCATTCGGTGACGTGACCGTCAACTACGACCTCGCGGCCGGTGCCAGGGCTCTCGACATCAACAGCTCCGGGGTGCCATGTAAGGACGGCGAGAACGAGCTGTTGATCGGCCCGCATCAGGACTTCGTGAAGGTGTCCGACGAATTGGTGGCCGGCAAACGGGTGATCGATCTGCGAAGCACAGCACTTACTGAGGCCACGACGTGACAAGTCCTCGTCGTGAAATGGAGAGGCAACGCCCACCAAAGATGACAAGGACCTAAATCATGACCATCTACCGCTCGCCAGACCTGGCCGACCTGCGCCGCGGCGGTCCGTACGGCCAGCATGTTCTACCGGGCCACGCCGATGACATGAAAGTCCACCAGTTGGTCGAGGCCATCTTCGCGCCGAAGCCGCTGTTCCCTGGTCTGCCCTGCCATCAGCCGTGCGACCCGGTGCTGGTCCAGCAACTGCTGGACCACGCCCCCCAGACCGACCGTACGGGCGTGGACGACTGGGACCGGCCGCTACGCGCCGATGAGATCGCTGAGGTCTGGGGCGCTCCGATGGAGGGCGACCCGCTGGACGTGCGGATTGCCTGGCTCCGGCGTGCCGATGAACTCTGCCGCGCCTGGGGACGGCCACTGACAGGGATCAATGGATTGGCTCCAGCGCTGACTTTGCCCCCGTTGTCCCCCTTGCCCCCGCGACCCAACGAAACCAACGGGTAGAGCCTCGTATCCTTTCCTCGGCGAGTTGGCAAGACGGTGTTGTTCCGGACGGCACAGAGAATGTTGTGTGTCGGTGCTGTGACCGCGCCGTCCGTATTCAAGGGTCCAGTTGATGACTGAAAGCCCGCGTCCGGATGTCGTCATGTCTCCGCCGGCTGGCTTCCGGGCCTGGCCGGTCGTCGCGGTAACGCGCCCTCGAGTGAGCGGCCGTCGCCCATCAGTCGCCCCGCGCGGTCTGCCGTCCCGACAGGGCATGTGGTTGTCACGTCCCTGGGACGCCCCGATCAGGCGGGCCGCAGCGCGTGGGTCGTTCAGGGGCCTCGGGGTGTTGTGCTGCTCGCCGTTGTGCGCGCGTGTCTGGAATGTGGTGACTTGGACGGTGTACGTGGTCGTAGGGGTGGCTGGTGACCCTTGTAGGTGGTGGCGCGACGCTACGGCGTTGGTTGGGTATCAGGCCCGTTGGTTGTTGTCACGTCCCCACGTTGGGGCACGGTCGTTGTTGCGTTGCCGGTTGTTCCGCTGGCGCGGGGGTCCGGCGCGCTGGTGTGTGGTGATCGTGCCACCATGAGGGTGTCCACAGCGATTGCCATCAGTGGAACAGCAACCGCGTCTTTACCGTCTACACCACCGTTGACGACTATGAGGATCAGCCCGCGGGTCTGATCGGAAATTCCGGAGGGCTCGGATGGCGGACGAAATACCACCTTCGAGGAGGTCGTGCGCCGCGATTACGCCGAGGTGACGAAGACGCTCACCTTGGAGTCGTTCGTGACCAGCTACGCTGCCGAGCTGGCGGAGGCGGATGGATCGGGAACGGTCACCGACAAACACCGCCAGGACGCTGAGCGGATGTGGTACGACATGCACGCCATGGCGATCGAGCACGGCCTGCCTGGCGCAAGCGCGTAGATCGTTGAGCGCTGGGCGTCGGCGTCTCGGTGGTGCCCGTCGACGGGCACGGCCGGCGCCCCCGCTGGTGGTGCCGACGCTGGGCAGGGTCCGGTGGTCGCCGGACCAAGATCGATCCACGACCGAAAGGGCAGGCATGGCCGACGAAGATCAGCTATATCGGGACCTCGCCGAGCGGGAAACCGCAGTTGTCAATGCCCTCTCGGACGTGGAGGGCATGGAGATTGACGCGGCGAACAACGACTGGGACGGCGGGGAAATCCAGAAAGCCGCCAATGCGGCGGCCAGTGAGTTGAACACCCTGCTCGCTGCGATCCATGAGCGAATGAGCCGCATCCCTCCGGCGCAGCCCGCCGCTCGGTGACAGCGCCGACATGGTGGCACCCGGCCACTCCGCCAGCTCGACGCATCTTCCCCCCGCCGTGTACCAGGCGCAATAGTCAGCCAGCTGGCTGCGTTGCGCAACGATCTGGCCGGCGCTCTTGAGTGGGCTACCTCGCCACGAAACAGCACTGGATCTGCGGATCGGCGCGGCTGTCGACCTCACCGGCACGGGGCTTGCGATCGCTCACATTCGGATCTTCGGCACCACCGCGACGATCCTCCACAGGGTCGATGCCCACGAGCACGATCGGCGCCTGCGGCACACCATGGGCGCGCTGCGCTCGCTTGAACTGATCGACGTGCTGCTCGACCTCCCCGCGCACGAGCCGGTGCCGCTGGCTTCGCTCACTACATCGACCTCGCGGATCCTCCGCACGGCACCACCGGGGATCGTCACGTTCACCGAGGTCACAGTTGTCCGGCAAGCGATCCCGGTCACCAGACCTGCCCTGGCCATCGTGCGGGTAAGGACCGGTCGCGTCACGACCACCCGGTTTCGCGATGCCCTGAGCCGCGCGTCCCAGTTCGCCACATACTGCCCACGTCTACTGCTGGTACCCGCTGCGCCGGAGGAGCCGGACGAGCTGCTCGCCGAGGCGTCCTGGTATGGCATCGGCGTCGCCGCCGGGCCGCTCGACGCCGCGATCGTGCTCGTCGAACCAGAGGCGGTCACAGACTGGCAGCCCACTGCGGCGT
>WNGL01007062.1_pt1 | contig 13203 bp, 9 predicted proteins | sample 5400591 | NCBI WGS metagenome assembly WNGL01 (sample SAMN13153377, study PRJNA577476) | soil metagenome | isolation source: 80 cm soil or saprolite under Garry oak tree replicate 1 | place: USA:California | collected 2016-06-15
AGCGCGCTGCATGGCCAGGCCTATCTGGTCGCCGATAATATGCAGCAATTGCAGTTCTTCTTCTTGCAACTCACGCCAATCTTCGCTCGCCACATTCAGTACTCCCAGTGGCGTTGCGCCTGCATAGATAGGCACGCTGGCATGGAAGCGCAGGCCCCACGAAGAGGGGTCTTTGTCACGCTCGGCATGCTTGAGACGGCTACAGCGAAATACGTCGATGTTCGCCGCTCCTTCAAGGCAGCCTTCCAGAAAAGTATCCAGGCAAAGACAATAACCGGTCATGCGCTGGGGATGATCTGCCAGGTACGGTGGGAGTGCCTGCGCCGCTGCCAGGTAGGGTTCCCCTTGCTGGTCAAGGAGCCAGACCCAGCCCGTTTGCAGGCCAAGCAACTTCGTGACCTGTGCCAGTACCTCCTGTAACGCCTCATGCACATCTATCTTGCGGTTCAGGTGGCCCGCAATCGTGTAGAGCACTGCCAGTTCGCGATTACTGCGCAGCAGCGAGGCCGTTTCCTGATTTAATGAAGGGTTCTCAGCTTGAGTTTCCATACAGAGAGTATATCACCAAACGGGGATGTGCGCGAGGTGCGCTAGACCGCCCCTCTGCTTAAGCTTCCGCGTCTTTGCAACACATCCAATGATGCAGCTTGTTGTATCATGATTCCAATGATCCCCTTCCTCTCCGTGATGATGAGCGTGCGAAGCAGCACTCCACGCCCCTGGCACATATACTACCTGTGTGCTTACCGAGCGGACGCTGTGCGGACTAGATGAATCATACGACTGTCAAAGTCGCCCACCAGGTTCATTGCTAGCCCCTTCTGTGCAAGGTATGCGCCACTGTACGTGGCGCCGCTCATGGTGTCCGCATAGTGAGCCTCTTGCTCCAGGTCACATAAGGGAAGTAATACCTCTGTCTCCCCGAATTGCTGCGACTGCCCCCAGGCAAACACCACGACCTCATTGCCGTCCCGCGCAACATACTGTGCGGCCGCGACCCCCCCTGCTCGCGGCGAGCGCAAGCGGTAGAGCAGGCCGTTCTGTATGGTCGAGCGCACCCGTTTATATGTCGCAATGAAGCCGCGCGCTTCCTCTCGCTCCAGCGGCGTCCACCGTGAGAGATCGCCGCCGATGCCGAGCGCGCCAGCCATCGCGACGTGGAAGCGGTAGCTGAGCGGCACTGTCCGTTTGGTCACGAAGTTGGGACAATCCGTTACCCAGCACATCATCACTCGCGGCGCGTACGCGTAGCTGAATCCCTCTTGAATGCGCAACCGGTCGAGCGCGTCGGTGTTATCGCTCGTCCACACCTGCTCCGCTCGTGCAAGAATGCCCAGATCGACACGCCCGCCACCTCCGCAACACGCTTCAAAGGCCACCTGCGGATGTCGGCGACGCAGCTCATCGATGATTCCATAGAGATTGCGCACATGTTCGAGCCAGACGCGTTCTGGATTCCGGCCGATCTCATCCGGCCAGCCCGGCTCGCCGAAAGAGCGGTTCATATCCCACTTGATGAATTCGATGTTCTGCTCTGAGAGCAATATATCGAGCGTCACCAACACCCATTCCCGCACATCTTCCCGTGCCAGATTGAGCACGAGCTGGTTGCGCCCCTCGGTGCGCGACCGGTCGCGAAAATGGTATACCCACTCCGGGTGCGCACGGTACAGATCACTGTCCGCATTGACCATCTCTGGTTCAACCCACAGGCCAAAACGCATGCCCAACGCATTCACTCGCGCAATCAGTGGGTTCAAGCCACGCGGAAACTTTTCAGAGTTGACCGTCCAATCGCCCAATCCTGTACGGTCATTGTTGCGTGCTCCGAACCAGCCGTCATCAACCACAAACAGCTCGACCCCAAGCTCGGCCGCCTTCTCGGCAAGCTCCATCTGGTTGCGCTCATTGACGGTGAAACCTGTCGCCTCCCACGAATTGTAGAGGACTGGTCGCACCGCATCAGGCGCCTCGGGTAATACCTGTTCGCGTTCATAAACATGCCAGCTCCGACTGACGCCCCCAAACCCCTTGTTTGAATACAGCCCGACAAACGCCGGCAGCTCTAGCTGCGTGCGCTCATCCAGGCGATAGTGAAAATCAAAATCGTTCACGCCACCTGCGCAGTGAACCTCACCGTACGGCGTCGTCTCCATCACGATCTTCCACGACCCGCTCCATACCAGCGCCGCGCTCCACACCTCCCCGCTCTCCTCGGTGGCGCTCCCCTCAGGATCCAGCGCTATCCATGGATTGCACTGATGGCTGGTCGCCCCGCGCCGGCTCTCCAGCACGACCTTCCCCGGACCCAACACAACCTGTGCAACCTGCGTCTCTTTCCCCCACCGTCCATAGAGATAGGTCAGCCTGTAGCGCTCTCGACGCGGCGGTCGCCAGTCCGCCGAAAGCGCCTGCTCGATGGTCACAGGGCCACTCCCTCCGCTGTTCTCTAATCGGACCCAGCGCTCGATGACATCGTGACCATCATGGATCCGGTAGTAGAGCGTCACTGTGAGAGGATACCCCCGGTCGCGAAACCGCAGCCAGAGCATCTGGCTCGCCCTCGACCGCTCGAGGCCATGCTCTTCAAAGACCCACTCGATCGCTCGCGTCCCGTCGGCGTACTCCACCTTGAGGCTCGGCTCGTTGAAGCGCATTCCTCCCCACGGCGCATACTCCTCACGGGACATCCCCGTCGGCGACTCGAACGGGACCATTCCTGGTCCTGGGGGGTGAGCCATCTCACTGGCAACTTCTGAAGCGATGCGGGATCCCCAGTAGATATGCTGTAACGAAGTATCGTCCGAACTCCGCCCGATACAGTATGTCGACGCTTCCATCTGGAGAATCCAACACCTGTTCGACGCATCATAGATGATATTCGCCAATACGTTCCTTCCATTCTACTACTATCATCTTGTATCAACGAAGATCTGGCAGGTCGTATTAGCTGGATGAGCGTTGCGACACGGAAAAATCAGCTGGCCTGCCCGCATATGGTGCCAGGCCTGCAGCCGGCCCCAATTCCTCCTCTGGCACACTCAGCCGACTCGCCTTGTCTTCCAATGCAAGACATATGAGGTCGACGATGCGATCCAGATCGAGCACGGCGGTATTGACCACCAGATCATAGAGGTCTGGGTCATCGGGCTTTCGATGAAACTGGGCCTGCATGTTGCGATCGCGGGCGCGGTCTTTCTCTTGAACGCGTGTGCGGGCAGCATCCCTGTTCGGTTCTTCGCGGCGTGCGACATAGGCAACGCGCAGTTCCAGCGGTGCCACGACGCGCAGATGGAGCACGTCACGCCGATCTCCCATAAGGAACTGACCGCCGCGTCCGACAATCACCACGTGCCCCGTTTTGGCTGCCGCCCTGACAACTTGCTGCATCGTCTCGTGATAGGCTCGTTCGTTCGGCGGTGAGGGACGAGAAGCGGCGAAGGGTGTGGCGGGCGGAGAGAGTGCACCTGAAGCGCTAGGGATGAAAGCCCCAGCCGTCAGATTGCGTATGCCGTTCAGGATACGTGAGAGGGTGCCTTCGACGTACTCCTCGTCGTGCCTGGAGATATCCGTTTCGTAGACGCCTAACTCGCGTGCGGCCTGCTCGATAACGCCATGATCAATCAATTGCCAGCCCAGCTTTCGTGCCAGACGGACGGCAATTTCGCCACCGCCACTGCCATACTGGCGGGAAATCGTCACGGCTTGCATGGCCGCAATGGCTTGCTGATTCACTTCCATGGTTATACCTCCGCTGTTTAGATATGAGGAAATTACCGGCCAATACGTTCCGCTCGTCAGGTGGGACGTTCGTACAGGCTCACGCGCGTGAGCAACCACTGCAAGAACGACACACCCCCTGATGAGGGAACACCCGCTTCGCGTACCTCTAGAGATACCCCTACAGGTACGCTGTTTCCAACGTGAAGCTGTTTTATGCCTTCAAGCCAGTCATGGCGATTCCCCGGATAATATGGCGTTGCGCGAGAATATAGACGATCAGGAGGGGGAGGACCGCGATAACCGAGCCGGCCATCACCAGTGTCCACTCCGTGGCATACTGTCCGCGGAACTGGTTGAGCATCAGCGGCACAGTAAAGTTCGTCGGCGTATTGAGCATGATCAGCGGCCTGAAAAAGTCGTTCCACAGGCCTATGAAGGTGAAAATACCCAGAGCAGCGAGTGGAGCTCGCAGCAGCGGCAATATGATTCTCCAGTAAATTGTCCAGCGATTCGCTCCATCCACAATTGCCGCCTCCTCCAGTTCAATAGGAAGGCCCAGGATAAACTGCCGCAAGAGGAAGACGCCGAAGGCACTGAAGAGCGCGGGCGGCAGAATCAGCGAGAGCAACGTATCCAGCAAGCCAATCTGTTTCATGGTGAGGAAGATGGGAATGATGGTGAGTTGGAAGGGAATCATCATCGTTGCCAGAAACGCAAAGAAGATTATTTCCCGCCCGGGAAATTTAATACGAGCGAACGCATAGGCGGCCATCGAGCAGGTGATCAGTTGAAAGACCGTCACAGTGACCGCGACAATGGCACTATTCAAGTACGCGAGATTGAAGGGCAGGGCATTGAACGAGTTAGGGTAGTTAGCCCACACAAATGGGTTAGGAATGAACGACGGCGGGATGCTGAAGGCCTGGGCCGTCGTTTCTAACGATGTCACCACCATCCACAAGAATGGAACGACCATGATGATGGCACCAATGATGAGTACCAGGTGGAGCAGCGCCGTTGAGGCAAACTCCGACGGCTTCTGCCGTGCAGTCCCGGCCCCAGCCAACTCCTTCGCGGCTCTTTTACCCGCGGTTCTTTTATCGAGGGCTCCTTGTAGCATATGCTCACTTCTCCTTCTTCATAAGTTGTCTTACACGTCGTAGTTGACCCATCGTTTCTGCAAACGAAATTGAAACCCGGTCAACGTCAGTAGGATAACAAACAGAATCACGGCAGCCGCACTGGCCGCGCCAAACGTGGCGTTCTCAAAGCCCAGGTGATAGATGTGATACACTATCGTGTAACTGTCTTTTCCAGGACCACCGCCAGTGAGGATGAAGGCGAGGTCGAAGACCTGAAACGAATTGAGAATCGAGATGACCGCCGTAAAGAAGATGGTCGGCGTCAGCATAGGCAACGTGACGCGCCAGAAGAGCTGAAACTTGTTCGCCCCATCTATGCGTGCCGCCTCGGAATACGAGACAGGAATACCCTGAAGGCCAGCCAGGAAAATGATCATATTGAAGCCCAATCCCTGCCAGATAGCGACCGTAGCAATCGATGGAATGACGAAGCGCGCGTCCGTCAGCCAGCCAACGCCCTTGGCATGGAACCAGGCTTTCAACAGGGAATTGAGCAATCCGAAGTCGCCATTGAGCAGAAGCGACCAGATCACGCCTACGGCAACCGAACCCGTGATGAAGGGCATGAAGTAGAGAACGCGGTAGACAGTCTTCCCGCGCACGTTATTGAGAGCAAGCGCAACCAGCAGAGCGAAAATGAGCCCGCCGGGCACCGTGATGAGTGTGAAAAACAGCGTGTTCAAGAGAGCGATGTGTAAATCACTGTTCTGGAGCTGATCGATGAAATTCCCCAGGCCAACAAAGGTAATTGGTCCCAGTCCATCCCAAGTCACCATGCTCAGATAGAACACTGAGACAAGGGGAATGAGTGAAAATACCAGCAGCCCGATCAGTTGTGGCAGGAGAAAACCGTATCCCCAGAGAGCATCCCTATTCCTCCTGTTGCGCTGCTTTCCCTTCGTCGCGACAGCCTGAGCAGCTTCCACGGCCTGTACTGTACCCATGTCTATGATCCCTCCTTATTTCTTCGTCTTTTTCCACTAGGAGATGATGATGGGGGAAAGCTTTTCTGACGTGGTGCTTTCCCCTGTGACCTGAGACGAATGCCTCGTCTCAGGAATAACCTCAGGAAAGACTACTGGCTGCTAATCTGCTGCCCCTTCTGGATACGCGGATTAGCCATCGCGGCGACTCCAGCCAGGGCTGTTTTGACATCTTTTCCCTGCAAAAAGACAGGGTCCAGCGACGTCTGGATATCAGTGGACAATCCAGCTGCAAATCCTTCTGCCGGAAAGAGACCATAGCCAACGTTACGTGCATCAAGCAAGTACTGTGCATGCTGAGGATCGTTGCCTTCGGTGACCACCTTCGCGGTTGCCGCTGATTGGATCGATGGAACAGCGTTTCCGCCGCCCGAGAGCCTGAATACCTGTCCCTCAGGGGAAACGTAGTTGGTCACAAAGTCGAAGGCTTGATCCATCAGTTTGGTCTTCTTATTGATCACCATATATGCCAGAGGGATTCCTACTGGCGCGATCTTGCCGCTAACAGAGGGGAAAGGAACAAGGTCATACTTTATTCCCGCGGTCTTGAATTCGGGCAGGTCCCAGCGACCAACGGAGATAAAGCCAGTCTGACCACTGATCAGCGCAAGATCGTTCCCCTGACCCTTGGGCAGGCTTCCGGCATAGACCATCGTCTTTGCACGTACTTGATTGGCCAGGAAGGTGAAGGCATCAAGCGCCTTGGGGTCTTCATGTACAATGAAATTGCCGTACCCATTGTTATCGTAGACTTTACCCCCATTGGTGGTAGCCCAGCTCCACCACACCAAAGGCCAGGCATCCAGGACATAGCCGTACTTTCCGTTGGCCTTGATCTGCCCAATCATCTGTTGGAATGCATCGCGCGTCCATTGACCCTGCTCATACATAGCAGCAGGCATCGTCGTGATGCCCGCGTTCTGCAGCACTTTCTCGTTATACCACAGCACCAAAGGATTGCAATCGACGGGGACGCCAAAAATCTTTCCAGTCTTTGTCTTGGCAGCCCCCCAGAGGCCAGGAGAAAAATCGCTCGCCTGCTCTTTCGCCTTCGAGCCGCTCAATAACGGGTCCAGTCGGACAACGGTCTGATTGGTGACTAACTTGCCGATATCACCGTCACCGACATAGAAGACATCTGGCGCGTTACCACCATTGAGCTCGGTAAGTATCTTGGTAAAATAGTTACCGTTGGCCGTGGGAACAAAGGTGTACTGAATATTGGTGCTGTGTGTCTTGTTGTAGTTCGCGGTGAAATCCTTGAAGCGCTGAATCTCACCTGTGTTGGCCCAGTTGGACCACTTGATGGAACTTCCGCTCCCTCCGCCGCCGCCACACGATTGCAGAATCGCTTCAACCCCACTGAGCGAAACCCCGAGCACCAGAGCCCGGACCATAAATTCACGACGACTAATTTTACCTCGTTGAAGATCTTGCATCAAGTCTTGCGTAGTACTCATGGATGCATCGCTCCTTCATTCGTGTGGGCTTCCTGCCCTGCGAATGCGTATAGTTTGTCATCTGAGCGAGTACACATGTACCTGCGAGGGAACGCAAAAGCATCGCGAGAAAATAAGTGAAGCGAGCGTCTTCAGGCACAACTTCCTGCGCAGATCAGAAGATGGGAAGAGCCCTCGACACTTATGACTGCTCCCTCCAGCCATCTGTACACTGCACAGATGGCTATCACACTGCTGCTAGCCAACGCTAGGAGACTTTGTTAAGCTACTGCTTTCTCATCTTCCTTACAAGGGCCGACAATTACGTGGATGAACAATCATTGACTTTCACTACCTAAATAATATCAAGCTGTTACATCAAGGGCTTCCCTCCCTTGCTTCCTCTTTGGATGGTGAATCCGCCTCTAGCGGGGAGACAGAGATTAACGTCAAATGGAGGTCGCGCACTTTGCTGATCAGGCCGTACAGCGCGGCCTGATCGACCACCTCGCCAGTAAGAACCGTTTCCCCGTTCGCCTCGTGGATCACCTCCAATCCGCCCAACCAGGCCGACCAGCGCTGATCGAGCTGCTCTTTGAAACGAATCCGGTAGACTGTCATCCTTCATCCTTCCTCCTTCCGAGTGACACTCACTGCTCGACGGCGTGCCACAAGAGGGCTCTTTGAAAAGAGTAGCTGACGATAAGGAGATAGGACTATATCCAAAAGGAGTATTTGCAGGGTGATTTTTGTAGCAGAAACAGGTGAGAGGAAGGCAAGCTCCACCAGGAGCCATTCCTTCAAAGGCAATGAAACGCCTCCTGGTGCGAAGGAGTACAAGGGCAGCGCGTCTAGAGGGTTTCATTGCTCACCTGTTCCTACAGAAGCTGGAGCGTCCGCGCTTTCGCGATGACCTGGGCACGGCTGCGTACGTTGAGTTTTCTACAGATGTTCAAGACGTGTTTCTTGACCGTGTTCATACTGAGGACAAGGTGACGGGCGATCTCCCGGTTGGAAGCGCCATGCAGTAACAACTGCCAGACTTCGCGTTCACGCCCCGTGAGCAGCTCCACAAGCGGACAGGGCTGGGGAACAGAAGCCGCCAGCGCATGGGAGACTGCCTCGGCGAACAGTCCCTGCTGCTCGTACCAGCGGCTGGCGCGCAGGTGCAGGTCCGGGACCAGCGCGGGAGTAGCCTGCTGCAGCAGCCGACGCAGTGACTCGGCAAACAGGCGGTGGTAGCGATACCACTGCCCCTGCTCGTCAAGAGCCACCAGGAACAGGTTAGACCGCTCCAGGAAGTCGAGCAGAACCTGGCTCCCGCACTGTTCCCGCACGGCATCACATAGTGGCGCGCTCAGTCGATCCAGGATGCAGGTCTGCAACAAGAAATCCTGGATAGATTCACTTTGACGATTCAGAACCTCTTCCAGCAGATAGTCCACCACATAGTGATGGCCGCCACTGAACGCTGTGATGAAGGTCTCCGGATCATCACGACCCTGCAAGGAGAATGCGGCGAGCTGCAATCCGGTGATCCAGCCTTCGGTACGAGCATGCAGGAGTGCACTCTCTTGTGTCGAAAGTGGAAGTCCCATCATCTCCACGAGGAATGTGGCCGCTTCCTCTTGCGTGCATCGGAGATCGCTGGCACGTATTTCCAGCAAGTCATCTCGTCCACGCAGTTGCGCAAGTGGGAGCGGGGGATCTTCGCGGGTCGCAAGGACAAGATGCACCTGGGGAGGCAGGTGCTCCAGTAGAAAAGAGAGTGCATCATGAATGGACTCGAGCGTCACAACCTGGTAATTGTCCAGGACGAGAACGGCGTGTTCCTGAGCGGTGACCCTACGTATCAGCAGGTCGTTGATCAGCAGCGTCAGCACGGTCTCCATCGATGGAGGTTGAAGCGGGTGGTGCAGCACCTGCCTGATCGTGCCCAGGTGAGGATCATAGGACTGCAAGGCGGCAAGCAGGTAAGAGAGGAAGCGTGCCGGTTCATTGTCCTGTGGTTCGAGCGAGAGCCAGGCGACAGGGATGGCACACGAGGCCAGCCAGTCGGAGAGCAGTGTGGATTTGCCGAAGCCAACCGGTGCCGAAATGAGGGTCAGGGCTCGCTCCATTCCCTGCTCGAGTCGTTGGATCAAGCGGGGACGATGCACCAGGTGTGGACGCGGTCGCGGGACGCGGAGTTTGGTGGCAAGCAGCAGATCCGCCGGTAGATCGGCAAACGTCGGCCTGGCCTTCTGATCAGCAGGGCTGCCGCCTTGCCGCCTGGCTGGATGGTGGGATCGCTGCGCGGACGCAGGAGATACGGTAATGTCGGTGGAGAGCGGAACAAGAGGATCGCTGCTCCTTGAGAGAGCTGTTCCTTCTTTCTGCAACGGCGTGTCTGGCGTATCGAGCCGTAGTTCCTGCGCGACCTGCTCCAACCGGGGAAGGGTCAGGCCGATGTCTCTGCCCAGATAGCGCTTGGTCATTTTTCCCCCGACTCGCGCATAGGCATACCAGTATCCCTCGCCACGCTGCTTGCATTCTTTGCATGCAGTATATGAGCCATTCCTGCCATGAAAAGCGAACGAGGAGATCCGGCTCACCCACTCCAACGATGGACGGCTTTCAGAGACGATGTCCGGTAGTCCGCTGTCCTGGCTCTCATGCAATTCGTATGCCTGGTGCAAAGGTGACCAGGCGAAGGTGTAGCGTGCGATTTTCGGCATCTGATCCCTCTCGAAGCATTTGCTGTACCCTGTTACTCGACAGGGTGTTACCTGCTGCGGGAGATCTCACCTCTCGTACCCGTTGGGTGACACGACTGCTACCCGTTGGGTGACACGCCCCAAGATGAGAACCTTTCGCGTCGGTCCAGCCTGAATGACGATAGTATCTCCTCATATCGGAACGCCATGCAGCACTTCAGCCTACCTGCTGCTTGACAAAGAAACAGTTCAGCGCGATAAGCATACTGTTCAGTTATGAACACGTGTATACTTTTCGTAAGGGAAAATTACCATTCCTTCACATTCTATCACGTAGTCAGATCGAGAAAAATTTCTCTCAGATGAGGTAATGAGCAGGGAAACACTACCTCATAAGTCATGGTTATAAACTCAAGAACACGCGTACATCCCTGAAAGGAATATTACTATCCTTTTCCTTCTTTGTCTAGAACAGCGGTCAAGTAATCAGGTGGCCCTGGCCTTGGCTGCGCTGCGCTCTCTGCCAGCCCCCGCCCTTGCCGACGGGCAATCACGCCTTGCACAAGGCGTGTCACAAGAGATTGTGAGTGTCTTCGACACAGTTAGCTTTCCATACCTGACTACTGTCCAGGGCATAGCGCAAGACACCGGTCCCAAAGGCTTCCGTCTCCCTGGCCACCTCAATAGTGCGCTCGATCAGGCGTTGATCCATATTCGCCTCGCTGAGCCGTTTACGGAAGGCAATCAGCGTCCCTTTACTGAAGGGAGGTTTCTCTGTATCGACACAGTCTAACACCAGCTGCCAGCGGCGATCCATTGTGCTGGCTTCGATCACCTCATCATCTGAAACTCCTGTATAAGCCTGCAGGATCGTTGCCAGGGCTAAAAGTGCCGGGGGAACGGGCGGCTGCCCTCGCTGACTCTCTTGATAGAGACCTGCTAGCTCCTGCTGAAAAGCCTCATCGAACACTTCGTGACGATGCTGCCGGAGAAAGACAAACAATTTGGCTCGTCGAATACGCTTAATAATACTTTGTTCTGTTGCTGAAAGCTCAATTGGCGGTCGCCAGTAATCGGGTCGCATGATCCAGTTCCTCCTTCTCCTCTGAAAATAAGCAATTTTCATGGTCGGTGGCGCGCTGCAGGCGTAGGGGCAACTCTTCTACGATTTCTTCTAGCGGACCATGCTTTATGTACACGTGTACATTACTAAAAGAAATATTACAATCCTTTTCGTTCCTTGTCAAGGGTCAAACCACTGACATCCACTTATAGCTTGCCTTCTGCGAGGCCCGCTTGTGGACCTTATGTATGTATGTGTGCGGAAGTGGCTGGTCCTGGCTGCGCCAGGACCAGCCACTTCCGCACACAAAAAGAGGGAGCCGACCCTTGGGTCACTCATTTCCAAGTCCGATCAGTGCTATAGTACTACTCTGTTAGTTTTGGGAGGTGCAGGAGGGCTTGTGGCCCTCCTGCCGGGGTTCGAGGGGTGTCCCCCTTTGGCGTCAACTTAAGGAAATGGTACCTGAACAACTGAAAAGCAAGCGAGGCGGAGTCAAACCTGCTACAGGAGGAGGTAATCAATCACCTACGCAAGGAAGGAGCGACTCATGCCTCAACGAGATCATCATAGCCTATCGCCTCTGGACCCGCAATCCAGCGAGGACCAGGAATGGCAGGTGCTGGTCGAACAGCGGTTGCCTGCCGACCTAGAGGCCCAGGCACGACAGCTCAAAGCCTTTCAGCGGGTGCGTGACCTGCCATCAGCGCTGCACCTGTTGCGTGGCCTGCTCTACTATGTGCTCAGCCAGACCAGCTTGCGAGAGGTCAGCGTGTGGAGCCGCTTGATTGGCTTGAGCAGCAAGCTCATTTCGGCTCAGGCCTGGCACAAACGCTTGCTGGCCAGTGCCGACTGGCTCTTGTGGCTCTTCAATGCGCTACTGGCTGCCCCCAAAGGGAGCTTTGCTGAGCATGCACAGCGCATCCTCTTGGTCGATGCCACCCATGTTTCCTGCCGCGACCAGCGAGCGGACACCTGGCGTTTACATTGTGCCTACGACTTGCTGGCCGGACGACTGGCTTGGCTGCGCATCAGCACCCAACAGGTGGGCGAAGGCTTTGCCCATGTGCTGCTGCAGGTGGGCGATATCGTGGTAGGCGATGGCGCCTACAGCCGGGCCAAGCAACTGCTCGCGGTCGCCGCTGCCCAGGCTTTCAGCCTGGTGCGCTCCAGTGCGGCACATTTGCCACTCTACGCGCCTGCTGCTCCGGCTTGGAGCAAGCAGTATCGCCTGGATGTGCCGGCCTGCTTGCGCAACCTGCCGCCGGGTCTCTCTGAACGCCAGGCGATGGTTGTAGAGCACGAGGACTGCTTACCAGTGCGTCTGATCGCCCTGGTCTTGCCTGAGGAGCGAGCCGAGGCCTTACGTCGCCAGAAACAGCGCCAAGCGCGTGACAAAGGGCGGACGCTCTCGCCTGAAGCCCTCTTTCTGGCTGGCTTCGTCCTGCTGGTGACGACCTTGCCAGCCCCACGCTGGTCCACCGAGCAGCTCCTGAAGCTCTATCGCGCCAGGTGGCAGGTTGAAGTGCTTTTCAAGCGCATCAAACAGGTGCTCTCGCTGCACCTCCTGCCAGCTCAGACCCCACAGGGCGCGCAAGCGATGATCTGCGCGCTGCTGGTAGCCTGGATGCTCAGCGAAGACGAGGTCGAGGACCTGCGTCGCCAGCTCAGCGATGGCGAAGCGCCGGAGTGCCTCATCAGTAGCTGGCGGTTGGCACATCTGGCCTTTGAAGGGTTGCGCCAGGTACTCGAAGGGCACTGGACGAACTCACGCCTGCGGGCGCTGCTTCCAGAACTGCGCCGGGTCTTGGTCGAGCGGCGCACGCGTCCGCTGCGCGAACACCAACGTCGCTGCCAGTTCTGCCAGCAGGTGCTGTGCCCAGCGGATCTCGTTGTGCTTTTCGGTTGTTCAAGTGCTTAAGTTGACGCCAAAGGGGGTGTCCCCTCGCCTTTCTTCCTCCCGCCGCCGAAGGCGGCACAAAGAGAATCTAACGAAGTAGGAATAGAATTATGAACACGCAAACATGTGAGTATATGATTCTTGACAAAGGCCTCTCACCAATGAGATACTAATAGTGGACATGTGTATAAAAACCGTCGTTGGAGGTTTTGTATGGCGACAAGTGAAGAGGTTGCCAGGTTAGCAGGCGTCTCTCGTGC
>WNGL01019727.1_pt1 | contig 13203 bp, 16 predicted proteins | sample 5400591 | NCBI WGS metagenome assembly WNGL01 (sample SAMN13153377, study PRJNA577476) | soil metagenome | isolation source: 80 cm soil or saprolite under Garry oak tree replicate 1 | place: USA:California | collected 2016-06-15
GTGGCTCTTCCAGCTCTGGTACCACGTGGCCCCGTTCAACAACTCGCCCGCCGTGGACGTCTGGGCGGTCTACCTGACCGGCATCGGCACGCTGCTGCTGCTCGCCGTCCCGTTCATCCCCGGCCTGCGGGACATCCCCCGGCTGATCCCGGTGCACCGGCTCATCTGGCGGCCCGAGGACCGCTCAGCGCCGGAATCCAGTTCGGGCGCCAGCCAGGCCGGCGCCACGACCATCGGCAAGTCGCAGGCGTGACGGTTCCGCTGGCTTCACCTCTATCGCGGCACTCTCCCCGGAGGCCGCAACTCAATGGGATCTTTCCAGCCCGCTCCTGCCCAGGCGACAGGCTTGCCGGGCCGGCCAGGACAGGTCAGCGGCGGAGCTGGCCGGAGAATGAGGAGGCGATGTGAGCAGGACGCGGTATGCCCGCAGCGGTGAGTTGCGGATCGCCTACGAGTTGCGTGGAACGCTGCACCGGCGGCGGCCATGGCTGGTTCTGGTCCAGGGCATGGGCTTTGACCGCTTCGGGTGGGAGCCGGTGCTGCGGAAACTGCGGCGGTACTTCCGGCTTGTGCTGGTGGACAACCGGGGAAGCGGATACAGCGACCTGCCGACAGGTTCGTTTGGCGTCGCCGATATGGCCGGTGATATCGTCGCCGTGCTCGATGGCGCAGGTGTCGGCAGGGCCCACGTGATGGGGGTGAGCCTGGGCGGCATGGTGGCTCAGGAGCTGGCGGTTGACCACCCAGAGCGGGTGGAGGGCCTCGTTCTTGTGTCCACGACGCCTGGTTGGCCCTTCGCCTACCCGATGCCTGCCGTCTCCGCGCGGCTGATCGCGGCGACCAGCAACATGGCTCGCGAGGTGGCGCTGCGCCGCCACGCGGAGAATGCCCTTGCTGGGGGCACCACTGTCCAGCGCCGTCCAGAACTCGTTGACCGCCTCGTCGAACTTCAGCGATCCCGGCCGACGGACCCGAGTGCGTGGTCAGCCCAGGCAGCCGCTGGTGCGCGCTACGCCGGCCGTCTAGGGCAAACGCGCATCCGCGCACGCACGCTGGTCCTGCAGGGCGCTGCCGACACCGTGGTCGACCCGCGCAACGGCAAGTTGCTCGCAGGGCGCATCCCAGGCGCCCAACTCGTGATCTTCCCGGAGCTGGGCCATCTGATCTTCTGGCAGGACCCAGACGGTTTCGTCGACGCGGTCACCTCGTTCCTGCTGGCCAGCGGGGAGATCAATAAGTACCCATCCGCCATTGCGCCCGACACCAACGACCTGGTGCGCGATGGGACGTCCGAGCCTAGCGGGTGACCTTCGCGTGTCGTTCCACCTGCAATGCCACCGCGATCAGCGACGGCGCTGGCCGGCTGCTGCAGCTGGGCGCATTCCGTCCCCGGCCGGATGCACGACACCCGGGCGCTGTGCACCGAAGGCATCCGCGACCCGCTACAGCGCTATTCCAAGGTCAAGGCCCAGGTCGATGCGGGCTCAGCCGGATGTGCCGGCGGCGGGGTCGGTCGCGCCGAACGCGTCCCCCAGGCCGGTGAGGTCAATGGGACGCCGTACGTGCGCGGGCACATGGTCTAGGAGTGGGCGCATCGCTTCGAGGGCGGTCAGGATTTCGCGCCCGACCTGCTGCGCGGAACGCATCGCATCCACGGAAACCAGGATTCCGCGGTCGCGGTACCACGAGACAATGGGGGATGTCACCTCATGGTAGAGGGCAAGGCGCTGGGCAATGATGTCTGCGGTGTCGTCGGAGCGATGCTCGAGCGCAGCCCGCGCGAGCAACCGATGCATGAGTTCCCCATCGCTGGCCTGCAGGTGCAGCGCCACATCCGCGATCATCCCGAGTTCACGGCCTATCAGATAGGCCGCGCGGGCTTGGTGCATGTTCCGCGGGATTCCGTCCAGGACAAACCCGCCCCCTGCTGCCTTTGCGGCGACCATCGCCTCCCGCAGCATGTCGAGTACGACTCCGTCGGGCACGAGTTCGCCGCGGTCGAGATAGGTCTGAACGGCCTGGCCGAGAGCGGTTCGCCGCGCTACGTGATCGCGTAGCAGTTCACCGGTCGCGATGTGGGGGATGTCGAAGTGCGCGGCGATGAGTGCGCCCTGAGTCCCCTTGCCCGCGCCCGGGGGCGCGATCATCAGAACGCGCATACTCATCTCCTTATGTCATCATCCGTGCACCGGCCGCCCGGTCCATATCTCGACGTGCAGGCCGCAGCGGACGCTGGGGCGCCGAGTGCGGCGCCAGCTCCCGGAGATCGCCCGCATCGGCGTCCATGGCGACGTTCCCGGGCATTCACCTGCGCCTGGCGACGGGGTCGAGCTACCTGTGCGGGCTGCAGGAGCAGAAGGAGCGCCCGGAAATGGCGCGGATGGAGAAGATTGGCGGGCGCGCTACATCAGGAGGGCCTCGCCGAAGACCAGAGCATTTGCCTGAACCCGCGGCTACCTGAACCGCAGTGCATACGGCCTGCCGCTGTTCGCTCGCCAGCCCCTTCTGAGTCCGGCTGACCCCTTTTGAGGCGGGCCGCTTTTCCGCTAGCCGCCCTGATGGCCGGCGCTGCGCGCGCGCTCCCTGCACGCCTCGATCTCGCTGTAGGCGGCCGACTGGCTCGCCCAGGAAGCCGTCTCCACTTCCTTGCCGGGCTCCAGCGCCTTGTAAATCTCAAAGAAGTGGCGGATCTCCAGGCGGTCGAACTCTGAGACGTCCTCGATGTCGCGCAGATGGGCCATCCTCGGATCCGTCGCCGCCACGCACAGGACCTTGTCGTCGATGCCCATCTCGTCCCGCATCCGGAACATCCCGATCGCCCTGCACCGGATCAGGCAGCCGGGGAAGGTCGGCTCGTCGAGCAGGACGAGCGCATCGAGCGGGTCGCTGTCGTCGGCGAGCGTGTGCTCGACGAAGCCATAGTCGGCCGGATACCGGGTAGAGGTGAACAGCATCCGGTCCAGCCGGATCCTTCCCGTCTCGTGGTCCATCTCGTACTTGTTGCGCTGGCCCTTCGGGATCTCGATGACTACGTCGAACTCCACGGTTTCGCCCCTTCGGCGCTCAGATGATTTGAATGCGCCGCCTGGAGGTGTACCCGGCTGGCGTCCCTGGCCTCGTGCATGGGATCCAGCATCTCGCGAAGAGAGACGTATTGGTGAAGTGACGGGAGGCCTGGGCTCAGGTGCCAAGGCCCTGCCGGCGAGTCTCGGAGGTAAGCTCGGCGCTCCCCGGCCGGGGTCCCTACCATGAACCGCGGCAAAGCGGGTCGCCATCAGTCGCGGCGCCGGTGGCCACGGCTGCGCTCGCTGCTGGGCGGCCTGGCAGTTCCGCGAGCACGTCCCGCAACCACGGCATCATGCCCCGGACGGGCCTGGCGCTTGCTTGAGTTCTGGGAGTAGAAAGGGCTCATGCAGTACATCCAGCTCGTCGAGTTCAACACGAATCACCCGGTGGACGAGGTCAAGCAGGCGCTGGACGCGTGGCTGGTGGCCAGCCGCGGCAAGCGCACCCTGCACATGGCCGTCGTCGCAGTCGACCACGATCGCCAAAATCATTACTGGGAGCTGCTGGAGTACGTTTCGGAGCAGGAGGCGGTGAAGACCGCCGAGCTACCGGAGACCAAGGCGGCATTCGAGAGGTGGTCCCGCCTCCTCGAGGGCGAGCCGGTGTTCCACAACCTCGACGTCATCGAGCAGGTCGGTGCCTCGGAGGAGGGTCCGGCGGAAGGCCCCGCGCCGTAGAGGACCTCGGACGCTGGCTAACAGGGCGGGTGCCCGGTGCGTGGCCTCCGGGTCGGCATCGTCGGATATGGCAAACATCGGCGCACGGCTGTCTGTGCTCGTGGAGAACCTTGGTATGGCCGTTTTCTTCTACGACACTGCGGACCGGCTGGCGCTGGGGAACGCGCGCCGCTGCGGCACGCTTGAGGAGTTGCTCGAGGCGTCGATATCGTGACGCTGCACGTCGACGGCCGGGCTGGAAACAGTGGCCCTTCGGTGAGCCCGAGTTCGCGGCGATGCGCCCCGGCAGCCTGTTCCTCAACTTGTCACACGTGAATCTGCCTCCTGTAGCGCCTTACCCAGCGGACGTGCAACCATCGGATGGCGCACCTGCACGTCAACACGCCCGGTGTCCTGGCCACGATCAACGGCGTCCTTGCCGAACACGGCGTCAACATCGAAGGACAGTTTGCTCGGGACCCACGTAGAGGTCGGCTTGGCCCTCACCGACATCGGGTTGTCTATCCAGAAGATGTCGTCACCCTCCTGCGTGAACTGCCGGAGACGATCCCGCTGCGCCTGCTGTCGTGAGTGCGAGCGCCTAGGCTAGGCCCCTGTCACTGCGGCCTGACAAACTCAGAGTCCATGGACGCCCTTATCCCGGCGGACTTCGGTCTCGTACTGGACCCGTCGACACGCGTCGCACGAGCTGGTCGGATCCTCATCGGCGGGACGCCCTTCCGTATCGTCAGGCTGTCAAACGACCATGCTGCTGCTTTGGCGGCGTGGCGGCAGGGCGAGCCGGTCGGTGACAACGAGGAGCGGCGTCGCTTCGCTAGGGCTTTGGTGGCGTCGAACCTCGCGCAGCCGTGCCCGCCGACGCGTGCGCTGAAGCCCTATGTAGACGCTGTCGTACCGGTGCGGGACCGCCCGCGTCAGCTGCACCGTTTGCTACGGGCCCTGACAGGGTTGCCGGACTCCGAATACGTCCGGGAAGTCGTCGTCGTCGATGACGCCTCCTCGGACCAGGACTTGACCGCGCGCGTTGTCGAGGATGGTTTGGGTCGACTGGTCCGACGTGCGAAGTGGGGTGGTGCCGCGGCTGCACGCAACTCTGGAGCCGCTGCCACCGCCGCACCGTTCATCGCGTTTCTTGATTCGGATTGCGTGCCCGAGGATGGCTGGCTCGCCGCGGTGCTGCCGCACTTCGCCGACCCGCTCGTCGGGGTTGTCGCGCCGCGCGTCGTCGGCCTCGCCGAGCGAGGCCCTGGTTGGGTGGCCTGCTACGAGGACGTCCGGTCTCCATTGGACCGAGGCACTCAGAGCGGTCGGGTCCTGCCGAGGAGCCGCGTGCCGTTCGTGCCTGGCGCGGCGTTGGTCGTTCGTAGGACGGCGCTCGGTGCCGGGTTCGATGAGACGCTGCGCGGCGGCGAGGACGTTGATTTCGTGTGGCGGCTCACCGAGAAGGGCTGGCACGTGCGGTACGAGCCGGAGGGCCGCGTGCAGCACGAGCACCGCACATCGCTCGGCTCGTGGCTGTCTCGCCGTGCCCACTACGGCCGAACTGCGGCACCCTTGGACAGTCGGCACCACGCCGCAGCCCGGCCGCTCGCCGTATCTCCCTGGACCGCCGCAGCCTGGGCCGCAGCCTTGCTTCGCCAACCCTTCGCCGCTAGCGCCATCACTGGCACCGCATGCACCCTGCTTGCCGGAGAACTCAGCGGGGTAATCGAGTGCCCGGTGCGAGAGGCTGTGCGGCTCGCAGGCGGCGGGACGCTACGGTCAGGACCACACGTCGCCGATGCGCTGAACCGGACCTGGTGGCCGGCGACCCTGGCGGTGGCCACCCTGACGCCACGCCTACGGCTGCCACTCGCCGCGGCGGCCCTGGCGCCTGCGCTGTTGGAGTGGCGTCACTTGAGGCCCCCGCTGGATCCTGTGCGCTGGACGATCGCGCGCCTCCTGGACGACGCCGCCTACGGGTGGGGTGTCTGGCACGGCTGCTGGACCCAGGGCGAATGGGGGCCACTTTGGCCGGATCTCGGATGGCGGTTGATCATTGAGACAGGCGAGGAGCTCGTCGTGGCGGCCCAGAGCAGGCCACCGTGATAACTCAGCCGTGACCCCAGCTAACGCTGCTGCGCGCGTACAGAGCAGGTGTGCGCCCGGCAGGTGGTGTTTCGTGCCGCCGACCAGCGGCAATTCCGTCGCCGGCGATGACCAGATAACTTGGGCTACGACGTTTAGCGCTGGCCCGCGTTTCCGGAGGTTGCTACAGTGCTCCGGGCCGTCTAGCTCCTAAGCCTCGATCCACCGCGTGAATTCAGGTGATTGCCATTGTGGGGGCCGGGCCGCACGATCTGATCTTGAGGGCGGCGGCGGGCGTGGGTTTTCTGCAGCTTACGTTTTTGCGGCTTTTCCATGGGTTCTTGCCGGGGATCTTGGCTGACTGTCTTGCGTGGGGCCGTGGGGGCGTGGGGGCGTGGGGCGTGGTGACCTGGTCTGGGCTGGTCAGGCCGCTTGGGCGGGTGGGCCGCAGGGTGCTGTTCCTCGGCTTGGGCCAGGGTGAACGGGGAGTCGGTGAACACGGCGTGGTAGCGCCAGAGGGGGAACAGTTCGTCTCGGCCCTGGGCGGCCTTGCGGTTGAGGTCTTTGACCCGGCGCACGATCAGGCGGGCGGTGATCGCCTGCCCCTTCCTGGACGTGATCGCGGTGTATTCCGCCTCAGCCACCTCGGCGTCGCTCACCCAGCAGGCCAGCTGGTCATCCTAGACGGCCCGGGGGTATTTGACAGGGGTCCAGGCACCCTCGCCGATGCCGGCGATCGCAGCCCGCACATGCGGGTTCATCTGCACAGCGACCGAGAAGAACGCCCCGGATGCGCGCACCGCCCCGGTGAACGCCGCCGAGTAGAACGCCGAGTCAGCCCGCACCACCAGCGTCCCGCCGCACCCGGCGGCTCGGGCGGCGTGGACCGCCTCGGCGGCGAACGACGCGGCGCCCCGGGCCGAATTCGCGTTACCGCCGCGCAGCCGGGTGGCGGCGATCACCGGCGCCCCCAGCGGCGTGCTGATCGTGGCGGCCAGCGCGTTCAGCCCCCGCACCAGCAGGCTCTTCCCCCCGATCTTGGAGTGGCCGAACGCCGCGCCCTGCTTTGGTGCCCGTACACCCGTTTATGCATCGAGTCGATATCGACGAACGCCACTGCGTCCTTGCCCGGCAGCAGCGGGGCACGGCGCGCCAGCTCCGCCAGCATCAGCCGGCTCACCTTCTCCACCTGCCGGGCGTTCCCCCAGGTGAACGACCGCAGGAACGACCCCAGCGTGGACGGCGCCCGCACCCCGCCAAACAGCGCCGGCATCGCCCCGTGCCGCAACAGCCCCAGGTCATCGATGCTGTCCGCCCCCCGCGACCATCCCAGCGATGACACAGGGCACCTTCACCTGGGCGTTCACCCGCACCGGCGGCCGACCGGACATGCTCTTCCACCAGGTCGCCCAAGCCCGCCCGCTGCGCCAGCGCCATCACCCGCACCAGCCCCGCCCACGACACGAGATTCGGGTCATCAAACGTTGCGTGGATCTTCGCCAGCCCATGCAACAATCGCATTTGCGAGGTGTCCTCTCCGCCCGGGATCTGCAAGCTTCAGCAACTCCTATCGTCCCAGTTCAGAGGACACCTTTCGCGTCGACGCGCCCGAACGGAACCATATTTACGCGGTGGATCGAGGCTAGGGTCCGTTTGGATACATGCTTCGCACGGCCGACCGGGACCAAACCCGGCCTCATCTCGCCGGGCGAACAGCGCACCATGTCGGGTCTCTGGGTGCCAAACGGCGGCCTAGTCCGGGCCTAGTCCTGTGACCTGGGGCCGGTAGGCGCGGCATGGCCATGAGGCATGATGATCAGCCGTGTCTCTCCTCCTGCTCTATCTGATCTTCGTTCGGCTCTGCGACTGGCTTGTCCTGCTCGGCCGCTCGCCGGCGTCCAAGAACGCCGAACTGCTGGTGCTGCGGCACGAGGTCGCCGTGCTGCGCCGCACCAAGCCCAAGCCCCGGCGACAGAATGGCCGTTATGCGCGGCAAAGACCGCAGATAACTCGTGCTCGAGAGCCGTCCTTTAGGCGGCTCGGAGCATAATACGCATACAAAGGTTCGAAACGGAGTGTGGTGGCGCATCGGGTGGCCTCGAAGGCCCTGGGATCGCCGCCGTGCGCCGAATATGCGCTTCGGTGTCTCCCACGAGATGCTGGATCCCTTGCACGAGGCGAGGGAGGCCAGCCGGGTACAAATCCAGGCAGCGTAGTCGATAATCTGAGCGCCGAAGGAGCGAAATTGTGGAGTTCGACGTAGTCATCGAGATCCCGAAGGGCCAGCGCAACAAGTACGAGATGGACCATGAGACGGGGCGGATCCGGCTGGACCGGATGCTGTTCACCGCTACCCGGTATCCGGCCGACTATGGCTTCGTCGAGCACACGCTTGCCGACGACGGCGACCCGCTCGATGCGCTTGTCCTGCTCGACGAGCCGACCTTCCCCGGCTGCCTGATCTCCTGCCGGGCGATCGGGATGTTCCGGATGCGAGACGAGATGGGTCTCGACGACAAGGTCCTGTGTGTGGCGGCGACGGATCCGAGGATGGCCCATCTGCGCGACATCGAGGACGTCTCGGAGTTCGACCGCCTGGAGATCCACCACTTCTTTGAGATTTACAAGGCGCTGGAGCCCGGCAAGGAGGTGGAGACGGCTACCTGGGTGGACCAGGCGGCCGCCTATAGCGAGATCGGCGCGTGCAGGGAGCGCGCGCGCAGCGCTGGCCAGCAGGGCGGCTAGCCGCTCCCGTGTCCGGGGGATTCTGGCCGCGTCGGGTTACCGGGCATGCCGGTCTAACGCGGCCCGCAATTCGTCAGGGTCGGCGGCGACGACCGTGTGGGGCTGTGGGCCAAGACGGGACGGGGTGGCGATGAACCGGGGTGGCACTCCTGGTCCCAGATCTCCGGCAGCTGAGCCGGGCGGGTAGTTAAATCTGGCCGGGTGCAGCGAGGTGGTATGTGACGGGCCGGGCGTCGCCGGGCAGTGTGGGCGGTGCGGCGTTGATCTCGTCGAGGAGCATGGCTAGCGCCCGGGCGACGCGGGGCGCGCCGGGCTGATCGAGCCTGACCGTGATCGCGGCCGGGGTGTAGGTGATGACGCCGGCCAGGCCCCGGATGATGGTCTGCCGGGTGATGGCCCGGTACTCGTCGTCGTCCTGCAGGTAGGCGTTCAGGTGCGATGCCAGCCAGTGCTCGGCGTTGCAGGCGAGCAGCCGCAGGACCATCTGCAGGCCGCGCCGCGCGGCGCGCAGCAGCGCGACTTGGGCGTGCGGGTCGATTTGGTTCGCGGGCAGCTTCGCGGGGATCTCGTCGCGGGCGGCTTCAGCCCGGGCCAGGGCCTTCTCCGCCCGGGTGATTCTCTGCTGGGCTGCGGGGATCAGCTTCGTGTTCTTGATGGCGGCGGGGATGGCCGGGTCGGCCAGCATGGCGGCATAGCCTTCCCGCGCGGCAGCCAGGGCTTTCTCGGCCTGCCGGAGGCGGGCGTTCGCGGCCTTGCGGACGGGGTTGTCAATCACCTTGGTGTTCGTCTCGATCGCCGCGACGTAATCGCAGATCGCGTCGATCCCGTAGTTCTCCGCGGCGTATTTGAGGAAGTTCTCCTCCCGCCACCGCGACTTCAGCCAGGCGAGGATCTCCGCCGGGCAGGCATCAAAGTCCGACGTCAGGACCTGGAGCACGACCTGGCCGCGCTCGGACAATGTCAGCTGGCGGGCCTCGCCGTAATCCTTGACCTGCACGGTTTCCCCGGCCCAGGCAACCTGCCTTGCCCTCCCGTTCACGGTGATAGTGGCGATGACCGGCAGGCCCTTCGGCACGGCCAGCGGCGCGCGCCGGTAGGTCACCCAGTGCGCGTCCTGCTCCCGGCAGTGCCGGAACACCTGCGGGTAGGCGCCGCCGCGGTCGAACCCGAGCATGATCGGAGTCCCCGGCGGTGCTGCCTTCTTCAGCTCGGCCAGCGCCTTGGGCAAGGTGACGGCCAGCCCGGACGGCTCGCCGGTGACGAAGCACACCGCCCGGCCGTCATGGGCGGTCACATGGGTGTCCGCGCGGCCCTTCTCGGCCTTGCCGCGCTTGTTGTTCCAGCCCTTGCCGACCGGCTTGGCCCCCGCGTAGGGCACGAAATGGTCATCGACGTAATACACCCCGGAGGTGACCGGGTCGGCCGCCAGCATCGCCGAGGCGAACATCGCCTGCAGGTCCAGCGGGTCGCATCCGGCGGCGATCGCGGCCAGCCGCGGCCGCAGGGCGCGCAGCCCCGGCAGTGCCGCCAGCCCGGCCAGCGGCCCGGCGCACGCCGAGGTCAGGTGCTTGAACTGCTCGGCGGTGGCCGCGCCAAGCGCGAAGCAGGTGCTGACCGCTGACAGCAGCGCCACGTCGGCGAACCGCCGCCCGTGGCGGTCCCCGGCGGCGGCGGCCAGGATGTCCGCGGCGCCGGCCCGGGCTCCGAAGGCGTGCAGCAGCATCGCGCCCGCATACCGGGAACTCGCCCGACCCTCGATGATCCGCGCCCCGGCTGTCACCAGCCCGGAACCGGCAGCAGCCGGCCCGGGCTCCGGCTGCGCCGCGGGCTGCGGCACCGGCTCTTCCCGCCGTGCCGGCAGCTCCTGCGGTTCCTGCCCGCGGCCGGCGGGCTCGCCGCCTGCCGGCGCGCCCGCCGCTGCGGGCTCTGGCGGCGCGCCCTGCGGCCCGGCAGCCCGGGCCGGCCCGCCCGGTTCCTTTCCGGGCTCGCTCTCGCCGAAGGCCAGCTGCTGCCCGGCGTGCGCCAGGTGCCGGCTGACCGTGGCCTGGGCCACCCCCAGCCGGGCGGCGACCTCCGCCTCGCTGGCCCCGCCCTGCCGCCACTTCGCCGCCCGCGCCCACTCGGCCGGGGAAAGCTTGGGCTTGGGCCCGGACGGGCGGACCAGCCCGGCCGCGCCCTCGCGGCGGGCCCGCTGGCGCAGCGTGGCCACGTAGCTGGCCGTCAGGCCCATCACCTGCGCGACCTGCTGGCCGGAGAACCCCAGCTCCCGGGCGACGGCCACGGCGACGTTGCGCATCGCGATGTCGCCGTCGGGGTAGCAGGCGATGATCATCTGCCCGGCGGTCACGAACGTCTGGCCGTCGTGGTGGTGCACGCGCAGGTCGGCGGGGTGCGGCATGCCGTTCAGTATCGCCGCTGCCGCCGGGCTGGTCACGCCACTGATCTTATCATGAACCTGACAAGATCCGGATAACGGCCGGGTAACTAAAACCGCAGGTCACCTGGCCTGCGGATGAGCTACTGCCGGAGATCTGGGTCCTCGCACCCCGGGTGGTTCGCGGATGATGTCGTAGTCCGGGTAATCCCGGCACAGGCTGGGGAGCGGGCCGGATTCTGTTGGCATGTGGTCCCCCCTCATCGGATGGTGTCAGCGGCGTGACCCATCGTGGCGGGCCACCTGGGGCGTTGGTACGCCATCCCGAGTACGCAGGAGACGTACGCCGCGAAGCCTGAAATGGGCCACGCCGTCGCCATTGATGGGTCCGACCTGCCTGCCTATGGAAATGGGCAAAGGTATGTGAAGCGTGGCGGGGAATTGCGAAAGCGGTTCGCGGACCCGGACGCGAGCTGGGGGCACAGGTCGTCTATTTCCACTCGGTCGGGTGGCGGGTATTACGGATACAAGATCCACGCCGCCGTCTGCACCACCGGGGTCTTGCGCAGCGGAATCACGGGACGGATGCCCCGGCCCTCAACGGTCTTGTAGACGCTCTCCGAGTCGTACCCCCGGTCAAGGATCATCACGGCGGGCGGAAGCCCGGTGACCGGGGCTAACGGCTGATTCCGGTGTCCGGGCATGGCGAAGCCCCCGCTGCGGCGGTTGCGGATCGGGGTGTCCTATCCAGCCCGTGTGGCGGCGAGCGCGAAGGCGAGCTTGGCGAGGATGGTCAAGTCCACATGGAGCCTGACAAGGTGCAGAATGCCTTGGCCAGCGCGGAATGGTGATCTTCGGCGATGCCCGCTGCTGCGGGTGTGGCCATCGCGGGCGCGCTGACAAATGGCCGACGCTATGCACGTGCAGCGGGAAACCGCCCGCCACCTGTGGAAGACAAGGCCCGCCTATTACCTGTTCACCGTCGTCAAAGACAACCAGCCCGGTGTGTTCGCAGCGCTGGATGCCCTGGACTGGGGCCACGCCCCATCGCCTGCACCGGCCGCGACACCGGCCACGGCCGGAATGAGACCCGCATCCTGCAGGTCCTGCCCGCTCCCGGTGGCCTCTCCGGCACCCGCACGCCGTCCAGCGAGATGTGCGCGTTCTGGCGCGCGGTCGCGGTCAGGCCTCGGGCCACGCCGGAACCCACATAGGGCTCGGTAAGACGGGTCAAGGCGGCTCGCTCGGCTGACCAACCGGGGCAAGGAGCTGGCGCCGCACTCTACGCCTTAGCACCCGCTGCCGCCTGCGGTGAGCCGAGGTATCGACCGGGCGGCCGGTGCGCGGGATGATGACGTGAGGAGATGAGTATGCGAGTGCTGATGATCGCGCCCCCGGGTGCGGGCAAAGGGACTCAGGGCGCTCTGATCGCCGCGCACTTCGACATCCCCCACATCGCGACCGGTGAACTGCTGCGCGATCACGTCGCGCGGCGGACCGCTCTCGGCCAAGCCGTCCAGAAGTATCTCGACCGCGGCGAACTCGTGCCCGACCAGGTCCGTCCTCGAGATGGTGCGGGAGGGGCTGGTCGCCGCCAAGGCGGCCGGAGGTGGGTTTGTCTTAGACGGTATCCCGCGAAACATGCAACAAGCCCGCGCGGTCTATCTGATAGGCCGCGAACTTGGGATGACCGCGGATGTGGCGTTGCACCTGCAGGCCGGCGATAAGGAACTCATGCGCCGGTTGCTCGCGCGGGCCGCGCTGGAGCATCGCTCCGATGACACCGCGGACATTGCCCAGCGCCTTGCCCTCTACCACGAAGTGACATCCCCCCATTGTCTCGTGGTATCGCGACCGGGGAATCCTGGTTTCCGTGGATGCCGCGTTCCGCGCATCAGGTCGGGCGCGAAATTCTCACCGCCCTGGAAGCGATGCGTCCGCTCCTGGACCATGTGCCCGCGCACGCACGGCTCCCCCTTGACCTCACCAGCCTGGGGACGCGTTCGGCGCGACCGACCCCACTCGGGATAGCGCTGTGGCAGGTCGTGGATGCCTTCGGTGCGCAGCATCGGGTAGGCGCAGGGTCAGCCAGGCGTCGTGGACACAAAAACGCCCTCCACCCGCTCTTCGGACGCCGGCATGGTCGGTAAGGGCAGCCGGGGTCCGGCTGGTTAGTCACGAGCCGTCCTGTTGGGTGCCTTGGCCTGTCCGGTTGGGTAGCTGCCGTGGGGCTTGACCCGCTGGACAATGAGTTCAAATGTGCCGGCAGGGCGG
>WNGL01026816.1_pt1 | contig 13202 bp, 12 predicted proteins | sample 5400591 | NCBI WGS metagenome assembly WNGL01 (sample SAMN13153377, study PRJNA577476) | soil metagenome | isolation source: 80 cm soil or saprolite under Garry oak tree replicate 1 | place: USA:California | collected 2016-06-15
CAGCCGACGCGAACGCGCTTGGCGACGACACGATCGTCTTCGAGCGTCGATCACCGGAGGGGACGCCCGCGTTTCTCGTCGTCGCACGCCTGCGCGGCGCGGGGCAAGTCACGGTGCCCGAGCTCTTGGACGGCGCCTGGGACATCGTGCTGACGACGGAGGACCAGCAGTTTGCGGACGATGGGATGCCGCCGGCCGTCGATCACGTGGCAGGATGCATCCGCTTGGCGCGACCCGGTGCGGTTCTCTTTCAGCGGACGAGCGGAGCGAGTGAGCCGGCGACCGAAGCGGAGCGAGCTGCGAAGAGCGAGCGCAGCGAAGGGAGCTCGGCGGGGTGCAGGGGTCCCCGCCATTGGAACAATGAGCGGAGCGGGGATCACGGGGTCCCCGCGAGCAAGCGAGCGGAATGGAGCGGCGCGAACGCCGCCGCGCAATGGAGCGAGCCAGCCGGGGTGCAGGGGTCCCCGGCGATCAAGAAAAGTGGAGGGGGGTCCGGCAGGGCGAAGCCCCCCGGATTCTAGATGGAACGCCCGTCCCTCGTTCCCGCCAGCACGTATCGCCTGCAAATCCACGGCGGGTTCCCGCTGGCCTCTGCGGAGGCGGCGGTGCCCTATCTTCACCGCCTTGGCATTGCGGCCGTGTACACGTCGCCGTACTTCGCCGCGGAGCCGGGAAGCACGCACGGGTACGACCTCACGAACCACAACGAGATCAACGCCGAGGTCGGCGGCGCACCGGCCCACACCGCCTTCACCGATGCCATCCGCGCGCTCGGCATGCAGCACGTTGTCGATTTCGTGCCGAATCATATGGGCATCAGCACGGCGACCAATCCGTGGTGGCGGGACGTTCTCGAGCACGGCCCGGAATCGCGGTTCGCGAACTTTTTCGACATCGACTGGTACCCGTTCAAGACCGAGTTGCGTCGGAAGCTGCTGCTGCCCATCCTCGGCGATCAGTACGGGCAGGTGCTCGAGCGCGGCGAACTGCGGCTCGAGTTCGAGAACGGACGTCTCGTCCTCGCCTATTTCGATCACCGCCTGCCGATCAACACGCGCCACGTGCCGCCGCTGCAGGGCTTCGCCGACAAGAGTCCTGAGGAACGGGATCGCCTCCTCGCCGCGTTCAACGGGACGGCCGGCCAGCCGCGGTCGTTCGACGCGCTGCACGAGCTGCTCGAGGAGCAGGCGTACCGCCTCGCGTACTGGCGCACGGCGGCGCACGAGATCAACTACCGGAGATTCTTCGACATCAACACGCTTGCCGGACTCAGAGTCGAGGATCCCGAGGTCTTCGGCGCCATCCACGTGCTGCTCGCGAAGCTGCTGCGCGAAGGGCGCGTGACCGGCGTCCGCATCGATCATCCCGACGGGCTGTACGATCCGGCGCGCTATTTCGAGATGCTGCAGGACCTCGCCGCCGACGCTCAGGGTGCTGCGCGCCGCGACGGCGCTCGTCCGCTCTACGTCGTCGCCGAAAAAATCCTGTCCGCGCGGGAGCCGCTGCCGAGCGGTTGGGCCGTGCACGGCACGACCGGATACAACTTCCTGAACCAGGTGAACGGCCTGTTCGTGGATCCGTCCAACGCGCGGCGGATGCGCCGCGTCTACGAGAAGCTGACCGGAGAGACCCAGAGTTTTGACGATCTGCTTTCCGACGCAAAGCGCCTGATCATGGATACCTCGATGGCGAGCGAACTGACCGTGCTCGCCCACATGCTCGACCGGATCGCCGAGAACAACCGCAAGTCGCGCGACTTTACGCTCAACAGCCTGCGCGACGTGCTCGTCGAGGTCGTGGCGTGCTTCCCCATCTATCGCACGTATGTGAAGGAACAGGGATGGGTGCCGGAGGATCGGGCGGCGGTCGAACGGGCGATCGTGCGCGCGCGGCGCCGCAATCCTGCCATGGATCCGACGATCTTCGACTTCTTCCGCGAGGTGGTACTTCCGCGCGATCCCGACGATACGCCTACAACCGGCTGGGAGCGTCGGGGCGGCTATCCGCCGGCCGATGCGTCGGAGGCCGCCGAGCGTCTGCACTTCGCGATGAAATTCCAGCAGTACACGGGACCGCTGCAGGCCAAAGGGCTCGAGGACACGGCGTTCTACCGCTACAACCTCCTGCTCTCCCTCAACGAGGTCGGCGGTGACCCGTCCCGCTTTGGCGTTACCGCGGCCGAGTTCCACGAGCTGAACCGGCGACGGCGCGAGGAGTGGCCGTTCGAGATGATCGCGACCTCCACGCACGACACGAAGCTTGGGGAAGACGTGCGGACGCGGATCGACGTGCTCTCGGAGCTGCCGGACGAGTGGGGACGCGAGGTGTCGCGCTGGATGCGTCTGAATCGAAATGCGCGCACGATCGTCGACGGCGAGCCGTCGCCGGATCGCAACGATGAGTACAGGTTCTATCAGGTCGCGCTCGGCGCCTGGCCCGGCGGCACGGCACCGGCGGCTGATTTCGTGGAGCGGCTGCAGGCCTTCATGGTCAAGTCCGTTAAGGAAGCCAAGCTGCACTCGAGCTGGATCAATCCGTTCGAGTCGTACGAGGACGCTGTCAGCGCGTTCGTGAAACGCGTACTCGCCGGACGCGAGGCCGCGAAATTCCTTCCGGCCTTTCATCCGCTTCAAGAACGCGTCGCGCGTTGCGGGCTGGTGAACTCCCTGGCGCAGGTCGCGCTCAAGATCGCGTCGCCGGGGGTGCCCGATTTCTATCAGGGCACCGAGCTGTGGGATCTCAACCTCGTCGACCCCGACAACCGGCGTCCGGTCGATTTCGCGGCCCGCGCGCGCGCGCTGCACACGGTCGAGGCGATTCTGGCGGCACCGCCGGACCAGCGCGGGTCGGCCATTGCGCGCTTGCTGGAGCACCCGGGCGACGGCGCGATCAAGCTGCTGGTCACCACGGCGGGCCTCCGCGAGCGCGCGGCCGCTCCGGAGCTCTTTCTCGATGGGGATTACCTACCGCTCGACGTGGAGACGACGGTGCCGGCGCGCGTCGTGGCGTTCGCCCGCCTGCTGCCCGGGCAGGCGGCGATCGTGGTCGCGCCGCACATGGTCGCGCGTCTGATCGACGCCGACCACCCGCGGCCCGTCGCCGACATCTGGAAAACGTCGCGCGTCCTGTTGCCCGCGTCGCTCGCCGCCGCGACCTACCGCAACGCCGTCACCGGCGCCGCGATCAAGCCTGTGACAACGGCGTCGGGATCGTGGCTGTTCGTCGGTCAGGTGCTCGAGACGCTGCCGGTGGCGTTGCTGGTGACAGCGTAAACTCCCAATTCCTCAAGTTTTCTCGAGGGAAGGACGGTATCGAATCCGCGTCACCACCAATCAACCGTCACTTCGAGCTGTTCGTTCGGGAACGGGTTCGGCGGGAATTGTAGGCCGGGTTTTCAGACCCGGCTAGAGATACTTGCGAAGATCCACCCGCCCCGACTTGAGAAGGAGGGGCTTGTAGAGATCGCCCGTCTTCTCGAACCGGCCGCGGACGTTGTCGAGCCGGAAGTCTTCGATGCGGATGCTCTGGTCGATCTCCGCCCACGTGACCGGCGTCGAGACGCAGGCGCGCGGATGCGGTCTCACGGAGTAGACCGACGCGAGCGTCCGGCCCCAGGCATTCTGGTTGTAGTCGACGAGCACGCGGCCTTTCGGGCGCTTCGCGACGCGGTACTCGGACGTCATCAGCCGCGGATGCCGCCCCGCCAGCTCCTGCGCCAGCGCCTTGGTGAACGTCCAGACCTCCTTCTGCAGCGGGCCGCGGACGATCGGGACGTAAACATGGATTCCTTTCGAACCGGTCGTCTTCGCGTACGCCGGCATTTCCAGCGTGTCGAGCGCGGCATGCACGATCCGCGCGGCCTCGAGCACCTGCTCCCACGCGGCGCTCCCGGGGTCGAGATCGAAGTGCAGATAGTCCGGACGATTGACGTCGTCACACGTCGCGTACCACTGGTTCAGATCGATGCAGCCGAGATTGATCACCCAGAGCAGCGACGGAACGTCGTCGATGACCGGAAAATCAATCACGTTGCCCGAGTCATGCGAGATGCGGCAGGTCTTGATCCAATCTGGACGCGGCGAGGGGGCGCGCTTCATGAAAAAGAATTCGCCGCCCGCGCCGTGCGGATACCGTTTCATCACCATCGCCCGGCCGCGGACGTGCGGCAGCAGCAGCGGCGCGACGTCGGCGTAGTACTGAATCAGATCGCCCTTCGTCACCCCGAGCTCAGGCCAGAACAGCTTGTCCAGATTCGTTAACCGGACATCCTTGCCGGCCACCTTCAGCGTTGCCGCTCCGGACGGCGGAATCATGACGGCCATCTTTGAATATCGGGCAATTGGGTAATTGGGTAATTGGGTATCAAAAGAATCAATTACCAGATTTCCAAATTACCAAATCACCAAATTACCAAATCTTAGTGATCCCCTTAATCGGTGTCAGTTTCGGCGGACGGGGTCCGTGGCGGACCGCGCCCTGAATGGCCGCGTAGGTCAATTCCTCGCCGGCGCGGGCGCACCGCAGGAGCAATCCCCCCCGGCTCATGTCGCCCCGGCCGACGAAATCGATCGGAAACCGCAGCCGCGCGCCGAACACCTCGGTCAGCACGTCCACGTACTTGGCGGACGCGATGCTGCCGAGCAGGATGACGTCACAGTCGGGACCGATTTCCTCGGCGAGCTTATGGGCGCTCGCCAGAAGCGGACGCCGATAACGCGGATCGGCGGCGGCGATGTCGACGCCCGCGAACGCATGGAGCGCGTCCGCGGTAACGTCGGTTTCGACGGGCCGCAGCCCGGCCGTCGGCGTGATGACGAGCGCGCCGCTGCCGGCCAGCGGAGCGCCCGGTTCGGGCGGCCTGGCGAAGGCGAGCGAGTATGCGAGCTTGCCCTTGAAATACAGACCGCTGACGAACGCGAAGACCTCGCCGATCTGCACGCCCTGCGCGCTTCTGAGCCGCACGGCGAGATCGAACTGCGCGCGCTCGGAGAGCACCATCTTCGCGCGGGGACCGGAGCAGTTGGCCGGTGAGAGCAGGAAGATTCGCCCCGCTGCGCGTCCCGGCTTTCGACGCTTCGCCATTACAATCGAGCCTATCAAATTGGGTGTCGCGATTCGGCCTGCTCGCGGACGATGGACCCTGATCGGCCTGCTGGCAACGGCCACCTTCATCAACTACCTCGATCGCGGCAGCCTGGCGGTCGCGCTGCCCATGATGAGCCGCGATCTCGGGCTCGGGCCTGCGGAGCAGGGAATCGCCCTGTCCGCGTTCTTCTGGACCTACGCGGCCATGCAGATCCCGATGGGCCGGCTGGTCGATCGATTCAGCATCAAGCGGGTCTATGCCGTCTGCTTCACGCTCTGGTCCGTCTCCGCGGCCGCGACCGGCTTCGCGCGCGGACTCTGGACGCTGATTGCCTGCCGCGTGCTGCTCGGCGTCGGCGAGTCGGTCTATCTCCCGGGCGGGATGAAGGTCGTGAGTCTCCATTTCCGATCCGACGAAAGCGCCTGGCCCGCGGGTGTCTTCGACCTCGGCGCGAAGGTGGGTCTCGCGATCGGGACGGCGATCGACGTCTGGCTGCTGGTCAGGTTTGGCTGGCGCAGCCTGTTCTTCCGAACCGGCCTCGTGGGACTCCTCTGGCTGGTCCCCTGGCTGTGGCTGTACCCCGCCCATCGTGCCGTCGCCACGGCGCGCGCGCCCGTGGACTGGCCAATGCTCCTTCGCAATCGCTCGCTGATCGGCATTTCGTCTCGCGCTGTTCGGCGCGCTCCCCTTCGTCATCTTCGGGGCGGCTGAGGGGCTGGGCGGCTGGGGCGCCGGCGCGCTCGTCCGGCGCGGCGCGAGTGTGTCGCTCGTCACAAAAGGGCTGATCGCCGCGGGGTTCGCGCTCGGGCTGTTCATCATCCCCGCCGCGCTGGTGGAATCGTCGGCGTGGTCGATCGGGTACCTCCTGGCCGCCTCGCTGTCCGGCATCGCGTGCGGCAACATGCTCGCGATCCCGAAGATGAAAGCGCCCGAGGATCAAGTGGCGTTGTGGACGGGTGTAATGAACTGCGTCGGGAACATCGGCGGCGTCCTCGCCCCGGCGATCACGGGGATCGTCGTCCAGCGCACCGGGTCGTACGTGCCGGCGTTCCTCACGGTGTCGGTGATTCTGGTCGTCGGCATCGCCGCGTACGCGTTTATCGTTCCGCCGCTCTCGGCCGACGCGCGGGCGCTACAGTGACCAACGCAGCAGCACCGCCCCCACCGTGAACCCGGCGCCGACCGACGCGAGCAGAACGAGATCGCCCTTCTTCAGTCGTCCCTGCTGCCGCGCGTCGGCGAGCGCCAGAGGAATCGTGCCCGCGGTTGTGTTGCCGTACTTGTCGAGATTGATGATCACCTTCGACGGATCCAGCCCGAGCCGTTCCGTTGAGGCTTCGATGATCCGCCGGTTCGCCTGGTGTGACACGAACAGATCGAGGTCGGAGGGTTCGAGACCGTTGCGCTCGAGGAGCCTGCGCGCGATTTCCTCGGTATTCTTCACGGCGAACTTGAAGACGGCGGCCCCTTCCTGCTTGACGTAGTGCAGCCGCTTCTCGACCGTCTCACGCGAGGCGGGCATGCGGCTCCCCCCCGCCGGCATGCAGAGGGCGGGACCGCCGCTGCCGTCGATGAAATGGGCGAAGTCGATAATGTGCGGCTCGTCGTCGGTGGTCGCCGAGACGACGACGGCGCCGGCGCCATCGCCGAAGAGTACGCAGGTCGTCCGGTCCGTGTAGTCGATGATGCTCGACATCACGTCGGCGCCGACCGCGAGCGCGTGCTCGTGGGCACCGGTCGCGACCATCTGCATCGCCGTCGTCAGTGCGTAAGTGAAGCCGGAACACGCCGCTCCGAGGTCGAATCCCCAGGCGTGGCGCGCGCCGATTTGCGCCTGCAGCACGCAGGCGGTGCTGGGGAAAATCGTGTCGGGCGTCGTCGTCCCCACTACGATGAAGCCGATTTGATCGGCATCGAGGCCCGCTTCCCGCAGGGCGCCTTCGGCGGCGACCTTTGCCAGATCCGATGTCGCCACACCCGCATCGACGATATGCCGCTCGCGGATTCCGGTGCGCTGGATGATCCATTCGTCGTTCGTATCGACGAGCTTTTCGAGGTCCGCGTTCGTCAAGACCCGGGGCGGCACGAATGCCGACAGTCCGGAGATCCGGACGGGAGCCGTGCTCATCGACTTCGAGCAGCGCGAGCGCGCGCGCGGCGACGTCGGGCGAGATGTGGCCGTCGGCGCGGACCTGGGCGTAGTCGCGCACGCGGCGAAGCAGACGATTGGCGACGCGCGGCGTGCCCCGCGATCGGCGCGCAATCTCCGCCGCCGCCTCGGGATCGATGCCGACGCCGAGAATGCGCGCGGATCGAATCACGATCTCGAGGATGTCGCGCTCGGCGTAGAAGTCGAGCCGGTGGACGATGCCGAACCGCGCCCGCAGCGGCGACGTCAAGAGTCCCGTCCTCGTCGTCGCGCCAATGAGCGTGAACCGCTGGAGCGGGACCTTCACCGATCGGGCGCTGGGTCCCTGTCCGATGATGATGTCCAGCTCGTAGTCCTCCATCGCGGGATATAGAATCTCCTCAATCGCGGGACTCATGCGATGGATTTCGTCGATGAACAGCACTTCGCGGGCCTGCAGATTCGTCAGCATCGCCGCGAGATCGCCAGGCCTCTCGATCACCGGACCCGCCGTCGGCCTGATTGCCACGCCGAGCTCGTTGGCGATCACGGCCGCGAGCGTGGTCTTTCCGAGACCGGGCGGGCCGTACAGGAGGATGTGATCGAGCGCCTCGCCGCGCTGTTTCGCCGCGGCGATCGAGACGTGGAGGTTCTCGCGGACCCGATCCTGCCCGATGTACTCGTCGAGGGTACGCGGGCGCAGTCCCGCTTCGTACTGAACGTCTTCGTCGATTCTGGAGGCGTTTACGAGCCGATCGTCAGACATGCGCGCGCGGAGGATCTTATCCCTTCATCATGCCGCGCAGCACGTTCCGCAGCAGATGCTCGAACGGTGCGTCCGGCGCCGCGCGGAGCGCCGCCTCGATGGCCTTCTCCACCGCGGCACGCTGATACCCGAGATTGGAGAGGGCCGAGAACAGATCGTCGCGGACTCGATCGCCCGTCGGCGCGCCGGCGCCGCCGTCCGCAGTGGGGGCGGCGTGCGGCAGCCGATCCTTGAGCTCGAGACCGATGCGTTCCGCCGTCTTCTTGCCGACTCCCGGAATCTTCGTCAGCCGCGCCACGTCCTGCGCGCGTATCGCGCGCACCAGCTCGCCCGGGTCGATTCCGGAAAGGACGGCCAACGCCAGCTTCGGTCCGATCCCGTTGATCGAAATCAGCCGCTCGAACAGGTCCTGCTCGAGCGGCGACGCGAAGCCATAGAGTGCGATGACATCTTCGCGCACGTGTGTATGGATGCGGAGCGCGACCTTGGTGCCGGGTTCGCCGATGCCATAGAAGGTCGACAGCGGAACCAGTACGTCGTATCCGACGCCGCCCACGTCGACGATGATGCGATTCGGAGTCTTTTCGCTGAGCGTGCCTGTCAGGCGGCGGATCATGGACGATAGTGGCGCCAGCTGGTAAGTTTCGAGCCGCCTTCGCCAGGGCTTCGGCGCCCAAGGGCCGCCTGGACCACGGCGCCGGTGGAATTGTGGACGTGGCAGATGGCCACGGCGAGCGCGTCGGCGGCGTCGTGCGGCGTCGGGATCGCGTCCAGACCGAGCAGCAGTTTGACCATCAGGCCGACCTGCTGCTTCTCCGCGCGGCCGAACCCGACGACCGCGCGCTTCACCTCGGCGGGCGAGTACTCGACAACCGCCATTCCCGCCTGCGACGCGGCGAGCAGCGCGACGCCCCGGGCGTGGCCGAGCTTCAGCGCGCTGCGCACGTTCTTCGCGTGGAAGATGTTTTCGATGGCGACGCAGTCCGGCCGGTGCTCCGCGAGCAGCGCGGCGAGCCCGGCATGAATCACGAGCAGTCTGTCGGGAAAAGGGGTATGTGCCGGAGCGGCAATCGATCCGAAAGCGACGAGCCGATGCCGGCTGCCGTCGGTATCGACGCAGCCGTAACCCGTGCGCTCCGAGCCGGGATCGATCCCGAAGATCTTCATTCGTTCCGGGGGGCTTCGCCCCACCGGACCCCCCTACACACTCGCTCGCGGGAGCTCTTCATGTCCCGCTCCGCTCGTGTGATTCGCACGCTGCGCGTGTTCACGCGAGCGAGGCCTCGATCTCCTTTTCCTCGATATCGGCGTTCGTCCAGACCTTCTTCGTGTCTTCGTGCTCTTCGAGCACGTCCATCAGCCTGACCATCTGCTGCGCGGCTTTGCCTTCGAGCTTGATGTAGTTCTGCGGCAGCATCGCGATCTCCGCCGCGGCCGGCTCGATGCCAAGCGCCTTCACGGCCTCGAGCACGGACGAATACGACTCGGGCGACGATACGATCTCCCAGTTGTCGTCGTCGTCTTTCATGTCGTCCGCGCCCGCATCGATGGCCGCCGCCAGCAGCTTCTCTTCGTCCGCCTTCGCCTTGTCGACGACGATGTAGCCCTTCTTTTCGAACATCCACGCGACGCTGTTCGCCTCGCCGAGGTTACCGCCGTGTTTGGCGAGCGTGTGCCGCATCTCTCCAACCGTCCGGTTCTTGTTGTCGGTGAGGACTTCGATCATGATCGCGACGCCGCCGGGCCCGTACGCTTCGTAGGTGATTTCCTCGTACGAGACGCCGGGCAGTTCGCCCGTGCCGCGCTGAATCGCGCGCTTGATGTTGTCGGCCGGCATGTTGACGGCCTTCGCTTCGGCGACGATCGTGCGCAGCCGCGGGTTGCTGTCGATGTCGCCGCCGCCGTTGCGCGCCGCGACCGTCAGTTCCTTGATGATGCGCGTGAAAATCTTGCCGCGCTTGGCATCCGCCGCGCCCTTCTTGTGTTTAATCGTGTGCCATTTCGAGTGGCCGGACATGGGGAAAACTCCAGGAAAGACCGGTAAAAAGACTCACGATGTTAACATGCCGGCCGCATACGCGCGAATCCGATCCGCCGCCTCGGGCAGCCGGCTGTGGCCATGGCGCAGGCGCAGCCGGAGCACCGGAACACCCGTTGCAACCCTCGCGAGCGCCGAGAAAGCGGCGGTCAGATCCTTCCGATCTTCGACGTCGAGCAGGTAGGCGAACCGCAGCAATCCCATCAGTCTCGCCGGGGCACGCACGCGCCGGACCGCGACCGGAGCGCCCGCGGCCGCACGCGCGGACAACAGAAACAGGACGCGAAGCCGGCTCCGCCGTCCGTAGAACCGCAACGGCCCGCGGGCCAGGCGCCGCTTCCGCGAGTAGTGCGCGACGCGGCTGTTGGCGGTGACGCCCAGCAGCGGGCCCGCCGCCGCCCCTGGCCAGAGGCGAAGCCCGGGGTACCCTGGAACCGCATACGCTGCACCGCCGCGGAAATCGATCGCCAGGCAATCGTCGGTGAGGATCTGTGCGCCGCCATGCGCGAGCGCCGCCGCGAGCGTGGACTTGCCGCGACCCGTCGCCCCCACGAAGCCGACAGCGCCGACGCCTGGAAGATGGACGGCGCTTGCATGAAGGACGAGATGTCCACGGCGGCTCAACGCCAGCGGCAGCACCTGATCGATCAACAGATGACGCAGCGTTTCCTGATGCGCATCCACGGGATGGACGACAATGCGGTTGGGATTCGTGCAGATGGTGAAGTCGGCGTAGTCGCGGAAGCGCAGCAGGTAGCCGTTCGGTATCCGGCCGATCGACAACCAGAGTTTTCCGCCGGGCAGCCGCCACTCGCGAAACCACTCCGCGGATACCCGTGAGACGCCGACCGTGTCAACGGCAATCGACCACTCGGCGTTCGTCCGCGCGCTGCGGAGCAACTCCGGCAGCGGGAGCTCGCTGGCGATCGTCACGCCGCAGAACTCGTACAGCCGGGCGCTACGTCGCATCGTGCGTGTAACGGGTGACGACTTCTCCGACGAAGACCGCGGCTTCGCCCGCGGATCTGAACAGCCGCGGATAGCGTGCGAACATCTCGGCCTCAATCTGCGCCAGCGTGCGCACGCCATCGCACAGCTCCAGCACCGACAGCCTGGCGGCGCCGCGATCCGTCAGCGCGGGGCGATACGCCGGATCCGTCATCCGGACGTCGCGCTGCTCGATGAGCATGCCCTTCAACGTCGAATGTGTCGATGTCACGGTTTTCCCCGACGCCGGCGTGATGGTCACCGTCCACGAGACGATCGAATCGTCCGGAAGAATCCTCATCGACACCCCGACGAGATCACCCTTCCGCACGGCGATCGGCGACTCGATGGGAAAGAACGTCTGCCGTCTCGTCATTCTCTCGGAATCGACGGGTGAATTCGACAGCGCGACCGAGGGCGAGAGCTGCACCTGGAACCAGCCGCCGATGCCGTGCAGCGTACCATCGCGGCGCGTCGTGAAGCGCGCGTCGATCCGCAGCGGCACGATCGTCTCGACGGACAGATCCATCCGGCAGCCGACTGCCGGATCCGACAGCAGCTGGTGCGGGGATAACCGCGTGGGGTAGCCCGTGTTCGCGGCGATGCCGCTGGCGGGGGTGAAATCGAAGCCGGCGCGGCGTGTCCGCCAGAACGCCACCCGGGCGAACTGCCGCGGATGCTCGACCGGCGCGACGACCAGCGCGAGCGCGGATGGTACGAGCCGTCCGCCTGGCTTCATTATCCGCGCGCGCGCGTCTGCGAAGAGCGGCAGCAGTCCGGCCTCGAAACCAAACCGCCCGATCTGGTCGGAGACGACGACGTCCGCGCGCTCCGGGAATTGTGCCTGGCTGGCGATGCTTCGCACGACCTCGATCCGGTCGTCGTAGCCGTTCGCATGCGCGATCGCGCGGGCGAGACCGGCGATCGGATCGGCCTCGATCGCCTTCACGCGGCGCGCGCCCGCGCGGCACGCGAGCAGGCCGAGGATTCCCGTGCCGGATGCGAGATCGACGACGAAGTCGCCCGGCCGCACGACTTCGCGCAGCGCACGATCGTAATGATCGACGCGCGAGCGGTCAGCGAGATACTGTCGGTGCTCGTCGATGACGCGGGACAGTGGCGGCGCCTCCGTTCATGCCGGGATTCAGAGGCAGGGCTGCATCATGTTGTTGCCGGCGTCCGCAATCGTGAGGCCGCCGCTCTGCGTCAACTTGCTGACCGGACCGTAGTCGACCAGCCGCGGCTTCTCGTACGGGCGCTTCGCACGGCGTGCGGGTTCGGACCGCGGTGCGGTGGCCTGGTTCTTTGCGGGCTTGCGTGACATCATCGGCATTGCTCCTTCTGTTGCTGGTTCAGCCAAAGTTCCACCGCTGCGACGCTCCAGATGGGATCCACGAGAGAACTGTACGCTTCATCGCCCCGGCTGTAAAGGCTGGCCATCTCGTCGTACATGCTCTGAATCGCGCGGGCGTCGACCCAGCCGGCCTCGACGACATGCAGTCGCGAGAAGAAGTCGCGGCCGCCGAGACTCTCGATCGTGTCCACGAACGTCGACGAGAACTCGGCTTTGTCGTTCCGCCGCAAGACGGATGGAGGCAGCACCGCCGCGAGCGCCCGCCGCATCACCACCTTGGTTTCGCCCTGCGCCCACCGCTGCGATTCCGGGAGGGCGAACCCGAACTCCGCCAGCCGGCGGTCGTAGAACGGGTGACCCTGCTCGAGGCCCGCGGCTGCCGCCGCACGATCCTCGATCTCGTCGCCGAGCACCTGCGAACAGCTTGTGACAACGCGGCGGATGGCGCTCTGCACGAGCGATCGGTCCCGGGGCTGCGCCGGAGGACGAATCCGATCGGAGAGGCTCGCGCGCGCCGCAAACTCCGAACGTATCCAGGCGTGGGACGGCCGAGGCGCACCGGCCAGCGGCCGGAGCACGGCTCGCGCGACGCGCGGCAGCAGGGGCGCGAGTGCCGCGCGCAGCAGCAGCGCGGCACTATAACCGCGGCCCGGAAGCGCAATGTCGTGTCGATACTGCCGCGCGGCCGCGACGACCCGGCCCTCGCGAAGCAGGTCCGCCGTGTGCAGGGGACTGCCGGTGAACCAGTCGTCGCCACCGTACCCCGTGAGCACCACGTCGACGTCCGCGGCTGCGCGCCGCCGCAGCGGATCGAGCATCGATCCGTTGGGATACGTCGGCACG
>WNGL01007064.1_pt1 | contig 13200 bp, 11 predicted proteins | sample 5400591 | NCBI WGS metagenome assembly WNGL01 (sample SAMN13153377, study PRJNA577476) | soil metagenome | isolation source: 80 cm soil or saprolite under Garry oak tree replicate 1 | place: USA:California | collected 2016-06-15
GCACCAGCCCGGCCAGCCCGGACTCCTCTAGCCGGGCGGCGGCCTGGTAGTAGGACGGCCGGGAGAACCCGAACGCCGCCGCGGCCTGGGTGACCGGGGCATCCTCGGCTTTCACCCGCCGCACCATCTCGTACTTGACCTGCACCACGTCGCGGGCATCGAAGAACTCGCTGCCCAGGAACGCCGCATCCCGCACCGCCTCGGGATGAGGGTTCAGGCAGCGGGTCTCGGCCAGCGCGGCCGCTTTGGGGTCCGGTCCGGGGTTCCGCCTGGCCACGCCGCCTCCTGATTCGCGCGATCGTTAGGAGAATTTTGCCGGACATAAACCCCGGAAGCACGTTCATCTGACCGCGTGTCGAGAGATATCCCAGCACACATGCCACAAGAACTCCCGGTATGAAGGAGCCGGGCGTCAGCGACGTGAATAGCGACGGCGTAATCTCGTTAACATTCACGGCATAATCTTCTTTACGGCCTGCCCGCGGCCCGCCTGCCCGCGGAGCCGGTCGATCAGGCCGGCCAGCGCAAGCAGATCGCCGGTCGCGAACGGGCACCGGCCCGCCGCGATGACCACGAACGGATCAACGGGCGCAGCATCGGTCCACCCGGTCAGCAGCGAGAACAGCACCCCGCCCGCATCGCGGAGATAGACCCGGTCCTCGCCCCAGTTCTGCCGGTGCTCGACGAACTCATACTCCCGGCCAGACAGCGGGTGGAACGGGTGGGTCACCCGCACCCGGCCGTACCGATCGCGCGGATCAGGTGTAGTTGACGATGCGGGACAAGGGCCTGGTGGAGCGGCTGCATGACTACCTGGAGCGCTCGTTCCTGCCCGGCCGGTCCTTCGCCGGCCCGGCCGATTTCAACGCCCAGCTCCGGGACTGGCTGGCCCGCGCGAACGCCCGCCACCATCGCGTGCTGGGCTGCCGCCCCGCCGATCGCGTCGACGCTGACCGGGCCGCGATGATCGGCCTGCCGCCGGTCGCCCCGGTCACCGGATGGCGGCACTCGGCGCGGCTGCCCCGCGATCATTACGTCCGGCTGGATTCCAACGACTACTCGGTCCATCCTGCGGTGATCGGCCGGCGCATCGAGGTGACGGCGGGCCTGGACCGGGTGCGCGTGTTCTGCGACGGGCGCCTGGTCGCCGGCCATCAGCGAGCCTGGGCGAAACACCAGACGATCACCAGTCCAGAGCACCTGGCCGCGGCCAGGGCGCTGCGCCGCGAACGGCTCGAGGTCCTGCGGGCAGCCCCCGAGCAGGACGTCGAGGTCCGCTGCCTGGCTGACTACGACACGCTGCTCGGGCTTGATGGCGGGGCGGCGTGATGGCCGCCACTACCGCGGCCAGGGCCGCGCCGCGTGATGTGACCGCGGAGCTGGCGTTCCTGACCAGGGCGCTCAAAGCGCCGGCGCTGCGCGAGTCGGTGACCCGGCTCGCCGAGCGGGCCCGGGCCGATTCCTGGAGCCATGAGGAGTTCCTGGCCGCCTGCCTGCAGCGCGAGGTTGCCGCCCGCGAGTCCCACGGCGGCGAGGGCCGCATCCGCGCTGCCCGCCTGCCAGCCCGCAAGAGCCTGGAGGAGTTCGACTACGACCACGCCCGCGGCCTCAAGCGTGAGGTCATCGCCCACCTGGGCACCCTGGACTTCGTCACCGCCCGCGACAACGTGGTGTTCCTCGGGCCGCCCGGAACCGGCAAGACCCACCTGGCCACCGGCATGGCCATCCGCGCCTGCCAGGCCGGCCACCGTGTCCTTTTCGCCACCGCATCCCAATGGGTCGCCCGCCTCGCCGACGCCCACGCCGCCGGGCGGCTGCAGGCCGAGCTCGTCCGCCTGGGCCGCTACCCGCTGCTGGTGATCGACGAGGTCGGATACATCCCCTTCGAGCCCGAAGCCGCCAACCTGTTCTTCCAGCTCGTCTCCTCCCGCTACGAACGAGCAAGCCTGATCGTCACCAGCAACAAGCCGTTCGGCCGGTGGGGAGAGGTCTTCGGCGACGACATCGTCGCCGCCGCCATGATCGACCGGCTCGTCCACCACGCCGAGGTCATCGCCCTCAAAGGCGACAGCTACCGGCTCAAAGACCGAGACCTCGGCCGCATCCCGGTAGCCGCGACCGACGAACGATGAAACCAGGAAGGTGGTCAATATTCAGCTGCCGCCAGCTGATCAGTTTTCGGTTGCCGTTGACAGCTCGAAAGAGGGACGAGCGCCAGCACCGTAATTAGGCATGCCCGCCGCGGTTCTCGCATCCCCCGGAACGAGGATCTTGGAGTGTGCTGAATGGCGGTCGTGATGATCGGCGTGGACCCTCACAGATAAGGCTCGCACACCGCGGTGGCGATCGGCTCCGGTGAGGAGCGGCTCGGCCAGCTGCGGGTCCGTGCCTCGGCGGCGCAGGCGCAGCGCCTGGTGAAGTGGGCGGCGGCGTGGCCGGAACGGACCTGGGCGGCCGGGGGTGCCGACGGGCTGGGTCACCTGCTGGCCCAGCAGCTGGTCGCGGCAGGTGAGCGGGTGCTGGACGTGCAGCCCAAGCTGGGGGCGCGGGTGCGGCTGCTGGCCACCGGGGCCAGTAACAAGAATGACCCGGATGACGCGTTGTCGGTCGCGGTCGCGGCGCTGCGGTCGAAGACCCGGCGGCTGGTGACCGCCGATGATCACGGCGGGTGCTGCGGGTGTGGTCCCGGCGGCACCGGGACCTGGGCCGGGCCAAGAACCAGGCCGCGTGCCGGCTCCACGCCGCGGGGTGCGAGCTGGTCCCCGGCGGCGTGACCGAGGAGATCACCGCAGCCCAGGCCACCCGCATCCTGGAACGCAGCACGCCGTCCGGCGGCGCCGGGCAGGCCCGCTTTGAGCTCGCCGCCGAGCTCCTGGCCGGCATGCGCCGCCTGGACGCCCAGATGCACGAATCGATGAAGAAGCTCGCCGTCGTGGTCAAGGCCTCGGGCACCACCCTGACTGACCTCTTCGGCGTCGGCCCGTTCGCCGCCGCCACCGTGATCGGCGACGCCGCCGATGTGGCCCGGTTCGCCAGCCGGGATCACTTCGCTTCCTGCAACGGCACCGCGCCGATCGAGGTGTCCTCCGGGAACCGGAAGACCTGCCGGCTGTCGCTGCGCGGGAACCGGCGCGTTAGCCACGCCATCCACATGGCCGCGATCACCCAGATCCGCCACTCCCACAGCGACGGCCGCGCCTACTACGACCGCAAGCTAGCCGAGGGAAAGACGCACAAAGAGGCGCTCCGGTGCCTCAAGCGCCGCATCAGCGACGCCATCTACGCCCGCCTGTGCGCCGACGCCCGCCAGGCCGCCGCGAGCATGCCGGCGGGCCCGGGAGGGCAACAGGGGAACGACTCTTACTCCAGCGCGGCCGGCTCACACCCCGCAAACCAGCTCTTCGGACAAGCCACTCCCGAGCCCTGCGCCACCCTACGACCACCTGCCCCGGCCAGGCGAATCACGCCACCGAAACCTACATCCAAGAAACTCGCCAAGACCCTTGACAACTAAAGCAAAGAGGGATCGTTCTGGACGGCGGTTAATTTTTCTCCCGCGGGGCCGTCAGGTCGCGCCGTACCGGGCGATCTGCGCCGCGCCGCTGAGTGTTGAGCGCCTCGATCTGTTCCGCCAGTTTCAGCGCGGTAGGCGGGCGCCGTGACGGGTCCGGGCTGATTGCCGCAGCGATGACCGCGCGTGCCTGCGGGTCGAGGCTGGTGGAGATCACTGGATTCCTGGACAGCACACGGCGCATCGCCACCAGCGTCGCGTTGGAAGGAAGCTCCCCGTACAGGCCCGTCTCGCTCAGCGCCCAGTGCAGCGTCGCCCCTAGCGAGTACACATCGCTAGCACGGGAGGGTGGTTCGCCGCGGATCACCGCGGGGTCGATGAACTCCACCGAGGCCGTCGACCCGAGCCCGGTGACGGTCAGGCCTGGGGTTAGCGTGTGGCTGAGGCCGAGGTCGGCGAGCTTGCCGCCGACGGGGTGCAGCATGACGTTGCCGGGTTTAATGTCGTTGTGTGCGATGCCCGCTTCGTGCAGGGCGTGGGCGGCCCGGGCGGCGTGGGCGACCACCGTCAGCGCGGCCTGCCGGGCTACCGGTTCGGCGGGGTCGGCAAGCGAGCCGCCGGGCAGGTATTCCATCGAGTAGTACAAGTCGTGCTCTTGCTGTCCGGCGTCGTAGAGCGCGACTAGATAGGGCGAGTCCACCGCGGCGAAGGCGGCAAGCTCGCGGACGGCTCGGCGGAACGTGTCCTGACGGCTCGCACCGGACATTACCTTGACCGCCACGTACTCGCAGTCGGCGGGGAGCCGGGGCGGTTTGGGGGCGAGGTAGAACACGCCGTGGTTGCCCGCGCCAAGCATCTTGATGAAGCGGTAGTCGGCGATTCTCGTCCGCGTGGCGGCCCGCTCGATGTCAATGCTGCTCACTTGAGTCTGCTCCCCTCCAGCGCCTGGACCCATTGGCCCAGGTCGTCACTGCCCTCCCTGGTGCCCGCCAGCACCGTCAAATGCGCGCCGTCGCCGGTCCCGGCCGCCGCGACTAGCAGGGCGCCGTCGGGTGGTGGGCCGTCGGTGGCGGGGATGCCGCGCCGGGCCAGCCCGGCAGCCAGACCTGCCCTCCTGCCGCCGGGTGGGCTGAGCACCAGGTTCAGCCGTCCGGTGACCGCGAGCTGAGCGCCGACTTGGACGGTGGCCGCCCCGTTTGCCCCGCGGGCCCACTGGGCGGCGACCGCACTGGGGGTCGCGGGTGGCTCACGCAGGAGGGTGACGAGCTGGGTCGCGCCATCGGCCGTCAGCGCTTCGGGCGGGGCGGAGCCCGGGCGGAGCACGATGGTATCGGGCTCAGCAGCTCCCACATAGCCGGGCAACTCGGCGGCGACGTCGTCGCTGAACCGGGACTGTACGACCGCCGTCACGCCGAGCGCGGAAGCCCGCTGCGCCAGCGCCTGCAGCTCACCCATGCTGCGGGTCATCTCGAGCAGCTCACCGCCCAGCCCGGTGCCGACCTCCAGCCGGGCGTGATCCCGGTGGGCCACCAGGTGGGACAGGACCAGCTCGCTGTTCTGCCTGCTGGCCGCTAGCGCCGCCCCCATCTCCACCAGCACCCCGGCGCCGGCGATCCGGTCTATCAGTACCAGAATGCGGTGCGCCGCGGGGCTGCCGAGCGCGACCCGGTCCGCCTCCGCGATGTCCCGCCGGACATAGCGGTCCGGATAAATGATCTTCATGAGGGGCCCGGTCATCGCGGTGGTGACGATCGCCATCGCGATCATCAGCGAGTACAGCGACGGGTCCAAGATATCCAGTTGCAGCCCAACCGACACGATCACGATCCCGGTCAGGCCACGAGTGTTCATCAGGGCGGCGAGGACGCCGGCCTGCCGGGCGTGGACTCCGGCCAGCCGGGCTCCGGCAAATGCGCCGCCGAACTTCCCGGCGACGGCGGCGGCCAAGATGAGGCACAGCTCCCAGAAGCCGGACAGGCCAATCGTGGACAGGTTGACCTTCAGCCCCGACACGACGAAGAACACCGGCAGCAGCACCAGCACGCTGACCTGCTCCAGCCGTTCCAGAATCTCCTGCCGCATGGCCGGGGCGTCCCTGGGCATGACGACGCCGAAGATGAAGGCGCCGAAGATAAACTTCACGCCCATCCATTCGGTGGCGTAGGAGGATATCAGCAGCCCGGCCAGCACCGTCGCCAGCACCGTCGGGGTGAGCCGGCCCTGTCGCTGGTAAACATCCGCCAGCTTGCGCAGCGCTGGCCGGGCAACCCCGAACATCACCGCCGCGTACACCGGCGCGGCCAGCAGTCGCAACTGCTGGCCGCCAGCGCCGGCGATCGCGACCACCACCGCCAGCAGCGACCAGGCTAGTACGTCGTCCACCGCGGCGCTGGCCAGCGCGAGCCCGCCGAGCCGGGTCCGGTGCATGCCGCGGTCGGACAGGATGCGCGCTAGCACCGGAAACGCGGTGACGGCCATGGCCGTGCCGATGAACAGCACAAACGCTGTTACCTGGTGGACGTGGTGGCGGCTTGCCAGCCACGCGCCCAGCGCGGCCCCCAGCCCCAGCGGCAGAACGATCGAGCAGACCGAGACCGCCGCGGCGACGCGCTCCCTGCCGCGCACCAGCCGCAGGTCGATCTCGTACCCGACCACGAACATGAACAGCACCACGCCGAGGGTGGCCAGCGCACCAAGCGGCGCCGTCATCGTCGCTGGGAACAAACGCTTGGTGATCCACCCGTTCCACAGGGTCGGCCCCAGCAAGATCCCGGCGATGATCTCACCCAGCACCGGCGGCTGGCCGATGCGCTTGGCCGCCGCCCCGAGCAGCCGGGCCAGCACGATAATCAGGGCAAGGTCGAACAGGAAAAGCTGGACTTGTTGTTGATCTGTCACCCAGGCCCCCGAGGTCTGCCGGCCTCGCGGCCCTCAGCGGCCGCGGTGCGACTCATAGTGGAACCCCGCTCCGCCGAGGTCGACATAGCTGCCCGGCACCAGCCGCACCGGCACGCGGGGCGTGAGCTGCTGGCCAGCCGAGTCGTTCGGCTGGCGGATCATGGTGCCGTTGGCCGACCCCAGGTCCGACACCAGCACCCGCCACCCATCCAGTTCGACCTTGGCATGCACCCGCGACATCGTGCCGGTGCTGTCGGCGATCCGCAGCGGCCGGGCCTTACCCGCTGCCACCGTGGCTTCCAGTGTCGGCTCCCGGCCGACCACGTAATCGGCATCCAGCTGGAAGACCGCGCCAACGTCGAGGACCAGCAGCCCGAGCGGCGGGCGGATCCCGGGCCGGGGCACCAACGTTTGCTGGTTCATGGAGATACCACACACCGCGCAAAACCGGGCCTCCGGATCATCGAAATGCCCGTTCTTGCAATACACACCCAAAATCTCCGGAGCTGCCGACGCGCTGTCCCGGGGCGTCGCCCGACCAATACCCGGCGGCAGCGGTGGCCGCTCCTCAGCCTCGCCTGCCGCCTGCCCGCCCACCAGCAGCACCGAGTCAAACGGTTGCACGGCCTCACCGGGCAGAAGGGTCCCGTCACCCCCGGGCGCGGCTACTGGGCTGCTCCCAGCCGCGGCTGGCTCGGAAGGGCCGCCGACGGCAGGCTGGGGGACGCCGACCACGGGCTCGGGAGCGCTGGCGGGAGGCGTGGGCTTCGGAGCCGCTGCTTCCGCCGCCGGGCCGGCCCCGGCGGGTTCTGCCGCCGCTGGGCTGGCCAGTTGGCCGGCGTGGTAGGAGAAGCCGCCGGCGCGGACGACGCCCGCTTCGAGACGGGAGAAGCGGTCGGTCCGGCCCCTGTCTTCGGTGTCGCTGCCCAGGCCGCCGTAGAGTGTCACCACCGGGGAGCCGACGAGGCAGTGCAGCAGCATCGAGGGGCCGGCCACAATCCGCTGCGACCGGTCAGCGGTGGTGATCTCCGCCCACGCCGCACCGGTGACGGTGACCGCCAGGCCTTCGCCGACCGGGCCGAACGCGACCAGCGCCGGGCCCTCGCCACCCTGCTGGGCGGCCCGCCAGGTTCCGCCGGCATTCAGTATGTCCTCCACCGCCCGGGTGAACGCCAGCCCGTCGCCTGAATCCGCGGTTTCGGCAAGCAGGTCCAGCAGCTCGTCCACCAGGGCAGTATCGGTGAGGCTGGCCAGCAGGACCAAGTCGGCTTCGCGGGCCATCACCCCGGGGCCCTCAACCGACCACAGCCCCGCCCGCGTGAGGTGGCCGCTCATACCAGCCTCCCACCGCGGAACCGCCACCGGATGAACGGCACCCGCATTGGCCCATTGGCCACCAGCCAGACACTCAGCCATACCAGCAGGAAATCGATCGCAAAGGCGGGGACGGTCAGTTTCCCCACGACCCCGGGAATGGCCCCCACCTGCAGCAGCAGCCAGATGAGCAGGCCCTCGGGGACAAGCGTGACCAGGCCGAACAGCGTGGGCCAGTCCTTCTCCCAGCGCCACTGCATCAGGAAGTGGTAGAGGCATTCCCAGCCGATGCCGAGAACCGCCACCGCTGCCAGCACCACATAAGCGTCCTGGTACTTGACCGCGACCGAGGCCGGCACCGGCAGCGCGGGGGCGATGATCGCAGTCACCAGCCCGCCGATCACCGCCAGCAGCACCACCCGGGTCTGAATTCGGCCGAACAAGGTGGGAACCATGTCAGCGCTCCTTATCAGGGTTCCTGGCCCCGGGCCCAGCGCAGCCACTGGGCGGTGGAGCGCAGCGGCCCTATCCGCCGGCAAAACCCCCGCCGGGCCAGGTCATCGGTAATTTCCTGTGCCGCGATTTGCAGTCCGAGGAACGTGTCCACACCGGGGAAATAGCCGCCGAGGGTGGTGGCGCCGGACGCGTAGATCACGCCGCTTCCGCTGGCCGCGCCATGCAACTCGAACGTGCGCTCAACGTCGAGCCGCCCAACCGGATTGCGGCCCGCCCCCGAGTGTTCGAGAAGGTCGGCCAGCACACGATGCTCGGAGATGTCGGCCTCCAGCCCGGTGCAGTCGATCACGAAGTCGGCGCTGACCTCGGTGACCCCCGTGGAGGTCTTGACCATGCTGACGACTTTCCCGTCCTTCAGCATCATCTGGTCGACCGTGCCGGACATGGTGCGGTACCATCCGCCCTCCCTGCCTTGGGCCATCTGCGTCTGCCAGCGGCGGCGCCGCGGGGTGTTGGTGCCGCCCATGAGCTTGTAAGCGGCCGCCCGCTGGTCGCCCTCCAGCCTCCGCATCTTGGTTTTAAGCTGCCCGCCCCACACCGACTTCGGGTAGTTGAAGCCCTGGTAGGCGAAACCATGTCCGCCTTTGCGGCGGTTCCAGGCATTGGGCCCGTGCGAGGTCGTGACATAGGTACGGAAAAGGTGCACGATCTCGGTTTTCAGGCCGTACTTCTCCCGGTCATCCATCAGCCGCTGCAGTACCCGTGATGCCACGATGCCGCCGCCGCGGAGCATCACCACGATGGGCCGGGTGCGGGCCAGATCATAGATGTGCTCGTGGTCCTCATAGGCGCTTACCACGTGGTGGAAGTCCTGATGCTCGGTGCGGAACTCCTGAAGCTCCGGCAAAAATCGCAGCCCTGGGTATCCGACCGCCAGGTGCACGAACTGAGACTGGTAGGCGACCCGGCGCGTGGGGGTGCTGCCGGCCGGTGGGGTGAGGATGCTGAAGTAACCACCGCCCCGGCGGCGTCGCACCATCCTGATTTGGCCCTTCACCATCATCTGCTGATATCCGATCCGCTTCGCCTCCCGCTCGAGCCCGGCGAAGACCTGGCCCGCCTTGGGCGTGTAGTAATCGGCCCAAATCGGTTCCACCAGCACCTGCCACAATGGCCGGAGCGTCCGCTCGCGGACGGCCTCGGCAACCGCGTAGGACGGAAACCCCCAGATATTGTCAGGCCGTGACGCCGAATCGGAGCGGATGCGCTCCACGCGAGGAATCTGGGACACCCGGGTCAGGTACTCGTAGGTTTGCCAGGGGAAATCGAGGTTCGACAGGACCCGCACCCGCTCCGGGGGCACCCCAGCGATCCGGAGATAGTCCACGGTGACGAAGGAGCCGATGCCACCGCCGACGCTGACCAGCGGGACCTGCACGACCGGGATGCCCGCAGCCTGGACCATCGCGTCAGTCCAGGCATCGGTGTGCAGCAACTGTTCAGTGAGATCCCCAGCCGCCGCCCCGACGAACTGGCGGCCGACCGTAGCCTGCGCATGTTCCCCCCGGTTCTGGCCGGCCGGGCTCGTCGGTTCACCCGGTTTATAGGTTGTCATCTAGGCCTGCGATTCCGAGCCCCACTGATGCGGACACGGGCGCGCACGGGCGCTGAGTTCCCGCGGTCGGCACTGTGCCCCACCCATTTCCATAACCCACCCAAAAACCTGGTATATCCTGCCAGTCTCGGAGCCGTCGGCTGGCTTCCTGGCCCGGTCATTTACATGTGCATGTGGGACCCCGACCCGAAAGGAATGTTGTGATGGACGGCCCTCCACCATAGCCATCCGTCCTCATGATCCGACGCCCTTATCCATGCCAGGAGACGACGGTCGTCTTGGGTCCAGACGAGCTCGTACGAGTTATTGATTATGTTGCAGAATACTCGGCCATCTGCTTGTGCCTCTATATTGAGCTTGCCCGAGGCCGATTGCTGAATGCTATAAATTCGGGAATGCAGGAATCGGTGATTCCAGCTTACTTCGCCGTGGGACTTTCTCGCAGAGCAGTTGTTAAAGTTTGCCTGGAAGCTGCCAGAGTTAAGTGACTTCACCTTTGTTACATAAGCATTGTAAAGAGTCTCTAGCGACGGATAAGTGCGGAAGGTCGCTGTCGTGATGCCCGTAGATGGGTTCGAGCAGGTAACCTGCGACATGCCTTGCAGATGGCAGTCCTTCGGCGGCAACTTGCCTTTGGCCGTAGCACTCTGGTTCGCCTCGGCGAGCGCTTGCAGAAGGGGGTTCTTCGATCCCACGGTAGCGTGCGAGGAGGGTTGGGCGCCGCGCAGTGCCAGCCAACCGCTGACACCGGCCGCGATGACCAGCACGAGGACACCCAAGGCCGCGAGCCAGCGCCAACCAGTCCTGCGGTGCCGCGGCTTGGCCGGACCGGAACCGCCACCGCCGGGCCCAGCAACCACCCCGCGTTTGTTCGCGCCTCCCGGCTGGTCGGATATGGCCGCCGGCGACTTGCTGGTTTGAGCGGAATCGGGGGATTCCCGGCGGGGAGCTACGGTTCGCGGTTCTGCGGCCTGGCCTTCCACGGCCCCGCGCGCCGCCTCGACGAACTCACGGCAGCTCGGGTAGCGGTCCGCTGCTCTCTTCGCCATAACCCTGGCGAAAACGTCATCGACACTGCTTGGCAGCTCTGGTCTCAGAGCGCTCGGCATGGGCGGCAGTTCCTCGACATGTGCCCAGATGACCGCAGCGTCAAGATCCTTTTCGAAGGGAACATGGCCGGTGAAGCACTCGTAAAGCACACAGCCCAGCGAGTACTGGTCTGACCGGCCATCCACCGACGTGCCCTGAATTTGTTCGGGAGCGACATAGTCGATCGTCCCCAGGAACTCACCCGTCGAGGTAAGCCCACTTCGCGACATCGTGTGCTTGGTGATGCCGAAGTCAGCCAGGTAGACATGAAGGGTATCGTCCTCCGCCCCTTCCTCGATGAGGATGTTCCCGGGCTTCACATCGCGGTGCACCAGGCCTTTGCGATGCGCAGCATCGAGCGCCCGCGCCGCCTGCCCAGTGATGACCAGCGCCCGTGCCGGGGAGATCTGGCGCTCTTTCTTGAGTACCGCACGCAGGTCAGTGCCAGAGACATACCGCATTGCTATGTACAGCAGATCCCCACAGGGGCCCACGTCGTAGATCGGGATAACATTCGGATGGCTCAGCGCGGCAGCAGTACGTGATTCCTGCAGGAACCGCGTGCGAAAAACGTCATTGGTGGCGAGCTCGGGAGCTAGCACCTTAAGAGCTACGACATTGCCGAGACGCGGATTCTCGGCCTGGTAAACAACGCTCATCCCACCACGGCCAATTACCGCGCGCAACCGGTAGCCCGCAAATTCCTCTCCCACCAAGGGGAGCATGGGCATAGGGTCCTCCCGATTTTCAGGCTCGGATTGCGGCTCGCCGGGATGTCATCGATGGCTGAGCACGGCAGCGCAGGCTCCGCGGTCCGCGCCCAAGAAGCTCAGCCACGCGCACCTGGCCGGGCCCCACCGCTCCCTCAGGGCCACCGTAACCAGCGCTCCAGATCAACTGCCAACAGATGAGTGAGGCGGGAGCAGGATCACCGGACCCACGTTTTACACGCCGCCAGGGCAAGATCGGACGATGCCATGCTGACAAGTAATGCGACATTATCTTCGCCCCCCACCGATGAGCCCCCAACCCGAACTCATCAGCTCACGCCCAGCGTAGCCCTGGCCTGGAGGTGCGTCTACCCTAATTTGTGCTAGGTTTTGCTCTTGGCTTTCTGGCCGGGTCGATGAGTTCGCCCGGCCATCCTTGCTCCTCTGCATCACGAGCCTCAATTGACACACCGGACACTTCCAGGTAACCGTGTCACGCAGGTAGTCTCGCAAGAAGCGTGACGACGGCAAGAGTCGCGCCAACACCCTGGTTCTGGGTCCAATTGCTTCGTTGAAACACCACGAATCAGGGCCGCACCAGGACGAGACACGGCCTCGCGACCGCGACACACACCGGGTGGCTGCTTGGGCCGGCCGCTCGATCGCGAGAACGTACGGGTGAGCAAAGCCAGTTCGACGCCAAACCAAACCGGTTCGTCCCGGCGTCTGGAACTCAGAAGAAGCCCGGAATCGCGAAAGTAATCCGCCGCGGTCTCCCCGAGAAAGCACCAGCTCCTCGGGCGCGACACGCTGCAAGACGGCCTGGGGGAGTTCACCAACGAGGTCCCGCTCAACCTCTTACTGCGCCCTGAGTGGCGTGAAGCGTGCATGGGTCAGCCCCTTTCATCTCCCGCGGCCGCACGTTTACTTCGCCGGCGACGCCTGTGCGACGTCCAAGCCCGCTCGCGCCTGAGCCAGTGCTCGGCGCCGACGTTCTCCGGCGCAATTCCGCGAGCCAGAGCTGGGCTACATAAGTTAAGAGGCTGCCGCTCGGTCAGTGATACACAAATCTCGTGCCGAGGCTCGCTCGCTCCATCTCAAGTCGGCGTCTAGCGACCAAGGATCGCTAGCCCTGATCATTCACACCGGTCCGGTCTTGGTCGCCGGCACTCGCTGCGGCGCGTTATCGATCTTGATTTTAGGGTCCGGGTATGACAACGGCCCGGCTGGCGGGCCGGGCGGCCGGGGGTTCCACGGGCCCCCAGGGCTCCTTCCGTGATCGCAGGGACGTCTTCGCCCTGCTCACGGGGCCTGCGGCAGGGCGCTGATCGCGGCCCATGCGGCGGCGATCGCCTCCGCCCACGGCCAGGCCGCCGCGATCCGCAGGCGGCGCCGGCGCCCGCCGCGGGCCAGCCGCGCCGCGGCGTGCAGGATCTTGTAGCGCAGGGTCTTTGGCTCCGCTTTCGCCAGGTCGCCGTCCAGGGCCAGGAGCTTAAGCCAGGCCAGCAAGGTCGCGGCGATCAGCGAGGCGGCCAGCCACGCCGAGTTGATCGCGAACGACTCCGACGGGAAGTGGCCGATCCCGCAGTCCTTGCCGGCGCGGATCC
>WNGL01007276.1_pt1 | contig 13200 bp, 19 predicted proteins | sample 5400591 | NCBI WGS metagenome assembly WNGL01 (sample SAMN13153377, study PRJNA577476) | soil metagenome | isolation source: 80 cm soil or saprolite under Garry oak tree replicate 1 | place: USA:California | collected 2016-06-15
GGAACTCGCGAGAGTGGCAGAACGCCCGCAAAAGTGTCCTTCAAGCGGCGGATCAAGTCGGGTCCATCTGGTTCGCACGCATCGCGATCATCCGGGCACTTAAACGCAGGACGCCTCGTTTCAGGAGACGAAGTTGGAGCCCGGAAGAGCTGAGGCTCTTGGACAAACTAGTTGTCGACGGTGCGTCACCGCGCACGGCAGCCGAAGCACTGAACAGATCAAAGGAAACAGTTCGCACCAAGGCGCGGAGGGTCGGTTGTCCCTTCCCTCACCGCGATGAGGTCAAACGCCATCGGCCGCTGTCGCAGGAGGAAGTAGAGCTGCCCCAACTCGCGAGATAGCGCTGCGCGTTCTGAGTCCGGAACTGCGCCGAGCCTGAAATCGGCAAAGGTCCGCGGCCACCGCCGCCTGAAGGCTGGTTCCTGCAGCAGTTCAACCCTTCCGGTCGCAACCGGCTCGCCCCTTTAGGGCCTGAACCGGAGTCGAAAATTCGCCGGAAGGATTCGGATCGGACGCCGATGGCTTGGTGGCATTCATGAATTCGGCCTGCGCAGCGTCCGATGACCATTCCAGATAGCGAACAACCGCGATGCCAAGCGCGAACAAGACGAGAAGTTCGACCACCCCTGTGGCAGCGGCCCCCCACCAACGGGTACCGCTGTCGTTTTGATGCTGGCTGTTGAATAATGGCATGGCTCTCCCCCGAAAACCGGGCTTGCGCCGCCTTAGATCAATTCGCGATTTTCACATGTGAATTGCCTCACGTCTCACACTCACTTGATGCTGAGGGAGTGGCGGGCTTGACTCACGATAAATTCCATCGATCGCCACGTCGCGGACTGTGAAAACGTGCGCGGTCGGCACGGGCTGCGTTTGCACCGTCGGTGCTGGTGCTTCCAGCGCGGGCAGCGTGGTTTTGTTGTGTCCGGCCAGAACCGCGTCGGTGTAATGGCGTGCCAACATCAAAAGCATTTCAATGCTGCCCGGCAATTCGGCCTTGGCTCTTAAAGCGAATGAATGCAAGTCCGCGGCATCGGGCAGAAAACGACCCATGGCTTCAGTATGAAGTGCCAGCGCATTAAGCGACCTGACAGCGTCAGCCGCGGCGGACGCAAAACCTGCAGCGGCCTTCTCAATCTCGAAAGCGGCGGCCTCGCGCTGCTTCCTGTCAGCGACCGCTACCAACTCTTGTTCGATCTGCAGGATCTGCTGATCGGTCTCGGTCAGAGCCGCGCTAAGAGTGTCAACGCGAATTTGTGCGGTGCGAATTTTGCTTTCCGCTTCGTCAAGCGTGGCGTCGTCGGCATTGTCGCGCGCCAATTCATTTGCCCTGGCATGATGTTCCGCGAGCAAAGTCTTCGCGGTAACAAGTCGCGCTGCAATCGACTTCGCGGAGTCGAGAGTCTTCTGCAGGGTTTTTTCCGCGTCGGGTTTGAACAGGCTCATGGCAATGAGTAACTTATGTTTGAAATTGGCCCCCATGATAGCCTCCAAAAAGTGGGCGCGTGGATGCGGTATTCCTCTTTATTCCTCTCCGTCGGGTTGCGAAATCGGCAACTTTTGCAGGTTACTTTCTGCCGCTGCGCGCATCATCGTCGGGATGAACCCAGACATGCAGTGTGATCTCACGCTCTTGCGCGAGCCTGATCATGTGCACGGGTGGCCTGTATCGCCGCATTCCGCATGACCGGCATTGAGCATGGCACGCTGGATCGCTAACGGCGATTTGCTGAGAAATCGGTCGCGCAATTATTCCGGCACTCATCTTTTGGTTCGACGCGGGCTAGCACCATCCACGATGTCAATCCAAGAAGTGCTATGGCGGTTACGATGATCTTTTTGAGAAATTCTTCGTTCATGGCCATTTGGAGATCGGGAGATTTGAAAAGGCACGCCGAAGACAGTTCTCACCGGAATTCAGCTAAACAATATGAACCAACTCACACCTTCGCGTAATTTTATGGGGTGAGGAAAGTTCGTTGGCGAACGCACAACGCCACCTAGCGGAATATGATCGCCAGGCGGCGCTGTCTTAGGTACCGAGCCCTCAAATTCCCCGGCGTTGTTATGTCCGCACAGGGCTGGCCAAGCTGCAATAGAAACCGATGCCGTAAGACTACTGGATTCGTCTGCCGGCTTATGCACCCTCCTCGAAGGGCAGTAGCGCCGCCCCTTCGAGGACCCGATCACCCTCCCCGATGGCAGGACGTTATCGGCGCTCAGCAATGCCGGCGACAAGCCTGCCGGAAGGCTGGCAGGATCTGGAGGAATGCCAGACGGTAATCCGGTGCCTCTTCGGCGCCGCGGAAGGCCGCGATTTCCTGATGCATGCGCGTGATGGAAGAATAAAGGTCCTGAACCGCCGGGATGCGACCATAAATCGGAACTCAAGATTAGGGTGTTCCGTGGAGGAAGCCCGTAGTTATACTGGTCTTTCAGATTTATACTGGTCTTTCAGAGGTAATATTTAAGCCCTAGGCTGGGCACGGTCCACGCCAAGTGGGTCCCAAAAAATGAAGTGTCAGCGTCAGGGGAGTTATGAATGCGCTCTTTTCAACAGAGCATTGCAACTTTCACCGATAATACAGCCAACCTCGTTATTCAGTTTTGCGAATTGAAACGACTCCGTGAGCGGCTCAAGAGAGCACAACACCTCGCCCGGAGATCGCGGCCAAGGAATCGGCGGAGAAGAACGCGAATCTAGACCCCGAATCTAGACCCAAGGGCCGCCTTAGTTGGCGGCCCTTTTATTTCAATTAGCCAAACAGCAGAACGGTCGGCGCCCGAGGGCTGTCGATTACCGCGAAGAATAAAGATCTCGCGATCGGGCTTCTTCATCCGCGGCAATCCCAACTCCCTCTCGCCAAAGAAGAAACGCGAGCACAGCTGTGCTTGGCGTCAACGCCAGCATGATTCCAAAAAAGACCGCTTGAATTGTGGACATCGGCGCCCCCCCGGGTTTGCGAATCAACACTCGCACCCTGAGCGTGCATCGCGAGTTTTCCTCGTGTCAATCGAAACACGCAGACTCCGGACTACTACGGATGAACGCCAAAAGGAAAAGACGCTTAAAAACAATGAAACACGCGGCGGACTGCATTCTCGATCGGCCCAGGTCGGCTGTGAACTGCGGTGATAACTGGCGATTGCAAACTACAAACCGGGAAATCTGCTTCCGATATATCTTGAGTGAAATTTCGGAGACGCGCGGCAGTGATCGATGCTTTGGTAAGTGCCGTCGTTGAAGTGCTGTTTGAGGGGACGGGGCGTCGACGGCTCGGCCTGTTCGGGGAGCAACCGCATTCGGTGGCGATGCTTTTCACGGGAATGGCGTTCTGGAGCGTGACAGGAATCGTTCTGTGCAGGGCATTCCACCAGCGCGGCATTCAACCTGAACAGGCAGCCTTCCCGTCCGTTGCATTAATGGCTCAGCAACGCGGAAACCGCCCAGCGCGCGAGCATTAGCCGTTGACCGTTTTGCCTGAGCTAATACACATAGCCGAGTGCACGCACCCTGGGGTAGGTGGAGAGGCGGCACCCGGCTATAGGCCGCGCGGCGGTGCGGCCAATCCATTAACCACAAACGGCTTAATCGACGTTTAAGACCGCCTTCGGGCGGTCTTTTTTTATGGCTCGTTATTTATCGCTGCGCACCCGAGCAGGCTTGCGTCGCCCTGCGGTCAACGCGATGCCGGCACCGATGACAATGAGGGCGAGCGTCGCACTCCAGGCGCCGTCATCACCGGAAACTAAACAGAGGCTCCTCACCTCCCCTCATCCGGATGCACCAAGCGGCCTGGCGCGCCCGCGGGCTGAAGGCGAAGGGAAAATAGCGCGAGAGCGCGATTTGTCTCGCTATCGGCGGCCAACAAGCGCAGCCTTTGCCGTGGGGGCCTCTTCGCCAGGACGCGGGTCATGAACGGCAATATATTCAACAGCAAAGGAATCCACGTTGGCGTGGTGACCGGCGCGGCAATCTTCGACCTCAAGGGCGCAAAACTCTACGACCTGAAAGGGGTCAATATCTATCGGATCTCGGGCGAGTTGGTCGGACATCTGAATGACGCGCAAGGCGCCGAGAAGCGGCTCGATCGCTCCACCGATAGACTATTCCCCGTCAGGGGCAGCGCTAGATCATGATCCGATTCGATTGAATCGGATCATGATCGCATCCTTTTGTTGGAGCATGATCTCCGGGCAAACGCTTCGCGTTTGTCCCGAGGGAAAACCGGTTCCCACTTTTCCGGATCATGCTCTAAGGCCGCCCGGCTTGTTGAACTCGGGCTCAAGCGCGGAAAAGGGCCGCCTCCGCCGGTCTTTCGGTTTGACTGTGCGCCGGATCACATAAGCGTCGCGAACCCTGCCCTATTCATATCGCACCGGACATCTCCCCAGTCCGGGCCCCTTGGCAAAGCCGTCCAGCGATCATGCTCCGCTTGGGCGGCTTTGTTTTTTTGATCGCGGCCGGTCGCCCACCGCCCATCCGCTATCCTTGGTCGGGAGTCATTGGCTTAAACCGGGGCGCTTTTCGCTGTCGAGACGCTGGCTAGCGCCGGCGCCTTCTTGGACGTTGATCCGGGATTCCCACGCAGGTCGTGGATCCATCGGTCTCGTGCGCGGCTACTCCGCAAGGCACGGCTTTGACCGTTCGTGTGGAAACTCCATCTGCAGCAATGACGTTCAGCCCCGGACCCTGATCCGCCTGCGGCAATGGACCTGTGGAGTATGGGGTTGGCGGTGTGCCGGCGGGCGCATAGGCCCCGGTGTAGCCTTTCGGTGCCGGTTCGGTTGCCCGAGGCGTCGAAGCGGCTGGTGTAGACTGCGTCGTTGATGAGGGTTCGGAAAGTGGCGGCGGACCGGGAAGCGGCGGTGGATGACCTATGGTGTCACCGGTTGGCGGGGGAGCCTGCTGCGCTGGGGCCGCCGACGCCATCAAGCAGAGCACAGCCGCCACGGGGAAAATCATTATCCGCATGAAAACCTCCCACCACATGCCCGCTAAAATAAATGCGGCAGGATGTTAGACCTGCCGCTCAAGTCAATCCACCTGTCTTTCGGCGCGCCGCGCGGATCGAATTGCTCTCTGCTCCAGCGAGGCGGTACCCGGGCGGGTTGGCGGCACGCCAATCGAAAAGGGTCAAAGTTGGTCCAACAGCGGCCCGCTGATGTCAGTCGAGAGGCTGATCATCGTCCGTCGAGGGTTGTTCCTGCAATGAACAGATGTCTCCCCCGCCCAAGTCCTCTTCCGCCTGCGGCTGCCTTCGCCGCTTGAGCAGCCGGTAGTTCCTGACAAACTGTTTGATGCGGCTGAGCATGATGTTTTCCTCTTGTGCCATTGTCAGCTGAAGCAAAGTCACCGGCACAAACTCGGCGATTTTTGGCCCGCATACTGTGAGCCGGCGCACGGTCGCAGCGCGGTGTGAGCCCGGTCACGTTTGTTAGCCGCCATGCCGATCAAACCGCCGCGCGAGAGCGCGAGACGGTCCTGAGGCGCCAGGGAATGCCGCCACGGCCCTGCACGGAAGATCGGGCAGCGGCCTGCACGTACGCCTGCGCATTGCATTCCTTGGACGACATTGCACGACGCTCAAACGCTGGCAGCCGGGCTGGTCCGGTTTACGCGGATAGCCTGCTTTCGATGTCCTTTGCCAACGGGTAAAGTCAGTCAGGCTGAGACAGACACGACAGCGCATTTCGCGGGGTTCCGCTGTCTTTGCAGGGGCGAGCTCGGGCTGAAGGTGAAGACAAAATGATTGAGTGGTTCGATGATTTAAAGTTGGGGATGCTTTTCAAAGGCGGTGAGGTCGCGGTCACCAGGGAAGACATCAAGCGGTTCGCGACCGAATTCGATCCGCAGCCGATGCATCTCGACGAAGCGGCCGCCGAGAAGACTGCGTTCAAGGGACTCGCCGCATCGGGATGGCACACCGCCGCCATGGCGATGAGTCTTGCCGTTAAAGTCCAACCGTTCGGACCGCATCCACTGATTGGCCTTGGCGTCGACGAACTGCGCTGGATGATGCCGGTGCGACACGGCGATGTGCTCCATATCGAGGGCGAAGTGGTCGAGCTGACGCCGTCGCGGACCAAGCCGCAAGGGGTCGCGAAGATCAAATGGACCGCATACAATCAACGCGGCGAAGCGGTTTATACCTTTACGCCGATCGGGATCGTACCCCGCCGCCCCACCTGAATCGCAGGGCAGCCGGATTCGCGAACGGATAGCGGGAACCCCTGCGATCAACGACGTCAGCTTGCGGGGGCAGCGAGGGGTGACCCAGATCACATAATGTCATGCCTGGATATGAGAGGCTGTCGCCATCATCAAATGGAGGCGACGATGCGCAAGTTTTTCCTGATTGCTTTTGTTCTCTTGTCCGCCACGACGGCTCGTGCCGGGCTGGACGTCACTGCGGCCAATACCGATGTCCGGGCTCCCGAATCGACCCAGTCGTCGTCGGCGCAGCGTCCCGACGCCAGCGCTCTCGAAGCAAAACGCCAAGCCATGACTCAGCAGAAAATGATGATGAAAAAGCAGATGATGATGCAAAAGCAGATGGCCATGCAGAGAGAAATGCAGCGGCACCCGATCCGCACGCGCGTCCATTTCGCACTTCTCAACTTCAAGCGAAAGTTGCACCACGCGTTTCGCTAGAGCCTTTTCCGTTTCGATCGAAACGCAACGGGGCTCTGCGTGGAATCCATAACCGAAGCGATCAAGACCGTCTTCGGGCGGTCTTGATAGTTGGTCTCAGCGCGCTCCTTTCAAGGTGCACGATGTCGAGCATGTGGTGGTATTCCCGCGCTTGCACTTGATGCAGGCGTCCACGCACTGATCAAGCAGTTTTGAATTGTAGCTGGGATAGAGGTCGGTCACGCACTTGTTTGTGGTGCCCGTTACCTCCGTTTCAGGCGAACATGCGGCCAAAGTCATTGCAAGCAAAACAGCGACGCTTCGCATGAAGCCTCCTGTATTTTTACCCGGTTCGCGCTAGAGCGGGATGACTTTTCTTCGAATCGGCATCCCGCTCTATCTTTTTGTTTGAGCATGATCTTTTCGGAAAACCGGTATCCACTTTTCCGGATCATGTTCTAGCGTTCAGCCACTGCGAAAAACAAAAATATGGCCAGCAACGCCGCGGTGCCAGAAACGAGGGGTGCGAATTCGACGATCATACCATGGGCCGCGAAGCAGAGCGATGCGCCTGGGTTGCTCGAAGCTTCTAGATGCCCTGGTCGGATGCCTTGGTCCGCCGTTTGCGCGGCTTGTCTTTTGCCCGACTGCGAGGTGAGACGTTCACGACGTCGATGGCGCTCAACGATGCCAAAACCCTTTGTGACCTCGATGGCTCGACTTGCGGGGGCGATTGTTCCGGCACCGCTGGAGGCGCATGCATTTCCTCCACCGGATGATCGGCTTCATACCACTCGATTACTTCGAAAGTTATTCCGCGCCTGAGCATCTCGGCCTCGAGATCCGCGGCATGAAGCTTCCACGCCGGTGTCTTGCGAACGCGAAACCTTCCCTCTCCGCCAAGCGCCTCATCGGCAGCCAGCGCTTCACGCACGCCTTCATACATCTTGACAAGGCTGTCGTCGGTGAACGCTTGATAATCCATCGGGTCTCTCGCTGCAAAACCACACTCGCGAAAATCAACTTCCATGCTGCGCTCCTGTTTCGGATCCTTCCAGTGAATGTGCGCGGTAACCTTGATCAGCTAGGTTAAGCCCGGAATTGCCGCTGGAATCGGGTGCCCGGAGCGGCCGGCCGGCGCTGCCTTTTCGGTCAAGAGCAAGGAAAAGGTATTTGGCGCGGGCCCTGTCGATGACTGGGGTCTCGCCCCGCAGCCTCGCAAATTCCTATTCCGAGCCGTTCCGTCGATCGACGGTGCGCCGTGAGCGGGCTGCCGACGTCCGGTGGGGGCCGTCACTTTGTCGAGAAAGACTCGATTTCTCGCCGCTTCGCCGCGATTAAAAAGACTCATTCATGACCCGGAATGGGGCATCGGTAGTTTTGGGGGAATTGCGATGCGTACAAAACGGTCGGCACGACCAGAGCTCTCCAGCCAGGAGAGCGCGATGAGCGAACTTGAATATGACCGTTTGCTGGATGCCGTGCGATTAGCCGTTGCACCCGCGCCGGAGACGTCGCTCTTCAATGCTCTGGCGAAAGCCGCGAAAGACAACGATCCGTCCGGGCGCCGCGTGCGCTCTCCAGAAGATTGCTTCGGATTTGGCTAGCGAAAATAGGACTCGCGTTTGCCGCACAGCGGCCCGGTGCAACGGCGCTAGACGACGCGCGCCCGGCTCGACCCAACCGTGAGGTACAGCCTTCGGGGTTGGCCGGATCGGCCAAACGCGCGACTCGTGGCGTGAAAAATCCGCCTGCCCGCAAAGCACAGGCGGTGAGTATCGCTGCGTTCGGCACCATAGGCATTTCAACGCCGCAGTGTGAACTTGGTCACATTCGTTAGCGGCCCAATCGAGCTATTTATCGTTGCGTTGCGTGGAATGGCGCAAATGGAACGAAGGTTCGACATGAATTCCCAAGAGGAATTGGCTGCTTGCCTGCAGCAACTGACCGAGGCTCTCGCGCCAAACAAGGCGCGTCGGCTTTCAATCGTGCGGGATGGCGACAAGCCGCCGGCCGCCTGCGCAGACGGCCATGGCCGCGATCAGGACGTTGTGACGGCGCCAAAGCCTGCCGCTGTTGTGTGACGGCCTGACCAAGTCATGTACCCAAACCAAAGAGGCTGCCGCCGACCGAGCCGGCCACCGTTCGAGGAGCCGGTCAGTTTTATCTATGAGCTTACGCGAGCTACATCATCGAGAGAGGTTTGGAGTGAGCTTCCCTGGAGAGCGGACTAGCCACGCGCTGCAGCGACCCCGGCCATATCACTTTGACGCCAAAATCCCAGCGCATGATGTCGATGCCCGCTAACCTCCGGTTCGAGGGGACGCGCCGCGAGGCGCCGTCGGGCTTTGTAAGCGCCCCGCAACCGCAGTCTCCGTTAGGCCGCCATGAACACTTCAGACAGGCCAAGACCCTACGCGGAGTGGCGGACAGCTTCGCTCGACCGCGCCGAGGACGCCGCCTACACATTCGGCCATCACCTGATGCAGCACTGTCGCGACGAGGCACTGAAAGCGGTGGAGTTTGCCGCAATTCCGACGAGCGCTGAAGAATTCCGCGCCCAAGTCAACACGGCGGTAGACACAGCGCTCCACAACGTCATGGACTTGCTCGAAGGCTTCTGGCCCACACAGGCCGGCCCGAACCACAGAGTGGCGTATGCGCTCTCCGTCTGTATCGGCGACATGAGTGGGACGGCCGTCGAGCGCATTGACATTTCCCCGAGTCTCCTCGATTTGCCCATCGGCTATTGGAAATGGAAAGATGGAGAGTTCCGATGACATCTTCCCCGGTTTGAAGTGCCGGAACGCAACACCCTCAGTCACCAACCGACGGCCACAGGCGATGCGCCAATGAAGCGAACAATGTTGCATTGCGAGTCGCTGATCGACAGTGCTCACTCTTCAAAATCAAAAAGTAAGGCCCCGGATTGCTCCGGGGCCCGACCTTACCGGCGCGCGGGGTACATCCGCCCGCGCCGCCATCAGTTTCCATGTCGTCACGACAACCGCCGCTGCCGGATTAACGGCAGTAGCGCCGCATCATGCGCCATTCCGGCCTAGCCGGGGTGAACGACAAGTTTTTCCTCGGTGAAAAACTGCAGCGCACCGTATCCTTCGGTGTCGACGGCGTACCTGAAGCTGCCGTCAACGGTCGGAAACACGGCGATGACCATACCCACCTCATGGTCGTCGGCTGCGTTATCGACCTTCTCGCCAATCGCAAACTTCGACATCGAAAACCCCTTCCGGAATCATCGAAACCAAAAAATGAGTATCCGCGCAAATTGGTTAACGTCTCGTTAACGATGAGCCGTTGACCATCGATCCCTGATCCACAACTTTTCCGAGCATCTGGACACCCCGCTGTTTACACTAGGGGAAATCGGTTCCACCGACTGCGCCGGATTTGAAAGCAGCTCGACGGATTTTCGGTACTTTCCCTGATCATCACCAGGCAAGCCGGCGGCCCGCCTTCGCGCGAGGCCAAGCATTTCTGAAAATGTGATCGGTTTCCGTCCTGTGAATAGCGTGCAAAACGATACATCCGGCCGAAATGGGTGTAGGCTATTAGTCATCAACTCCAGGATGTAACCATGCCTCGCACCATAACCTGCCGTATTGTAGATCACCCCGACGTCGTTATCGATGAGATTGTAGCCAGCTGCAACGGCGATATGCGTGGCGCATTTAAAGCGCTGTTGCTCGTGAACGAGCAACTTGAATCAGAGCTGAACCAGCTTTACGAGGCAGCTTACGGCTCGCCAACCGAATGTGCGGCAAAAAAATCGCTGCATTAACGCTTGTCGCGGCAAGCGCGGACATGCGCGATCTCGGCGCGGTGTTCGATCACGAGGAGCCCCTGCTCCATCCGACATGCGATCGCGCGCAGCAGAACATGCGTGACGAGGGCGACGAGGCATCGCCCGTGCTTGCGGTCCATCGTGGCAGGGTGCGCGCCTCGGCTCGACCGCATGTGTTGCACCTGCCATCGCAGTAGCCGGATGAGGAGCCCGCGCAGCGCCAGACGCAACAAGGCCGCCGGGTTGGAAACCGGCGGCCTGTAATCGTTGGGCTTGCGGGGCGCTGCGTAGCCGCGCGAAACGTGGCCCTTGCGATGCGCTGCCGAGCGTTGCGATGACAATGACAGGCCATGCCCGCCTTGCCGTGCCCTGCGACGTGCACGAATGCCCGTCGCAGTTTGTCGGACAACGATCAATCCGACCGTCGAATGCTAGCGCGGCCGGCGACGATGTGGAGTCTCAAAACGGACAGTTCGCGCAATTTATTCCTTGAAAGGACAGCCTCGCTGTCAAAACTTTCACTGCGATCCTGCGCGCGAACAGGCGCGGTGCGCTTCGATGGTGATTCATTTAGCGGGGGAAAAGCACGCTATGGGACAGACTGTCAACGCAATCCGCTATAATGAAAAAGCCGAGAACGGGGGGCGTTGTCATGGAACATTTTTCTCATAAACAAAACCTGGCGTATTGCCGACGGCAGCTGGCCGAGGCTGAACTTGCCACGCCGAGCGATGAAATACGTCACAGCATGCTGATGAGGCTCTTGGCCGAAGAAGAGGCCCACGGGCTGCTGATTGCCGATGACGGTGACCGCGCGCTAAATGCCAAGAGCGACGCCCACTGAACCGGCCTTCACTCGCGATGAACGAATTCGCGGAAACAACAGCGCAACTTGCCGATGATGATTTCGTTCGGAGGCCGGCGGAAATGAACGTTGGCCTTGCCGCAAGAGAAAAGCCCGCCGGGTTGAGACGGCGGGCCTTAATCAATTCTCTCGCGGTGTGAGTTACGAGGTCCGCGACTGGCAGGACGGTACGGCAGACCCCTTAACAAAGGCTGAGAGTTGGTTTTCGTTTTTCCGAAGCGGCATTAGAACATTAGAAAGCCCGGGAGGGAGATGCAGTCGCGTACCAACGAGGTCCCGCACTGCCCGATGGGATCGCGTTCGCATCGGACGCGTTGTCGCGAAGCTGCGAAGCCAACATCGGAAGCTTCACCTGGCTCGGCAGTGTCGCGGCACGCCGGTTGTAACGTCCGTTGACTTGAACCTATCGGCAGACACGGCGCCGTCCGTCGTAGCTCCTGTAGGTTCCGGATGCTGGATCGTAGGTCCGATAGCTCTTGCAGTTGTCTGAGCGCATGGCGCGCTGGTGCGGTTCGTGCTCAACGCGCTTTTGCAAGGTTTCAACCGGTTTATTTACCGGTTTGCGGTCCTCCGGCGCCGCGCTTTCCGATTGTCTTGCGGCAGACTTCTCCTCGACAGCCGCGGGCTTCTGCTCCACGGCGGCGGGCTTCCCCTCCACAGCAGCGGGCTTCTCCTCTGCAGCGGCTGGCTTTGCGTCCACAGCAGCGGGTTTCTCTTCTACAGCGTCGGGCTTTGCCTGCACGGCGGCGGGTTTCTGCTCCACAGCAGGTTTCTGCTCCACGGCCGCTCCGCGGTGTCGTTCGATAAACTCCTTGCATTGAATCGGAAAAACGATCTCCCCAGCAGTGGTCATCCCGATCGGCATACAGCCGCCGGGCGGCACGTCTTCGTTCACGGATGGTTGCGCTGGAACGGAGCCTGGATTCACCGCGCCGGTTGTCTCAGCGAGAGCCGCGCCGCTCATCACCGAGAGGAGGAGAGCCAATAGCCACTTCATAAGAATCTCTCATTCAACGTTCTGGGGCATGTTCGATCACAATTCGTAACAAACCGGGTCGTCAACTTGTCATCACCGTGACCGGCAGTGCCACGTTCCGGCCTCAATCCATCGCCCAACGGACCCGATCGCGCTTCATGACGCATGACTGAACGCACTTGGGTTAAGTCCTTGGGTCAAGTTGGGTGCTTGCTGCCGTGACGCGTCTTTCCCTGCAGCACGGCACGCGCGTTTATTACGCACGCCGGTGCCGAAGGTAAATTGCGTAATCAGAACCATAGCCGCGCGTTGGCGGAGGAGCCGACGCGGCCACGATACGGATGCTGCAACGCAATGAACCAACGCGGCCCGAGATGAACTTCGCTCCGTGCGTCCAAGCCCGCTTGACCACGCAAATCCGGAAGCTGCAAGATGCCGGCAATCACGGCCAAGCTTAATCCGTTGCAGTTCTTCCAAGAGAACGGTGAGCGACGATGAGTATCTTCGGACGGAAGGTCGATGACGATTTCGATGCGCTGACAAATGCGATTGGACGGCTATTGCATGGCAAAGGCGCGGACCTGCAGCGCGCGGTGCTGACCGATATCGTATCGAGGTGGATCATGGGCCATCATCCGTCATCGCGCCGCCAGGCGCTGGCGACGCATGTCCAGGCGGTGCGCGACCTGATCGAATTGAACGAGGAAGCGCTGTCCGCCCGCAACAGCCAGCGTGAGACGCGTATCGGTGATGACCGCGCAGGCGCCCTGCCTCCCCACAATTGTGCCCGAATCCAATGATGTCTCGACACGATTGTTATCGGTGCCGGCAGCGCAATTTGCGCAGCCAAGGAATGTCTCAAATAAGAGGCAAGCTACGGCACCGCTGTTGTTGTGAGTGAGGGCAGAATGATTGACACCGGC
>WNGL01008858.1_pt1 | contig 13197 bp, 15 predicted proteins | sample 5400591 | NCBI WGS metagenome assembly WNGL01 (sample SAMN13153377, study PRJNA577476) | soil metagenome | isolation source: 80 cm soil or saprolite under Garry oak tree replicate 1 | place: USA:California | collected 2016-06-15
TGCGGCCGAGTACGGTGTGCGCGTCCTCCGCCCGGCACGCCGGCAGGTCCGGGCCACCGGCCAGCGCGGCGGAGTCGAGGCCCGGCACGTGCACCGCGTAGGCGGTGATCGCGATCTCGCCGGTCGGGACGGTCGGGACGGTCGGGACGGTCATCGGCACGGTCAGACCTCCACCATGGCGACGGCGTTGACGCCGCCGAAGCCGAATGCGTTCACCTGGGCGATCCGCGCCGTGGTGGCGGCCGGCCGGCCGGTCACCAGGTCCAGACCTCGGGCCTCGTCGATCGGCGTGTCGAGGCCCGCGATCGGTGGGATCCGGCTGATGCGCATCGCCTCGACGGCCACCAGCAGGCCCATCAGCGCCGCGGCGCCCGAGGTGTGGCCGATCGCGCCCTTGATGCCGGTGACGTGCGGCCGGGCGGCCTCGCCGAACGCCTCCAGCAGGGCGGCGGCCTCGACCGGGTCGTTGAGCTGAGTACCGGTGCCGTGCGCCACGACCAGCCCGATCTCGTCGGGGCGCAGCCCGGCGCGCCGGTGTGCGTCGCGCATCGCGGCCAGCACACTGGCCGGGTCCGGGGCGGTCTCGTGATACGCGTCGCAGGTCAGCCCGACCCCGCGCAGCCGTGCCCGGACCGGCCGGCCGGCGTCGACATCGGCGGCCCGCTCCAGCACGGCGGCGGCGGCGCCCTCACCGAGCAGCACCCCGTGACGGTCGACGTCGAACGGGCGGACTCGGGCGGGCGCCTGCGCGCCGACCCGGCCGATCATCGCGAGCATGCTCTCGGTGGTGGCGTCCACGCCGGCCACCACTACGACGTCGCGCTCACCGGACTCGAGCAGATCCATCGCCAGTCCGAGGGCGTACCCGGACGCCGCGCAGGCGTTGGCGAGCGTGAGCACCTCGACGGCGTCGGGCAGGACGCTTCGCACCGCCGTGCCGAAGTGGGTGTCGGCCAGCCCCGTCGGCACGCCGTCGACGTGCCATCGCTCGATCGCCCGCAGTTCGCGCAGGCCGGTGCCGACGATGACCGAGACCCGCCGGCCGGTCAGGTCGCAACCGGCGGCGCGGACCGCCCCCGCGATGCACCCACCGAGCCAGCGGGCCGTCCGACCCGCCGTCTCCGGCGGGCCGTCGTCGATCTGGTAGGAGTGCGTAAGCTGGACCTTCGCCGGGTCGACGAACCGCAGCGGCGTGGCGCCGCTCACGCCGTCGATCAATGCCTTGAAGGTGGTGTCCGCGTCGCCGAGACACGTCACCATGTCACTGCCCGTGATGACCACGCTCACGCCGGTACCCCCTCACCACAGCCACGCCGACCGCGCCGTCACTGGAGCGGGACGTCAGCACCGACACCCGGCCGTCTAGCGCGGGTCCGCACGGTGCCGGGCCAGCACGTACGCGAGCTGGAAGCCGCCGGTGACGCTGTGGCACTCGCCGACGAGCTGCTTGACCCGGATGCGTTCCGGGCCGGTGCCCAGGACCGCCACCACGGCGCGGTCCTCGACCGCGTCGAGGTCGCCGGCGTCCACACCGGCGCGGGTCAGGGCACGGCGGATCAGCGACGTGAGCCCGTCGGACAATGCCGTCAACTCACCGGTCGGGGTGAACGAGCCGACCTCGGCAGCCAGGATCTCCGCCTCGGGCGTGCGCCCGGCGGCCCGGACCGCACCGGCGTCCTCGACCACGAACACCGCGGCGCCCTCGCCGGTGGCCGTGTTGCCACCGCCGGCCTGCATAGAGAAGTGGGTCGCCCAGCTGACGTGCGGACTGAACTCCTCGACCGCGCCGATCAGCAGCGCGTCGGCGTAACCGCAGCTGATCAGGTTGCGCCCGTACCGCAGCACGTTGAGCCCGGCGAGCTGCCCGCCGGCGATGGTGGCGTTGACCCCCTTGAGCCCGAACCAGATCGCGGCCTGGCCGGCCGCGCAGTTCATCACCGCATTCGGGAAGAGTAACGGATTGACCAGGTACGGCCGTGACTGGACGAACGTCTCACGGCTGTAGTCGCTCGTCGACCGGACGCTGCCGGCGGTGGTGCCGAGGGTGATGCCGATCCGGCGGCGGTTCTCGTCGCTGATCACCAGGTCGGTGTCGGCGATCGCGAGCTTGCCGGTGACGATGGCCAGGGCGGTGCTCCGGTCGAAGAACGAGGTGCCCTTGCGGCCGAGGTGGTCGCGGACCTTGAAGTCGACCAGTGCGTGCGCGTCGGGCCGCGGCAACGGCTCCTCGAACATGGTGCTGACGTCGGCCGGGCGCGACTCGCCCGACTGCACCGAGGCGGCGAACTCGTCCGCGCCGACGCCGACGGACGACAGCACACTCCAGCCGGTCACCGCGAGGACGCCGGTGTGCACCCCGGACGGCGCCGGTTCCGTCGAGACACTCATGTCAGCCTTCCGAGGATCACGATGGCGTTGTTGCCACCGAAGGCGAACCCGTGCACCTGCGCGACCCGTACCTCGGCCTCCCGGGCCCGGTTGGGCACCGGGTCGATCTGCGGAATCTCCGGGTCGATGCTGGAGAAGTTGATCGTCGGCGGCAGGAACGACTCGTGGATGCCGAGGACCGAGGAGATCGCCCCGAACCCGCTGGCGGCGCCCATCGTGTGGCCCAGCATCGACTTGGTGGAGCTGATCGGCGGGGGTTTCTCGCCGAACACCTCGATCACCGCCCGCGCCTCACCCACGTCGTTGGCCTGGGTACCGGTGCCGTGCGCGCAGATGTAGTCCACCTGCGACGGCTCGATCCCGGCGTTGCGCTGGGCGAGCCGGATGCACTCGGCGATGCTGGTCGGGTCGGGCGCGACCATGTGGTGCGCGTCGCAGTTCAGCCCGTACCCGAGCAACTCGCCGTAGATCCGGGCACCACGGGCCTGCGCGGACTCCAGACTCTCCAGGAACAGGGCGGCTCCGCCCTCACCGGTGAGGATGCCGGAGCGATCCTTGTCGAACGGCGAGCAGGCGTGCTGGGTGAGTGCGCCCAGCCGGTAGAAACCGGCGTGCGACCAGCGGCCGACCGAGTCCGCACCGCCGGCGATCATATAATCCATCTCGCCGGTACGGATCTGGTCGAACGCGTACCCGAGCGCGTAGTTGCTCGCCGAGCACGCGGTGGAGAGCGTGACGGCGTCACCGGTGAGGCCGAGCTCACGGTTGACGGCGAGCGCCAGCCGGGAACTCGGGACCTGGCGTACCAGAGCGGTGTCCACGCCGCCGAGGCCGACCGAGAGCGCGTCGTACGTCAGCCCCTCGAGGACCTGCGACTCGCCGCCGGTGGTACCGATGCTGGAGCCGGCCCGGGCCGGCTCCAGCAGCTCCTCGGAGATGCCCGCGTCCTCAACCGCCAACCGGGCCGCCGCGGCGGCGAACTGACTGGTGCGTCCCCACTCCTCGGGCAGCAACCGTTGCAGCAGACCCTTCGGGTCGAAGTCCGGAACCTCACCGGCCATCACGTACGGGAAACCGGTCGTGTCGAAGCTGGTGATCGGAGCGGTCCCGTTCCGTCCCACCCGCAGCGATTCGCAGAAGGGCCGGACCCCGATCCCGATGCTGGAAACCGGGCCTAACCCGGTGATGACTACCCGACGGGTCATTTCAGTCCTGCCAGCCCGCGTGCTCGCGCAGCACCTCGTAGACGGCCTTGAGGTTGACCATCTTCGCCAGCTCGCTCTGCGGGATCTCGATGCCGTACTTCTTTTCCAGGCGCGCGAGGATCTCGATGGCGCGCAGCGAGTCGGCCTCGTACTCCTCCACGAACAGGCCGGTGTCGGAGACCTCTTCAGGCTCGAGTTCCAGCACCTCCGAAACGATTTCCCGAATGTCCTCGAGCCGCTTCTCCGCAGTGTCCAGCATGTCCCCTCCTGAGGGATTCGAACGAGTGTGTGACGAGAAGAGGGAGAACTCAGATGACAATTCCGCCATCGACCTGAATAACTTGACCGGTGATGTACGAGGCGCTGTCGGACGCCAGGAATGCGACCAGATCGGCGACCTGTTCCGGCTGCCCGAATCGACGCAGCGGCACCATGGTCAGCGCCTTCTTCCGGGCCTTCTCCGGCAATTGGGCCGTCATGTCGGTTTCGATGAAACCGGGGGCGACGACGTTGACGCGGATGTCGAACCGTGCCAATTCCTTCGCCAGTGCACGGCTCATGCCGTTGATGCCGGCCTTCGCCGCCGAGTAGTTGGCCTGCGAGACGTTGCCGTAGACGCCGGCCACCGAGGACATGTTGATGATCACTCCCGAGGTCCGCTTCGCGAAGTCGAACGCCAACGCCCGGCAGGTGTTGAAGGTGCCGGTCAGGTTGGTGTCGATCACGGCGTGCCAGTCGGGCACCGGCATGAGGACGATAGGGTTGTCCCGGACGATCCCGGCCGAGTTGACCAGTGTGTCGAGTGGCCCGAGCTCGGCGGCGGCCGACTTCACGAAAGTCTCGACGTCCTCGTAACTGGATACGTCGCACGGTGCATGGAAACAGTTCACTCCCAGTGCCCGAATCTCCCGCTCAACCTCGGCGGCCGCCTCGGACTCCTTGCGGTAGCAGAATGCGACGTCGAAACCATCCTTCGCCAGCCGGATAGCGACACTGCGCCCGATTCCGCGGGACGCCCCGGTGATGAGGGCGCGACGACCGTTGCTCATGAGGCTCCCCATGGAATGACGACGTTCGGTCAACAACGGAAACGATAGTGATTCCGGCATTACCGGGGCAATCAAAGATGGGTGTTCGCCTCATGGCGCCGGTCGCCGATCAGCCCGCCACCAGGGTGGTCGGCCGCTGCACGGCAATCAGCGAACCGAGCGCGGCGACACGCCGGTCATCGACCCACGTCTCACCGGAAAGAAAGGCGTTGCCATGTTTTATCCGTTCCAGCCGAATGGTGTGCCGCAACACGTCGCCGGGGAAGGCGCGGCCCTCGATCCGGCAGTCTCGCAGGGCTGCCAGCATGAGCACCTCGTCGGTCCCGTCCGCCGGGGCGCGGGCGCTCTGCATCCACAGGACGGCCGCCGCCTGGCCGAACGACTCGAGAATCAGCGATCCCGGGTACGCGTACCGCTGCGCAGGCAGGCGTCCGGGCAGCATCCGGTAGCACGGTTCGCTGCCGGACACCGTCTTGACGGCCCGGATCGCCACGCCCGGCTCGACCGCCTCCGCCCGGTCCACCAGCACCATCGGATGGTGTACCGGCAACAGGCCCAGGATCGCTGGGTGTTCGAGGCCGGCACCGGCCGGCCAGGCGGGGCCGGCGCCGTGCTCCGGTGGTGGTGGTGTCGGCGCGTCGCCGTCGGCCAGCAGCAGGGTCAGCGATGCGACCCGGACTCCCTCGCTTCGCATGCAGCGGGCGGTGACCTCGAACGGCGCCGAACCGACCCGCTCGCCGATCCGGATCTCGACCGACAGCTCCGTCCCGCCCAGCATCGGGGCGAGCAGGCGGGCCGATCGCACCGCGCGGACCTCGGGGAACTCGCACGACGGCACGGCCGCCGCGGCCACCGCCTGGCGCACCGTCTCGACCAGAAACACCGCTGGGTAGAGCGTGAGGTCGGGGAAGTGACCGGCCATGTACGGGTCGGACCCCACGACCAGCTTGGTGGCCAGCAGGTGGGTACCGGCGTCGTCGATCCGGATGACGCGGTCGACCGCCGGCAGTGGCGCCGCGAAGGGCGGCGGGGGAGTCACGCCGCCGGCCCGCCGGCCCGGGCCAGTACCGCAGCCGGCCGGAGCGCGGTCATCACGCTGCCGACCTGCATCACCGGGCTGCCCCCGACGGACGTGCTGCCCTCGAAGATCCAGGTGTCGTCGAAGGTCCGTGAGATCAGGGCGGTGTGTTCCAGGACGTCACCGGGAAACACCCGGCGGCTGAACGTGAGATCCGAGATGCCGCCGAACAGCGCCACCCGGCCGGTGAGCACGTCCGTCGTCGGGTTGTCCCAGGCGGCGAGCAGGCACGCGGCCTGGCACCAGGACTCGACGAGCAGGGCCGGGGGGTACTCGTACGCGTCCGGCGGCGCGTCGTCCGGCAGGTCCCGGTACCACGGCTCGTTGCCGCTGATCGCCTTGACGGCGGTGATCGACCGGCCCGGCCGGATTTCCGTCACCCGGTCAACCAGCAGCATCGGGTAGCGGTGCGGAATGGTGCACTTGATCCGGTCGATGCCGGCCATCCGTGTCTCCTCGCAAAGGTTCAGCTGCTGATCGCTCACACGAACCACACCGCCTCGTAGTCGCCCCACCGGGCGGCCAGCTCGTTCGTGTCGAGGCACTGCACTCCTGGAACGAGATCGCCCGCGCCGAATCCGAGGCGCTTGAGGTCGGGCTCGTCGACGAAGACCTGGATCCCTTCCGCCACCAGGGAACTCACGGCAGCGCGGTAGTCCGGCAGCGTGGTGAGTGTGGACGCGCCGATCTTCAGCGCGAGCTCGTAACCACCGTCTCGCACGGCCAGGGTCACGGCCAGCCCGCGCAACGCCACATCGGCCCGGCTGAACTGGGCACTGAGGTCGAGGACCCCGTAGAGGACGTCGAAGAACTGCACCTCGATGGCGCCCCGGAACGGGCGGTCCATGATGCCGAGTACCGCGAACGACATCTCAGAACCCTCCGATGTAGACGGTCTTGTCGGCGGCATTGATGGTCTGCATGAACCGGGCGGGCGAGCGCAGCCGTACCTGCGGGATGTGGCTGGTCGCGCCGCGCTCGGCGCTGCACGCGGTGCAGCCGATCCAGCTGAGCCGACCGTCGAAGTCGGCGATCAGCTGCTTGACCAGCGCTGCAGTGGACGGGTAGACCGTCTCGGGGTCCCGGGCGTTGCGGGGCATGGTGTCGCCCAGCGACGTCTGGGTCAACATGGTGGCGTACCCGCAGGCCCAGATCCGCACCGTCGACTTAAGCTCCAGCGCGGCCTGCCCCATCCGCAGCGTCGTCGTGACCACGTCGGTGCTGTATGGCGCCGCGGTCAGGACCAGCAGCAGGTCCCACCGCCGGGTTTTGGCGGCAACGGTCATCAGTGCCACACCACCCGGGTCGCTCCGTCGAGCAACCGGTGCGTCACGGTCGCCATGTCGACGACCGTGACGACCGGATCCAGCCGGTCCGGCGGCAGCGCCCGTTGCCCCAGCGAGAAGTCATCGGCCCAGATCTGCACACCGAGCCCGGCCAGTCCCCGCAGCCCGCCGGCGGCGTCCGGCACGGCGGCCGCCACCGCGTCCTGCACGAGGAACACCCACACCCGGTGGCCATGGCGGGCCAGCGTCGCGGCGTCCAGCAGGAACCGGCCCGACATCGGCCCGCCCCACGGACTCTGCGTCTCGATCAGCAGATGGTCCAGTGTGGACGGTGGTGCGGTCGTCTCAGACATCGGCTCTCCTTCGGCGGGCGGCAGCGCCCACCTGACGTACGCGAACGGGGGTACTCGCCATCGCCGGCCGGGGCGCGGCCGCGAGGCGACTACGCAGGTAGTCGGCGAGGCTCAGCACGGTCGGGTGGTCGAACAGGTCCACCATGGTCAGGTCGGTGACGCCGAACGTGCTGACCAGCCGCTCGTAGACCCGCGTCACCTCCATCGAGGTGCCGCCGATATCGAAGAAGTTGCTGTCCAGCGCGAGGTCGTCGACGGGCACGAACTCGGCCCAGATCCGGGCCACCCGGGCCTCGATGCTGTCTGCCGCGACACCGGGGACGACGGCCGGCGCGCTCGGTCCCGCGTGCCGGGCCGGGGCCGGCAGCGCCGCGGCGTCGACCTTGCCGTTGACGGTCAGCGGCAGGGCGGGCAGCCGGATAAGCGACGACGGCACCATGTACGCGGGCAGCAGGGGCTTGAGCAGCTGCCGTAGCGCGGTCTCGTCGAACCCATCGTCGGCGACCACGTAACCGACCAGACGCGGCTGGGCGTCGTCCGGTTCGTACACCCGGACCGCGGCGTCCCGTACCCCGGGTATCGCGACCAGCGCCTGTTCGATCTCACCGAGCTCGATCCGGTACCCGCGGATCTTCACCTGTCCGTCGCGGCGGCCCAGGTAGACCACGGCGCCGTTGGGGCGCACGTAGCACTGGTCGCTGGTGCGGTAGACCCGCTCGGCGTCCGGGCCCCGGGTGACGAACTTCTCCGCCGTCGCGGCCGGCTGGTTGAGGTAGCCGCGGCCGGGTGCGGCCCCACCGATCATCAGTTCACCCGGCGCGTTGATCGGCAGCTGGTGGCCGTACTGGTCAACCACGTACAGGTTGACGTCCGGCAACGGCCGGCCGATCACGCTGTCGCGCTCGTGCTCGGCCACCTCGGCGGTCACCTCGTGGTAGGTGACCCAGACCGATCCCTCGGTGGGGCCGTAGATGTCGAACACCCGGGACTGCTGCCGGCGCCGCTCGAACCAGGGGCGGAGCGCCTGGAACCGGACGGCCTCGCCACCCAGGTACAGCAGCCGCACAGACAGCCGCCGCCACTGCTCCTCGGTCAGTACCGACAGTAGCTGGGTGAACGCCGACGGGGTCTGGTTCAGCACGGTCACCCGCTGCGCGCAGAGCAGCTCGGCAAAGTCAGCCGGGGCCTGCGCGACCTTCTGCGGCACCACCACCAGTCGGGCACCGTTGAGCAGCGCGCCGAACATCTCCCACACCGAGAAGTCGAACGCGTGCGAGTGGAACAGGCACCAGGTGTCGTCCGGGGTGAACCCGAAGATGTCGGTGGTGGACCGGAACAACCGGGTAAGACCGGCGTGGGTGACCTCGACACCCTTCGGTGCGCCGGTCGATCCGGAGGTGAAGATGACGTAGGCGACACCGTCGGGCGCGCCTCCCGGCGCCGGGCCGGCCGGAGCCTGTGCGGCCTCCACGTCGGCCAGCCGGTACCGCGGTCCGGTCAGCTCGGGTCCGACCTCTCCGGCCACCAGCAGCGGCAGTGCGTCGAACTGTCCGGTGATCCGGCGCAGCCGTTCGGCCGGGGCGCTGATCTCGATGGGCACGTACGCCTTGCCGGCCTTGAGGATCCCCATGATCGTGACCACTAGGTCGGCGGAGCGCTCCCCGGAGACCGCCACGTACGCCGACTCGACATTGCCGGCCAGCCAGCGCGCGACGTGGTTGGCGCGGGCGGCGAGGTCGGCATATCGGATCTCCCCGTGCTCGTCGGCCACGGCTGGCCGGTTAGGGTACCGTTGCGCGACGGCGTCGAAGGCGTGGCTGACCGACGGCGCCGCACCGGAGACTGTGCCGTGCGGGTTGAGCAGTATGTCCAGCCGGTCCCGTGCCGTCTCGTCGAGCAGCGTGACGTCGGCCAGGGGCAGCTCGAAGTTGTCGCTGACCTGGTCCAGCACGTGCCGGTAGCAGTCCAGCGGGCGCCCGGGCACGACGTCTGTGCCGAGGTCGGCGATCAGGGTGAGCTGGTCGTCGGCGCTGTTCTCCACGGTGATCGACAGCGGATACTTGGCCTCGCCGCGCGGCACGGTGAACCGCCGCACCGTGACGCCGGGCAGTTCCAGGTCCAGTGACAGGCGGTAGTAGCTGAACACGTTGTCCAGCACCGGCACGGGCGGCCGGCGGCCGTCGAAGACCTCCACCGCGTGTGCCGCCAGGTCGAAGTCCTGGTAGCGCAGCAGCCGCATGATCTTGCGCTCGAACATCCGGCACACCTCGTCGAACGTCCGGTACTGCGAAAGGTCGACGCTCAGCGGCAGGGTGTTGACGAAATGCCCGAGGGTACGCCGTTGCCGGCGCCCGAACCGATTGGCCACCGGGATACCGATCACCACCCGGGCGCTGCCGACCAGTCGCGACAGCATGACCGCGTAAGCGGCCAGATAGAACGGGAACGGCTGGACGTCGTGGCGCTCCAGCGCCCGGCGGATCCGGCCGGTCAGTTCCGGGGCACAGGGCTCGGCCGCGAACTCGCCCGGCAGCCGACCGTCGGGCGTCCGTTTCACCGCCAACCAGCCCGATGCCAGCGACGCCAGGCCGGCCAGCTCGGTGCGGAAGAACTCGACGGCGTCCGGCTGGGCCGGTGGGGGCCGCACGACGGCACCGGGATGCAACTCGAGCTCGGCCGAGCGGGCCGCGAAAGCGTCCGGGTCGGCGTAGGCCAGGGCGATGTGGTCGAACAGGAGCCGCAGCGCGGCCGCGTCGCAGACCAGGTGCGAGAAGACGACCGCCAGGAACGTGCGGTCGGCGGCCGCCCAGAGCCGCAGATGCAGCAGCGGCCAGCGGCCGGGCGGGAGCGGGGCGTCAGCCAGCCGGCGTACGTGCGACAGCACGGTGTGCTCGTCGCCGTCGAGCGGGTCCAGCCGTACCTCGAAGCCGCGGGCGCGATTGTCCCGGGCGACCACTCCGTCGCCCACCGCGTCGAAGGTCAGGTTCAGCGCGGTGCTGGCGCGGACGACCTGCTGCGCGGCCTGCCGTAGCCGTTCGGCGTCGACGTCGCCGCGCAACTCGTACACGAACGGTCCGTTGAGCGACGCGTCGCCGGCATGCATCCGTTGGTGGAGATACATCCTGCGCTGTTCCGCCGTCACCGGCAGAGCGGTCTCCGACATGGGTGAACCTCCTTGGGCGCCTGTGGATAACGCACGCCTAGCCGCCGGCCGCGTCGCGTTCGGCGAGTCTCTTCAGATTCATCAGCTGGGCCCGCATCATGACGGCATCACCGGCGACCAGCGCCGGTCCGAGTACGCGGGAACGCAGGGACGCCATCGACGCGTTGAGTCGTACCGCGAGGCGGGTGGACGACGCGCCGACGGGCGTCACCTGGTAGGTGATGGCGAGCTGTCCGTAGACCTGCCCGGCATCCGGCCGGGACCGGCCCGAGATGTGCCGGTCGGGCTCGAACTCAACGATGTTGAAGACCAGGAACGGCTGTCCCACCGCCAGTTCCTCGGCGCCCGGGGTGAGCTCCTCCGGGCTGCGTTTGCCTCGGTTGTCGAGCCAGTCGTAGCTGTACGGCGCGACCTTGAGCTGGCAGAGCCGGCGGAATACCGTGCCGGTCGGGGCTGCCACGTCGATCGCCCGGTTGTAGCGAGCGAACGGCGGGTCGAGGTAGGCGTCGCAGGGGTAGTCCGCCGTCCGCTCGGCGGAACTGGCGTTCCAGTGCCGGAACCGGTCGAGGAGCATCACCCCGCCTCCGCCGGCACCCATCCGTCTCGCAACCGGTACCGCACCCGGACGCTGGCCGCAGCCCCGTTCCCGGTCGCACAGCGCGCGTTCACGGCGAGCGTGTCATCGACCCGCTTGACCGTGCACTCGGTCGTCACCTCGTCGCCGGGGAACACCGGGGCGAGGAACCGGGTCGAGCGCACCTCGGCCAGCTCGACCGGGCCGAGACCGCGCTCGACGGTGAACTGCCGCACGGACCGGTCGACGGTGTCGATCAGCAGCACGCCGGGCAGGATCGGGAAGCCCGGGTAGTGCCCGGCGAAGCAGGGCTCGTCCGCGTTCACTCGCAGCCGGGTGGTGATGCCGCCGGCATCGATGCGCACCGGCTCGGGCACGGCGATGAGGGCGGCGGCCGAGCGCCGGGGCGCGGCGCACGGGATGATCTCCGGTGTGGCGGTACGGGCCGCCATCAGTGCGCCATCTTGGACAGCAGAAGGGCGTACACGTCCGGCAGCCGCTTGACGTCGACGATCTCGTCCTCGCTGAGCTTGATCTCGTACCGGCGTTCCAGCGTGACCGCCAACTCAAGTGCGATCAGGCTGTCCACTCCGAGATCCTGGATGAAGTGCGCGTCGTCGGTCACGGCCTCGGGCTCGACGTCGAGCACGTCGGCGATCAGGGTCCGCAACTCGGTCTTGTCAACATCGGTACCGGTGGTCATTTCGGTCTCCTCTCGGTGCTGCCCGCTTGCCGGGCGGGCGATGCAGGGCGCCGCTCACGGGTGTGCCCGCGCGTCCGGCGTCCGGGTGACGTACACGGCGGCGACCGGCCCGAGCGGATCGGCCGCCACCACCAGACCGCTGCCAAACTCGGTGAGCAGGCCGACGAGCTGCAGCAGCGGCGAGACCGTGCCGAACTCGCCGGCACCGCCGAGGTACTGCCGATGCGCTACCGGTAAGCCGCGTGCCTCGAGCCGCTCGCGGACCGCCCGGTCGAGGTCGTGCGGGCCGGACGGGGCGCAGAACGCGTACGCTAGCGGCCGCGTGCCCGGCGGCGCGTGGGCCGGCACCGATCCGGCGATGCGGTCCGCCAGGCTCGCCACCACGGTGCGGCGCCGCTCGGTGGCGGCGTGCCGCTCCGGGTCGGCGGCAGCGGCGGCGACCACCCGGCCGGGGTGGTTCGTCGCGTCGAGGCCGGTCGGGGCGGGCAGGAAGGCGGTGCATCCACCGGCGACGGTGGCACCCGGTTCACCGGCCACCGGCGGTTCGGTCTGCGGCCCATCGGCCTGCGGCGCGTCCGGCATTGGCGCCGGTGCCGCGGTGAGCAGGATGGCACAGGCGCCCGGCCGGATGCTCCCGCCGGGCTCGGTGTCCTCGGTGGCCCCGGCCAGTACCCGCGTCACGGTTCCGGCCCGGATCGCCGCCGCGCCGTGCAGCAGGGCCTCAATGCCGGCGGTCAGCGGGTTGGTCAACGTCAGGCAGAACCCGTGCAGGTCGTACGCGATGGCGAGGTGGCTCGCCGGCGTGTTCACACTGAAGCCTGGCAGCTCGGCCGGGCTCAGGCCGCGGATCCCCTCCGCACGCAGCGCGTCGTCGAACTGCCGGTGCAGGCGGCCGACCGAGTCGTGGGTGCCGATGCTGACTGCGCCGGCCGGCGGCTCGATCCCGGCCAGCTCGTCGCCGGTGACCGCGAGCCGGGTCGCGGCCACCAGATACCGCACGGCCGGCGACTGATACTTCCAGCCCCGTCGGCCGAGATGCCATACGGCGTCGAACCAGTCGCCCGGCGGTGGTCCGGTGTCGCGACCGGCGACCACCGCAGCGGGATCCTCCGCGCCGGGCACCATCACGCCGACCCGGGCGATCTGCGCCGTCGTACTCAGCACGCCGCACCGCCGAGCACCAGCGCGCCGTTGTTGCCGCCGAAGCCGGTCCCGCTGACCAGTACATTCGATGCAGACAGCGGCGCCGGGCGGTCTACGACGACGTCGAGCGGGCACTGCGGGTCGGGCTGGTCGACGTGCGCGTTCGGCGGCACTAGCCGGTGGGTGAGGATCAACGCCCCGACGAGGCAGGCGAACGCGCCGGCGGCGCCGGCGGTGTGGCCCAGCACGGCCTTC
>WNGL01007072.1_pt1 | contig 13196 bp, 10 predicted proteins | sample 5400591 | NCBI WGS metagenome assembly WNGL01 (sample SAMN13153377, study PRJNA577476) | soil metagenome | isolation source: 80 cm soil or saprolite under Garry oak tree replicate 1 | place: USA:California | collected 2016-06-15
CCTATGGACGGGTCCTCACCGTAGCTCTCATAGGTACGGCCCCAGCGGTCGTCTCGCGCGACGCAGACGCATGGCGCGAACGACCACCGGATTCCCGAGCCGAGCACCTCTTGGCGCGTGATGTCTTCTTCCTGCTGCACGAGTGCGGCGTCACGCGTCGCGCCCATCCCGATGTTGTGCGGGAAGATGACGGCGCCGTCGATGTTGTTGTTGCCGTGCACCGCGTCGACGCCGTAGAGCAGCGGGATCCCGAGTCGGCTGTTGAGCGCGTAGCTCTGGAAGTTGTCCACCATGCTCTTCCACTGCGCCGCCGTGCCACCGGCCCCGTTGGGCCCGCCGCCCCCACCACTTAGCAGCGACCCGAGAGCGTAGGTCGAGATGTCAGAGTCGCTCTTGAGGTAGTTCCACGCGGCCTGGGTCATCTGCCCGGCCTTCTCGCCGAGTGTCATCTTCGACAGACAGTCTGTCGTGGAGATACAACCCGGCGTCGTCGCTGCCGGGGCTGCCGGTGAGGCCGCGATGAGCATGCCTGTTGCCAATATGCCGGCCATGGGAAGCGCTGCCACACGCCACCCCGCGCCGCCGAGCCGTCGATGAGACTTAGAGTCGTGCATCATTGATCCATTCCGCGCGCGAACTGGCCAAGCTTCTTCGACAACGAAGAACGCGCGTGTCGACTCCTTCGCCGAAAGGCCCGCTCAGTGGAGCAGCAAAGGCCTGTATTTGAATATAAGGATGGAGAATTACCCCGTCAATGCGGACAAGCCAGCTGCTGAAAACGATCGTTTAGCCGGACAGCCCGGAGCGACCCGGGCCCGGATCCGCGAGAGCCAGGCTGTCTGTCCTGGAAGAGAGCATCGCCAGCGGGGCTGCTGCGCCCGGTCGTAGGCTATTGCGACCCTGAACCCCGACGGGCGGGCCTCAGACCTCGGTGGTGTGGATCCTGTGCTCTATCTGGTCGTACCTGATTTCTGGGGCTGGTGTCTGGTGCGGTAGGCGCGGACGCGCGCTCGGTTGAGGCAGGTTGGCGAGCAGTAGCGACGGTGAGTCCGTCCGGGGCGGTCGATATAGACGTCGACGCAGTCTGAGCCTGCGCAGGTGCCCAGCCGGTCCCAGCCGGCGGATACGACGGCCCCGAGGAGGGCGGCGGCGCAGCCGGCGGCGAGGACTGGCGCAGCTGCACTGTGCCTGGTGGTCCAGCTGAGCTGCCCGTCGGGGGTGATGCTTGGTGTTAGGCGGGCGTCGCGGAGCAGCCGGTTGAGTGCAGCCGCTTTCCGGCCGGTGCCGGTTGCTGCGAAGACGGGCCAGAGCGTGCCCGCTGTCGCGGCCAAAGCGGTGGCGTCCACCTGGGATGCCGCTGCGGGATGCTCGCCACCGGTCAGGCCGGGATAAGGCTGGCCGGATTCGCCTGCTGTGTCTCGCGGCTGCTCGGCGTACTCGTTGATGAAGGTGACGAGCCATGGCAGCGGTACGGGTGGCACAACGCTCATAGAGCCTACTGTAACCGCGATTGACGCTGAGGCGGTTACAGGCGTAATCTTCTAAACATGTCAGTAGGTTACACGGTCGATCTATCGGTACTGCCCGCCTACCTCGCCGCCGTAGCTCTCATCTGCCTGGCGCCCGGCCCGGACATGGCCTACATAGCCGGAACAGGCATCGCCGGCGGCCGCGCCGCTGCCACCCGCGCAGCGCTCGGCGTGACTCTTGGCGTCGCCGTTTACGCTGCTGGCGTGGCGGCCGGGCTCGGCCCCCTGGTCTCCCACCACCCAGCAGTACTGACCGGCCTGCAGATTTTTGGTGCCCTGTACCTGGCCCGGCTGGCCTACGCAACGTTCACTGACGGCCGCCACTCCGGCCCGGCCATTCACACCGGGCAGCAAGACAGCCACTGGTTCCGGCGCGGACTGATCGTCAACCTGACCAACCCGAAGGTCATGCTGTTCTTCATCGCCTTCCTCCCACAGTTCCTGGGAACCGCCAGCAACCCATTCGTGCAGCTCCTCATGCTTGGCCTGATGTTCCAGATCGTCGGTCTGGTCGGCGACCTCACCGTCGGCTGGACGGCGGCCGTCTTCCGCGACAAGGTCCTCACCCGGCCCAGGGCAATCCAAGCCATGACCTTCATCGCAGCTGGCGTCTTTGCCGGACTCGCCGTCATAGTGAGCATCGAAGCGATCAGGTCACTGACCACAGCCTGAACAGAGGCGTTTTGGAGCCGGCGGCGAGGCGACCGCGCCCAGGCTGCCAAACCCCTTGCTAGTCCTCGGGTCATGGTGGCGTGAGGTGGCCACGAAACTGGCTGCGGGTGCGGCTGCGCCTGGGTGGCCGGGGCGCCGCGGCCTTCGGGCTTGGCGAGTGTGCTGCCCGCGTCGCCGTGTGGCCGCGGCGCGTCTCCAGGGTGCCTGGTCGCTGGCCCTGGTGTCCAGCCGGATCTGCGGAGATGCGGTGCGCGCGGCGGCCCGGAGGCGGCAAGGTGACGGGTGTGCTGCCCGTGTCGCCGTTGTTTTCCTGGGTCTGCGTGCCCGGTAGCTAGTCTGGCGCCGGGGACGATCATGCGGGCTGGGTATTGTCGCTGCGTGCGGCCGTGATCTCCGACCTGATGGGGGTGCCGGGCCGGCGGTTCCTGGCCGCGCTGGTGGACGGCGACCGCGACCCCGTCAGGCTGGCCGCCCTGGGCGACCGGCGGCTCAAGGCCTCCGCCGCCGAGCTGGAGGCGGCGCTGACCGGCCGGTTCCGCGACATCCACGCCCTGGAGATCGGCATCCTGCTGGACCTGATCGACGACATGACCGGCAAGATGACCCGGCTGGATGAAGAGATCAACGCCCGGCTGGCGCGCATCCCCGGCATCGCCGGGGCGTGTCCTGGCTGCGGGGAGATCGGTGGCGGCCACGCCCCGTCCTGCCCGCGCGCCGGCGCGCCGGTACTGTCGGTCACCGAGCGGCTCGATGAGCTCACCGGCATCGGCACCGGCGCCGCCCAGGTCATCGTCGCCGAGCTCGGCCTGGACAAGACCCAGTTCCCCACCCCGGGCCACGCCGCCGCCTGGGCCCGGCTGACCAGCCGCACCATCCAGTCCGGCGCCACTACCAAGAACGGCCGCACCGGCAAGGGCAACCCCTACCTGCGTGCCGCGCTCGGCCGCGCTGCCATGTCCGCCGCCAAGACCGACACCTACCTCGGCACGCGCTACCGGCGCATCACCCGCCGCCGCGGCAAGCAGAAAGCCATCGTCGCGGTCGCCCGCACCATCTGCGAGATCGCCTGGATCATCATCTGCGACCCGTCCGCCCGCTTCCGCGAGCTCGGCCCCGACTACTACGCCCGGTTCGACGCCCGCCGCCAGAGCCGCAACAAGGTCCGCGAGCTGGAACGCCTCAACCCCGGCATGAAAGTCACCCTCACCCCCGCACCCCAGGCCGCCTGACCACCGTCCGCATCCCGTTAACATCACCGCCCGGAGCGCCCCCGGCCAAACGCCCATCACCACAACTCACCTCCATACCTGGCACCCACCCGTCCCGGGTTACTAAATGTTGCTCACCGTGACCCCTAAGTTTCCGGTCAGCCCAGGTGCCGCCGCAGCCCGCGCAGCGTCAGTTGCTGAACTGCTGAATCTGCTGGCTTCCGGCCCGTACGTCCAGGCGGTCCGGGTGGCCGGGTCGATCTGGATACCGCGCTCGTTCTGCAGGTACCAGCCGGCTTCTCCCAAGCCCGAGGCAACGAAGTTGAACCTTTTCATCCAGGTCAGACAGGGTCACCGGAAGACCGGCCTGGTGACGCAGCGGGCGGGGCCTTGAGCGCGGCGTGCACGGCTTCGAGGAGTGCCTGCCGGTTGAAGGGCTTTTGGATACTGGCTGTTCCATCGGTGCGACCGCGCGAGGGGCCAGGCATGGCCTGGCTGTAGCCGGACATGTACAGGACGGCCAGTCCGGGTCTCAGTTCGGCGACGCGTTCGGCCAGGGTACGGCCGGACATGTTGGGCATGACGGAGTCGGTCAGAAGAAGCTGGAAGTCGTGGGAGGCCGCGAGGGACAGCGCTTCTTCGAAGGTGGCGGCCGCCAAGGTCGTGTAGCCGTTCTGGTGCAAGATCCGCGAGGTGACCTCCAGGACGCCGGGCTCATCATCGACAACGAGGATCGTCTCCCCGTTTCCCCGGGTGTGGGGTGCGGCGGGGTCCGGCGTTGCGGCGGCGGCTGAGCTGGCGGCGGCTGTGCTGGCGTCGGCCGTGCTGGGTGCGGCAGTGCTAGGTGCGGCAGTGCTAGGTGCGCCCGTGCTGGGTGCGGCAGTGCTGGCGGGGAAGTAGAGGCCGAAGGTCGTGCCGGTGCCTTCTTCGGAGTCAACGCTCATGCTGCCACCAGCCTGGGTGACGATGCCGTACACGGTGGACAATCCGAGGCCGGCGCCCTGGCCTTGCGGTTTGGTGGTGAAGAACGGTTCGAAGATGTGGGCTGCGACTTCCGCGCTCATTCCGGTGCCCGTATCGGCGACATCGAGCTTGACGTAGTGGCCGGGGCTGACGCCGGGATGCATGCTTACGTTGGCGTCGTCAAGCTCAGCGCGGCTAGTTTCGATCGTCAGGGTGCCGCCTTGGGGCATGGCATCGCGGGCGTTGATGGCCAGGTTGAGCAGCACCTGTTCGATCTGGCCACGATCGGCCTGGATGGCTGGCAGGCCGGCGGCTGGCTTGACTCTGAGTTCGATGTGCGCCCCGATGCTGCGAGACAGCAGGTTGTGGATGTCAGCCACGATGACGTTGAGGTCGAGTGCCTCTGGCTGGGTGGTCTCTCGCCGGCTGAAAATGAGCAGTTGCTTGGTAAGCCGGGCGGCGCGTTCGGCCGCGGCCTGGATTTCTTTGGCGTCGGCCCGTACCGCGGGCTTGTCCGTCGCCTCAGCCACAAACCCGGCGTAGTTCAAGATGGCGGCCAGCAGGTTGTTGAAGTCATGGGCGATCCCGCCGGCCAGCTGGCCCAGGCTCTCCAGCCGCTCGGACTGGTGCAGCCGGTGCTCCAGCGCGTGGCGGTCGGCCTCGGCGCGGTTGCGTCCGGTCACGTCCCTGGCCACGGTGGCCGCACCGACCACCGCGCCACTGGCATCCCGGATCGGGGAAATCGTGAACGACAGATCGATCACGCTGTTGTCTTTGCGAAGACGCCTGGTCTCGAACTGCTCCACCCGCTGCCCGGCTCGCACCCTATCCAGGATGGCCGCCAGTTCGCCGGCCCGGTCGGGCGGGACGAGCACCGACACGTTGTTCCCGATCATCTCTTCGCGGGAGTAACCGGTCATGCTTTCTGCGCCGACGTTCCAGCCGGTGACGACACCGTCGAGCGTGATGCCCAAGATCGCGTCGGCTGACGACTCGGCGATCGCGGCCAGCCGCGACCTCGCCTCTAGCTCGCGGCTGGCCGCTGTGATCAGGTGGTTGAAGTCGCGGGCGAGCGCCGACACTTCCGCCGGGCCAGCCACCGTGATCGGCTCCGCTGACATGTGGGCCGTCGCGGCCCGAACCCCGGCGCTCAAGCTGGCGATGGGCCGGGCGATCCGCCGGTGCAGCACCAAAGCGGCCGCCAAGAACACCACGAGGCCGACCAGCGTGATGGCGAGCTCACGGTTGGTTAGCTGGTTGGCTGCGGCGAGGGCTTGGGCTGTGCTCGCCCCCGCGAAGGCCCGCCAACCGGTACTCGCCACCACCGCCTGCCCGTACAGCCGTGGTGTGCCGCTTAGGTCGCGGTGCCCGGGCTGGCCGGCGGCACCCGCGAACGGCGTGCCCGACACCGGCTTGCCAACCCAGCCAGCGGGGTGGATCGACCGGGCTAGCACGACCTTGCCATCGGCGGCGGTGACCACGAACTCAAGGTGACGAGCCCCGGCCAGCGTCGACGCGAGCCCCGGTCCGAGAGGGCCCAGGTCCAAGAAGGCGGCTACCGCACCCTTCCCCGGCACCGGTGTCGCCGCCACCACCACTTGCTGACCCGTCCGCACGTCAACGACCGGGCCCTTGAGCACCGGGCCCCTGAGCGCGGCCGTCAGCCACGGTGCGCCCGGATAGCCGGGTGACTTCCGCGGCGCCAGCGAGGAACACGTCACGGTCCCGTCGGCCCGGACGATGTCTAGATGCCCGGTTCTGAAAGCACCTGCTCCACCGAACTGCAGCGTGCAATCAGCAGATTCCACGAAAGCCCGCCGGATCATTGGGTTGGCGGCGAGGGCGGCCAGCTGGGTTCGCACTGCACCGAGATCGGCGGCGATCTCACGGGCCGCAGTCCGCGCCCCGAAGTTGGCGCTGGCCACGGCCGCCTGGCGCGCATCGGCCCCGGCCGCTTGGCGCTGATAGACGACGTCCGCCCCGGCTACAACGACGAACAAAGCCACGAGCCCCACCATGTAGGCCCCCAGCGGAACCGGGCGCCGTATCCGCGGATGGGGACCGTCGGCCGCCGCACCAGTGCGCGCGTTTCCCGCACTCATGGCTGCCCCCACTCCGGAGCATCAGCCCCGGAAACTCCTCTACGCCACACTACCTGCATGTATTACCAGTCGTACATACTGAACTACATAGAGTACACGCGATGATTCGGCGCTGGCTAATGACCCCGCGCGGGCCCCGCGCCGCTGCCCTACCCCCCGAGAAACCCGCAGGTCACCGGGCCGAATCGTATTTTCGGGCCGCACAGGTTGTCTGGGAGTCCACGCCGCGCGGCACCATGTGGGTTGCGGACGAGTTGCGGCTGAGCAAAGGCGGGTTCGCTTATTTCTGGCGGTCGCATCTTGATCCAGTGCCGAATCATCACATTCGCGAGCCGGTGCGGTTCTGGTCGTGGGAGGGCCCGGACGAGGACGTGCTCCGCGCACTCACTGAACGCCGGTTTGATGACCTGCCCCGGCTGACGCCAACACCCGAAGCCCAGCAGGAGCAACTTGCGGGCGAACTGGAAGTGGCGCTCAGCCACCTGCGTTCGGTGCATTCCTCCTACTGGGAAACGGTCGCGGGCTGGCGCCCGCGCACGTGTCACGGGCAGGCGCCGTACCTCGTCTTAGAGTGCGCCCGGTCCGCAAGGGACCGGGCGATACGAATAGGGAGTCACGATGCGAGTCTTCGTCGCAGGAGCGGCCGGGGCAATCGGGCAGCAACTGCTGCCGCAGCTGGTCGCGCACGGGCACCAGGTGACGGCGGCCACCAGGAACCCGGCCAAGGCGGGGCGGCTGCGCGAGCTAGGCGCGGAGCCGACGGTGGTCGACGGCATGGACGCCGTGGCCGTCGGCGAGGCCGTCGCCAGGGCCGAGCCTGACGTAGTCATCCACCAGATGACGGCCCTGGCGGGAGGCTTCGACCTGCGCCACTTCGGCCGGATGTTTGCCGTCACCAACCAGCTGCGGACCCGGGGAACCGACCATCTGCTGGCCGCCGCTGCCGCTGCGGGCGCACGGCGGTTCATCGCCCAGAGCTACACCGGCTGGACCAACATCCGCGAGGGAGGCCCGGTGAAGACCGAGGATGACCCGCTCGACCCGAACCCGCCGCCCGCGCAGCGGGAAACTCTCGCCGCGATCCGCAACCTGGAACGGGCGGTTCTCGCGGCGGCGCCGGTCGAGGGGATCGTGCTGAGGTACGGGTCCTTCTACGGGCCAGGCGCCTCCGACGCGTTCGTCGGCCTCATCAGGAAGCGCCGGATGCCGATCATCGGAGACGGCGCTGGAGTCTGGTCGTTCCTGCACATCCGCGATGCCGCGGCGGCGACCGTCGCCGCCCTGGAGCACGGCAAGCCAGGCGTCTACAACGTGGTGGACGACGACCCGGCTAGCGTTGCGGAGTGGCTGCCTCTCGTGGCACAGGCGGTCGGCGCGAAGGCGCCGCGCCGGGTGCCGGTATGGCTCGGGCGGCTGGCCGCGGGCGAGGTCGGGGTCTCCATGATGACGCAGATCCGCGGCTCGTCGAACGCGCTGGCGAAGCGGGAACTCCGCTGGCAGCCCGCTTGGCCGAGCTGGCGGCAGGGCTTCTCCCGCGGGCTGGCCGACGCCGAGCCAGCACGCGGCGCCATCTAGCCGCCGGGGAGGGCCGGACATGAGCACGGCGGAGACCTATCAGCGGCTCCGGCCGCTGATGTTCTCGATCGCCTACCGGATGCTTGGCAGCGTAAGCGAGGCCGAGGACATCGTCCAGGAGGCGTTCCTGCGCTACCACGCCGCGCAGGGGCGGCCGACCGGAATCGACTCGCCGAAGGCGTACCTCTCGGCGGTGACCACCCGGCTGTGCATCGACCACCTGCGCTCGGCCCGGGCCCGGCGCGAGACATACCCGGGCGAGTGGCTGCCGGAGCCGCTGCTGACCGAAGAGCCAGCGGATCCGGCAGGCCACGCTGAGCAGGCTGACTCGCTGTCGATGGCGTTCCTGCTCCTGCTGGAGCGGCTGTCCCCGGTGGAGCGGGCCGCCTTCCTGCTGCACGACGTCTTCGGCTACGGCTATGAGGAGATCGCGCGCATCGTCGGCAAGAGCCAGGACAACTGCCGCCAGCTGGCGCTGCGTGCCCGGCGCCATGTGGCCGAGCACAAGCCCCGGTTCGAGGCCTCCCGCAGCAAGCGGGAGGAACTCGCCGCCCGGTTCTTCAGCGCTGTCGGCGACGGCAACGTCGACGATCTGGTCTCGATGCTCGCCGCGGACGCCGCGGTCTACGGCGACGGCGGCGGGGTAAGCCCATCGTGGCCGCGTCCCATCGCTGGGCGCGATCGCGTGGTGCGGCTCATGGCCGGCCTTGGCAGGCAGATCCGCCAGCTCGGAATCGTGACCCAGCGCGTCGAGATCAACGGGCAGCCTGGCGCTATGTTCCTCGACCCGGACGGGCGCTTGATCAACGTATTCGTCCTCGATATCGCCGACGGGCAAGTGCAAACGGTCCGGTCGGTGATCAACCCGGACAAACTCCATCACCTCGGACCGCTCGCCGACATGCCAGACCTCCGCCGTCAGCTGCACGCCCCCGACTGAGCACGGCCGCAAGCGCGGCCGGACGGGCTTGCCTGCCTGAATGCCAGCGGTTGCTCGGTGCTGGGCCAGCGGGGCGCGCAGGTCAGTTATTCTGGCGGGCCGGCGAGCCGGTGCCCGGGTTGGAGTCGGCCGCTCGTGCCTGAGATGAGTACGTTCCCGTGCCGCCACGGCCGCCGCCCGTGGTGGCGGCGGTTCTGTGAAGGGGCGCCGCCGTAGATCTGGTCAATCACGCCCCGGGCGGGCACGGCATGGGCACCGAAGGCTGTTTGGTTGTGCCTGTGCACCAGCCCTGACAACTGGCCCAGCGCACCGAACGCGAGGCCGACCGCGAGCGGCCACAACACATGGGCCCGGCGGGTCCGCCACCAACGTGGTCCCCGACCCCGTGCCGGAGCCCGCCGCGCAAACCGCACTGCCTGCTCCTTTCTGAATACCGGCGCCCCCTACTCAATCCGGCAAAGGGGCACACTAATGAACCCGGCGGGCCTGCGGCGGTGCGAAGGCGTCCCGCCACCCCGGTCCGACGGTGCAACAAGCCTGGCACGGAAATAGACTGGCGCAGCCGTGGGCGGCGCCATCACCGAACTCGTCACCACCTTCAGCTGCCCGCCTCAGCTGGAAGCTGCGGCCGTTGCGCGAGCGCTGTGGCGGTTTGAAAGGATTGACGGCATGCGATTCGCCTTCAAAACCGCCCCGCAGAACACCACCTGGCACGACATGCTCGCCGTGTGGAAGGAAGCCGACGACATCGAGATATTCGAGTCCGGCTGGACGTTCGACCACTTCTACCCGATCTTCTCCGATCCGGCAGGCCCCTGCCTGGAAGGATGGATGACGCTGGCCGCGCTCGCGCAGGCCACGCGCCGGCTCCGGTTCGGGACCCTCGTCACCGGCATCCACTACCGTCATCCCGCGGTCCTGGCCAACATGGCCGCAACCCTCGACATCGTCTCCGGCGGCAGGCTCGAGCTCGGTATCGGCGCCGGATGGAACGAGGAAGAATCCGGCGCCTACGGCATCGAGTTGGGTGGCGCGGGTGAGCGCAGCGACCGGTTCGAGGAAGCGTGCGAGGTCATCGTCGGACTGCTGACGCGGGAGACCACGGATTTCGCCGGTAAGTACTTCCAGCTCACCAATGCGCGCTGTGAGCCAAAACCCGTGCAGAAGCCGCACCCTCCGGTCTGCATCGGCGGCAGCGGGGAGCGCCGCACGCTGCGCACCGCCGCACGGTTCGCGCAGCACTGGAACTTTGTCGGTGGCACGCCCGCAGAGTTCGCGCGCAAGCGCGACGTGCTACACGCGCACTGCGAGGACATCGGACGTGACCCTGAGGAGATCATGTTGTCCAGTCACGTCCGGCTGAACCCCGGCGGCGATCCTGGGCCGGTCGTGGAGACGGCCGCCGCACTCGGCGAACTGGGCCTCGACCTGGCAATCGTCCAACTCCCGCCGCCACACGACCCCGCCGTACTCACCCCGCTCGCCGAGGCCCTCGCCCAGCTACCCTGAAGCGGGTACGCCACCCGGCCCGGCCGTCCGGCCTCCTCGCGGCCTTTACGGCAGGCTCTGCCCCGCTCAAAGCCACACGCGGCAGGACAGGCGCGATAGCCCACCGCCTATCTGGCGCTGGAAAGGATGCCTGACGCGGAACGCCGCGACTCATGTAGGCGAACAAGCGCACCTGCGCCGCACCCGGCACCACCCGGCGCATGCAGCATCGGCTGCCACGCCTGGGCCCACCAGCTCCACGCAGGCCGCCACCTGCTCGCCGAACACGGGGTCGGGCTGGAGCCGCTGCCTCATGTGTGCCGCCGGGCGTGGCGGGGCCGGGAAGCACCAGCAACTCCCGAGACCGGCCTTCCATCCGTTGACGCCGCGGGAATACTTGAAGCAACCGCCAGTGCACTGATCGGCGCGCGGAACACTGGCTGCAGGATGACTCGGACTCTGCATGCTGGGCCAGGCTCCTGCGGGATGGGAGGTCATTACATGGCCCACGGTCCCCGGATCGGTTCGGTGGTCATGTTCGTGGCGGACCTGGACAGGTCGGTGGGCTTCTACCGGGAACTCCTCGCACTGGAGGTCTCCGACCGCAGCCCCACCGCTGCGCTGCTCAGCGGGGCTGACGGATCGCAGCTGGTCCTGCGGTCGATGGGCAGCAACGCCGCTCATGCGCTTGGGAGCGTGGGGGTCCAGTACGTCGTCTGGACTGCTGCCGGGGAAGAAGCCCTGCGCCGGTGCGAGCAGGTACTGAAGGAGCGCTCGGCCCACACCGAGACCCGCGCCCATTCGGGAGCCGCGGCGGTGGAGGGGCGTGACCCAGACGGCGTCGTCGTGATGATCACCTATCCCGGCCCGGACCAGGTGCCCTTGCATGAACTCCCGGTGCGTATCTACGGATGGTGATCAGCGCCGGGGTGATGGGTCGGCGCGAAACCTGCACGGACGGATACTCGTACGCTTGTCCCGTGCTCGGTCTCCCGGATGGCATACGAGGATGCCAGTTCGTCCTGGACGGTGTTTTGATGAAGACGGCGAAGGCGCATGACGCCGCGTGGAAGGAGATGTTTGACGGCTACCTGCACGAGCGGGCGCGGCAGAGCGGCCAGCCGTTCGACCCGGTGGCTGACTACGGCGAGTACGCCAGCGGGACGCCGAGGGCCGAGGGCACGCGCTCGTTCCCGAAGTCCCGGCGCATCGAACTGCTGGGCGGCCGCGAGGATGGTCCCCCTGGTGCGCAGACGGTTTACGGGCTGGCAACCGCAAGAACGCGATCGTGCTGGGGCGGATCCGTTCGAACGGCATGCAAGCGTGCGAGGGTGGCCCGGCCGGTTACGTCCGGGCTGTCCGAGACGCGGGGCTGCGCCGCGGGTCGTCCAGCGCTGACTGCCGCGGCGTGCTTGCCGCGGCTGGCATCGAGGACCTGTTCGAGGCGCGGGTCGACGGCATGGTCGCTGTGCGAAAACATCTGCAAGGAAGGCCTGCTCCGGACACGTTCCTGGCGGGCGCTCGCGCCCTCGGGCTGGACCCTGCGGCGGCGGTGTCCGGGGACGCGGTGGCCGGTGCGGCGTCCGGCCGTGCGGGCGCTGGACTGCCGGTGATACGGCAGGCGGCGTTCACCGTGGAGCCGTGGTCCCTTCGCGAGACCGCGCTGGACCTGGACCTTCTGGCGCAGGCAGAGTCCGTGTTCGCGTTGTCGAACGGGCACCTGGGATGGCGCGCCAACCTGGACGAGGGCGAGCCGCACGGCCTGCCGGGAACCTATCTCAACGGGGTCTATGAGGTGCGGCCGCTGCCCTACGCCGAGGCCGCGTACGGCCTTCCGGGGTCTGGGCAGACGGTCATCAACGTGACCGACGGCAAGCTGATCCGACTGTTCGTCGCCGACGAGCCTTTCGACGTCCGCTACGGCGAGCTGCGCGCGCACGAGCGCGTGCTCGACTTCCGCCGTGGGGTGCTGAACCGCCACGCCGAGTTGGTGTCGCCGGCCGGGGGCTCGGTCCGCGTTAGCTCGATCCGGCTGGTGTCGTTCACCCAGCGGGCGGTCGCGGCGATCTGCTACGAGGTGGAGCCGCTCAAGGGCCCGGCGCGGATCGCGGTGCAGTCCGAACTCCTCGCGAACGAGCAGCTGCCGCCTGCCAGCGGGGACCCCCGGGTCGCCGCTGCGCTCGACCAGCCGCTGGTCGGTGAGTACCAGGGCGCGGCGGGGACCAGTGTCGTCCTGGTGCACGCGACCAGGCGCAGTGGGCTGCGCGTCGGCGCGGCGATGGATCACGTGATCGACGGCCCGCCCGGGGTGCAGGTCGAGTCGCGGGCGTTCGCTGATGGTGGCTTGGTCACCGCGGCCACGGTCCTGCAGCCCGGGCAGAGGCTGCGGGTGATCAAGTTCGTCGCCTATGGCTGGTCGGGCGAGCGGTCGCTGCCCGGAGTCCGTGACCAGGTGTGGGCGGCGCTCAGCGCGGCCCGGCAGACGGGCTGGGACGGGCTGCTCGCCGAGCAGCGCGCGTTCCTGGACGACTTCTGGGATCGTGCCGACGTCGAGATTGACGGGGACACCGAGGTGCAGCAGGCGGTGCGGTTCGGGCTGTTCCACGTTCTGCAGGCCGGCGCCCGCGCGGAGACCCGGGCGATCCCCGCCAAGGGGCTGACGGGGCCCGGTTACGATGGGCATGCCTTCTGGGATATCGAGACCTTCGTGCTGCCGGTG
>WNGL01007074.1_pt1 | contig 13193 bp, 8 predicted proteins | sample 5400591 | NCBI WGS metagenome assembly WNGL01 (sample SAMN13153377, study PRJNA577476) | soil metagenome | isolation source: 80 cm soil or saprolite under Garry oak tree replicate 1 | place: USA:California | collected 2016-06-15
GCTGCAGGCCGTCAACTTTTTCCGGCAGCACGAACGTCGCGCACTGCAGCCCCGCTTGGGCGTACAGCGCGCGGTAATCGTGGACCCATACGTGCTCCGGGGTTTTCCAGCGCCACTCCTCGCTCCAGTCAATGTTGACGAGGTGCTGCGTGACTCTGGACAGTCTCTCAACCAGGCTCGCAACCACCGGGGCCGGATGATGCAGAAAAACTTCAACCGCCACGACCGTGTCATAATCCGCGGCAGGAAAGGGCGCGCCGGAATAAAAATCGAATAGTTGGAATGAGATGTTTGGACTAAGGCGGCAGTAGCTCCGAGCGTTTAGAAGCTGATCCGGGCTGAGGTCCACCGCCGTGATGTGCGCGTCGGCAAAGGTTTCCGCCAGCAGCCGGGTGATGCGCCCAAACCCGCAGCCGATTTCCAGGAGCCGGCCCATTGGCAGCCGGCTCGCGCGCAGAATCTCGAGCAGGAACCGTTCCTGAAGCAGATGAAATTCATGAGCCAAGCCCTCCCGGACGTAGCCCTGCCCGCGTTCCAGCCAGTACTGATTAACGTTGAAGGGCTCGCTCATGGGTTTGATCTCCTGGAGTGGCGCCGCGCCGCGCCGCCATAGTTTTGTATCATCACTTCGTAGAGTTCGTTCAGTTGCTGGCTTAGTTTTCGAACATCGTAATGCTCTTCCACAAAAATACGGCCACGGCGCCCCAGGTCCGCCCACACCGCCGGATGCTCCGCCAAATGAATGAGCCGCTCCGCCAGCGCTTCCACGTCGCGTTCGGGCACGAGAAAGCCCGACTCGCCCGGCAGCATCCCTTCCGGCAACGCGCCGTGCCGAGTGGCGATGACCGGCAGGCCCGCGGCTTGCGCCTCCTGCAAAGCCAGCCCCTGCCCTTCCTGGTCGCCCTCAACGCTTACACTCGCCAGGACGAACAAGTGCGCTTGCTCCAACAAGCGTTGGATGCTTGCAGAGTCCAGAGCGCCGCGCAATGTCACAGTCGTTTCCAGTTTGAGTTCACCAATCAGCGCTTCCAGTTGCCGTCGCAGTGGACCGTAGCCTGCAATATCGTAGCACACGCCCGGAAGTTTTTCGCGCATTTTGGCCACCGCTCGAATAGCATACTCGTGCCCCTTGATTTCAACCAGCCGCCCGACGGTCACTATCCGCAGCGGCTCGCCTGGCAACCGAACGCGCGCGCGGAACTGGAACTCCACTGGGTTCAGCCCCAACGGCAGCTTGTGGATTTTTGCGCTCGGACAGCCGAGCCGCTCCACTTGGGCGCGCGTGTAATCGCTGTTCACGGTGAACACATCCGCCGTTTCAAAAAGCCGCCGGTAGATGTCCGCGCCTTGCTTGCGCGGCACAGTGGAGAAATCGTAGCCGTGAAAACTTACCACCAGGGGCGCTTGCCACAGCTCGCTGGCGAAGCGGAAACTGTTGCCCACCGGGCCGAAGTGGGCGTGAAGCACGTCGTGGTCGCCACTGCGGCGCGAGAGCTTGAACAGCCGGTGCAGGCTGGACAAACTCGCTGCTTGATAGCCGTATTCGGAGCGGCGCAACACCTGCAGCGCCAGCCTGGGGGCCTTGATTAAACAGCGGGCGAGCTTGGGCAGCGCGCGAGCCAGGCGCGCCGTGTTGGGTACGGCCCGCGCCGAGCCGGGCGGCCACGTGCGCCCCGTCAGCGGCCAGACGGGCAACTCCCACGGCGCTGTCTCTGGCGGCATGTCCATGAAGGTTGTGCGGGCCAGCAGACCATACTTTGCCACGTCGGGATGCATCGGCGCGCCCGCCTCCACCCGGGTGTCGGCGTAGATGTCCACTTCGTGGCCGAGGTCAATCAGCCCGGTAATCTGGCGAAGGATGAACGTCTCCGACACGACCGGAAAGCTGCCCACAAACATGGCAATGCGCAAACGGCGGTTCATCGCATGGATTCCAAGGACCGCAGCTTAGGTTCGTTGGTGAGGCTTTGGGCCTTCATCGTGGCGCCAAAAATCTAAGATGCGCCCATCTTCCAGGAAAGGACTTGGAAAACTTCCGCATAGCGGCACTTGCCGGCCAGTTCACCACGGAATTGATTCAGGCCCCGCACGGCTCGTTCGTAGTCGAATTCGTCAAGTTGAGAGCGGTGCGCCCGTAGAGCGCGGATCTTGCGTGACATCACTTTGGTTATGTTCTCCACCTGGTCGTAGGCCGAGAGAGGCGTCCAGACTTCATAGCCCAACGCTTTGGGCGGCGGGGCGCTGCCGCGGCCCCACGCCGCCTGTAGCACTAGCCAGGCGGCCTGATGGTCGGGGTGCCAGTCACCCGGGTGCGGCAGATAAATCACCTCTGGCGCCTCCCTCTTGAGGACAGGCCGCAACAGGCGCGCGCCTTCTTTGATATGCTGGCCGACGTGCCAGTCGGGTAAGCGCAGAAATTCGATTCGTTTGATACCCAGGATCCTGGCCGCCTTTCTTGCCTCGGACTCGCGAACCCGCCAGGCCCGGTCGCGTGGCAATTGCTTCAAACCCAGCTCCCCGGAAGTCAGGAAAACCGCCGCCACGCGGTCCCCGCCCGCCGAGTGTTTGCACACAGTCCCGCCGCACCCGAGCGCTTCATCGTCCGGGTGCGGCGCAATTATCAGCACGTTCATGTTCTTGCGCGTTAACGTGTAAAATTCGGTAACGGTTTGGGCAGCCGCACGGACCGGCCAGTGATAGCGTAGCCGTCGACGTCAGTCGGCGCTGATCTGGCCCCCGTGCATATTTGCGCCGACTGACGTCGGCCGCTACCTGAACAGCTACTAGATACGTTCCCTGATATAACTCACGTGACCGTTTAGCCAATGTAACTCCACTAGCGTTGCCCACAGACCTTAGCGTAAACCTTTTCATAATCGCCCGCCATGCGTTGGGCCGAGAAACGCTGCTCGGCGCGCTGCCGAATGGCGCGACGGTCAAGCGTGAAGCACTTTGGGATGAGCCTTTCAAAATCCTGCTCGCTTGTCGCCGTGAATCCACTTAGGCCTTCCTCCAGAATCTCAGGCACCGCGCCGAAGCGCAGCGCGGCAACCGGTGTGCCGCACAGCATCGCTTCGACCAGCACCAGGCCGAAGGCTTCGGGATACTGGATGGGATACAACAGCGCCCGCGCGCCGCCCAACAATTTGTCTCGCGCGGCGCCGCGCACAAAACCCGCGTACTCCACCGATTTGCGGTCAATGAGCGGCTTGACTTTCTCGCGGAAATAAGGGTTTTCCGGCCCGGCCATGACCAGGCGCACTCCGACCGCCCGCGCAGCATGGATAGCCTGGATCGGCCCCTTTCCGGAAGTGAAGCGGCCGAGATAGAGAACATAGTCGTCCGGCTTCTCCTGAAAGGTGAATTGGCAAAGGTCAACCCCATGCGGGATGATTGCAGTGGGGACTAATCCTGGCCACGCGCTCCACTGATGATTGGAGATCGCGGTGACGCAAGCTTGAGGAGCTGACTGCCACAGTCGCGCCGCGTTGTCGTCAGGCACCACGTGCAGGGTGTGTACCAGCGGCGCCTTGGCCAGCCGCTGCAACGGGATGCCCCAGAGATAGGCCTGCGTGTGCAGCACATCGAACCGGCCAGATTGCTCGATTGCCCGGCACAGGTTAACCCATTCACAAAGCTGCCAATCGTCGTAGCTGCCCGGCGCTCCGTAAGGGCCGGGAAGTGTGACGACAACCTCGCAGTCCGCTTCAGACCCGGAGCAGCCGAAGACTGTAACTTGGTGGCCCAGCCGCCCCAGTTCGCGCGCCAGCAGCCAGGTCCAGGCCTCGACGCTGCCGCCGGAGTCCGGGCCGACCGGCGCCGAAAGGGTGGAGACCAGGGCGATGCGCATCAACTAAACAGTCAACTCATAGCCGCATCCAGAAATGAGGGCAAGACCCGGTTGGTGGCAAAGGTTTGTTCGGCCAATTGGCGCGCGGCGCGGCGGTGGCGGCTATAGTCTGCGTTCATTTGCTCGATGCCGCCCAGCGCCTCCGCCGTGTCAGTGAACGTCAGCAAACCCTCGCCCACCGGCAGCCAGTCAGCCAGGCCGGTATCTTCGATGAGCACGGGCCGTCCAGAGGCCAGATAACAGACGCTGCGATCGCTGAACCAGCCGCCCCGCATCTTTACGTAGCCGTTCTTGGGCACGCTGAATTCGGCGCGCGACTGCTGGATGAAATCACGATAAGAGCCCGGCGTTTTAGAAATTACTTCGCCCGCCACCGTTTCCCAGCCATGACTTCTGAGCAACTCCGGTTTGATGCCCATTTGGGCGATACAGAACTTTTGCGACGTGGCGCCGGGCAAGTCCAGGAAGCGCGGAAACCCCTTGTCGCGCTGGCCGTAGGAGACGCCGTTGTGCATGACCTCGCGAAAACCTTGCCAGCGCATGACGGAAGTGAAGTGAGTGGCCTCCGAGCTTGAGACCGGCCATTCGGGCAGGAACACCGGTGGCAACGTTTTCAACCACGGCCCGCCGGTTGGCGGGATAGCGCAATCGTGCGCGCCGATTCTCTGGCCCAAAGTAAACCGGCGCTCCGCCCTGGCAATGCCGTCCACCCAGCCTTTGTCGCCGTTGGCCAGAGTGATTTGGGTGAACCCCGGGTCCACGTCAATGAAGGCGCGGCGGCGCGGCCCCGCGTATTCCTTGCGCCAGGTCCAGAAGGGCGTCGCCCGCATCACCAGCAGATCAGCGGCGGCGCAAATCTCGAGAAACCTGTCCAGGGGCATTCCCAGGCATCGATAGTTGTCGCGATAAATCCAGCGCTCGCCAAAGCCGAACGGCGACAGGCAAGCATGGACATAGGCAGCGGGGTAATCGAGCTGATGCGTCCACTCCTCTGTCTCCCAAATATAAACCCAGGACGAACGGCCACAGTCTTCCAGGTAATAGACGTCGTGTCCGAGGGCCCGGAAACCGAGCAGGTACTGCAACACCGCCCAGGCTTGCCCCCCCAAGCCCGAAAGCCCGATGGTGCCGGCGAAGATGATGGTCATGACAGCCTGACCAGAAGAGAGACAAGCTGAAAAGCTGAAAAGCTGAAAAGCACGCCTGAACGTTTCAGCATTTCAGCGTTTCGGTGTTTCAGCGCAGCAGCGGCCAGCGTCGGTCGTGGCGTTGTAGCCTGGCCCCTTGGTTTCTTTCGCATGCCGCAGCCGCATTCCCGAACAATCGAACGGCTTGGCGCGTTCGAGCGGAATCGGATCCCGCGGTTCAACAAACGCAAAAAAGTCCCGGTAAGGCTCCTTTTGGTAGAGCTGAAAAGTCTTGTCGCAAACGGCGTAACGTCGCCCGCGCTCCAGGCGGTGGCCGTCGTCGTCGAGAACTTCTTTGAACGGGCCGAGATAAATCACTGCCTGATCGCGCTCCAGGCACGTGCCTTGCCTGCCTTTGTAGGCCGCGACCGTCATGGAGCGAAACTCGATGCCTTCGACTGTCTGCCACGGTTGCTCGTCCCGTTTCAAAATCTGGATGCCATAAAAACCCGCGCGGACGAACGACTGCAAGAATTCCTCTTCCGTCAGCGCGCCGGAGATGCAACCGCTCCACAAAGCCGGGTCATTTTGCAACGGTTCCGGCACCGGCTCATCGGCCACGATGTCCGAGATGACCGCGCGCCCGCCGTTGCGCAGCACACGGAAAATTTCGTCGAAGAGCTGCCGCTTGGAATTGGGTTCGACCAGGTTGAGGACGCAGTTGGAGACCACGACATCAATGGAACCGCTGGCGATGAGCGGCTGCCTCAGGCGCAACTCCTGCGCCAGTTCATCAGCGGCCAGGAACGAAGCTGCATCGGTGATGGGACGCTTCTTGAGTTCGGCGTCCAACGCGCGCAAATCGAGCGCCAGATCCTGGATGCGCCCTTTGCGGAATTCTACGTTCGCATAACCGAGCCCCTCGGCCACAACCGGCGCGTTGCGGCTGGCCACCTCCAGCATTTCATCCGTCATGTCCACGCCGATGACCTTGCCTGCCGGTCCGACGATTTGCGCGGCGATGAAACAGATTTTGCCTGCGCCGCTGCCTAAATCGAGCACCGTCTCGCCTGGCCGCAAGTATCGGCTGGGGTCGCCGCAGCCGTAGTCCTTGGCGATGACTTCCTGCGGAATATTGTTTAGATACTGCCGGTCAACCGCAACCCGAGCGCAGCACAAGGCCGCTTCGGTGGCTTTGGCCGCAGCCGCGTAACGTTCCTTGACTGCTAATTCAGCGTGAAGAGGTCGCGTCACATTCATGGCCAAAGCATAATCAGGCTAGTACGACAACAAAGAAATTTCGTTACGTCTGCGTGGTCCACTCCGAGTCCGAAGCAGGTAGGGCGCGTCACTCCGTGCGCGCCGTTCGGGGAGTAGAATCCAGTTTGCGGCGCGCACGGAGTGACGCGCCCTACCCGGCATGTATCGAAATCTCTTTGTCACAGTACTCGGGCGGCTTGAGAAGACGGATTGAGAGCGATTGCTTCTGCCGGCTTGGAAAATGCCACAAATCCAACCAGCCCCAGGCCGAGGCCCAGGGCCATGAGGCTGACGTAAAGCGCAGAAACCGGCGGGGTGAAGCGGAATTCGATTTGGTGCTCGCCGGCCGGGAGTTGGACGCCGCGCATGATGTAATTGCAGCGCAGCAACGTCTGGGCTTTGCCGTCCACCAACGCCCTCCAATTCGGATCAAAACGATCGCTCAAAAGCAGCACCGAAGGCGCATCGGCTTTGGCGCGCAACACGATTCGCTTGGGCGCGTAACTGACGAAGTCCACGGCGCCAGCCTGGTTGGCGCCACCCGCGGCGCTCACAGGCAACGCAGCGGCCACCAGCACGGTTCGCGCGGGATCGAAGCCGGGGCTCGCCAGCCGCTCCAGTGTGGCGTTATCGTTGGTGCTGACCTGCCAGTCGGTATAGAGCTTGGCTCGCGGCAAGGCACCCGCGAAGTCGAACAGCGCATATTGGCCGTCGGGCTTGATGACTGTGGTAAGGTCGCCGGGCTTAGAGGGGTTGAGCACGCCGGGTTTGGCCACGAGGTCAAAGGCGGCGGCAATACGGAAGCGACGCTGGAGGGGATCAATTTGTTGATTGAGCAGGCTCAGGAACCCGGAGGCACCCAGCAGATAGCGGGTATTGGTCAGTTCCAAGCGGCGCGTGATGCGATGCATCGTATTGGAGGTCCCGTCAAAGCCCAGCGCGGTCTCGAAAGCCACCAGATCCTCCGGCATACGCGGCATTTGCACAATATCCAGCGACTGGATGTTGTAATACTGGAAATGGTGCTGGGCCCATTCGATGCGGTACACCTCGTCCAGCAGCGCAAGCGGCGGCGGCGTCCGAAACGGCAAGATCGCCACGCGATGTTCGTAGGGCTTTTCACGCAACAAATCTATTACCCCGTTCGTCGCGTATTTATCCTTATAGTCCACGTAACGGATCCAGGGCAGGTTTGCCCGGCCCAGGTCAACGACCAGCAGCAGTCCCAGAAGGATTCCGGCCAGCCTGGACCGTTTGCCTGCAAACCAACCGCTCAGGATGACGGTGAGCAAGGCCACGCCCAGAACCAAAAAAAGAATGTACACGCCGATCTCTCTGAAGCTGAAGCCGGCGATTTGTGCCGCCATGGACTGGTCTGGAAATCCCGCCTCTTGCAAATGCTTCTCCAAATCGGCGCGCGAGGAGGCATACAGCAGCCAGCCCAACAAGCTGGCGGCAAGAGCCGCGATGCAGCCCATCGTCCATTTCTTTTCGAACCCGGTTGCTTTCGCCAGCCAGTTCTTGACATGGGCAGACAAACCATTGGCTGCGGCGGTGACGCCTTCCAGATAACGCCGGCTCAGCCCGTGCAGGCCATAAGCAAACAGCACCACTAAAGCCCAGTTCACCACGTGGGTGAACTTGGCCGGGTTGCGGATCGTTGAGAAATAGGGCAGCGTGTAAAGCAGACTGTAGAATGGCGCAAACCGCCCGAAGGCCAGCAGCAAGGAACCAGCGGCCACTACCATCCAAAACCAAAGATATCTCCGTTGCGTAACGGAGAACACGGACTTGTCTTTGCGCAACGCCTGCAACGCTGCCCACAGCGCGATCAGCACCACCGGTATCCCGGCATAGTTCCCACCGCCGGTAAAGCGCATGAAACTGAGCGGAGCAGGTCCCTGTTTGCCGCCCGCAAAGTATCGGTCCCACGCGGCGTCCCGCCCGACTGCGCCCCAATAGTTGCCGCCGCCAGGCGTATCCATCCGATAGCCGAACAAGCCGGGGATGATCAGCCCCAGGGCTTCAGCTTTGGGCAGGCTCCATTGCGTCGCCCAATCCCAGCGATCCTCTTTGCTGCGCGTGTCCTGTTGCGCGCCGGCAACACCTTTGATTTGCGTGCCGACCAGGGCCGAAATGGATTGTGCCGCCACCAAGGCCGCCAACAAAGCAACCACCGCCACGCGTCCTATCCCGCTGATGGCTTTCTTGAGCGCGGGACCCTCCCCTATGAAGGAATGATAAACCGCAAAGGCCGCTACGTACAGGCTGAAGATGGCGCCGATGTCGGCTCCCTCGGCAACGGCGATGCCTATGGCCAGGCCTGCTACGCCCGCGTTAAGCCACTGCCGTCGAGGATTGACCTCCACCAGCGCGGCCAGCGCGAAGTAACTCATTCCGATGGTGATGGGATGGGCTGCCACGCCCCAACAGGCGGCTGAAAAAAAACCGGAATTCAGTGTCGCTGCCAAACCTCCCAGAACACACGCCAGCGGCGCCAGCCCTAATCGCCGGAAGAAACACCATGCGCCAAGGCCGAGAACCAGCAACGCGATAGGCGCATAAAACTTCGAAAAACCAACCGGCCCCAGCAGCCACATCAAGCCGAAACTGAGGTTCGGGAATGCGCCGCCTTCCCGAAAGCCGATACTGTTCAAGTCTTGCCAACCACCGGTAAAGCCCTCGGGCAGCCGATGAGGCTGCGACACCAAGTTTCCGAGCGGCCCGTCGTTGGAAAACACCGTGTATCCAGGCAGGAAACTCCTGAAAAACAGCAGCGAAAGGATCACCACCAGCGACAGAAAGGCCCCCAGGAAATATCCCGGCGATTTCCTTTTCTCTATCTGCGCTGCTTTCAACACCATATAAAGACATTTTGGCTTGGAGTTGGAAATAGTCGAGTGAAAGGTTGGGGGGCGCGAAGCGCGAGGCGGTAAGCGCAAAGCGCAGGGCGCTTCCCGCTTCCCGCCTGGCGCTTCCCGCTTGGCGCTTGGCGCTTCCCGCCTTGCGCCCTCTCACGGGTGGTACAATCGGTAGAACGTATTCGTTCTGCTGATGGGCAGCGTAACAACGCTCTGGCCGTTGCTCACAACCACGGTAGCCGGGAGATTTGTCCACGAGTTCGCAGGCGGCAACGCGCCAGCGGCCTCCTGAAGATTGAAGTTGGCGGCCCACAGCGGCCAGGACAACGTGACGTTCGTGCCCGATCGCGCAATGCTCAAGGAGGGCATCAGATTTACTGTGAGCGTGCTGTTTACGAAACCTGCAGGCAAAGCGAGAGCTGTCACGTCCGCGATCTCGCGCGGCACCGGCTGGTCGGTCGAGGTGACGAGACTCGAATCTCCCATCAACTAACTTGACCCAAATTCAGATGTTCAAGGCAGGAGCGAAGATCGGTAAAACCGGTGGAGCAGGTTCGTGGCGGCGGCATCGGTAAACTGGACGGCGCCGTAGGTATTCGTCAGCGTCGCCAGCGGTGTCCAGTTGATCAAGTCGCTCGATGCATCGATCTCATATTGCGCCCCGAAAAGGCCCGAGAGTGTCATGCGGAATCCCTCCGGCTTGAGGCCCTCGAAGGCGGACCGAACGCTCAGGCTGGGCCTGGTGGTGAAGTTGGCGTAAATCACTTTGCTTTGGTCCATCGTCAGGGCCAAAGGATTGTGCGTGCCGTTGGTGTCACCACTCCAGCCGCCGAAGGACTGCCCGGAGTCAGGCGTAGCGGTGATGGAAACTGCGGCACCAACGTTGAACACATTCGTGCGCGGGCTGACGGCGATGCGTCCGTTGCCAACCGGAACGACCGTCAGCGCCACCTGGCTGCCGCTCAGCGCGCCGAACAGCGACGAAACGGTGGGATTCGCAGTACGAACGACAAAGCTCAACGGATTGGTGTTGCCACTGGCGGCATTTCCCCAGATGCCAAAATAATTTCCCGGCTGCGGTATAGCGGTAATTTGAACGGTTGTGCCGTAAGGATAAAGGCCGCCGGCCGGATTCAACAGCACCGAACCGCCGCCCGCAGCGGTCGTGCTCAGGGTCGTGCCGAACACCGCTTGCATTGACATATTCCTGGCCATCGTGAGGTTTGTTGCCGGGTTGGCGCCGGACGCGTCCCCAAGCCATTGCAGGAAGGTCCAGCCCGAGCTCGGCGTCGCCGTCAGGTTCACCACGGTATTGCTCAGATAGGTGCCTCCGGGCGGGCTGAGGGCGACGCTGCCTCCGCCCGCAGTTGTTGCCGACAAAGTATAGTACGGAACGACCACGATACTCACCGGGTCCGATTCTCCTGTTTGAAAGAAATCAGTACTGTAACTGACCGCGCGCAAAATCGCGTCACGCTTCAGCACGAATGGAGTACTGTACTGTTGCGAGGAGAACGTTGGTATTGAACCGTCCAGGGTGTAGAAGACCGGCCCGCCTGCAAAGGCATTCTGTAACTGGATGGTCACTTGTCCGTTGAAAGTGTACTGGGAATTAGTGAATTGCTGGTTGTTGCCATAAGCGAAAACTGCCTTCACCCTCAGCGTTGCATTGGAGCTGGAGGCCCAGCCAACGGAATTCGTGATAGCAACAGAGTAGTTGCCGGCGTTGGTAAATTGGACGTTGGTCAGGGTGAGCGAGTAGCCCGTCGCTCCGGCCAAATTCGTGCCATTGAATTGCCATTGGTAGGTGACTGGCGGACTGCCTCGCGCCGCAACGGTGAACGTTACACCCCTGCCTACCAGCACAGTCTGACCCTGTGGCTGAAAGACAATGCTGGGGGCGGCAGGCGTCACGCACTTCCCGGAGAGTTGAGCGCTGTAGATGGCTTGAACCTCACCGACTGACAACGCTCTATTGTAAACGGACACTTCGTCAATCGTGCCGAAGAACGCGCTTGTCAGATCGTTGCCTTGCGCTCCAATTGCGGCGGGCGCGTTAAAATAGAAACCCGGATCGTAAGCAGCGGCAGAATAGGCGACGCCGTCGAGGTAGAATACCACCGTGCCTCCGCTCTTGGTCACTGCCACGTGATGAAAACTGGTGTCGCTGATACTCACGCCGGCCGACACGCTGCTCGCACCTACCTTCCCAAGAACCAGCTGGCCACTGTTATTGAGAGCGAAACCGTACCCGCCAACCCCGAAGCTGAAGATAAAGCCTATGCCCGTCCCATAGGCGGTCACAACGGAGGTGCTGGAGCGCTTGACCCAGGCTTCGACCGTGAGGTCCTGCAATTGGAGGTTAGCGGCATCGCCAACCTGCACAGCATTTCCGCTGTTGCCATCAAACACGAACGCCACACCTACTTCACCGACACCGAAAGCCGCGTTGCCGGCGAGGGTTCCGTTGTTCCCGCCAACCTCATCCGCAGTGGCCCCCTCTCCCCGCCACCAACTGACAACACCTGACGGAGGCGCAGCGCAAGGTGGGGCTGGATTGACGGTAAGGAACGCGCCCGCGGAGTTCGTGCCCACCACGTTGGTAACTGATACAGAATAGCCGCCTTCCTGATACAATTGCACGTTGGTCAATGCCAGTGTACTTTTAGTCGCGCTGGCAATCGGTGTCCCGTTGAAACTCCATTGGTAGCCGAGGGGAGCCGAGCCGCTAGCCAGCACGCTGAACATTGCTCCCTCGCTCACGAAAACGGTCTCGTTCGTCGGCTGCGAGACTATCAAAGGGGGGAATGTGCCCGCGCACTTACCGAAAGAACCGGCAACGTATATATTCTGAATCTCCCCCGCCGCCAGAGCCCGACTGTAAACGGACACTTCGTCAATCGTGCCGAAGAACGCGCTTGTCAGATCGTTGCCTTGCGCTCCAATTGCGGCGGGCGCGTTAAAATAGAAACCCGGATTGTAAGCAGCGGCAGAATAGGCGACGCCGTCGAGGTAGAATACCACCGCGCCTCCGCTCTTGGTCACTGCCACGTGATGAAAACTGGTGTCGCTGATGCTCACGCCGGCCAACACGCTGCTCACGCCTACCTTTCCGAGGACCAGGTCGCCACTGTTATTTAGACCGAGACCGTACCCGCCAAACCCGAAGCTGAAGATAAAGCCGATGCCGGTCCAGTAAGTCGTGACCATCGAGGTACTCGACCGGCTGACCCAGGCTTCCACCGTAAAGTCCTGCAACTGGAGATTGGTTGCGTTGCCCACCTGGATCGCGTTACCGCTGTTGCCGTCGAACGCGAATCCATGGCCCACTTTGCCAGGCCCAAAAGTCGCATCGCCGGCCAAGGTTCCAGTGTTCCCTCCCAACTCGTCCAGGGCATTCCCCTCCCCAGGCCACCAACTAAGCAATCCGGAAGGGGGCGGGAGGCAATCTGCCCTGCTGGCCTGGGGGTAGTGGAGAAGTGTCAAGAGAAGAATCGCCTTCGGCGCTACACGAAGCATTAAGCCCTGAAACCGCCGTCTGATCATGCTTTTCATAACTCGCTGCTGCTGGCTCGCGACCGCTGCACATCATGAATCAGTGGCCTCGCACTCTGGCCTTTCGAGTCGGCTTTGTCAATCGGTCAGATCGATCGATTATACAACTCCAGACTGCAGAAGTCGTCGGAAGCTTCGCCGCTTCTGAAGATGGTCAAGATGCCGATCCCTGAATTGTCTCGTTTAGGGCATTACAACCGCACGATAAAACCGTCTGGCGAGATTGGTTGCCGCTGGGTCCGTCAACTCCACCGACCCGTACGGATTCGTCAGCGTCGCCAGCGGTGTCCAGTTGATCAAGTCGCTCGATGCATCGATCTCATATTGCGCCCCGAAAAGGCCCGAGAGTGTCATGTGGAATCCCTCCGGCTTGAGGCCCTCGAAGCTGGACTGAACGCTTAGGCTGGGCCTGGTGGTGAAGTTGGCGTAAATCACTTTGCTTTGGTCCATCGTCAGGGACAAAGGATTGTGCGTGCCGTTGGTGTCACCACTCCAGCCGCCGAAGGACTGCCCGGAGTCAGGCGTGGCGGTGATGGAAAC
>WNGL01007076.1_pt1 | contig 13191 bp, 14 predicted proteins | sample 5400591 | NCBI WGS metagenome assembly WNGL01 (sample SAMN13153377, study PRJNA577476) | soil metagenome | isolation source: 80 cm soil or saprolite under Garry oak tree replicate 1 | place: USA:California | collected 2016-06-15
CGCCGGGCCCGGCGGCCGCCGGCAACTCCTCCGGCAGCGGCCGGGCAGGCGCGTCCCAGGGCCGCAGGCGACGCCGGCGGGCCTGCGACCGCGCCGCGTTCAGGCAGATCGCCGCCAGCCACGCCCGCACGTTCCCGCCCCGGAACGAGCCGAACGCCGCGAACGCCCGCAGGTAGGTCTCCTGCACCAGGTCCTCGGGCTCCTGCCCGTCCCCGGTGGCGTGCCGCGCGACCTGGTACACCACGTCCACATGCGGCAGCGTGGCGTCCAGGAACGCGCGATGATCATCACCCACGGCACTTCACACTCTCATAGACGCCCGGCGCCTCCCCCTGATTGCACCACTGCCGGGCATCGGCCCCGCCACCGGCTCGGCTCCTACTGCTAACTACCGCGACCGTTCTGGTTTTGCTTGATGGTGAGGCTGAACTCCTGTGACGCCGACTGGCCGCTGCTGTCGGTGACCTTCATGGTGAACTTGAAGGTCCCGTTCTGGGTGGGCGTGCCAGCCAGCTGGCTGTTGTTGTCGTTCGGCGCGAACGGAGACCGCAGCGCCAGCCCCGGCGGCAGCTCCCCGGAGGCCACCGACCAGGTGTACGGCGCCACGCCGCCGCTGAGGAAGAAGTTCTGCGCATACGAGACTCCCACCGTCCCCTGCGACAGCGTCGACCCGCTCGCGGGCAGGACGACCTTCAGCGGCAGCGGCGGGTTCACCGTGATGCTGTAGGTGCCCTGCGAGGGCGGCGCGCTGGGATTGTTGAACGGGACGTTGTCCACGGTGAAGGTGAACGTACCCTGCTGAGTTGGAGTGCCGGCCACCATTACGGTGGCCATCGCCTTTCTCATAACGCCTCCTCGGCTGCTGCTTGTGCGGCATCTACTGGGACGCCGCCACGCCGGCGCTGATTGCACCCCGCCGACCCCGGCGGATAGCGTCGCGTGTCATGGCCACACGACCGCAAGCGGTCGCGTTCGACGTGATCGAGACGCTGATGCTGCTGGAACCGCTGCGGGAGCGGTTCACGGCCATCGGCCTGCCGCCGCACCTGCTGGAGCTGTGGTTCACCCGGACCCTGCGGGACGGGATCGCGCTCGCCGCCACCGGGGACTACGCGCCGTTCAGCGAGGTCGCGGTGCAGGCGCTGCGGATCGTGTCCCGGTATCAGGCCGACGACACCAGCATCGCCCACGTGCTGGCCGGGCTGCCCGCCCACCCCGACGTGCTGCCCGCCGCCCGGATGCTCGCCGCGGCCGGGGTGCGGCTGGCCTGCCTGACCAACGGCAGCGTGTCCCTGATAGCGTCTGCCGCTGGCCATCGCCGGCCGCCGGCCCGGCCACCTAGCGCGACGCCGGGGGTCGCGCCGCGCGGACCTGGTGTCTTACCCGCCGCGCGGCAAGAGGATCTCGTCGAGCCGGTCCAGCAGCTCGCGCAGCGTGTACCGGGTCGTGACGGTCTCGCCGGTCTCCTCGGGGATGAGGGCCTGCCAGGTGCCGAACCCTCCGTCGCCGATGATCACGTCCGGGTGCTGCTCACGAAATCGGGCCAGCCGCGGCACCTGGCCGGGCTCGTCCGGCAGCAGCCGCAGCGCCGGGCGGGCGGGCGGGCGCACCGCCGTTCACCGGGCCGCCTCTGCTGTCCCGGTGACGATCCCGGCGACGACCCGGGCCGCGTGCTTGTCGGCCACGTACAGCATCGCGCGCAGGACGGGCGCCCAGTCCGTGTGGAACTGATGGCCGACGTCCGCCAGGAGCTGCTCAGGGGTGCCTTCCGGGTGTCCGGCACGCCACTCCGCGACGGCCGCGCGGGCCCTGCTGAGGTCTCCTGGCCTCTCATCGCGGAACCTCACGGCAGGTCCCTCGGGACCGGATCCGCCGTGTAGTCAGCCACGATCAGCCGGCGCAGTCCTTCGGGCCCGGTGTCAGCGAGCGCGCCGCCCTTGCCGTCCCTGCGCCGCCCGGTCCACATCCCATCGGCCACCGCGACCTCGTAGGCGTCGCCCCAGTGGAACTCGAGCTCTTCCAGCTGCCCGGCCTCGGCCGCCGCGCAGGTTGCTTCCGGCAATCCCATGAGGACGCCTCCCTCACCATCGCGTACCAACGTGGTTAAGCCAGTCCACAAGACACGCACGGTTGTGCGATAGTGACAAAAAGGAGCACGTCAGGGAGCATCCGGTAGCACGTGCTCCGCCGTGATGGCGACGCGAAGGTCGCGCGATGCCTGGTATCGACGGCGGGATGCTGCGCGCCTGGCGCAGGACCCGCGGGTGGGACGTGCCCGAGGTGGCACGGCAGCTCCGTCATGCTGCCCGCGAGGCAGGCGTCGATGTGGCCGCCCCCGCAGGCCTGGTCCGGATGATCTACGCGTGGGAACGTGGTGATCATGAGCTTTCCGAGCGGTACGAGCTTCTCTACCGGGCGCTCGGCTTCGTACCGCCGGCTGCCTCCTGGCCGGCCGGCGCCGATAATGCTGAAGCTGAAGAGGAGGACGTGGACCGGCGCGAATTCCAGATAGCGGCGCTCGGGCTGCTGGCCGGGACCCTGGTGCCAGCCAGGCGGGTGTCGGGCGCCGTGACCGCAGCGCACGCCGCCCAGCTTCAGGCGGTAGCCGATGACCTGTGGATCCGCGACTGGGCGGTCAGCGGCGCGGCGCTGCTGCGGGAGGCCGTCACCCGCTACACAGACGCGCGCGCCATGCTCGACGACGGCAGCTACACCAGCCAGGTAGGGGGCACGCTCCAGGCCGCCACTGCCGAACTCGCAGCCTTCGCCGGCTGGGCGGCGTTCGATGCGGGTACCCAGGAGCTGGCACGGGCATTGCTGATTGAGGCGGCAATACTCGCCGGAGGAGAGCCGGTGCTGTCTGCCCACGTCTACGCGATGATGGCGCTGCAGTCGATCTCGCTCGCCAGGTCCGGCGGCAGCAAAGGCCGGGCACGGGAAGCGCTGCGGTTCCTCGCCCAGGCCGCCGACGTCGCCCGGCACGAGCGGTCACCACGCCTCCACGCCATGATCTGGATGCGGCGAGCGACCGCGGCCGCAGTCCTGGAGGATGACCGGGAAGTCCGTTACGGCATCATGAACGCGCGCCGCGAACTTGACCGCGGCGACCATCCGGTCGACCCCCACTGGGCCGGGTTCGTGACCCCGGCCGAAGTGACCGGGCACGAAGCTGCCGCGCGGTCCAGCCAGGGACGGCACGCTGACGCGGGCCGCCTGTTCAGGGACGTCCTCGGCGACCCGGAGCTGCCCCTGCGGAACCGGGTCCTGTACCAGGCTCGCCTAGCGGCGTCACTGGCGGCCGCCGGCGATTCGGGCGAGGCTGATGCGGAGGGCCTGCGCGTACTGGAGGCGCTGGCAGGGCCGGTCAGGTCGGCGCGTATACTGCGCGAGCTGGGTCCGGTCCGCGAGCGCGCGGCACCGGGCAGCGAGTTCGCCGGCCGGTTCGACCTGCTCGCGGCATCATGACCGGACGGCTGACCTTCCGCAGGCACGGCGGCCGGAGCGCCCGTGCCGTCAGGGACACGGTGGAGAAGATCTACCGGGACTCCTACGGCGAGGAGCAGCAGGCCGACCCCTTCAATGCCCCGGACGCATGGATGAGACGGTTCGATGCCTATACCGCTAACGGCGGATTCGATCTCGTCATTGCCTATGCGGACGACGAGCCGGCCGGGCAGGCGTGGGGATGGCCGCTTGCCGGGCAGGAATGGTGGATCTACCTGGTTACCGACCCGGAGCCAGGTTTCACCGACGAGGACGGCCAACGTACGTTCGCCTTGTCGGAGATCATGGTCCGCCGGACGTGGGCCGGCCGCGGAGTCGCGCACGCGCTGCACGACGAGCTGCTCGCCGCCAGGACCGAGAAGCGCGCGACCCTGCTGGTGGAACCGGAGAATGAGGTCGCGTACCGGGCTTACACCGCGTGGGGCTGGCGGAAGGCCGCGCAGCTGCGCCCGCCCTGGCCAGATTCCCCCACGATGGACGTGCTGATGCTGGCGTTGCCCGTGGGTTAAGCTAACGGCGCGCGTACTAGCCTGGGTTCCGCAGCTAATTGGGTGTTCTGGGGTACGGCGGACGCAATCCTGCAGGCCAGAGGCTTGAGGCTAGCGTGAGAAAGTAAAACTCCCTAGTGACACGCTTCAACCGGATACACACGGTTACACAGGCGATTGGGGAAAAACAGCTAGGGGCAACCGGCAGATTTGCCCTAGGGTCCGCGTGCCGGTAGCTTCTGGCGCGTGCCCTACGTGAAGACGTCCGTGCGGACCACCCGTGCCGGGACGGTCCGCTACCTGCAGCTGGCCCACAACGAGTGGGACCAGGACGCGCAGCGGTCCCGCACGAGGGTGCTGTACAACTTCGGCCGGGAAGACGAGCTCGACAAGGACGCGGTCCGCCGCCTGGTGGCGGCCCTGTCCCGGCTGCTGGACCCCGCGGAGGCCCTCGCGGCGGCGGAGCCGGGCGAGCTGTCGGTCACCGCGTCCCGGCCCGCGGGCGGGACGCACGTCCTGGACCAGCTGTGGCGGCGCCTCGGGCTCGGTGAGGCCGTCCGCACGACCCTGACCCGCCGCCGGCTCAGCCCGGATACCGAGCGGGTCCTGTTCGCCCTGGTCGCGAACCGGGCGCTGGCCGCCTCCTCCAAGCTCGCCGCCGCCGACTGGATCTGCGGCGACGTGCACATCGACGGCCTGGACGAGACCAGCGACGACGCCTGCTACCGGGCGATGGACCACCTGCTGACCATCGAGCCCGTCCTGGCCGAGCAGGCCTACTACCAGGTCACCGACCTGCTCAACCTTGAAGTAGACCTGCTGTTCTTCGACACGACATCCACGTATTTCGAGACGGAAGAGGCCGACGAGGACGTTCCGCGCGATGACCGCGGGGAACAGGTCCCGGCCGGCAGCGAGGAGGAAGCAGGCCAGGCCGGGTTCCGCGCCAACGGGAAATCCAAGGACTCCCGGGACGACCTCCCGCAGGTCATCGTCGGGATGGCCGTCACCCGGGACGGGATCCCCGTCCGGGTCTGGTCCTGGCCCGGGAACACCGCCGACTCCGGCCTGATCCGGCAGGTGAGGCAGGACCTGCGCGAATGGGTGCTGTCGAAGGTCATCTGGGTCGCCGACCGCGGCTTCACCTCCAAGGAGAACCGCCGCGCCCTGATGAGAGGCGGCGGCGGGTACATCATCGGGGAGAAGCTCCGCTCCGGCTCCCCCGAGGCGAAGACGGCCCTGTCCCGGCAGGGCCGGTACAAGGCCGTCCGGGACAACCTGCAGGTCAAGGAAGTCCGCCTCGGCGACGACAGCGACCGGTTCATCATCTGCTTCAACCCCGGCCAGGCCGAACGCGACGCCGCCATCCGCGACCGCCTCGTCGCCCAGCTCGAAGAGGTCATCGCCGGCACCGACGCGCTCACCGCCGCCGAGCGGGCGAAACTCGAAGGCACCCTGGCCGGCAGACCCGGCCTGAAGCGGTTCCTGCGCGTCACCCCCGCCGGCCTGCTCCGCGTGGACAAGGCGAAGATCAAGACGGAGGAGAACCTCGACGGCAAGTACCTGCTGCGCTCCTCCGACCCGCACCTGACCGCCGAGGACATCGCCCTGGGCTACAAGCAGCTCCTGCAAGTCGAGCGCGGCTGGCGCGACATGAAACAGGTCATCGACCTGCGCCCGGTCTACCACCGGCGCGAAGACCGGATCCGCGCCCACGTCATCCTCTGCTGGCTCGCCCTCCTGCTGATCCGCGTCACCGAGAACACGGCCGGCCAGCCGTGGAACCGGATCCGCGCCGAGCTGCAGCGCCAGCACGCCGTCACCTGGACCGGGCCCGCCGGGACCTTCCGGCAGACCACCGACCTGACCAAGCCCCTGCGCGACCTCTACACCGCACTCAGTATCGAACCGCCGAAGAAGATCCTCTCCCTGGACCCGGCACCCCCAGCCGTCTGACCTGCGCGAACACCACCGCCTAGTGACACGCCCTGTCACTGGGCTTTTTCGCGTTCCCGCAGGTAACAGCACATTTTTCGGTCACTAGTGGTCGTGCTCGTAAGTTCGTAGGTGTATCGGTGCCGGGTGGGAGCCAGGCGCCGGGGTCGGCGAGGTAGAGGCCGCAGGCGCAGTCGAGGGCTTCTTCGGGGGTTCCGGCGAACTGGCCGCTGGGCAGGATGCTGTCTTGGTAGTCGTCGTGGCTGGCGCGGTAAATCGCGAAACCCCAGAGGCTGGCGTATCCCGCGTAGCGGAGCCGGCACAGCGGTAGTTCCTGCCCGCCGGGCAGCTGCCCGGTGACGTAGGCGAACTTGCCGCGGAAGCGGACGCCGACGCCGGCCAGCTGGGGCCAGCGGTCGCGGGCGCGGGCGCGCAGTTTCTGGCCGAGGCTGGTCTTGGTGGAGGCGGGCGGGCTGGCCATCAGCCCAGTATGACCTGCTCAGGCGGCTAGCGAGACGGTACGGTGGCTGCGGCGCGCGTCGATGCGGCGACACAGGTCGTGCAGCCCGGCGCGGGTGAACTTCCAGTCGAACGGCCTGGCGGTGGCGTTGTAGCGGGCCTCGAACCTGGTTAGCCGGGCAGCGAGCGCGGCGGCGTCGCCGATGTCGGCGGGCTTGATCACTTTCCGCTGGATGATGGAGAACACGATTTCGACTTGGTTCAACCACGATGCGTGCACCGGAAGGTGGACCAGGATCGCGTTCGGCCAGGCCGCGGCCATCCGGTCGATGGAGGCCTGCCCGCGGTGGGAAGAGCCGTTGTCCGCGACCCAGAACACCCGGCGGGCCGAGGCGTACGGCTCAGTGCTCATGACCTGGCACGCCAGGGCGGAAAACGGGGCGATCCCGGTGGTGGGCTCGACCCGGCCCATCAGGCGGGCGTTGTGCACGTCGTAGGCGGCCAGGTAGGCCACGGTGCCGTGCCGCTCGTACTCGAACTCGACCTTCCCGGGTCGGCCCGGCGCGGGCGGCAGCCCCGGGTGGCAGCGGGACAGGATCTGCAGCTGGGACTTCTCATCAGTGCTGAGCACGTACTCGTCGTCGCCCAGCTCAGCGCCGTCCCAGATCCGCTGGTACAAATCCAGCACCCGCGCGGCCTTCACCTCGAACTGCGGGTCGCGCGGGAAAATCCACGACCGGTACCGCCACGGGCGGATCGCGTCGGCATCCAGCCACCGCGCCACCGTCGACCGCGCCACCGACTCCACCAGCCCCTCCGCCGCGGCCTGCGCGGCCAGATCGGACGCTGACCACCGCGACTGCGGCACGTCCCGGTCCTCCGGCGGCTCGCACGCCATCGCCTTGACCTCGGCCACCACCGCGGCGGGAAACACCCGCGGCCGGCCGCTGCGCTTGCGGTCAGCCAGGCCATCCATGCCTTCCTCCGCAAACCGCCTGCGCCACCGGGACACCATGCCGACGTGCACGTCCAGGCGCTCCGCGATCACCGTGTTCTCCAGCCCGCCCGCGGCCAGCAGCACGATCTTGGCCCGGATCACCTCAGCATGCGGCGCGGTGTAGCAGCGGGCGCGCCGCTGCAGCTCGGCACGGTCAGTCCCGGACAGGGTGATCACGAACGGGGACGAACGACTCATAGGGGGCAGCCTCCGGCATGCGCGAGAGCATCACGAAGGCTCAGCGCTTCCCCTCACCGAGACTCACCAGCAGCTTACACCGCCGTAATTACGGGCACGAGTACTAGGCGGACACCCAGCTGCGGAACCCAGGACTAGCGTGCATCGTCTTTAGTTTCTGGCCTCGCGGCGTTGCTGCCGCCTGATGAGCCACGCCACGACGGCGACGGCCAGGGCACCGCACCCGGCCGACACGACGGCCACCTCGATGATGTGCTCAGCCACCCATGCCAGGCCGCAGAGCGCGGCCAGGGGCACCACGGGCACGGCTGTCCTGCCGGCGCAGCAGGCACAATGCAGCCCCGGGCAACTCACCGGAACCACTTCCTCTCGTCCCATGCCTGCAGGAGCGACAGCTTGACCTTGTGCACGTGGTAGGCGCCGAACCGGGGACGCGCCACCCGCTCATCGCTGGGCGGCAGGAAACCGACAAGCGGCAAGTGGAGCAGGCTCACGTCGAGTTCGGTGGAACCGTAGGCGCGGACGAAGTACCCGCGGTCAGGATGGACGGCTCGCCGGCAGATCTCGTCGTGCATCGTGCTCCGGAGCGTCCGCCCGGCCGGGCCAGACTTGTCACATCGCTGACACTCCCGGTCAGCCCGCCCAGTCCCCCCGCGTTAGCGCCACCGGGCCCCTACCCGACGTAAGGCCCTGGCCAGAGCGAGAGCAGCTTCCCGGAATGACCGGGAGGCCAGCGGAAGGAGTAAGGACATGAAAACAGAACACACCGATGTCGTGGTGATCGGCTTGGGCGTGGGCGGCGAGGAGGCGGCCGGGAGGCTGGCCGAGGCCGGGCTGCACGTGACCGGGATCGAGGCGAAACTGGTCGGCGGGGAGTGCCCGTACTGGGCGTGCATACCGTCGAAGATGATGATCCGCGCAGCGAACCTGATCGCTGAGACCCGGCGGGTCCCCGGCATGGCCGGTGCGGCGAGTGTCACCCCGGACTGGGAACCGGTGGCGCTGCGCATCCGCCAGGAGGCCACCGACCACTGGAACGACAAAGTGGCCGTGGACCGGTTCATCGGCAAGGGCGGCCATTTCGTCCGCGGCCGCGCTGTCATCACCGCGCCCGGCGAGGTCACCGTCACGGCCGAGGACGGCGCCGCGCGGGTGTTCCGCGCCCGCCGCGGCATCCTCATCGCCACCGGCACCGACCCCGCCGTCCCGCCGATCCCGGGCCTGGCGGGCACCCCGTACTGGACCAACCGGGAGGCGGCCGAGACCGAGCAGGTGCCCGAGTCGCTGATCGTGCTCGGCGGCGGCCCGGTCGGCGCCGAGCTGTCCCAGGTCTTCGCCCGCTTCGGCGCCCGCGTCACGGTGATCGAGGCGGCCCCCCGGCTGCTGCCCGCGGCCGAACCCGAAGCGGGCGACCTGCTCGCCTCCGTTTTCGCCCGCGAGAGCATCGAGGTCCGCACCGGAACCCGGGCTGGCCAGGTCAGCCACAACGGGAACCAGTTCACCGTCGATCTCGGGAGGGGGGCAGGGGACACCGACGGCACCATCACCGCCCGGCAGCTGCTGGTCGCCACCGGCCGCCGCACCGGCCTGGCCGCGCTCGGGGTCGCCGCCGCGGGCCTGGACGCGAACGCGCGCACGCTCCACGTCGACGAGCGGATGCGTGCCGCCGAGGGCGTGTGGGCGATCGGCGACATCACCGGCGTCAGCGCGCACACCCACATGGCGATGTATCAGGCCGGCATCGCCGTGCGCGACATCCTCGGCGCAGCCGGCCCGGCCGCGGACTACCGGGCGCTGCCCGCCGTCACCTTCACCGACCCGGAGATCGGCTCGGTGGGCCTGACCGAGGCCCAGGCCCGCGCGCGGGGGCTGAACATCCGGACCGGCATCACCCAGATCCCGTCCTCGGCCCGTGGCTGGATCCACAAGGCCGGCAACGACGGGTTCATCAAGCTCATCGAGGACACCGGACGGAACGTGCTGGTCGGCGCCACCTCCGCCGGTCCCGCGGGCGGTGAGGTGCTCGGCACCCTGGTGCTGGCCATCCACGCCGAGGTGCCCATCCCGGCGCTGAAGACGATGATCTACGCCTACCCCACCTTCCACCGCGCCATCGAAGATGCCCTGCGCAACCTGGAAGCGGGGTAAGCGCAAGCTCCATGCCCTCGGTGGCCGGGGTCCGGCCCGCAGCGACCAGCCGCCGCCCCGCCGCCACCGGGGCAGGATCGCGGCGATGGAGCGTGCAGCCCGGGCCGTTCGGGGAAATGATCGAACTCTTCCGCGCGAGCAGCGGTGCTGCGGGGCATGTTCGGTGGCTGATTCCCGCACCCGACTCTGGCCGTCGCCGGAGCGGCGATCGCGGTCCTCGCCGGGCTGGCGGCGATCTCGCTGATCCATCCCGGGCATGCGGCACCAGCCCGGACGGCCGCGCAGCCGACGCAGCCGACGACCTACTCGGCCGGGGCGGCGAACCCGTACCCCACCGATCCGACGATAACCGGGCCCGCAGCACCGCCGGTCAGCGCCGCGCTGACACTGGGGCGGCCCGGGGCGCCGGTGATTATCGTGGAATTCGGCGACTACCAGTGCACCAGCTGCGGCGCGTTCGCCCGCGACACCGAACCGGCCCTGATCCGCCAGTATGTGCACGCCGGCGTGGTCCGCCTGGTCTGGCGGGATTTCCCCTGGGTGGATGACCAGTCGTTCCGCGCGGCCGTCGCCGCCCGGGCCGCCGGGCCGCAGGGCAAGTTCTGGGCCTACCACGACTACCTGTTCGCTCACCAGTCTCCCGACGAGCACAGCGGCCTGCTCACCGACGCGTACCTGCGGTCGGTCGCGCAGCGGCTCGGGCTGAACATGACCGCCTTCGACCGCGACCTGGCCAGCCCGGCGCTGGCCACCGCCGTCCGGGCCGGGCGCACGTGAGGATTTGCTCAAGGCCGGACACCGGCGTGCCCGGGTGCTCGCGGATCCAGTGCCGTTGCCCGGTACGCAACATGACCAGGTCTCCCGCCGCGAGCCGCCGCTGCCGCGGCTGGCGTTTCGGACATCGATTGCGGACGCTGCGCCATGGCCGGGCGATCCGGCTGACCGTAACGTGATCATCCTGATGATCAACGCTAAGGAGTGCGTTATGGCCGATGCAGCCCAGGTGGCGGAAGGCTTTTTCGCCGCATGGACGACCAAGGACCTCGACCGCGCCCGTTCGCTGCTGCACGACGACGTCTCGTTCGAAGGACCGATCGACAGCTTCAGCGACGCCGACAGCTACATGGCCTCGCTCCGGCAACTGAGCGGGATCGTGACCGGCGCCGAGACGCAGAAGGTGTTCGTCGACGGCGACGATGTATGCGTGATCTACGACCTCAAGACAGTCCCAGTTCCCAACTCCCGGACGTGCGAGTGGTATCGGGTGCGCGACGGCAAGATCGCTTCGGTCTCGGTCGTGTTCGACGCCCGCCCGTTCGCGGCGATGTTCGAGAACCGTCAGGGCCAGTAAGCCGGCGCGATCGAACTCGACGCCGAGTACGGAGGATTCGACCGCTACCTCCGGTCGCGCGGCGGGTTCGAGGACACCGTCGCCGACCTCAAGCGGCAGTTCCGGTTCATCGGCGACAGCGGCGTCTACCACTTCCTCTGGCAGGCCGGCGAGCCCGTTCCCGACTACGACACCTGGCAGGCCAAACGATGAGCGAACAGAACAAGGCCCTGGTCCGCAAGATCTACCAGGCCACCGAGACCGGCGACGCCGCCATCCTCGACTTTGTTGTCACCGAAGACGTGATCGAGCATCCCCTCAACCCGGGCCAGCCACCGGGCCGCGAGGCGCTCAAGCAAGTCTTCGGCGGCTTCAGTGTCCTGGTTCCCGACCTGCGCATCACCGTGGAAGACGTCATCGCGGACGGCGACCGGGCCGCGGTGCGCTCGACCGTCACCGGCACGCCAGCCGGCCCCTACCTCGGCGTCGACCCGGCGGGACGGCCCATGCGGTTCGAGGCCATCGACCTGTGGCGCATCGAAGACGGCCTCGTCGCCGAGGGCTGGCACGTCGAGGACTTCGTCGCCGCGCTGGCGGACTGGGGCGTGCTCACCTTCGCTCCCCGGCCACGAGACCTCGCGCCGCCGCCGGCCACCGAAACCACGGCAGACAGGCCCCAGGACGCGCTGGGCGTCGTGCATCGCTGGTACCAGGCACTGCGATCCGCCGATATCGGTGTCATCAGCACGCTCATCGACAACCACTTCGTCAACCACGGCCCGATCGGCGCGGGAATCCCCGCCAGCGCGGGACCAGGCGGAATCGGCGACGACGTCATCAGCCTGCACCGGGCCTTCCCGGACATCGACGTGATCGTCGCGGACATGTTCGCCGAGCACGACAAGGTCATGACCCGCGTCATTGCCCGCGGTACCCACCTCGGCCCGCTCCCCGGCATCCGGCCGACCGCGAGGCGGACAGCGGTGATGGGCCACGAGATCTGGCGCGTCACGAACGGGCGGATACTCGAGCACTGGGGCCGATTCGAGGATCTTGACCTGCTCCAGCAACTGGGCGTACTTCCCATCCCGCCGGCGGACCCGGCGCAGCTCGGTGCCGGCTGAGCTTCGCCTACCCATCCTCGCCGACGGGAATTCGTATTCCACCCAAGGCAAGGGCACCCCGCACCGCAGCCCGGGCAACCTTCCACCTGTAGGGTTCCATAACCCTGTCACGGTCTCTGACCTGGAACGTCATAACTGCTGGGGCGGCTGGCGGCCCGCGGCCGCACAAGACGATGATCAAGACGCCTGGCCTCAGCAGCCGTCACCTAGAGCTAGAGAGCGCTGGTCGAGTAGCAGAAAGTCTGTCCGGCTTTGCAAGTAGCTGGGGTGACGGCCTGGAGGGTCCGCGGTTGCGCCCGGGGAATCGTTAACCTACCTTCCGCTGATGCCCCTGTGCACGCTGTTGCCGGTGCGTGCGCTGTTACGTGCTGCCCGCCCGGGCGGCGGCATGCGCGCGCGGATGGCCGCAGCCGCTGCGTCCGGGCGTGACGTACGCGCCCGCAGTGACAGCGGATAGCTCATGCCCGGATCGCCGGCGAAAAGGGATCAGCCGCTCACCCCGGCGGACAAGACGAATACCGGGGGGACAAGGCCTTATGGGTGGCCAGTCTGCGGGTCGTTACTACGTGACCGACGCTCTAGTGACCAAGGACTGTGGTCGCTGGGCAGGCGGGGCCGTGTGTTGCGTGCGGCGCTAGAGGCTGAGCTGTTCCAGGGCGGCGAGCCAGGCCTCGGTGTAGGTGGGGAACTGGGCGACCTGGTCCAGCAGGACGCTGATGGGGATCTGGGCGCGGATCGCCAGGGCGGCGTAGTGGATCCATTCGCTGGCCAGCGGCGCGACGGCCCACGCGCCGGCCAGGACGCCGCGGTCGCGGTCGGCGAGCACGCCGACGGCGCCGCGCGGGTCGCGCTCGTAGGTCCAGGACCGGGCGGCCGAGTCGGCAACGCTGACCTCGGCGGTGGCGGCGGCGATGCCGCGGGCGGCGGCCTGGGCTGCGGTCAAGCCGACCGCGGCGATCTCGGGGTCGGCGAACACCACCCGGGGGATCCCCTCGTAGGAGGCGGCAC
>WNGL01007078.1_pt1 | contig 13190 bp, 15 predicted proteins | sample 5400591 | NCBI WGS metagenome assembly WNGL01 (sample SAMN13153377, study PRJNA577476) | soil metagenome | isolation source: 80 cm soil or saprolite under Garry oak tree replicate 1 | place: USA:California | collected 2016-06-15
AGACGCACGACGAGGAGGCGGGCCACGCGATCGAGGTGCTCGGCGGACGTCTCGAGTCGGTCGTGCCGGCGCCGTCCCGGGCGCGCAGCCAGGGCGCCGTGGTCGTCATCCGCAAGGTCGCCCCCACGCCCGCCGCCTACCCCCGCCGGCCGGGCGTTCCGAACCGGAAACCGCTTTGACGGAAAGAGAAGACGGCGAGGGGCTGGAACCCTCGCCGTCGGAGCCCGAAAAGGTGCTGCCTAGCTGAGTACCGCCGACCCGGCGGCCTTGATCGTCTTCAGGTTGCTCAGGGCCAGCTGCTGCACGGCGGCCGGAAGCGGCGCGTACTGCAGGTCGGTGCTGTCGGACTGGCCGTCGGTGACCAGCCACTTGAACAGGTTGACCACGGCCTTGCCCTTGGACGCTTCGCTGTAGCTCGTGTAGAGCATGACCCAGCTGAATCCCGCGATCGGGTAGCAGGCGTCGCAGGCGGCGTTGGTGATCGAGAAGTTGGTCGGGCTGACGCTCGTGTTGGTGCCCGCCGCGGCGGTCGCGCCGGCCACGCTCGCCTTCACGAACTTGCCGTTCGCGTTCTTCAGCGCGGCCTGGTGCATGTTGTTCTGGACGACGTACGCGAGCTCGACGTAGCCGACCGCGCCGTCGGTCGACTGGATCGCCTGCGCGACGCCCGTGTTCCCGGACGCGCCCACGCCCGTCGGCCACTTGACCGACTTCGCGCTGCCGACGCTCGTCTTCCAGGTGGCCGACACCTTGCTCAGGTAGTCGGTGAAGTGGAAGGTCGTGCCGCTGCCGTCGGAGCGGTGGACGACGGTGATCGACCTGTTGGGAAGCGTGGAGCCCGAGTTGAGGGCCGCGATCTTCGGGTCATTCCATCTCTTGATCTGGCCGAGGAAGATCCCCGCCAGCGTGTCGGCGTCGAGGTTGAGGTCGTTGACACCCGAGACGTTGAAGGCGATCGAGATGACGCCGAGCGTGGTCGGGATCTGCGTCAGAGCCCCGGCGCCACCGGCCGAATCGATGTCCTTCGAAGCCATCGGCACGTCGCTCGCGCCGAAGTCGACGGTCTTTTTGACGAACTGTTGAATGCCCGCGCCCGACCCGACCGCCTGGTAGTTGACCGTGACCTGCGGGTACCTCGCCGAGTAGTCGGCGAAAGCCTTCGTGTAGAACGGACCCGGGAACGTAGCCCCGGCGCCGGTCAACGAGCCCTGCCCGACATCGGTGGATCCCGTGCTCGGGCTGGGCGAACTGCCACATGCAGTGGCGACGACGGCGGCTATCCCGACCCCTAGAAGGAATCGCATGGTTGAAGGACGTCGCAGCATCTAACCCTCCTGTCTTGCTCCGTGGCGATACGCCTACGAAGGTAGGAGCCGGGGTTTAAGCCCGGGTTAATCGCGGCTTAAGCGTGTGTGCCGCGTGAGCCACCTTGCATACTCGCCGCGTGATCTACCGGCGTAGGGCCGAGGACTTCGACCGGCCCGGTGCCGTCTCGCACGATTCGTTCGCGGAGGCGGTGGAGGAGGCGCCGATGATGGCACTCCTTCTCGACGGAGAGAGCAGGGTCGTTCGCGCGAACAAGGCCGCGCGCGATTTCTTCGCAGTAGACGCGGCGCGGCTGCCTGCGAGTCTTGTCGAGGTCACGCTCGAGGCCAGCCTGTTCGAGCTCGTCAGCGGCGACCGGAGCGAAGCGGAGGTGCAGCTCGTCCACCACCGTCGCACGGTGCGCGTGCACCGCGGCCCTGGCCCGCGGCCAGGCGAGACCATCCTGTTCCTCGCCGACGTCACAGAGCTGCGCCGTCTCGCGACCGTGCGCCAGGAGTTCGTCGCCAACCTGGTGCATGAGCTCAAGACTCCGATCACCTCGCTGCGGCTCACCGCGGAAAGCCTGCTCGGCGACCCTTCGCGGGAGGACAGAAGGCGTTTTGCCGAACGCGTCATCCGCGAGGCCGACCTGATCAGCAAGATCATCGACAACCTGCGGCAGCTGGGCGACATCGAGATGGGCACGATGCGCGTCGACCCCTCGCGCTTCGACCTCGGCGAACTGGTAACGGACAGCGTCGCCAGGCTAGGCATCGGCCGTCCCATCAACGCCGCCATCCCCGACGGGCTGACGATCGAGACCGACCGCGCCAAGCTGGTGCAAGCCATCGACAACCTCCTCGACAACGCGGCCAAGTTCTCGCCGGCCGGGAGCGCGATCGACGTCGCGGCGGTCGTCGAGGGCGACGAGCTGCTGCTCAGCGTCCGAGACAGGGGTCCGGGGATCTCGCCCGAACACTGGAGCCGCGTCTTCGAACGCTTCTACAAGGTCGACCGCGCCCGCCCCAGGGAGGCGGGCGGCTTCGGGCTGGGGCTGGCCATCACCAAGCACCTGGTCCAGATCCTGGGAGGCCGGATTTGGACAGAGGCAGCCAGGGACGGTGGCCAGGTGTTCCATATCGCCCTTCCGCGCAAGGTCTTAACCAGCGCATAAATTCGGCTTAACCCGGCCGCTCCTATCCTGAGTCTCGGGGATGGCAGATGCCCGTCGGTTCATCCAGCCGCCAGCGCAGGTAGGCAGGCCTGGGCTTCGGGCCGTGCTGGGATCGGGCGCGGCCAAGCTCGAGGTGGGCAAGCTCTCCTTTTACTACGGCCGCTACCAGGCCTTGAATGACGTCAGTTTCGACATCCCGGAGCGACGGATCACAGCGATCATCGGCCCGTCGGGGTGCGGCAAGAGCACCTTGCTGCGGGTCTTCAACCGCATGTACGACCTGGTCCCAGGCTCCCGCGCGACCGGCACGGTGATGCTCGACAAGGAGAACGTCGTCACCACCCGCAGGCTGCTCGAGCTGCGGCAGAAGGTCGGAATGGTGTTTCAGCGACCGAGCCCGTTTCCAATGTCGATCCGAGACAACGTCGCGTTTGCGCCGCGCCTCCTGGGCTGGAAGCCGGACCGCATCAAGACCGCGGTCGAGGAGAGCCTCGAGCGAGCCGCGCTGCTCGACGAGGTCAAGGACCGCCTTCATGAACCGGCCACATCGCTGTCCGGCGGTCAGCAGCAGCGCCTGGCGATCGCGCGTTGCATCGCGGTGAGCCCGGAGGTGATCCTCATGGACGAGCCGTGCTCGGCGCTCGACCCCGTAGCCACGCTGAAGATCGAAGACCTGATGTCGAGCCTCACGCGCGACTTCACCATCGTGATCGTCACCCACAACATGCAACAGGCCGCGCGCGTGTCGGACTTCACGGCCTTCATGCTCATGAACACCGAGCACCGCTACGGCGAGCTCATCGAGTTCGCTCCGACAGCCGACCTGTTCAATCGGCCGCAGGACCAGCGTACCGAGGCCTACATCACCGGGCGCTTCGGCTGATGCCCAGGCTCACGTTCGAGAGGGAGCTCGCGAGCCTTCGCGAGTCACTGGTCCGCATGGGCACGCTCGTCGAGTCGCAGATCGAAGCCGCCCTCGACGCCCTACGGCGCCGGGACGGCAGCGCCGCGGAGAAGGTGCGCACCGACGACCAGTACCTCAACGAGCTCTTTCGCCAGATGCGCGAGCAGGTCTTCATGGTCATCTCCACGCAGCAGCCCGTCGCGCGCGACCTGCGCTACCTGATGGGCATGCAGTACATCGCCACCGAGCTCGAGCGGATGGGTGACTACGCGGTTCGCATCGCGCGCATGACCGGCACGCTGGTGGCGCTGCCCGACCGCCCGCTGCGCGCCGAGTTCGGGCTGATGGGCGAGCTGGCGATCGGGCAGGTGCACGACATCCTCGAGGCTCTGATCGACCAGAACGAGCCGCGAGCGCGAGAGGTCGCGGGCCGCGACAACGAGATCGACCGGCTGTACCACCGCGTGTTCGAGGACCTCGTCAAAGAGATAGGCAACGGACACGTCGACACCGACGACGCGCTGCGCTCGGTGACGCTGCTCCTCGTCGCCCACAACCTGGAGCGCATCGCCGATCGCGTCACGAATGTGGCCGAGGACATCATCTTCCTCGAATCCGGCCAGGTCGTGGAGCTGGGATGAGCCGGACAGCCGGAAACGGCAGCGCGGGCCGCGTGCTGGTGGTGGAAGACGATGAAGGCATCCGCGAGATGCTGAAGTACAACCTCGTCACTGCCGGCTTCTCGGTGCACGAGGCCAGCGATGGCGCCACCGGTCTGCGCACCGCGCGGACGGCACGTCCGGACCTGATCCTCCTCGACCTGATGCTTCCCGGCATGAGCGGCTTCGACTTCTGCCGCGCGCTGCGGAGGAGCAGCCACGTGCCGATCATCATGCTCACGGCGAAAGACGCAGAGATCGACAAGATCGTCGGCCTCGAGCTCGGCGCGGACGACTACATCACCAAGCCGTTCTCGGTGCGCGAGGTGCTTGCGCGAGTGCACGCGGTGCTGCGGCGCTCGTCGCCCGACGCGAACGAGCCCAAGTCGATGCCGGAGCGCGACTCGGTCGGCGATTTCCTGATCGACCGCGCTGCGAGGCGCGTGGTCATGGGCGACCGGGACATCAAGCTGACGGCACGCGAGTTCGACCTCATCTCCTACCTGCTCGCGCACCCGGGTCGGGTCCACACGCGGGACGTGCTGCTCGAGAACGTCTGGGGGCACGACTTCGCGGGCGACCGCAAAACGGTCGATGTCCACATTCGGTGGCTGCGGGAGAAGTTCGCCGGCGTTGCACCGTTCGAGATCGTCACCGTGCGGGGCATCGGCTACCGGCTCGACCGCAAATCGCCGGACGTCGTGCCCCCCTGAAGGCGATGGCGGCCGCTGTCGAGACCAAACCGGTGGCGGGCCTTTTCCGGCTGCCGCGGGAGGGGTTCCGCGGTTTCACCGCCGCGATCGCGACGCTCGTCCCACTGGTCCTGCTGCTCATCGTGGCCACGCTCGTCGTCCAGGCCATGCCTGCGATCAAGCAGTTCGGCCTCGGATTCCTCAGCGGGACGGACTGGAACCCCGTCACGGACAGCTTCGGAGCCCTGCCCGCGATCTTCGGCACGGTGGCCACCTCTTTCATCTCCCTCGCGCTCGCGCTTCCCATCGGTGTTGCGGTCGCGGTCGTCCTCGCGGAGCCTGGCTACACGCGCATTCGCGGCATCGTCGGCACCGGCGTCGAGCTGCTCGCGGCCATTCCGAGCGTGGTCTACGGGATCTGGGCGCTGTACGTGCTCGGACCATGGTCGTACGAGCATCTCGAAGTGCCCGTCGCGGATCACGCGACGTTCATCAGCTGGCTGAGCTCTCCTGCGGTGCGCAGCCTCTTCAACGCCGGCCTGGTCCTCGCGGTGATGGTGCTGCCGACCCTGACGGCTATCTCGCGCGACGTCATCAAGGCGGTGCCCCGCGGCATGAAGGAGAACGCGGTCGCGCTCGGGGCCACGTGGTGGGAAACGACCAGGCGGGTCATCCTGCCTTCGGCGCGCGCCGGGATATTCGGCGCCACCATCCTCGCCCTCGGTCGCGCGCTCGGCGAGACCATCGCGGTCACGATGATCATCGGCAACGCGTTTGTGATCCCACACTCGATCTTCCAGCCCGCGTACACACTCTCGAGTGTGATCGCCAACGAGTTCACCGAGGCGACGGGCACGATCTACCCGGCGGCTCTCGTGGAGCTCGGGCTCGTGCTCATCCTGGTCACGGTCGTGGTCAACATCGTCGCCCTGCTGCTCGTCCGGTCCACCTCCGGCGAGGCGCGGCGCGCGGCATGAGCCGCAACAGCCGCCGACGGTACGCGAGCAGGGCGTCGCTCGGGTTGATGTACGCGGCGACCGTGCTCGCGCTCATCCCGCTGGGTCTTGTCCTCTGGTACACGGTTGTCAAAGGTCTTCCCTCGGTGATCCACCCGCAGTTCTTCTTCAACGCCGAGCTTCCGCCCTGCGAGCCCAGGTGCCCGGCCGTCTCGAACGCCGGCGTCGGTCACGCGATCATCGGCACGGGGATCATCGTCGGCCTCGCGTCGGTCATCGCGATCCCGATCGGCATCCTCGGGGGCATCTACCTGGCCGAGTACGGAATCGCACGCTGGTCGAACTGGGTGCGGCTGGCCAGCGACGTCCTGGTGGGCACGCCGTCGATCGCGATAGGTCTCTTCGCCTACGCGTTTCTCGTCGTCCCGTTCCACCACTTCTCGGCCTTCTCGGGCGCCGTCGCCCTGGCGGTGCTGATGCTGCCGATCGTGGTCCGCACGACGGAAGGTGCGGTGGCGCTGATCCCCAACGGCTTGCGCGAGTCCGGCCTTGCGCTGGGTCTGCCGCGCTGGCGTGTGTCGCTGCAGCTCATCCTGCCCGCGGCCGCGCCGGGCGTCATCACCGGCGCCCTTCTGGCCCTGGCTCGCGCCGCCGGAGAGACCGCGCCACTGCTGTTCACCGCGTTTGGCGCGCACATTCTCGAGTGGGACCCCAACGGCCCGATGCAGGCGCTGCCGCTGACCGTGTTCAAGTACGCGCTGCTGCCCTACAAGTCGCTGCAGGACCAGGCGTGGGGCGCGGCGCTCGTCTTGATCGTGATGGTGCTCGGCATCAACCTCGTGAGCCGCTACGTGCTGCGGCGACAGATCGCGCTCGCGGGCCAGCTGTAGCCCGACATGTCTCGCGTCCTCTTTGTGTGCTTGCACAACGCCGGGCGCTCCCAGATGAGCCAGGCCTGGTTCGAGAGAGTCGCGCACGGCCGCCACGAGGCCCGTTCGGCAGGCACTGAGCCGGCGGCGCGTGTGCACACGAGCGTGGTGGCCGCGATGCGCGAGGAAGGCATCGACCTCGACCGCCGCGTGCCTCAGGTGCTGACCGACGAGCTGGCGCGTTGGGCCGACGTCGTGGTGAGCATGGGCTGCGGCGACGCGTGCCCGGTCATTCCAGGCAAGCGCTACATCGATTGGGAGTTATCCGATCCAAGCGGCCGGCCTGTTCAAGAAGTGCGCGCGCTTCGTGACGAAATCGAGTCGCGCGTCGAAGCACTGGTAAAAGACCTCGACCGCGCCGCGATTCGTGGTTAAACTGCCAGTGGACGCCCCAAACGTTTCAGCTGACGAAGGAGCAACGGTGGCAACAAAGATCCTCGAACTTGCGGATGTCAACGTGATCAGAGCCGCAGGCGGCGTTGTGGTCCGCAAGTCCCGATCAGGCGAGACCGAGGTCGCCGTCATCCACCGACCCGCTTACGACGACTGGACGCTGCCCAAGGGCAAGGTCGAGCCCGACGAGTCGCCCGAGGACTGCGCGCTGCGCGAGGTCCGTGAGGAGACCGGGCTTCGCTGCGAGCTCGGCCGGCCGATCGGATGCACCGCGTACGTCGACCGCCGAGGCCGCGACAAGGTCGCGTGCTACTGGGTGATGGAGGTCAAGGGCGGCCGGTTCAAAGCGGGGATCGAGGTCGACCGGCTGCTGTGGCTGCCCGTCGAAGATGCCGTCAAGCGGCTGACGTACGGCCGCGACAGGACGCTGCTCCTGCAGCAGGACCTGTAGGGCCTCCGTAAGCTTTACCGCGTGGCGACGGTCACGCAAGCGGACCCCCTGGTCGTCGCGGGCGTCGAGCTGCGCTCGCGCCTGTTCCTGGGCACGGGCAAGTACGCGACCGACCAGGCGATGCTCGGCGCGCTGGAGGCTTCCGGCTGCGAGCTGGTGACGGTCGCGCTGCGCCGCCTGGACCTCGACGACCCGAAGAAGAAGACGATCCTCGACGTCATCGACTGGCGCCGCTACCGCATCCTTCCCAACACCGCGGGCTGCAAGACGGCCGAGGAGGCGATCCGCATCGCCCGCCTCGCCCGCTCGATGGGCCTTTCCGACTGGGTCAAGCTCGAGGTCATTCCCGACCCGCGCTACCTGTTTCCCGACCCCGAGGAGACGCTGAAGGCCGCGCGCGTGCTGGTGGCGGAGGACTTCAAGGTCCTGCCGTACATCAACGCCGACCCGGTGCTCGCGCGCAAGCTCGAGGAGATCGGCACCGTGACGGTCATGCCGCTCGGCTCGCCCATCGGCTCAGGGCAGGGCGTGCAGACCCTCGAGCAGATCCGGATCATCATCGAGGAGGCGCGCGTGCCGGTCGTCGTCGACGCCGGGATCGGCGTGCCGTCCGACGCCGCGCAGGCGATGGAGCTCGGCGCCGACGCCGTCCTGGTCAACACCGCGATCGCGCAGGCCGGGGACCCGGTGCTGATGGCCGAGGCGATCCGAGAAGGCGTGGACGCGGGGCGCAAGGCGTACCTGGCGGGGCGCATGCCGAGGCGCGCACAGGCCAGCCCGAGCTCGCCGACCGAAGGCGTATCGCGGCCGAGCTGAAGCTTCCGGCGGCCATGGCCATAGTTCCCAGCGCCGCCGCCGGTCTTCGGGCGGCGCCCCGGGCGACCATGCTCCAGTTGCGAGCCCCGGGTCTAAGCGCGCGGCACCTCGAGCAAGAAGCAATGCGCTTGGTCGCGGGCTCGCAGGTCCCCGTGCTGATCAGCTCGCGCTGCGACGTCGCCGTCGCCGCCGGCGCCGCGGGCGTCAACCTGCCGGAGCGCGACGTCGGCATCGAGTTCGCGCGCGGCATGATCCGGCGTGGTCTCGTCGGTCGATCGGTGCATTCGTTGGAAGGGGCCAGGCGCGCGCGGGACGAGGGTGCGGACTATGTCATCTACGGGCCGGTCTGGGCAAGCGCCAGCCACCCCGGTGTCGGGGCCGTCGGCGTCGAGGCCCTCGCGCGGGTCGCGGCCGCCGTCCGGGTTCCCGTGCTGGCGATCGGCGGCGTCACCGAGGCGAGGATCGCCGAGGTCCACCGCGCCGGCGCTGCCGGCTACGCCGCCATCGGGCTCTACTCGTGATCTCGCTCCAGGTCAACGGCAAGAAGATCGAGCTCGAGGACCCGACTCCTCTGCTCGCCTACCTGGAGAAGCTCGGGGTCGATCCGCGTGCCGTCGCGGTCGAGCACAACGGCGAGATCATCGAGCGAGCGGCTTTCGCGGAGGTCACGCTCGAGGAGGGCGACCAGGTCGAGATCGTCCGTATGGTCGGCGGTGGTCTTTAAACAGACAGCCGTTCCTTGATCGCCGCCTCGGCCTCGCCGCGCTCGTTCCACGGCTCCGAGCCGGCGGCGGTCCGCATCGAACGCTCGTGGCCTTTGCCCGCGAGCAGCACCGTGTCGCCCGGCTGCGCGAGCTCGATCGCGCGCCGGATGGCCGCGCGACGGTCGATCACGACCTCGAAATCGCGTCCCGGCGACTTGCCCACCGCGCCTGACTGCACGTCGCGGGCGATCTCGACCGGGTCCTCGCCGAGCGGGTCGTCGGTCGTGATGATGAAGAAGTCGGAGAACTCGGCCGCGGCGCGCCCCATGCCGGGACGGTCGTGGTCCGAGCGCGCGGTCGAACCGAAGACGACGATCAGGCGCCCCTTCGTGAAGGGCCGCAGCTCGGCCAGAGCGCTCGCGAGCGAGCCCGCAGCGTGGGCGAAGTCGATGTAGACGCGAAAGTCCTGGCCGAGGTCGACGGGTTCCAGGCGGCCGCGCACTCCCTCGAAGCCGGCAAGTCCGCGCCCGATGTCCTCGACCGCCACCCCGAGCGCCGCGCATATCCCAGCCGCGCAGAGGGCGTTGTAGATGTTGAACCGCGCGGGCACGTTGAGCGCCACCTCGGTGTCCCCCACCGGCGTCTTCATGCGGAAGCGCGAGCCGGTAGCGGTGATGGACAGGTCGAGCGGGTGGAAGTCAGAGGCGGTGGTCAAGCCGTAGGTCCAGCGACGCGCGATGGGCCGGCGCGCCAGGCGGTCGTAGCTTCTGTCATCGCGATTCAGCACCGCGGTCTTCTCGACGCCCTTGTCGGCGGCGGCCGCGGTCAGGTCGATCAGCCGGGCCTTCGCCTCGAGGTAGTCCTCCCAGGTGGCGTGGTAGTCGAGATGGTCGTGGCCGACGTTGGTGAATGCGGCGACGTCGAAGTCGCACGCGCGGACCCGCTCCTGGACGAGCGCATGCGAGGTGGTCTCGATCACCGCGCACGCCGCACCGCCTTCGACCATACGCCCGAGCCAGGCCTGCACCTCCGGCGCCTCCGTCGTCGTCTGCCCGGTCGTGTTGTCGACCTCGCGGCCGCTGACCTTGAACGCGACGGTGCTCATCGCCCCGGCGACGATCCCGCTCGACTGCAGCACGTGCTCGGCCATGTGCGTGACTGTGGTCTTGCCGTCGGTGCCGGTGATGCCCGCCAGCTTGAGGCGACGAGAAGGCCGGCCGTAGAACTCCGCCGCCAGCTCCGCGAGACCGATGCGCGTCGACGGCATGCGCAGGTCCGGGACGCCGGCCGGAACCTGGACGCTGCGCTCGATCGCGACCGCCACCGCGCCCTTCTGGACCGCGTCGCCTAGATAGTGATGGCCGTCGACGTGCAGGCCCTGGACGGCGACGAAGAGGTCGCCCGGTTTCACGTGGCGTGAGTCGTAGGCGATGCCTTCGACGTCGACGTCCCCGTTACCGTCCAGCACGGCGCCCGCGCCGCGCGCGAGATCGGCTAAGCGCATCGTGTGTCTGAGGATAATCGCGTCGTGATCGCGGAAATCGGCGGCCGCCGCTTCGAGTGGGGAGCGCGCACGTACGTGATGGGCATCCTCAACGTAACGCCCGACTCGTTCAGCGGCGACGGCCTCGGCGGCGATGCCGACGCGGCGGTGGCGCAGGGCCTGCGCATGGTGGGCGAAGGCGCCGACATGCTCGACGTGGGCGGCGAGTCGACGCGCCCGGGCCACCTCCCCATCACCGTCGCCGAGGAGCTCGCGCGAACGCAGGTCGTGGTGCGCCGCCTCGTGCGTGAGTCGGGCGTCCCGGTGTCGATCGACACCTACAAACAGGAGGTGGCGGAGCTCGGAGTCGCCGCGGGGGCGACCATCCTGAACGACATCTGGGCCTTGACGCGCTCGCCCGCGATCGCGGGCCTCGCGGCACGGCAAGGTTGTGCGCTCGTGCTGATGCACAACCAGGACGGCACCGAGTACGCGGGCGACCTGCTGGAGGAGATCAAGCGCCATCTCGCCGCCGCCGCGGCGCGCGCGATCTCGGCCGGGGTGCCTCGCGAGAAGGTGATCCTCGACCCGGGCATCGGCTTCGGCAAGACGGCGGAACAGAACTGGGAGGTCATGCGCCGGTTCGCGGAGCTGCGGGAGCTGGGCCATCCGCTCCTGATCGGCACCTCGCGCAAGTCATTCATCGGCAAGCTGCTCGACCTGCCGGTCACCGATCGCCTCGAGGGCACGATCTCGACCAACGTCGCCGCCGTGCTGCGCGGCGCCGACATCGTGCGCGTGCACGACGTGCTGGCTCTGACGCGCGCGGTACGCGCCGCCGACCGGATGCGCCGCCCGGGGCACGATTAGAACGTTGACGACCGTCTATCTCGGCCTCGGATCCAACCTCGGATCGCGCGCTCGCAACCTGAGCGCCGCACGCCGGCGGCTGCGTCAAAAGAAAGTCCGCATCGTGGGTCAGAGCCGCGTCATGGAAACAGAGCCATGGGGAGTCTCCGACCAGCCGCGTTTCCTCAACCAGGTCGTGGAGGCGGACTGGCAGGGCACGCCGCGCGGATTGCTGCGCGTGGCCAAGAGCGTCGAGCGCGAAGGCGGGCGCCGGCCGACGCGGCGCTGGGGCCCGCGCGTCATCGACGTCGACATCCTGCTGTTCGGCGACCAGCGTGTGCGCGAGCCGGACCTTGTCATCCCGCACCCGCGTATCGGAGAGCGAGAGTTCGTGCTCGACTCGCTCGCCGAGCTCGGGGTCAAATTCCCTTTCGGTTAAGCCGGCCGGGCGTTCGTGAACCGGTAGCCGATCCCCGGCACGGCGAGAATGTAATAAGGACGCGAGGGCTGCGTCTCGATCTTCCGCCGCAAATTGCGGATGTGAACGTCGATGACGCGGGTCTCGATCGGATACTCGTAGCCCCAGATCGAGTTCAGGATCTTCTCCCGGCTCAGCACTTTACCGGCGTTGCTGGCGAGGAACGTGAGCAGGTCGAACTCCGTGTGCGTCAGCTCGACCTCTCTGCTGTTCTTGTACGTGCGCCGCTCGTTCACGTCGATGACGAGGTCGCGGAACTCGAGCCGGCTGCGCATCGCTTCCGCGTTCTCGAGCCGCGCGCGTCGCAGGTGCGCCGCCATGCGCGCGACCAGCTCACGAAGGCGCAGTGGCTTGGTGATGTAGTCGTCGGCGCCGATCTCCAGCGCGACCACGGCGTCGATCTCTTCGGAACGCGAGCTCATCATGATCACCGGCACGGCCGGGTCCATCTTCCTCAGCTCTCGGCAGACATCGAACCCCGCGGTGTCGGGCAGCGTGACCTCGAGCAGGACCACGCTCGGCCGCGAGCTTTCGACCTGGCGCAAAGCCTCTGAGCCGCCGTCGGCCTCGACCACCTGATAGCCGTCCTGCTCGCACGCCTGCCGGATCTCGCGGCGGGTGGCGGTATCAGGCTCGACCACCAGAACCCTGCGTGACGACTCCGCCACAGCCATACTCACATCCTAACGTCATTGAAGGATTGTTAGGGAATGTTTCGTTTCAGGCCCCGAATGTGGTCCCGTGCCGCGCGTTCGATACCGAGGAGCCGTGCGCCTCCCGCCGACAGGACGATCTGCCACGCGCCCGCGAAACTGACCTCCTCGCCGCCGAACTCCGACTTGAAGAAGCCCAGGCCGTGCCAGGGGTGTTCGGGGCCGGCCTTGGGAGGAGGCACGCCCCACAGGTCGAAATCGGTGCAGCCCGCCTCGGCGGCCGAGGAGATGGCCGCCCACCAAGCGAGGTCATTGCCCATGAGCTCGCGGTGGGCGCCGCTGCGGCCGGCGAACAGGCTGTAGGCGCGGCCGGCGTGGCGCGCGACGAGCACTGTCGCAAGCGGCTCGCGGGTCTGCGGCGCGCGGGCGGTGTAGGTGCGGCACCACGGCAGCAGCTCCAGCAGAAGCTTGTAGTAGCGACGGTCGGGGAGGTGGATGGCCTCGCGGCGCTCCACCGCCGCGGACTGGCGCGCGAGCTCCGCCGCGTCCTTGCCCTCTTCGACGACGACGCCGCGCTTGAGACCGGTACGGATGTTGTAGCGGCGTCCGTGCCGGAACGTGGTGAGCAGCTGCTCCGGCGGCAGCAGTTTGAGGATGCGCGTGTGCTGCGGCTGGATGGGGCTGACGCGATGGAAACCTTTTTCCTGAAGCACTTCGCGCATCTCGCGTCCCGATTCCGGTTCG
>WNGL01007079.1_pt1 | contig 13190 bp, 11 predicted proteins | sample 5400591 | NCBI WGS metagenome assembly WNGL01 (sample SAMN13153377, study PRJNA577476) | soil metagenome | isolation source: 80 cm soil or saprolite under Garry oak tree replicate 1 | place: USA:California | collected 2016-06-15
TACCTTCAGTCACGTCCCGTAGCGTAACGGCTACAGATAACCCGTCCGCGAACGACACGCCGGGCCGCGGAACGCTCCCTTACCCGCTGTCGCGGACGCCCGGATCGTCCCCCGGATAAGCCTGGATCTGCGGCTTCTCGTCCACCGCGAAGACCGCCGCGTTCGCCGGCGGTGCCAGGTACAGGCCCACGACGTCGCGGATCTTGTCGATGAGCAGCGGGTCCGGGGAGATCTTGAAGTCTTCCGTGCGCCAGGGCTGCAGCCCGAACGCCCGCCAGATCCGGTGCACACTGGTCGGCGAGATGCCGATCTGGCGGGCCAGCTCCCGCTTGGACCAGTGCGTGGCGCCCTCGGGGACCTCTTCCAAAGTTCGCACTACCACCTCCTCCACCTGGGCATCGCTGGTGGTACGCGGCACGCCCGGGCGGGGCTCATCGCCCAGCCCGTCCAGCCGGCTGGCCAGGAAGCGGGCCCGCCACTTGGTCACGGTGCCGCGGTTAACCCGCAGCCGCGCGGCGACGGCGATATTGGAGCCGCCGTCCGCGCAGGCCAGCACGATCCGCGCCCGCAGCGCCAGTCCTTGAGCGGTCTTCCGCCGCTTCGCCCAGTTCTCCAGCACCCGCCGCTCAGCCTCGGACAGCACCAGCGGCTCCAGCCTGCTATCACCCATACCGCCAGCACACTGCACGAACCGGCCGACTGGAACCCCGGCCACAGAGCCGCACTTCCCTGGGACAAAAAGCGCCTCACGTGGTGCCGTATCAACTCAGGACCGGGACACTAGGTCGATCCCGTCAGGCCACACGATAGTTCCTGCTTCATGATCCACCCTGACCTCGGCAAAGTAGCTGGGGTCATTCAGCGGCGCGAGAACGCCCGTCCACTGTTCGGCCAAGAAGTCGACATCCCCGGCTGCGCCGTCGCTGAACAGCAGGCGGAGCACGCGGTCACCGACCACGGCTACGCCCACGACGACTGGCAGGTAGTTCTCGCTCACATCCTCAATGCTACGCAAGCGGCTCGATGGCGAGCAGCTGCTCGTTCCGCCGGGCCCGTTCCCAGTTGGCCATGATCTCGACCCTCCGGAGGCTTGCCCATTCCCGGACGAACCGCAGAGCGCGGGAATCGAGGCTGCCGACGAGCACCTCCCCGTTCACCGAGACCGAGGCCCGCCTCCCGGAATGGTAGGCATGGAAGTGGCCACCGGGTGATCGTGCTCGTTCCAATACATGTAGATGACGACTCCATAGAACGCGCTGACACGCGGCATGGCCTGACGATAGCCGATTCATCTACCACTAGACGGATAGCCGACCTCGTCCAAGACGCCGCCTTTGCAGTTGTTACAGACAGTGACTGCTGGCCAAGCTATAGGAAACCCGCCGTCCCGCATAACGATGCCGATTCGGAGCCGATCGGCGCCGCACCGTCCGCGCCGCCGACAGCGCGCAGATCATCCGGTTCTGCGGTATCGTTCTTTCCCCGTCCCGGATTCCGTTGCCTTTCGTCGCTGGCGCCGCAGCCAGCCGCTTGGGATCCGGGTCGAGCTGCCATCGAGTTCCTGGTACCCGGCTCCGAGGCCACCAGATTGCGGGGCAGCGATTTCCCGGCCGCCCGGCGGCGTGTGCCGCCGGGCAATTCGTGGTCAACCTGCAGCCGGACGCGGGTAAGGTGGGTACGTGCTGAGGGGCGGCTCCCTGACGGGAGCCGCCCCTGTCCGCTCAGGACGGGAGCGTGATGGTTCCCGAGAGTTGCACCTGACTCTGCAGCGAGGTGACTGTCACCGTCCCGCTCAGCTTCCCGGTTGCGCCGGTGAAGATCCCGGTTCCGCCGACGATCACGTCTGAGAGCGTGCCCCTGCCGGGCGGCTCTGGGCCTGCGCATGCGCCGAAGCACGCGCCGCCGGTCGCGTACTCGTCCATGACAATCGAACCGCTGGAGAGGGTGACCGTGCGCACGTCGCAGCCGCCGCCGCAGGCTACGCCGAATGCGATCATCTCTGTGGCGTGACCATAGGGAACGACGACACCGTTCCCGCAAAAGCCGCCATTCGGAAGCCCAAAGGCCGGGCAATCGCTGTTGACGTTCTCGAGCACTGGCTCGTCGAACGTCATGCTCACCGGGGTGGCGGTACTCGCCATAGCCATCGCCGGCGTGGCAAGGGCAATGGGCAGGGCGGCCAGTCCGGTTACCAGTGCAGCAGTGAGACGGAACATGTCTGGCTCCTTTCGTTCGAACGACCGAGAACGACATTAGGGACGCCAGGCATCTGGAGATAGCGGGTACGCCCTCGTCTTGAGGCAGGGCTGTCCCGCACCCGGTAGGAAGGCTCTCGGGGGTAACCCTTATGGCTCAGGAGCGGAGGAAGGCTAGCACGGCGAGAACGCGGCGGTGATAGTCCGGGGTGTCGTCCAGGCCGAGCTTGGAGAGGATGCGGCCGACGTGGGCCTCGACAGTCTTGAGGCTCAGCACCAGGAGCTGGGAGATGCCGTGGTTTGACCGGCCCTCGGCGATGAGGGCGAGGACCTCGCGTTCACGTTCGGTCAGCTCATCGAGGGGCCCCCGGTGCCGGGGCCGCTTGATCAGGCGGGCCACGATCGTCGGGTCGAGCACGCATTCGCCCTCGGAGATGCGCCGGATGGCGTCAGCCAGGACGGCGATGTCCGACACGCGTTCCTTGAGCAGGTAGCCGCGCGCCTCCGGGTGATGTTCGAGCAGGCGCGTGGCGTATCGCGACTCCAGGTACTGGGAGAGGACCAGCACCCCGACGTCAGGGTGGGAGCTGCGGATCTGCTCCGCCGCGACCAGGCCCTCGTCGGTGTGGGTGGGCGGCATCTTGATGTCGACGATTGCCACGTCGGGATGTTCGGTGGCCACGATGCGGATGAGCTTCTGGGCATCGTCGGCCTTGCCGACAACCTCGACGCCGGCCTCTTCGAGGAGGCGGGCCGTGCCCTCCCGGATCAGCATGGCATCGTCGGCGATCACGACCCGCATGGCATCTCCGCTCGTATGGTGACCCCTCCGCTCGCGACATGCTCGATTCGGAGCCGGCCGTCCAGCGCACCGACCCGGTCGGCCAGGTGGGTGACCCTGGCTTCCAGCTCGGGCCCGGGCTTGCCCGCTCCGTCCTCGGTGACTTCGACCACCAGCCGGTCGCCGTCGTGGCTGACATCCAGTATCACGCCGCTCGCTGCGGCCAGCGTAGCCATGTAGCCGGTGGTTTCTGCGATGAGAAAATAGGCGGCGGCCTCCACGGGACCCGGGAGCCGCTCCTGCGGCATGTGCCTGATCGTGATGGGTATAGAGATGTGCTCGGCCAGTGCCTCCACGGCTGCGGCCAGCCCGTCATCGGTCAGGGCCGCGGGGTAGATGCCGTGGGCCAGTTCCCGGAGTTCGCCGATGGCGGCCCGGAGTGTCTCGTCTGCCCGGTCGAGCACTGCCCGGAGGTCCGGGTCGGCAGCTGCGCCGGGCTGAGCGCGGGTGAGGCGTAGCGCGAGCGAGAGGCCGACGAGGCGTTGCTGGGCACCATCGTGCAGGTCGCGCTCGAGCCGTCGCCGCTCAGCATCGCCGGTCGCGACGATGCGGGCCCGGGAGACCCGCAGCTCCTCCAGCTGGGCGAGCACTTCTGCCTGGAGCCGCTCGTTGTCCACAGCCAGCCGCGTGGCGGCGATGACCTCATCGACGACGGACGGATCGTCCAGGAGCCCCGGGCGATGGAGAAGCAGCGCCACGGTCTGCCCCTGGCGTGCGAGCGGGGTCACGGCACGGTACTCCCGTTGTGCCGGATCCACGGTCGTCCCGGTGGCATCGACCAGCCGCTCGGGATCAGTCAGCGGATAGGCCAGTTCCAGGTCCGGATCGCCCAGGGACTGTGCCAGCACCTCGCGTAGCCCTCCGGGGGGAGGCGATTCGCCCAGCTCGGCCACCAAGGCGGCCATCGCGGAACGGATCCGGCGCCCCAGCAGCCACGACCATGCCACTCCCAGGCCGATCGCGCACAGCGCAGCGGCCTGCCCGAGCCACAGGCGGTACTCGAACTGGTCGGTGCCGAGCAGGCCGCCTGGCAGGCTGTGGGCGAAGTCGGACCAGGCCAGCAGCAGGTACGCGGCTCCGCTGACGAGGACCGGGGCGACCGCCCGGCGCAGCGGGGCGCCCGGCCGCGTGAGCCGCCAGACGCACAGCGCGGCGACAGCTATCGTCCACACCAGGCCGAGCCGGATGCCCCACCGGTTCAGGGACTCGAACAGGCCCGGCTGGGCATCGGCGAGCAGCAGGTTCGGCGGGCACAGGCTGCACCCTTGCTCCGGTGGGCTGAAGAACAGGGCCGGGACCAATCCCAGCATGAGGGCCGCGTCCGCATACGCGACGGTGATGGCCAGGCGTTCCACCCGGGACGACAGCCAGCCGGACGGGTAGGCCATGACCGCGTGTGCCACCACGGCAGGCGCCAGGGCGTAGGTGACAAGGCCGAACGTGAACGCCACCGCGGCCCCTGCCCCGGGGTTGTCCCATTCGGGGAAAAACCAGGCCACCCCGGCCGCGGCCAAGAGCAACCCGGACCGCTTCCCCCCGCGGCGCCACCAGACATAGCAACCTGCGCCGATCATCGCCCATCCCGCGCCCAGTTCGATTAGGCCCGCCGTCCATGACGCCCCGCCGAACGTCGCTCCAGGGTGCGACTGGGCTATGAGGAGCGACAGGAGCCCGAAGCCGAACGCGGCAGGCCACATCGCGAGCAGAGCCAGACGGGCGAGACCGCTGAAACCAGACACTGCCGGGGCCATGCCCGAATGGTGCCACCAGGCGGCCCGGATTCCCAGCCGGGGGCTATCCCCAATCCGGGGGTCCACAATGAGGGCATGCCCCGATGCGCTGGCAGGGGGTAACCGGCGAGGCTACACCCGACCGGGAAAGGAGGCCGGCATGAAAAAGAGACGTCGCCTCCGCCGAGCCGGTGTTGCGGTTCTGGTGGCCCTGGCACTCGCCGGGTGCGGCTCGCTGGCAGGCAATAAAGCCGGGGGCCCCGGCACGCCCGTCGTACTGCGGATGGCCACTAGCAACGGGATACCCGGGTTTATGCCCCAGGTCGACCCGTACCTCGTCAGCCGGGTGGCGAACCTATCCGCGGGAAACGTCCAGATCGACATGGTCTACCACGTCGCCGAAAACATGCCGGACGGCGAACAGCAGGTCGTCCGCGACGTCGCCGCAGGCAGATACGACCTCGGTGTCACCGGCACGCGGGTCTTCGACACCCTGGGCGTGGACAGCTTCCAGGCGCTGACCGCCCCCATGCTCATCGACAGCTATCCGCTCGAGCGGGCCGTCATCGACAGCGGCATCCCCGCCCGGATGATGCCAGCGCTGGACAAGCTGCATGTCAGGGGCCTTGGCGTCCTCGCCGACGGGCTGCGCAAGCCGATCGCGGTCCGCAAGCCCCTGCTGGGCCCCGCAGACTGGCGCGGCATCACCTTCGCCGCCTTCCGTTCGAGGGAGGCATCCGCGGCGATCCGCGCGCTCGGGGCCACGCCGAGCGATACGTGGGGGACCCACCTGGATCAAGGATTGGACAGCGGCGCGGTCGGGGGCTTCGAGAAGAACCTCCTCATCTACCGCCTGCACAACGACCTGTGGAAACGGGCTCCATACGTGACGGCCAACGTCAACCTGTGGCCCCAGGCGCTTGCCGTCATCGGCAATCCAGACCGGCTCGCCAGGCTCACCTCCCAGCAGCGCGGCTGGCTCACCGAGGCGGTCCGGGACGCGGCAAGCCGCTCCACCGCGCTCATAGACGGCGACGCGGGCCTCCTGCCCGGCCTGTGCGCCAACGGCACTCGCTTCGCGAACGCCTCCGATGCCGCCATCGCGGCCCTGCGCGACGCCTTCGCCTCGGTGTACGCGCAGGCGGAGCAGGACCCGCAGACCAAAGAATTCATCGCCGAGATCAGCCGCCTCAAGCAACACACCCCGCCCGGCGGCACGCTGGTGATCCCCGGCGGCTGCACCGGGACGGCGCCCGGCTCGGCCCCAGGCAACGGCTCGCCCGGACCGGTCACCAAGACCACTCAGGTCACACCGCTGGACGGGGTATGGGAGGTCACCTACACCAGGGACGAGCTCGCCGCGGCCCACCCCGACCCGAGCGAGGTGATCCCCGACAACTACGGCAGCTACACCTTGAGGTTCCACCGCGGAGACTCCTGGTTCACGCGGCCAGGCACCCGGCCCGGGCCGCTAACGACCTACGTCGTGCACGGCGACACGATCACCTTCTACCAGGGGCGCGAGATCTGGAAATACAAGTGGAGCGTGTACCGGCAGACGCTCACGTTCCAGAAGCTGGGGGGTCAAGCCCCCGACTGCTCCCTGAGCGTGTCTCTGGGGCAATGCGAACCGACCACGTACGTGGTGAAGCCCTGGCGGCGGGTCTCCGCATAGCAGAACCCCGGACAGCAGAAGACCCGGCGGGGCCTTCGTCATTGCTGCGCGGCAGCTGGGATCTCCGCCAGCAGCCGGGTGCCCCTCCCCGCCGGGCTGTCCACCAGGAACCGGCCGCCGACCGCCTCGACCCGGTCCGCCACTCCCCTCAGCCCGGATCCGGCCGACGGGTCAGCCCCACCCGCGCCGTCGTCGGCGATGAGGACCGTAACCAGATCTCCCTGCGCCCTTACCACCACGTCGACGCGTGACGCGTGAGCGTACTTCCCGACGTTGGTGAGAGCCTCAGAGCAAATGAAGTAGACCGCGGTCTCGATGACAGCGGGCAGGCGCTGCGGAGGAACGACGAGCCGGACGGGCACCGGGGCCCGCTCGGCAAGACACGATAGCGCGGCACCGAACCCCCGCGCGGTCAACACCGCCGGATGGATTCCCGCAGCCAGCTCCTGCACCTCGGCCTGCGCCGCATCAAGCTCTCGCCTGGCATTCTCCAGCCCCGCGGTCACCGCCCGGTCAGCAGCCGCGCCAGCGCCCCGGAGGCCGAGGTCCAGGAGCTCCTCGACCTCCTTCAAACGCTGCCCGGCACCCACCTGCAGCTCTTGCCGGAGACGGCGGCGTTGAGCATCACCGGCCTCCAGGATCCGGCGCCGTGAGGCGTCCAGCTCCGCGACCTGGCGTCGCACCTCCGCCCGCAGCCGCACGTTCGAGAGCGCGAGCATGGCCGCCCAGGCCACCGCGTCGATGAGGCCCGGATCATCCAGCACCGCGGCGTCGTGGACAAGCGCGCCAATCCGCTCGCCTCGCTGCTCGATCACCGTGACCGCTTTCCCCGACCCGGCGCCGGGGAGCAGCACCGGGTTCCCCCGCTCGTCGACATACCCGCTGGTCCCCGCCAGCCAGTACGCGATCGTCAGCGACCGGTCGCCCAGGGCATGCGCCAGCCGGGCCTGCAGCATGCCGGCCTCGGTGCCCTCACCGAGGTCGACAACCAGCCTCGTGACCGCCGCCTGGACCCACCGGCTGCGGAGGCTGTCCGCCAAGAAGCCAGCCGCGATGAGGACCAGCACCGCCTCATATCCCCACAGCACAGCTTGCTCTGCGCTGGGTCCCGCTCCCGTCAGGCGCGCCACGCTCCCGCCCGCCAGCGGAACGGCCAAGGCGGCTGCCGCGGCGATCGCCGTCACCCGGGCGCGGCGGTCTGGGCCTGCCGCCAGCGCATACCCCCAGATCGTCGCGGCCAGGACCAGGAACGTGACGACGATCGTCACCACGTCGTTCCGGGCGAGGGGGACGGCCGCGGCGCACACGTACGCCAAAACCACCACGATCGCGCTCAACCGGCCCAGGGACCGCCCGCCCGGATAGCAGATGATCGCGTGACACAGCGGGCCACGGTGGATGAAAAGCAGCGCCGCACCCAGCGCAGCAACAGCCCCGATCCGCGAGCCGGCCAGCGTGCCGAGGAACCAGGCGAATCCCGTGAGCGCGATGAGGGGACCAACGCGGCTTGGAGGGCGGCGGGACCAGCCGAAGAGCCCGCACGCGATCAGCGTCCACCCGACGGCGAGGTCGGCACCAGCCGCGGGCAGGCTCTGCCCCGGACGGGCCAGCCATTCCGCCCCGAGGCCCAGTACCAACCCGGCCAGCCACGCGGCCTTCCGCAGACCCGGAGCAGAGCTGGTCATGCCGTCACGAGACGAGCGCAGAGAGCGCATTCCCCGACAACTCGCTCTTCGAGATGAACCCGCGGACAGGGCTGCGAGCCAGCCGCCGCCGGTAGGAGGAGACGCCCCGGGTCGATACGAGCACCACGGCTGGCGGATCGCCGGCATGGGCCAATCGCTCAGCAACCTCAAAACCATCGATGTCTGGCAACTGGATGTCCAGGAGGACGACGCCTGGATGAAGCCGGCCGATGGCCGCAAGCGCCGACACCCCGTTGTCAGCCTCGCCGACCACATCGAATCCTTCAGCCTCCAGCAACGCCCTGGCCGAAGACCGGAAGCCAGGATGGTCGTCCACGATCAGCACCGTCAGCTTCTTCACCAGCAGATCGTCCCACGCGGCGGGTCTTTCGGCATCGGGGCTACCCCTAGCCCGCCAGGATGTTGCCAAGATCGGCCGCCACTCTGAGATGCCCGGGAAGCGCGACGACGATCACCCCTGGCAGAGCGGCAGGAGTGCGCCTAATGAGACTGGGCGTGGCGCGCACCCCTTACACGCTTTCCAAGCGTGCACATCAGCGTTCGTGCCGGGTCTGGCCGTCCGTGACCTGAGATGCGCCGGACTAGCAAACGTAGGCGTCAAGCTCAGGTCGGCCGCCTGCTGTGCCGGATCGACGAGGTCGGGGAGTGCCGCCGGTGCGCTTCGGCCTTCACATCTACCCAGCGGCACGCGCATATCATCCGGATCTGCGCGCCGCGGTCAGCCACGCCGACCGGCGGCGACCTGCGCCAGAACGGCGGTTACTTGCTCGCTGTATGTCGGCCCAGCCGTCACCCGTACGTGGCCCCAGCGGGAGTGCCGCTGTCGGAGACGGAAGCCGCTGAGGTGAGTATTCCGGTGCCAGGATCCAGTGGCGGAAAACTCCCGGGGAAGTCCGCCCCTTGCCGCGATGCCGGGCTTCACGGGTACCGGGTCACGGCCTTGGAACTGGTCGCCAGGGTCGACGAGGCTATCGGGAACGGGAGGACGCGATGCCTCTGATGCCCGGAACCTGATGGGACGGCCGGTCGGCTACCGGGTGGCGTTCTCTTGCTCGTCGCCGCTGGCGATCATGGACATCAGGGTCAGGGCGTCGTGGTCGCGGCTGCCGGGTTCGGCCTGGTAGACGGTCATCCGCTGGCCGTCGGCCAGGTAGAGCACCTCGTAGGTCAAGGTGAACTCGCCGACCTGCGGATGGTGGAACGGCTTGGCCTCCCCGCGCCGGTGCCGTACGTCGTGCCGCTGCCAGAGGCGGGCGAACTCGGGGCTGCCGTGGAGCAGTTCCGCGATCAGCGCGGAGACGTCTGGGTCGCCGGGTGTGTCGGCGGCAAGCGAGCGGAGGTGGGCGGCGGTCGTCTCGGCGGAATGATCCCAGTCGGCGAACAGCTCCCTGGCCGCCGGGTGGAAGAACGTGTACCGGATCGTGTTCCGCCGCTCCGGCGGCCAGTCCGCCAGGCCAGCGAACAGGATGAGGGCCTCGGGGTTGGCGGCTAGCAGGTCGCTGGTGCGGGTGAGCACGTACGCCGGGCAGGGCCGCACCGACTCCAGCAGCTGGCGGACGCCCGGCCGGACGACGCGGCTGGCCGGCGGCGAACGCTGCGCCGTGCGTCCCGCCGCGTGGTTGGCGAGCGCGTACAGGTGGGCGTTCTCTTCCTCGTTCAGCCGCAGGGCGCGGGCGAGCCCGTCCAGGATGGGACCGCTGGGGTTGGTCTCCTTGCCCTGCTCGAGCCGGATGTAGTAGTCGATGGACAGCCCCGCGAGCGCGGCGATCTCCTCGCGGCGCAGCCCGGGTGTCCGCCGTGTCCCGGTTCCGGATGGCAGGCCGGCATCGCCGGGTCGCACACGCGCCCGGCGTACCCGCAGGAACTCGCCAAGCTCGCTCGCCATGTTCCCAGTGTGTCATCCGGCGCCGCGGCCAGCGTAGCCCTGTCACTGCCAGGAACACGGCGGTCTTCCTGTGCACCGGCGATCACGGCACCGTTGCTGTGCGAGCCGCCGGCCCCCAGCAGCACAGCGGAAGGAGGCACACGATGCCGCATGACGCCGCACTCCAGGACCACCCGGATGCCCGGGTCCGCCGAGAGCCGGCGCGGTTGCGGCCCGGGCCGGCGCGCCGGCGGAGCGGGCCGCGGCCGGAAGACATCGGCTTCGGCCGGAGGTTCGTCGCTGCCACCTCGTTCGGCTCGGTGCTGAACCCGGTCAACTCGTCGATCATCGCGGTCGCTCTGGTGCAGGTCGGGCACGCGTTCGGCGTCGGCGCGTCCGCCACAACCTGGCTGGTTTCCGCGCTGTACCTGGCGACGGCGATCGGCCAGCCGACGATGGGGCGGCTGGCTGACCTGGCCGGCCCGCGCCGCGTGTACCTGGCAGGCACCGCCGCCGTCGCGGCCGGCGGCCTGCTCGGGTACCTGGGCTGGTCGCTGAGCAGCCTGATCGCGGCGCGCATCGTGATCGGGCTCGGCACGTCGGCCGCCTACCCGGCCGCGATGGCGATGGTCCGGCACCAGGCCCGGCGGCTGAACCGGGAAGCCCCCGGCGGCGTGCTGGGCGCGCTGGCCATCGCCGGGCAGGCCACCATGGCCGTCGGCCCGCCGCTCGGCGGCCTGCTCATCGCCGCCGGGGGCTGGCGGCTGACGTTCCTGGTCAACGTGCCGCTCGCGGTCGCCGGCATCGGGGCCGTCCTGGCCTGGCTTCCCGCAGACGACCAGCAAGTCCGGGTCGCGCGCGTATGGCACCAGCTCGACCCGCCCGGCCTGGTCCTGTTCGCCGCGGCGCTGACCGGCCTGCTGCTGTTCCTGATGTCACTGGCCAGCCCGCGCTGGTGGCTGCTCGGCGTCACCGTCGCCCTGCTGACCGCGCTGGCCGCCCGCGAGCTGCGCGCGCGCACGCCGTTCCTCGACGTGCGGATGCTGGCCCGCAACCGCGCGCTCACCACCACCTACGTCCGGTTCGGGATCACCATGCTAATCACCTACGGCTTCATCTACGGCTGGACCCCGTGGCTGGAGCAGAGCGCCGGGCTGTCCGCCGCAGGCGCCGGGCTCCTGATGGCCCCCTCGTTCGCGGTCGCCGCCGTCGTCTCCGCGCTCGCCGCCCGGCACAGCCGCATCTGGCCGCTGCTGGTCGCGGGGGCCGCCGCGCTCGCCGCCGGCTCGGCCGGCCTGCTGCTGCTCACCGGGCGCTCGCCGCTGTGGCTGCTGCTGGCGATCAGCGTCGTCTTCGGCGCCCAGAACGGCCTGAACGTCGTCACCAACCAGACCGCCATGTACGCCCAGGCCCCCGCGGACTCGACCGGCACGGCGGCCGGGATGCTCCGCACCTTCATGTACCTGGGCGCGATCGCCTCTGCCAGCCTGATCAGCCTCAGCTTCGGCCCCGCGGCGACCGACGCCGGCCTGCACCGCCTCGCGGTCATCCTCACCGCCGCCGCCACCGCGCTGCTCGCCGCCACCCTCGCCGACCGCAAGCTCGCCACCGCCCGCCCGCACGCCTGATGAGACCGAACGGCGGGCACCGCACACGGCAGACCCGGAGGAGTGACGGCCGCCCCCTGGTCCAACACCAGATGATCGGAGTGCCCTGGACCCAGGGCAGCCACCCTCCCGACGGCTGCTACTCAACCTTCGCCCCCGATCCCGGCCACGCGCAACGGCTGCGGGACCTGTCCCAGCAGCCGGCGCAAGGGCCGCCCTCATGTCCACGAGGCCGTGCTGACTGACGGCGTGCGGGCGCCGGCCCGGGTATCCGGGATGTCCGCCGGCACCTGAGAAACGACACGGAGCAATCACCATGAAGCACATCAAGCTGGGGGATCTGGATGTCTCTCGCATCGGCCTGGGCGCCATGGGGATGTCCGCCGCCTACACCGGCGCGGGCACCGATGACGCCGAGTCCATCCGCACTATCCACCGGGCGCTGGAGCTGGGCGTCACCTTCCTCGACACCGCCGAGACTTACGGGCCGTTCACCAGCGAGGAACTCCTCGGCCGCGCCATCAAGGGCCACCGCGACGAGGTCGTGCTGGCCACCAAGTTCGGCCGCTTCTCACACGCGGGCGGCGGCGCACGCATCCTCGACAGCAGCCCGGCGAACATCCGCACCGCGGCCGAGGGCTCCCTCAAGCGGCTGGGCACCGACCACATCGACCTGTACTACCAGCACCGCGTCGACCCCAGCACGCCGATCGAGGACACTATCGGCGCGCTGGCCGAGCTGGTGGCCGAGGGCAAGGTCCGATACGTCGGCCTGTCCGCGGCCGGGCCCGCGACGATCCGCCGCGCCCACGCCGTCCACCCGGTCGCCGCGCTGCAGTCGGAGTACTCCCTGTGGACCCGGGACCCAGAGGCAGAGGTGCTGCCGCTGACGCGGGAACTCGGCATCGGCTTCGTGCCCTTCTCCCCGCTAGGCCACGGCTTCCTCACCGGGGCGATCCGCTCCACCGGGCAGTTCGACGACGGCGACTGGCGCAAGACCAACCCGCGCTTCATCGGCGAGAACTTCCAGCACAACCTGCGGATCGCCGACGAGGTCGAAGCGATCGCCGCCGAGTCCGGCGCCACGCCGGCACAGGTGGCCCTGGCCTGGCTGCTGGCCAAGGGCGACGACATCGCCCCGATCCCCGGCACCAAACGGGTCCCCCGGGTGGAGGAGAACACCGCCGCCGACAGCATCGAGCTGACCGCAGAGCAGATCAGCAAGCTCGACAACCTCACCCCGGCCGCCGGCAACCACCACGAAGAAGCAGACATGCGGCTGCTCGGCCGCTAACCCCCGCTCGCGACCCTGAGGGGCCCCCGCAACCGCCTTGCGCACTGCCTGGAGCAACGCCCGAACGGCAGTGTGCGCCCCGTCAAAGATGAGGACCGATCACACAGCGTGCACAGCAGCATCGGGTCGTCGAGTTCCTGATCGATGCTCTTATGTTTGTCAAGGGGCTGGGTGGGACCTTTCGGGGCTGCAGTTCCGGGGGTGCGAGGTGATGTGCCGGACGGGTTGTTGCTGGGTTGCGGACAAGACAGGGATGGGCCGCTCCAGATGGAGCGCAA
>WNGL01012617.1_pt1 | contig 13190 bp, 13 predicted proteins | sample 5400591 | NCBI WGS metagenome assembly WNGL01 (sample SAMN13153377, study PRJNA577476) | soil metagenome | isolation source: 80 cm soil or saprolite under Garry oak tree replicate 1 | place: USA:California | collected 2016-06-15
ACCGCGATCTCATCGGCCGCGCCCATCTTCCCGCCGACTTCGGCCGCACGCAGGCGGGCTCGGCATCCGAGCTTTCCAGCATTCGCTTCCCCATCGGCACCACGGTGGACGCCGCCGAGCGCGAACTCATCCTGCAAACCCTGTCCGCCACCAGCAACAACAAAACGCGCGCCGCCGAACTGCTCGGCATCAGCCTCAAGACACTGCACAACAAGCTGAAGGAGTACGGCGGGGAGCGCGCCGACGGGGAGTAGGCGGGCGATGATGCGACTCCGCCTGCAAACCAAACTGACGCTGAGCACAGCGTTGCTCACGCTGGCGGTGGTGGCGTCGTTGTCCGCCGTCTATGTCGCACGGCTGACCTCGCTCGTCATCCGCGAAGCCAATGAGCGCGCCGGTTTCTTCACCAAGCTAGTTTTCCTTCAGGCGCAGCATGCCCTTTCCGACGCCGCCGCGCAGGGCCGCCGCCCCGATTCCGACAGTCCCCAGGGCGTCCACGAATACGTGTTGCGCGCGTTCGATCAGAACCCCGGGCTGGCTTCGGTGATTGACGCCGCGCTGGGTTATTCCCAAACAATCTACGAAGTCACGATCGTGGATCACGACGGCGTAGCCCTGGTTTCGAGCGATTCCTCGGTGCTCGGCCGGCCGGTCCTGCGGCGCACTTCGCTTGACAATCTGGCACGCAGCGGCTTTTTCCATCAGGTCCTGGTGCTGTACGGCCCGCCACGCGTGTACGAAGTGTCGTTCGCCTTCAATCTGAACAGGGAACCCTTCGGGGAAGTCCGCGTGGGTCTCAGTTCCGTTTTGCTGCGCGCCGAAATCTCTCCCGCGCTGCGTTCCGCGGGCCTGGTCGTGCTCGGCGCGCTGATTGTCTCGACGCTTCTGGCCGGGGTGGTCAGCGGTTTCATGCTCGCGCCCTTGACGACCATCTCCGCGCAACTGGACCGCATCTCCGCGGGGCAATACGATCCTTCGCCCGGCCAGGTCCCCATCTTCGAAGGGGGCGGCGATGAACTCCGCCAGGTGAGCCAGAAGATTTCGCAAGTCGGACAGCAATTGCGCGGGGTCCACGAAATTTTCACCACCATGCGCGAGAATTTGAATCAGGTGATGGCCGGCCTCGAAGACGGCTTGCTGCTGTTTACCAGCGACGCGCGCGCCGTGATGGTGAGTCCGGCGGCGCAGAAGTTTCTCGGAGCGCCCTCCGATCAATTCCTGGGACGCTGCGCGCCCGATATTTTCCCCCCCGGCCATCCTCTGCGCCACGCGTTGCAGCTCGATGGCGATGGGTTGCATCCGGTGGCGGCGGCCGAGGCCGAAGTGCCCACGCCGGAAGGCCCGAAGCGCGTGGGCGTAAGCGTGCAGGTGATTGCGGAAAAAGGAACGCGGATGGCGCTGGTCACGCTGCGCGACCTCGATTCGCTGGAGCGCATTGACACGCAGCTCCAGGTGGCGGAGCGGCTCTCCTCGATTACCCGCGTCACTGCCGGCGTGGCCCACGAGTTTAAGAATCCTCTGAATTCGATGCGCCTCTGGCTGGAAACCCTCAAGGAGGCGCTGCCGAAGAACCAGGAGCTGCCGAAGCAGGCGCTGGAGGTCCTCGATAATGAAATCGACCGGCTGGACAGTGTGGTCAAGCGGTTTCTGACCTTCACGCGGCCCGTCGAGGTGCGCCTGGAAGAGACGCAGCTCGCGGACATTCTCAAAGAAGTCCTCAATGTCGCCCGGCCGCAGCTCGACCGCGCCAAGGTGCAATCGGCGACGCTGTTGCCGGCAGACGTTCCTCCTGTGAACGTGGACCGGCAACTCATCAAGCAGGCCATCCAAAATCTGGTTTTAAATGCTGTGGAAGCCATGCCCGATGGAGGTAAACTGTCTGTCGCTCTCAGCCGCCGCGGCGACATGGCCGAAATCGCCATCGGCGATACCGGAGCGGGAATCCCCGCGGAGCACCGCGCGCGCATTTTTCAGCTCTTCTTCACAACCCGCCCCGGGGGGAGCGGCATCGGACTTGCCGACACCTTTCGGTTCATACAATTGCACAACGGTTCGATAGACTTCAATTCGGAGGTTGGGCGCGGCACGACATTCCGAATTGAGCTGCCCTTGGCGCTCTGACGAAAATGCCCACCAGCAATGTCAACCCGGCGCGCAACGATTTCCCAAGAGGCACCCGCGCGCACCGGCGCGCCTGGCAATTGACGGCGTTTGCGGTGTGCGTCGCCGCTCTCGTCAGCGCCGGCTGCTTCCGGAGGACTGTCCATGCCGCGCCGAACCTTTCTGCAGCGGCGTCTGCTTCGCGCCCGCACCTTCCCGCAAAGCGAGCTGCCGCCTCCGATGCAAACCTCGATCCGCCTCCGAACCTGAAGATTGCCGCTCCCGAAGTAATCGCGTTTCCGGTGGCGCGGACGGCGCCGGTCCGCCCGCACAACGGCACGGGCCCCGCACAAACCGGCGAGACCGACCCGCGTCCTACCACGCCCCAGCTTTCGCCAAGGATGTCTCCGCAGGAGCAAGCCGCCGCAGAGAAACAAACCCGGGAAGACATCGGCGCGGCGGAGCGGAATCTGCGATCCGCTTTGGGGCGCCAGCTTAACCCGACACAATCAGACCTGGTCGAGAAAATCCGCGGGTTTCTGGGACAGGCCCGCGAAGCCATTCGCGACAGTGACTGGCTTCGCGCCAAGAACCTCGCGCAAAAGGCCCAAGTCCTTTCCGCCGAACTCATCAACTCGTTGTAGCCGCCTGCCGGGTGGTCCAGAGAAATCCTTTTTCAAATCCGCGCCGTTGCTCTTCGGAACCCGCAGTGCGTTAAGATGAACGGATGCTCACCTACGACGCCGCGATTATCGGCGGAGGCATCATCGGGAGTTCCCTAGCGTGGGAGCTCGCGCGCAACAAGCTGCGCGTCGTCCTGCTGGACCGCCAGCAGCCGGGCCGCGAAGCTTCCTGGGCCGCGGCGGGAATTCTTTCTCCCGCCCCGGAAAGCCCGGCGGCATTTCCGATGGTGCCGCTGGGGCGCGCGAGTCTCGCGCTGTATCCGGAGTTTGTCGCGGCAATCGAGGAAGATTCCGGAGAAAACGCCGGGTTCCGGGCGAAGGGCACGCTGCAAACGTTCTTTGCGCGGGACGCGGAGCGCGAGCTGAGTACACTCATGGCGCTCCACCACGGGCTGGGTCTTGCGGCGGAGGCGCTGCGCATCGAGGACGCTCGCGAGCTCGAGCCCGCGTTGAGCGGAGAGGTTCTGGCCGCCGCGCTGCGCCCCGAGGAAGCCTCAGTGGATAACCGGGCGCTGACCCGCGGGGCAATTCTCGCGGCGCAACGCGCCGGCGCGGAGTTTCGCTCCGGCCAGCAGGTGACGCGGCTCCTCCGCGAAGGGGACCGCTGCACGGGCGTAGTCGCGGCCGGCGAAGGGATTGCCGCAAGCACGGTGGTACTCGCCGCCGGTTGTTTTTCCGGCGAGATCGCCGGAGTTTCGCGGTACGCTCCGGTACGTCCGGCGCGCGGGCAGATGGTGGCTCTGCGCGCTCCGAGCGTCCCCATCGAACGCGTGCTGTGGTCCGAACGCGTTTACATCGTGCCGCGCAACGACGGCCGGCTGGTTGCCGGGAGCACGGTGGAATACGCCGGGTTCGAGAAGGGTCTCACTCCCGCTGGTCTGCAGGAAATCCTCAGCGCCTCTCACTCCCGCTGGTCTGCAGGAAATCCTCAGCGCCACGATGGAGATCGCGCCGGCTCTGAAGCATGCCGCCATCGAAGAAACCTGGTCCGGCCTGCGCCCTGATTCCCCGGACCATCTGCCCATTCTCGGCCCCACCGATTTGGAGGGCCTCCTGGTGGCCACCGGCCATTTCCGCAGCGGCATCCTGCTTGCCCCTGTCACTGCCAAATTGATTCGTGAATGGATCACCGGACACGGCGTCTCCATCGACTGGGAGGCGTTCAGCCCGATGCGTTTCCTGGCGGCTCAACGGGCGGCCGAGGAACACACCCAGAAACACCAAAGCCATTGATGGACGTCAGCGTCAAGAGCCCCTGAGTTTTAGTAAGGAGTTGTGCGGGTGCGCACCGGCGCGCGGTTGCCCGCCCCGGGAAGCGCAGTCGCGTGACCCGGATCAGTGAACTGCACCTTGTCCGAGTCAAGATAGAGCGGGCGGTCAAGCGTCACGTCAACCGTCGTGCCGCGCGGCAGTTCGAGTTCCGGCCCGCGTGTGAGAAGCACGGCAGCAAGTCCGGCGGCGGCTCCGACACCCGCGCCAATTCCCGCTCCCTTCCCTGTACGCGTCGCAAGACCTCCGATGCCCGCACCCGCAGCCGTAGTTGTCATGACGGTCCCGACGTCGTGAGCTTTGTCGGAGTCGCCCTTGACCTTGCCTTCGTTGTCCACCGACTCATTTCCCCCAGCGCTGGTGTTCGTGGGAACGGCGTTGAAGTCCACCGTGTAGCCATTCGGCAGAATCATTTTGTTCAGGCGGACCCTGATTTCGCCGCGCCCCTTGACGCGTCCGGGCCGTTTGGCTTCCAGAATCTCTCCCTGCACATAGGAGCCGGCGGGAATCACGATGCGGTTGTCCTGGGTGATGGGAAAGAGCGTTTCGAGATACACGGAATCGCCGGGCTTGGCATTCCGCGTTGTGATGCCGTTATGAAGAATCAGCGGGAGCTTGGTCCCCGCGGGGACGACCACCTTGTCCGCGTGCGGCGTTGTCTTGGGTGGTTCTGCCTGAGCGGGGGCGGCGGGCTTCACCGGCGGAAGTGCCTGGGGCTGCGGACCCGCTTGCTCTTGGCCAAAACACGTAGCGGTGAGCGTTAGTGCGGCAACTCCGAGGAGAACGTGGCGAACAACAGTATGCGGCTGGTTCATCGTTAAACTCCTTTGCACACATTTGCGATGCGCCGAGTGGCCCTGCGGATGCCTTCCGTAATAGCATCGCCAAAGACAACCAGCAAGGCCGAGTCACTGGCGGGAACGATTCTCCTAGCGCCGGCCATGCCCGCGCGCCGGGCCGCGTGCGGATGGAGCGCGTCACCCATAAACCTGCAACTCCTTGCCGCGGGTCTCGGGGAGCAACAGCGTGGCAAAGATAAAAATCAGATAGGCGCTGGCGGCGAATATCGCGATGGCGTGTCCCAGGGTCATGGAGGCGCTCAGGTACCCCACCAGGCTGGGAAACAGGGCGCCGATCGCGCGCCCGATGTTGTAGGAGAAACCTTGTCCCGACCCGCGCACCCGGCTGGGGAAAAGTTCGGTGAGAAATGCACCGATGGGGCTGAACGAGCCGGACGCGAAGAACCCCAGCGGGAAGCCCAGCACCAGCATCACCTGATTGCTGATGGGCAAGTAGGCGTAGGCGGTCACCGTCACGAAGGAGCAGACGGCATAGAGGACCAGCGTCCTCTTCCGCCCCAGCAGGTCAGTCAGCTGCGCCCCCACCATGTAACCGGCGAAAGAGCCGGCGATCACCACGATCAGGTATCCGCCGGTGTTCAGCACCGAGAGCCCCCGCGCCGTCTTCAGGTAAGTCGGCAACCAGTTGGTGATGGCGTAATAGCCGCCCTGCGCCCCGGTCGCCATGATCGAGGTCAGCAGCGTCGTGCCTAGCAGGGCGGGGCTGAAGATCTCCAGGAAGTGGCTCTCCTTCCGTGTAGCCACCGCCTCGCGAGTCCGCGCGTAGACCTCGGGCTCGGGGACGCGCCGCCGGATGTAGAAGACCAGCAGTGCGGGCAGGATGCCGATCCAGAACATGGCGCGCCACGCCACGGCCGCGGGCAGGAACGAGAACAGGACGGTGTAGGCGATCGCAGCAACGCCCCAGCCGACGGCCCATCCCCCCTGCACCGTGCCCACCGCCTTGCCCCGGTGCTGCGCGCGGATGGCCTCGCCCATCAGCACCGACCCCACCGCCCACTCGCCCCCGAACCCCAGGCCTTGCAGCCCGCGGGTCACCAGCAGTTGCCAGAAGGAATTGGTGAAGCCGCTCAGGAAGGTGAAGAAGGCGAACCAGAGGATGGTGATCTGCAGCAAGCGCACGCGTCCGAAACGGTCGGCCAGCAGACCGGCCAGCCAGCCGCCGACCGCGGAGACCAGCAGCGCCGCCGTCCCCAGGATGCCGGCCTGGCCCGCGTCGATGTGCCAGGCGGCGATCAGGCTGGGGATCACAAAGCTGTAAGCCATCACGTCCATGCCGTCCAGTGCCCAGCCGCCGAAGGTGGCCGCCAGGGTGCTCCGCTCCCGCGGGGTCAACTGGAACAGCCACGCGCGCCCGGCAGCGGGCGGTACGGAGACGCGTTGCGAGGCGGCGTCCATGATTGCGGCGTGTATCTTAGTACATTCTCCGGCACCGCCGCGCGACTTGAATGCAGTCGCATTCTCCCCGTAGCCGGCCCACCTGGGCTCTCCGTAGCGCCTTCGCGTCACCTGCCATGCCCGGCGGACAGCGCAATTGACGGAAGCGCGGCTTCCGCATAGTCTGGAGTTCAAGCGCAACCGACAGGAGATTCTCCATGGCGAAGCTGGCTCTGGTCTACGGCTTGAGATTGTTTCCTTCCGAGGAATTGGGGGAGGTGCAAGAGGCGGTCGTGACGCTAAAGAATGGGCGGACGACCCGCGTCAGCATGCACCTGATTGAGGGCAGCAAAGAAGAGATCGAGTCCACGCTGCAGCAGTCGGTCGAAGCGTTCTTCGAGATGTATCCAGAAATTTGAGCAGCACAGTCTTTAAGGACTGCGCCGCTCAGCGGTTGCCAAAGTTTTCCGGGTCGGCGTTGGGATCGCCCAGAGCATCGGAGATCAGCACGGTGGATTGTCCGGTCAGCTCGATGCGTTTCCGGCACTTGCGGCAGGCCACCAGATCATCCACGCGCACCATATAGGAACGCGCGCCGGCGAAGCGCTTCTTATCTTCTTCGTTCAATCCGCGCGGCATCTCCTTCTTTTTCGCGCGCACGCGCCAGCGGATTGGGTAGCTGCTCTCCCCGCGGCAGCTCGGACAGATGAGCGAAATATTCTTGGTCTCCTCTTTTTCCGTATAAAAGGCGCGGTCGTCCATCGCTCAGCCGGCTCCCTCCCCTGAAATCTGATCGATTGTAACAAACTCGAGCCCCGCATCCTTCCATCGAGGCAGCCAGTATTCCAACGCGGCAAGGGCGCGCCGGCGATCTCCGTTCAACATGCGGTGATTGCCGTCGTGGAGGACGAGGATGTCGCCGCCCCGCGGCCGCGCACCGGCGGGGCGTTCGAGGTGATCGGCAACCGGCTGCATCCGGCGGATCAACCAGCCCGCGGGTTTCGCCAGCCAATCTCCCGGAATCAAGCTCCACATCACCACGCCGCGAAACTTCATTTCCCGGACGATGGGACTGAGAAACGGGCTGCGAATTCCATAGGGCGGGCGCATCCAGCGCGGCGCCTGGCCCAACGCTTCGCCGATGGCCTCCTGGCAGCTCGCAAGTTCCTGCCGCAACCGGACGCGATTGAGCCAAAACAGATTCGGATGCGTCTCGGTGTGGTTGCCGATGGAATGGCCGCGCGCGGCAACTTCGCGGGCGAGACCGGGACAGGCGCGCACGAATTTTCCGACCAGAAAAAATGTCGCGCGGACGTGATACAGGTCCAGCATTTCCAAAAGCCGTGGAGTGATCGCGGGATTTGGCCCGTCGTCAAACGTCAGTGCGAATTGTTTTGCAATCGGCGTATGGCGAATGGTCGGCCCAAAAAGCTGCGATTGCGGGTACACCGCGCCCCACGCCGTCAGCGCTGTTCCTGCAGCGACCACAGCCGGCGGAGCGATTGCCCAAAGACTCATACAAATCATTGTCGCACGCGGCGCGAGGACTGAAAAGGCAGGGTCAAATAGAAACGCGCGTTCCATTGTGGAACACCTGATCCTGAAAGCAACTTCGCCCTCCCAATCGAGCCAATATAAGCCCTGTGTTTTCAGTCTGCTGACGGCTGACTATCCAACTCGAAAGGCCTTCGTCTTGCACTCACTTAATTTCTTGTAAGTGGGGCTTGGTGTGAGCCTTGAGGGGCAAGCGTTGAAAATCTATACAACCGTCTCGCAGCGGCAAATCGCCGCAATCCTGCTCGTTGCGGGGGTGTTGTCGTCTGCGTCTTCCAGCAACTCACTTGGTCAGCAGCAAGGTTCAGACTGGCAACAGCAGGTTCGCGAGCTCGCGAAGGACCGGCAGTGGGAGACAGCGCTGAAAACCGTCGAACGCCGGTTGGCGGAATTCCCGCACGACCTCGAAGCCAGGGGATGGCGCGCGCGCCTGCTCACCTGGATGGACCGGCTGCCGGAAGCAGCGTCCGAATATCGCGTGGCACTCGCTTCCGCTCCCAACGACGCCGATTTGCTGGAAGGTCTGGCAGGGGTGCTCGCACGGCAGCAGCGCTTCCGGGAAGCGTTGCCGCTGCTCAATCGTGCCATCGAACTCGATCCCCACAGAAGTGATTTACTCCTCGCGCGGGGCCGCATCCTGCGCGCGCTCGATCGCCGCGCGGAAGCGCACGCCGATTTCGCCACCGCGATGTATCTCGACCCGTCGAACCGTGAAGCGCGCGACGGGCTCGCGTCTCTGCGTCCAGAGGCGCATCACGAGCTGCGCATCGGCTCCGATACGGATTGGTTCAACTTCGCGGATGCCAATCACGCGCAATCGGCCGGCCTGGCCTCGCGCTGGTCTTCGCGCTGGAGCACGAATTTTGCCGCAGCGTTCTACCAGCGCACGGGCTTTCTCGCGGACAAGTCCACTGCCAGTGTCACCGGCCGTTCCGCGAACTGGGGCGCGCTCACCGTCGGAGGCGCCATGGCTCGCGACCAGGGAATCGTTCCGCGCAGCGAAGCGTTTCTCGAGTACGGTCGCGGTTGGCGGCTCTCGGAAACGCGCTTTCTCCGGGGACTGGAATCGAGCGGCGGCCCGCACTGGTTCTGGTATTCAACCGCGCGCATTTTGGCGGTGTCCGGCACGACCCTCGTCTATCTTCCGCATGAATTTTCCTGGTCGGTCGCTTTGACGGGTGCGCGCAGCCGTTTCCCGGCGACTCCGGCGGAATGGCGGCCTTCCGGCACAACGCGCCTCAACTTCCCGCTGGCGAGCTTCGGCGAGCGCCGGCTCTCGGGGAACGCGTTTTTTGCGGCGGGGACGGAGAACTTCGCGAGCGTGGATCAGCTCGGCCGCTTTTCCTCGCACACCTATGGCGGCGGGCTCCGCTTTCGATTCACGGCGCGCCAGGATGTCACCGCCTATGCTGGATATCAGAAGCGCACGCAGGGGCGCACCGACGCAGCATTTGGAGTCAACTATGGAATCCGTTTTTGAATCATTTCGGAGACTGGGACCGGCAGCCTTTGTGCTGAAGGCCATCCTTGCGGCGGTCGTCGCGGACGCTCTGTTGATGGGTTTCATTCTGCTGCGGCGGGCCTACCGCAAGCGCTATTTTGCGAAGCGCGATGCCTGCGTGTTCGAATTTCGCCAGAACTGGGAGGCCTTGGTTTCCGGAAAGATTCCCTTTGAAAACTGGCGCAAGAAACCATTCCGGCGGCGGATCGTTGAGGCCGTTGCCCTGGACGCGTTTGAGGCGGCGGGGCCGGAAGAGTCAGCGCGCTTGCTGAAGTTCCTGCGGAGCAGCGGGTTGATCGAGAAGCGCATCTTTGAGGCGCGGCAGCATCGCGGCTGGAGACGCCACCGCGCGCTCGTGGCGCTCGGGCGAACCCGCGCGCCGGAAGGAATCCGCGCGCTCGCCGAAGGGCTGCGCGACACCCATATGGAAACGCGCCTCGCGGCGCTGCGCGGCCTGGGACGAATGGCTTGCCCGGAAGCAGCCGAGGAAATCTTGGCATGGGTGGGCGAAGCAGGGCTGAACGTGCCGCCGCTCCCCTTGCAAAGCGCGCTGATCCAGTGCTCTGCGGAGCGCCCGCAATTGCTGCTCCCCTATCTGCGCCACGCCGAAGGCCCTGTGCGAGAGGTGCTCGGGCGGGTTCTCGGAGAAGTGGCGTCTCCTTCGCTGGGGATGGACCTGTTGCAGTTTGCAGAAGATGATCTCGATGAATTGCGGGCCGCGGCGGCACGGGGCCTGTCGCACGCGCAAGGCGGACTGGCGCTCGGTGCTTTGAGCGCGCTCGCGCAGGACCCGGTGTGGTTCGTGCGGCTGCGCGCTATCGTCAGCCTCGGCCAGCTGCATCAGCGCGGCGCAATCCGCCCGTTGTTGCGCGGGCTGACCGATTCGAACCGGCTGGTGCGGCTGCGCGCAGCCGAAGCGCTCGTGGAGTTCCAGACAGACATGGTCCAGGTCTTCGAACAGGCCGTGGCGACGCGCGACCGCTACGGCCTGCATGCCTTCTTGACTGCGGTGGAGAACGCGGGCCTGCGCCAGAAAATCGAGGCCGAGGTCGGCTCCTGCGCGCACGTGACGGAAGAAGAAAGGAATCACCTGCTTGAGGTACTGCTCACCGGAAAGCTCCCCGAGGGACAACCCTCTGCCTCCGGAATTCCCGCGACCGGAATGGTATCCGGACCATGATCCGTCTTCTGGAAGCCGCCAATGTGTCGCTGTTCTACTACTACTTGGCGTGCAATCTGGCCTATCTGGTGATGCTGATCGTGGCCCTGAAGACGACGGCGCAGCATCAGCGGAAATTGCAAAGCCACCGCCTGGGCTGGATCAAGGAAACACCGCTCGCACCTCCCATCACGATTCTCACACCAGCCCACAACGAAGAAAAATCAATTCGCGTAACGGTGCAAAACTTCCTGAAACTGGACTACCCGGAACTCGAAGTAATTGTCATCAACGACGGCTCGACGGATCGAACGCTGCAAGAGCTGCAGAAGGGATTCCGGCTGCGGCCCTTGAGAATCCTTTACATCCCGCAGGTTCCGAGCGCGACGGTAAGAGGACTGTACCGCAGTGAGGCCGACCCGCGGCTGCTGGTTGTGGATAAGGAGTCGGGAGGAAGCAAAGCGGATGCGGTGAATGCCGGACTGAACGCGGCAACGTCTCCGTACGTGTGCGTTGTGGATGCAGATTCCATCTTAGAGCGCGATGCCCTCTTGCGCATCATGATCCCGGTGCTGGCCGATCCAAAGCGCGTCGTTTGTACGGGTGGGATCGTGCGTGTGCTGAACGGCTCCGAAGTCCAAGACGGGCGCATGCAGCGCGTTTGCCTTCCCCGCAAAAGCATCGAGGTGATTCAAGTTGTGGAATACCTGCGCGCATTCTTGATCGGAAGAGAAGCCTGGGCGCAGGCCAACATGCTTACGATCATCTCCGGAGCATTTGGGGTGTTCCGCACGGACCTGGTGCGCGCCATCGGCGGCTATCGTGCGAGCACGATCGGCGAAGATTTCGACCTGGTGGCGCGGATGCACCGCCACTTGCGCGATCGGCGCGCCGACTATCACATTAGCTTCGTTCCCGACCCGGTCTGTTGGACAGAGGTGCCCGGCGACTTGCGCTCCCTGGCGCGGCAACGCGCCCGCTGGCAAAAGGGGTTGCTCGACGTGCTCTGGCAAAACCGCGACATGCTCTTCCGGCCGCGCTACGGCCGGATCGGCTGGCTCGCGCTTCCCTATTTGTGGCTCTTCGAACTTCTGGCACCTGTGATCGAACTCGGCGGCTTTGTAACAATTTTGTTGGCGGCATGGCTTGGTGTCCTGAGCCGGGTATTTTTTCTGCAGTTTCTGATTTTCGGCTATGCCTTTGCCACGGTCATTTCCATCGGCTCCGTGCTGCAAGAAGAGCTCACCTACAAACGGTATAACGACTGGAAGGATATGGTCCGGCTCGTGAGTTACTGCTTCCTCGAACACTTCCCGTACCGCCAGCTCCACATGGTCTGGCGGCTGCAGGGTCTTTGGCAGTACATGCGCGGCGACGTCGCCTGGGGGAAAATAAAACGTCACGGCCTCGAATCCACGCCCGCCAGGAATCCCAGCTAAACACTTTGCCGTTCAGAAAGGCATGGGAAGAGAATCCGCGGCCGATGGAAGGCCGGTATAATGCAGCCCATGCCGGCACTGATGGAAACCAAGCGGCTCATCCTGCGTCCGTTGAGGGAAAACGGGCCCGGCGAAACAAGATCCTCTCCGTTTTCAATCACTTAGCCCAACAATGTTTCACGTGAAACATTCGCACTACTCGTGTTTTCGGAGGGTCTGCACGTCAATCCCGAGTTGCTGGCACTTCTTGTAGAGGTGGCTGCGCTCCAGTCCCAGGGCACGCGCCACGTTGGTCATGTGGTGGTTCTGGCGCTTCAGCTCGGCCAGGAGCACTTCCCTTTCGAACGCCTCCACGCGCTCGGCGAGCGTCCCGTTGGCGGCCTGGCCCGCTGCGATCGGCGCACCGGCCGCTGCCTCGGCTTTCGGCAGAGCCAACGGCACGTCGGCCGCACTCACGGTATCCTGTGTGGAGAGAAGAACAACCCGCTCGACCACGTTTCGCAGTTCGCGCAGGTTGCCGGGCCAGGGGTAGCGCTTCAATTCCTCGATGGCCTCGGGCGCAAACTGCTTTTCCTTCCAGCCGTTCTGCGCCGCCACCTGGGCCGCAAAATGCTTCGTCAGGACGGGGAAATCTTCCGGGCGCTCGCGCAACGGCGGAAGCGCCAGCGGAAAAACATACACGCGGTGAAAGAGGTCCTGGCGAAACGCGTTCTGGCGGACCAGCTCGTCGAGGTTGCGATGCGTCGCCACGATGACGCGCACATCCACGGCCACCGGTTTATCCCCGCCGACGCGCTCGACTTCGCCTTCTTCGAGGACGCGCAACAGCTTCGCCTGCATGGCCAGCGGCATGTCCCCAATTTCGTCGAGAAAAAGCGTCCCGCCGTGAGCCTGCTCGAATTTTCCGATGTGCCTTGCCGCAGCACCGGTAAATGCGCCCTTTTCGTGGCCAAACAGTTCCGACTCGATCAGTTCGGCGGGGACTGCCGCGCAGTTGAGCGTAATGAACGGCCCTTCGCGCCGCGCGCTTTTCTCGTGAATCGCGCGGGCCACCAACTCCTTTCCCGTCCCGGTTTCACCCAGGATGCAGACGCGCGTTTCGCCGGCGGCGACGCGCTCCACCTGCGCCATCACGCGTTGCATCGCCGGCCCGGTCCACACGATTTCATGCTTGCCCAGCCGCTGGCGGAGCTCGCGGTTCTCGCGTTCGAGCCGCGAAAGCCGCAGCGCATTTTCGACCGTAACCAG
>WNGL01007083.1_pt1 | contig 13189 bp, 12 predicted proteins | sample 5400591 | NCBI WGS metagenome assembly WNGL01 (sample SAMN13153377, study PRJNA577476) | soil metagenome | isolation source: 80 cm soil or saprolite under Garry oak tree replicate 1 | place: USA:California | collected 2016-06-15
CACCTTCGCGAGCGAAGTTCGCGAGCGCGGCGTGGACGGCCTGATCAAATCGCTCGCCGCGAAGAACCGCCAGGGCGAGCACACCCGATCGGGCAAGACGTGAACCGGCGCGAGGGCGACTCGCTCATCCTCGAAGGCGCGGTGACCCTGGACACCGTGCCCGCGCTGATCGGCGCCGTGGAAGAAAACCTGCGGCAGGGCGCGCGAGTGGTCGATTTTCTCGGCCCAGATTCCCGCGATCATCCCGAGCGAGCCTAGCACCGCGCTTCCGCAGAAGGCAAACGCGACGATCCACATCGGGTGGCGCAATTCGATTTCGACGAAGGGCAGCGTGACCAGCAGCACCGCCGTGCCCACGACCATCCCCCGCACGACCGCGGCCAGTGCGTAGGCAGCGAAGAACTCCCAGTACGCGAGCGGCGGCAGCAGCACGAAGATGATGTTGCCCGTCATCTTGGACTGGACGAGCGATGATGAGGTGTTGGCAAAGGCATTCTGCAGCACCGACATCATCACCAGACCCGGAACTAGGAACGCCGCGTACGGAACCGCGTCGTACACCCGAACCCGGCCTTCCATGACGTGGCTGAAGATGAACAGGAAAAGGACCGCGGTAAGCACCGGCGCGCCGATCGTCTGCGTGCTCACCTTCCAGAACCGCAGCACTTCCTTGTACAGCAGCGTGGGGAATCCGCTCATGAGCGTTGCATCACGTCGACGAAGGCGTCTTCGAGATCGGGCTGCATCAGCTCCATTTCCTCGATGCGGCAGCCAGCCCTCCGGATGCAAGCGAGGGTCTGCTCGACGTCCTCGTAGCCCTTCAACCGCAGTATGTGCGCTTCCGCGGTGCTGCCGTGCTCGAGGGGGCGGAGTTCGCCGGGGAGCTCGCCGCCCAAACGCAGCCGAAGAAACAAGTGGTGCACGCGCTTGAGCAGGTTGGAGGTGGAATCGAGGGCCACGACGCGCCCCTGTTTCAGCATCGCGATGCGCTCGCAAAGCGCTTCGGCTTCCTCCAGGTAGTGCGTCGTCAGGACGATGGTGTGGCCGTCCTGGTTGAGTCTTCGGATGAACCGCCACAGTGCCTGGCGAAGCTCGACGTCGACGCCCGCGGTCGGTTCGTCGAGCACGATCACGGGCGGCTTGTGCACCAGGGCCTGCGCCACGAGCACCCGCCGCTTCATCCCGCCCGAGAGCGTGCGCATGTTGACCTCGGATTTGGAGGCGAGGTCGAGGTGCTGCATCACTTCCTCGATCCACGCGCCGTTGTCGCGCACTCCGAAATAGCCCGATTGGATGCGCAAGGTCTCGCGCACGGTAAAGAACGGATCGAATACCAGTTCCTGGGGGACGACGCCGAGGGAACGGCGCGCGGCGCGATAGTCGGCACGCACATCATGGCCCATCACCCGGGCCGAGCCCCGATCGGCACGCGCGAGGCCCGCGAGAACGCTGATGAGGGTGGTCTTGCCGGCTCCGTTGGGCCCGAGCAACCCGAAAAACTCTCCCCGCTGGATCTCGAGGTCGATCCCCGAGAGCGCCTGTAGCTCGCCGAAGCGTTTGTGGACGTCGCGGACTTCGATCGCGGCAGGCATGCCGGTGGTCGCCCGCGCGAAAGATCAGCTCGAAGCCGTCTGAAGCAGCTCGGAGACCCCGTAGAGTTTGGCGAGGTTCTGCATCGCAGCGGGTAAGTTGGCGAGGCGCAGCCCGGTCTTCCCTTCTGCGGCCCGACGTAGCCACTCCAGGGCGAGGGCTACCGCGGCGGAATCGACCTCGGTTACGCTGCGGAAATCGACCACGCGCGCGCCCTGGCGCAAATGTTCCTCCGCCTGCCCGACCAGCCCCGGTACGGTATCCAGCGTCACCGGGCCTTCGAGGATGAGCGAGTCGCCCTCTAGCCGGATCACGTCTTGCCTGCTTTCGAGCGGTCTGGCTGGCGGTTTTTCGTGGAAAGCGATTTGATCAGGCCGTCCACGCCGCGCTCGCGAACTTCGCTGGCGAAGGTGTCGCGGTACGTCGTGACGAGGCTTACCCCGCCGACCTTGACATCGTAGACTTTCCACCCGTTGGGAGTCTTTTCCATCTCGTAGTCGATGGAAACCGGCTGGGATGAGCCCGATTGCTTCACGTCGGATCTCACGGTGACCTCGGTATCCTCGGGTTTGGAACGCAGGGGCTTGTAATCGATCTGCTGGTCGCGGTAGTTGGCGAGCGCCGTTGAATAGGTCCGAACCAGCAGCGTCTTGAATTCGTCGGCCAGCTCCTTTTGCTGCTCGGGCGAGGCGAGCCGCCAGTTACGCGCCATGGCGATCCGCGTCATTCGGATGAAGTTGAAATGCGGGACGATCTTGGTCTCGATCAGGGCAGCGGCCTTTTTCGAGTCGCCTGCCTGAATGTCCTCGTCCTTCTTGAGGATGGTGACGACCTCCTCGGTGATCGACTTCACCAGGACGTCGGGCGCAACAGGCTGCTGAGCGTGTGCGAGGGGGATCAGCAACGCGAAGAGCACGCAGAAAGAAATTTTCATAGTGAAAGGATTCTGGTCATTTGGTCGGTTCATCATCGGGCTCCTCGCGCTCCCGCGGCGGATTTCCGTCGTAGACGAGGTCGCGGCGGCGCTGCAGCCAGACGTCGCGCACGAACGAGTATTTGTCGAGCGCGGCGGCGTCGATCACGCTCGAAGCATCCAGGAGATTGGCACGGCTGCTGATTGCGCGCGTTCCGTAAAGGGAATTATGCACGGGAACACCGTCGATCTGGAAAACAAGGTCGGCCTGGGTATCGAGCAGCAAGCCAAAGCCGTCGCGGATTGTGGAAGGACCGAGGATAGGCAGAACCAGGTACGCGCCGCTGCCGACACCCCAGGAACCCAAGGTCTGGCCGAAATCCTCATTGTGCTTTGGGAATCCCAACTCGGAGGCGAAGTCGAAAATGCCGGCGATCCCGAACGTCGAATTGAAAAGAAACCGCCCGAAGTCGTCTACCCCTTGCTGAAATTTGCCTTGCAGCACGTCGTTCATCGAAATCCAGATGTCCTCGAGGTTGGAAAAGAAATTCGAAACACCGGTGCGGACGGTTCCCGGCAGCACGGCGCGGTAGGCTCTCGCAACCGGCTTGATCACCGCCCTGTCCGCGGCATCGTTGAAGCCGAACACCGCCCGGTTGAGCGGCTCGAGAGGATCGGCCGGGTTGCCCCCAGAAGTGGCGCAGCCAGCCAACGTTCCCGCCAGCAGCAGCACCGCGCACAGCCTCTTGGCCTTTGCCACGCGGTCGGCTTCCGATCCTTTCCTTACTTCTTGCCGTCGCCTTCGGCGGCTTTATTGTACAGGAACTGACCGATGAGATTTTCGAGCACCACGGCAGATTGCGTGAGTTTCAAGGTATCGCCGCCTTTCAGGCTGACCGAATCACCGCCCGGCGAAAGGCCGATGTACTGCTCGCCCAGCAGACCCGAAGTCAGGATCTTCGCGGAGCTGTCCTTCGGAAACTGATAGCGGCCGTCGATGTTCAGGGCCACGACGGCCTCGAAGCTCTCGTTGTCGAAACGGATCTCGCCGACCCGGCCGACGACGACGCCGGCGCTTTTCACCGGCGCGCGGACCTTCAGCCCGCCGATGTTGTCGAACTTGGCGCTGATCTGATACGAATCCGCCGCCGAAAAGGAAGCGAGATTCGCCACCTTCAGCGACAGGAACAGCATCGCGCCGATGCCGATCACCGCGAAAATCCCGACCCACAGGTCCAACTCTTTACGCGTCATCATGACTTAATGTCCTCTGAACATCAGTGCCGTCAGTACAAAGTCGAGCGCGAGGATCGCGAGCGACGAAGTGACCACCGTGCGCGTGGTAGCACCCGACACGCCTTCCGCAGTCGGCGGCGCATCGTACCCCTCATAAACTGCAATCCAGGTCACTGCCACACCGAAAACCAGGCTCTTGATCACTCCGTTCAAGACGTCCTCGCGAAAATCCACCGCTGCCTGCATCTGCGACCAGAAAGAACCTTCATCGACGCCGATCAGACGCACGCCGACGAGGTAGCCGCCGAACACTCCCATCGCGGAAAATAGCGCCGCGAGAAGGGGCATGGAAATCACCCCGGCCCAAAAGCGGGGCGCGACCACGCGAGCGACGGGGTCGACGGCCATCATCTCCATTGCTGAGAGCTGCTCGGTCGCCTTCATCAGGCCGATCTCCGCGGTGATCGCGCTCCCCGCGCGGCTGGCGAAGAGCAGCCCCGCGACGACAGGACCGAGCTCGCGAACCAGAGAAAGGCTCACGAGCACCCCGAGCGCCTCGGAGGAACCGTACCGCACCAGCGTGTCGTAACCCTGCAGACCCAGGACCATGCCGACGAACAGCCCCGACACGAGAATGATGATGAGCGACAGCACACCGGTGAAATAAATTTCACGAATCGTAAGGTGGAAGCGCCGAAAGCTCGCCCCCGACTCCTTGAGCGTGAACCACAGGAATCGGCACGCGAACCCGAGACGCCAGATCCAGTTGTTCACAATGCGCGCGCCGAGCGCGCGCAGGAGCTCCGCGATCCGCCCTGTCATTGCGCGAGCAGATCCTGCCGATAGTCCGGCGCCGGATAATGGAACGGGACCGGCCCATCGGGTTCGCCGTAGACGAACTGGCGAAGCGACGAAAGTCCCGCCGCACGTACCTGGTCGGGAGTGCCTTGAAATTCGACCTTTCCCGCGGACATGTAGTAGACGTAATCGACCAGTTCGAGCGCCTCGGCTACGTCGTGGGTCACGACGATCGAAGTCGCGCCGAGCGAATCGTTGAGCCGCCGGATCAATTGTCCGATGACTCCGAGTGAAATCGGGTCAAGCCCCGTGAAAGGTTCGTCGTACATCATGAGCATCGGGTCGAGCGCAATCGAGCGCGCGAGCGCCACGCGACGCGCCATGCCGCCTGAGAGTTCCGAGGGCATGAGATCCGCGGCCCCGCGCAAGCCCACCGCCTGCAGCTTCATGAGCGCGAGGTCGCGAATAATCGACTCGGGCAGGTTGGTGTGCTCGCGCATCTGGAACGCCACGTTTTCGAACGAGGACATATCGGTAAACAGGGCTCCGAACTGGAACAGCATGCCCATCCTGCGGCGCAGGGCGAAAAGCTCCGCGTCGCGGAGCTTGTTGACCACGTGGCCGGCGACGCGAACTTCGCCGCGGTTGGGGAAAAGCGCTCCGCCGATCAGGCGAAGAAGGGTCGTTTTCCCGCAGCCGGACAAACCCATGATGGCCACCACTTTGCCTCGGGGAACGACGAGGTTGATGTCTTTCAGAACCTGGCGCTCGTCGTAGCTGAACGTGACGTCCTGGACTTCGACCAGATTGCTTGTCGCCACGGCGTCCTGCTCGGAATACGCGAAGGGCGAATTCTAGCCTAGAAAGCGCGCCACAACATACTTGGACACATTCGAGCTCTCGCATGTGGCAAGCCCGAGTTCCGCCGTGAAAGAGCGCCGTCTTTGCGCTATCATCGACGCCTCCCCACGAAGGGCTGCCTGATGCCCGAGCCGTCGGTTCGATTCCTCGCAGTGAGCAAGAGCTTTGGTCGCGCCGAAGTGCTGCGCGGGATCGATCTCGATGTCCGCTCGGGCGAGTGCGTCGGCCTGGCGGGTGTGAACGGCGCCGGCAAAACGACCTTGATCAAGTGCCTGCTCGACTTCTGCGACCTCGATTCAGGTTCGATCGAGATCCACGGTACCACGCACCTCCGCCCGCAGGCCCGCGCCCGTCTTGCGTTCCTGCCCGAGCGGTTTACCGCCCCGTATTTTCTGACCGGTCGCGAGTTCATAGCGATGATGCTGCGACTGTTCGCATGCCGATACGAGGAGGAGCGCGTTCGTGCGATGTTCGCTGCACTCGATCTGGAGATCGCTGCCCTCGACAAGCCCGTCCGCGCCTATTCGAAAGGCATGACCCAGAAACTGGGACTTGCCGCCTGCTTTCTCTCGCAACGCGATTTGTACGTTCTCGACGAACCGATGAGCGGCCTGGATCCCAAGGCGCGCGACCGCGCCAAGGACCTGCTCCTGAACCTCAAGTCTGAGGGGCGAACTCTGCTCTTCACCTCGCATTCGCTGGCCGACATCGAGGAGGTTTGCGACCGCGTCACCGTTCTGCACGGGGGGACGATGGCCTACGCCGGCGCGCCCCGCGGATTGTGCGAGCGCTACGGGGAAGCGTCGCTCGAGCGCGCCTTCCTGAAGTGTATCGAAGCCCATGCCTGAAGATCTCCATCCGAGCCTCTTGATCGTCGACGACGATCCGCTCATCACCGAGACCCTGTCCTACGCCCTCGGAAAGGATTTCGAGGTCATGGTGAGCGATTCGCGCCACCATGCCGTGAGTCTACTGAGGCAGCTCGACGAGGCTCCGCAGCTCGCGCTGGTCGATCTCGGCCTACCCCCCATACCCCACCGGCCCGACGAGGGCTTCCAGCTGATCAGCGACTTGCTCGCGCATTCTCCGGCCATGAAGATCCTGGTGCTATCGGGCCAGAACGACGCTGCCAACGCAAGACACGCGCGTACGCTCGGCGCGGCCGAGTTCGTCGCCAAGCCCTGCGATCCAGAGAATCTCAAGAAGATCCTGCTTCACGCTCTCCAGTTTCGCGCGGCAGAAATTTCGGGGGAAGGGATCGCCGAGGCCGACCCCCTGGTCGGTAAAAGCCCCGCGCTGCAGAAACTGAAGAGTCAAATCAGCCAATACGCCGACTCGCCCTTTCCAGCGCTCATCGAGGGCGAATCCGGCACCGGAAAGGAAGTCGTGGCGAACCTTCTTCATCGCCTATCTTGGAGGCGCGTGAAGCCATGGTTTGCTCTCAATTGCGCGGCGATCGCACCGACCCTGGTCGAGCCTACGCTGTTCGGCTACACCAAGGGCGCATTCACCGGCGCGACGCAGAACAAATCAGGCTATTTCGAAGATGCGAGCGACGGAACGCTGTTTCTAGATGAGATCGGCGAGCTGCCCCTGGAGCTGCAAGCGAAGCTCCTGCGCGTGCTCGAGAACGGCGAGTTCCAGCGCGTCGGCGAGACGCAGCAGCGTTTCTCCCGTTCCCGGGTGATCGCCGCCACCAATCGCGACCTGCGCCAGGAAGTCAGGAAAGGCAACTTCCGCGCGGACCTGTATCACCGGCTGTCGGTTTTCACGATCGAAGTGCCGTCGCTGCGCGAGATGGACGAGGACCGCACGCTGCTGCTCGAGCACTACCGTAAATTCTACGCGGAGCAGGCGAAGCTCGCGCCGTTCGCGCTGGACGATTCGGCGCAAAAGGCCTGGCGCGACTATCACTTTCCCGGCAACGTGCGCGAGCTGCGCAACGTCGTCATCAGGCTCACTACGAAGTACGCTGGGCAGAAACTTTCGATTGCGGACCTCGAGCCCGAATTCGACCTGGAAGCGCAGGCTGACGGGGGATCCGGATTGCCGTCGGATCCGGGAACGCTCATCGAGCAGGCGCAGCGCCATCTTCAACGCGAGCGCAGCTTCAATCTCGACCAGATGCTCAAGGCCTGGGAACAGGGGTACATCGAGGCCGCGATGAAGCTCACGCGAGGCAACGTCAGTCAGGCGGCCAAGATGCTCGGCATCAACCGCACGACGTTGTACTCCCGTATGGAATCGGCGCAAAAGCAGCAATAGGGCCAGCGGCCCCGCTCCGGGAGGGGACTCGAATGTATCTAGACCATTTCGGGTTGAAAGAGCCTCCCTTTCGCATCACCCCCGACACCGATTTCTTCTTTCAGGGCGCCAACCGCGGGGCGACGCTCGAAGCGCTGCTCTACGCCATTACCCATGACGAGGGCATCGTCAAGGTCTCCGGCGAGGTCGGCAGCGGCAAGACGATGTTGTGCCGCGTACTGATGGAGCGGCTGCCTGCCACAGTCGAAACCATCTATCTCGCCAATCCGTCGCTGTCGCGCGACGAAATCCTATTCGCAATCGGCGACGAGCTGAAGCTCCAACTGGAAAAAGGACAAACGACCCGCATTCTCCGGGTACTGCAGGAGCATCTCATCCGGCTCTTCGGCGAGGGCCGCCGGGTGGTCGTGCTGATCGACGAAGCCCATGCGATGCCCGACGAGACTCTCGAGGAGATCCGGCTCCTGTCGAATCTCGAATCGAACCGCCACAAGCTGCTGCAGATCGTGCTCTTCGGGCAGTCTGAGCTCGACGAGCACCTCGACACGGCCGGCATGCGGCAGCTGAGGGAGCGCATCACGCAAAGCTTCCAACTGGAGCCCCTGGTGCGCAGCGACATCGAGAACTACATCGACTTTCGCATGCGCGCCGCGGGTTACCGTGGTCCCAAGGTTTTCAATCCGAGAGCGATCAAGCTCATCGCAAGCTCCTCGCAGGGTCTCACGCGCCGCGTCAACATTCTTTCGGACAAGGCGCTGCTCGCGGCGTACGCGGCCGGCACCCATGCCGTTACCCGGGTTGAGGCCAAAAGGGCCGTGCGCGACACCGAGTTTTATCGAGCGCGGACCGGCACGCAAAGGATCTGGATCGGCGCGGCTGCCCTCGCTGCGGGCCTTGTGCTCGGATGGGGAACACACACGCTCCTTTCCGCAGGTCGGCCCAACATTGCATCCGGCCCCCCGCCAGCCGCGGCGAGCACCGCCGCGGCTGAAACGCCCGCTCGGTCCGCGAAAGCGGCGATGCCCCTTGTTTCGGGCTTGTCTCTGTCCGCGAGCGCGGACGCGTCGGCGCTCAAACCAAGCGCGGAAACCTCGACGCTCGCGCAGCCGTTGGCTCCCGGGCAGGGCGAACTCGCCCGAAGGCGCTTTACCGCAACCCAGGAGTGGCTGAAGAGCGCGCCTGGGGACCGCTACGCTATCCAGTTGGCCATTGTCAATTCGAAAGAACTAGGGCAGCTGGAAGACTTCTTGCTTCGAATATCTAGGATCCTGCCGGTCGCCGAGCTTCTCGTCTACAGCGTGAAGATCAACGGCCAGCAACACTACCGTGTTGCCTACGGATCCTACGCGAGTCCGGAGCAAGCCCTGGCCGCCATCAAGGGGCTGCCGCCGCAGATTTCCGCGTACCATCCGTATCATCGGAGCGTGGAAAGAATGCGCAGCCAGAATCGCCAGTGACAGCGGGGCCCGGATCAGCCCGTGAAATAGGTGGCATCGCAGTTCTTTTGATTTGTTAAATCAGTTTGTTACGTGGTACTGTTATACTGGTCCGGGAAATTTCTACCCGGGCAAAGGTGGAGCGGGAATCGGAGGCGACCTTGCGGCGCATTTCGCTGGCGTGTTCTGTGCTCGTGCTGGGCGCGTGCGCCCATGCGCCGATTCAGCCATCGGATACGCACCTTCGCGCCGAGGAGCCGGCGCCTTCCGGAACTGTACCCGCTCCCATACAAATCTCGACGATCCTTCCCAAACCCAAGCCCACGCAGCGACCGGAGACCTACAGCGTAGTGGTCAACGGAGTCAGGGTGCAGGAACTGCTGTTCGCCCTCGCCCGCGACGCCAAGCTGAACATAGACGTTCACCCGGGAATCACCGGGGCGGTCACGCTCAATGCGATCGAGCAGACTTTGCCACAGCTCCTGTCGCGTATTTCCAAGCAGGTCGATATGCGCTGGGAACTCGACGGCCCGAACCTGATCGTCATGCCGGATTCACCGTATCTGCACACGTACCGGATCGATTACGTCAACATGGAGCGCACCTCCATCGGCACTGTCGGCGTCTCCTCGCAAATCGGCACCGGCGGCGGGACCGCGGGCGGCGGAGGGGCCGCAGGCGGGACGGGCGGCAACACCTCGAGCACCACGGTGCGCAATACTTCCGACAACAAGTTCTGGGCTACGCTCGAAAAGAACATCAAGGACATCCTGCACGAGACCGACAAGGTCTTGCCCACGGGCGCCGCCCAGCCGACTCTTGTTCAGGCGCTAACGGGCGCGCCTGGAGCCGCTCCCCCTGCGCCGACCGCGCCCAACGTCAGCTTCCGGGAAGCGGCATCGGTGATCATCAACGCCGAAGCGGGCCTTGTCATCGTGCGCGCGACGTCGCGGCAACATGAAAAAATCCAGGAATTTCTCGACCAGGTCTTGGCGAACGCAAAGCGCCAGGTGCTGATCGAGGCGACGATCGCCGAAGTGCAGCTGAACAACCAGTATCAGCAGGGGATCGATTGGTCGGCCCTGCGCACGCGGGGGCTCACAAGTATCTCGGGCAACCAAATTTCCTCGGGGAACGTTACGACCACGCCCCCCATTACGCCCGGCGTTACCGTGACGCCTCCAGGCGCTCTTCCGAGTGTCCCCACGTTCCCGAATCTTCTCACGCTCGCCGTTTCGAGAACGAACATCGCCGGCGTCCTCCAGTTGCTCGAGTCCTTCGGCAATGTGCGGGTGCTTTCGAGCCCGAAGCTCTCGGTGCTCAACAACCAGACCGCGCTCCTTCGAGTCGTCGACAACCTCGTCTATTTCAACGTTCAGTCAAGTCAAGCGACGACAGGAGGGCTCAACCCGCAACTTCTAACGGCAGTCACCACAACGGCAGTCACAGTACCAGTCGGTTTCGTGATGAATGTGACGCCGCAGATCAGCAGCGATGACACGATCCTGCTCAACGTAAAGCCCTCCACGACGCGCCTCATCCGGTTCGTGAATGACCCTAATCCATTGCTGCCCGCTGGCATTCCCAACCAGGTGCCGCAGCTGCGCATGCGGGAAATGGAGTCGCTGATCAAGATCAACAGCGGCCAGATCGCCGTGCTGGGGGGATTGATCGAGGATTCGGTCAACGACGTCGAGGACACGATTCCGATCATCAACTCCATTCCGTTCATAGGCTCGCTTTTCAGCTCGCGCAACCGCAACAACACCAAGACCGAGCTCGTCGTCTTCCTGCGCCCCATCGTGGTCAAGGATGCGAGCATCGACGGTGACTTCCGCTCGTTCCGAAGCATGATTCCGGGTGAGGACTTCATTTCGCGGCCCAACCCCGGCAAGTCGGGGTTACCCGAATTCTCAAGATGAGCCTGCTCCTCGAAGCCCTGAAAAAAGCCGAGCTCGCCAAGCAGGTCGCCAAGGCGGAGGCGCCCTCTCCGGAGCCCAAACCCGAGCCAACTAAGCCTGTGATGACCCGGGAGAAGCTGCCCGACATCTCGCAGCCGCTTGAGATCCTCACCGACGATTTGCCCTCCTCGGAAACGCAGGCTGCCGAGACGGCCGCGGCAAGGCCCGAATTTTCGCTTGAGGAACAGGCGACGTTCGAGCCTGCGGCGCGCCCGACCCCTTCGACGAACGAATTCGCCCGTACGGGTGAGCGCGCGCAGGCTCAACAGCTTTTTCAGGTGAAGGAGATGGACTACAACCCGCGTCGGCCGTTTTATCTCACTCTGGGCGCACTCGCCGTGGTCGGATTGGGCTACGCGGGGTATGTATGGTGGCAAATGCGGCCGAGGTATAGTGTTCCCCCGGTGGAAATGCAGGCCCGACCGGTCGCGACGCCCGCTCCCACAACTGCGTCCGCCACCGTGGCAAGACCTTCCCAGCCCGACGCAGCGCCCCCTCCGCCAGCACCGCAGCCCGCGGTGCCTGCGCCAGCGCGCACCGCAGTTCCGGGAATTCCTCCGATACAGCCGGTGCGTCCGCCGCGCCTGAAGTCCCAACCGACCTCGGGAACCCTCACCTCGGGGTCTCCGGCGTTGCGGCCCGAATCCTCCTCGGGCTCGACCGGATCCGTTTCGCCACGGGCAGGCGAGGTGCTCGCGCCGATCGCAATCAATGCCCCCACGCTCGCCATCGATCCCCTGGTCGAGCAGGCCTATCAGGCGTTCCAGAGGAACGACCTCGCCGCCGCCCGGGACGGATACCAGCGGGCGCTCGCGCGCGAGCCGACCAACCGCGACGCGCTGCTCGGCCTCGCGGCCATCGACGTGCGCAGCGGCCAGCTCGGCTCGGCCGAAGCGCGTTATCTCAGGCTGCTCGAGATGGACCCGCGCGACAGCCACGCAGTGGCGAGCCTCATCTCGCTGCGCGGCCAGCTAGACCCGGTGGCCTCCGAGAGTCGCTTGAAGACCCTCATCGCAAGCCTGCCCGAGGCCGCGCTTCTGCACTTCTCCCTCGGCAACCAGTACGCGCAGCAGTCGCGCTGGAGCGAAGCCCAGGCGGCGTACTTCAAAGCCCACTCGGTCGATCCGGAAAATGCCGACTACGCCTTCAATCTCGCCGTCAGTCTCGATCAGCTGCACCAGGGAAAGCTGGCGCTCGAGTTTTACCAGCGGGCACTCACCCTGACCGAAAAACACGTGGCGAGCTTCAACCCCGCCAACGCGCGGCTGCGCGTGCAGGAGCTGAGCAAATAGCCCGCTCGATGAATTCCCCGCGCCTCAGCGCCCAAGCGGTCTCCCCGCAGGCCAAGCGCCATATCGGGCAGATCCTGATTTCGCAGGGGATCCTCACCGAGGATCAGTTGCGGATTGCGCTGCTCGAGCAGCTCAAGACCCATCAACCCGTCGGGAAGCTCCTCGTAAATCTGGGCTTCGTGTCCGAGGCGACGTTGCGCGACGCCTTGTCCGAAAAGCTTGGCCTTCAGAGCGTGGACCTCACGCAGATCGTCGTCGACTCGATGGCGCTGAAGCTCGTGCCGCGCGAGTTCTCCAAGCGACACACCATCTTCCCGGTCGCGCTCGACCGCGAGGCACGCAAGCTCATCATCGCGATTGCCGACACGAACAATATCGTGGCGCTGGACCAGGTGCGTGCGCAGCTGCGCGGAGAGTTCGCGTTGGAGACGCGGCTCGCGGGCGAGGGCGAAATCGGCCGGGCTATCGACCAGTACTACGGCCACGATTTTTCGATCGACGGGATCCTGCACGAGATCGAAACTGGCGAGATCGATTACCAGAGCCTGCAGGCGTCCGGCGACGCTTACTCGCAACCGGTAGTGCGCCTCATCTCGGCGCTCCTCGCGGACGCTGTCGAGCGAGGCGCCTCCGATATTCACTTCGAGCCGGAGCAGAGTTTCCTGCGCATCCGCTATCGCATCGATGGGGTGCTGCGTCAGATAAGGTCCCTCCACAAGACGTACTGGCCGGCCATGGCGGTGCGCATCAAGGTGATGTCGAAAATGAACATCGCCGAAACACGCGCCCCGCAGGACGGGCGTATCTCGCTGATGCTCACGGGCCGCGCGGTCGATT
>WNGL01014497.1_pt1 | contig 13189 bp, 10 predicted proteins | sample 5400591 | NCBI WGS metagenome assembly WNGL01 (sample SAMN13153377, study PRJNA577476) | soil metagenome | isolation source: 80 cm soil or saprolite under Garry oak tree replicate 1 | place: USA:California | collected 2016-06-15
TCCGCCGGGGCGGCCGCCAGCGCCGTCGCGGTCAGCGGCGCCACGTTGATCGCCACCCCGAACCCGAACACCACCACCGCGGGCAGCACCGCGGTCAGGTAGTCGCCGGAATCCCCGATCCGGGTGAACAAGAGCAGTGACCCGGCGATGACCAGCGGCCCGACGGACATCTGCAGCCGCGGCCCGATCCTGGCCGCCAGGGCGCCCGAGCGGGAGGAAAGCACGAGCATGATGAGGGTCACCGGGAGCAGCGACGCGCCCGCCGCGACGGGTGAGTAGCCGTGCGCCACCTGCAGCACGGTGGGCACCAGGAACAGCAGCCCGCCCAGCGCCGCGTAGACGACGAACGTCACCGCGTTGGCCGCGGAGAACTGCCGGGAGGCGAACACCCCGAGCGGCAGCATGGGCGCGGACTCCTTCGCCTCGACCAGGACGAACAGGCCGAGCAGCACCGCCCCCGCGACCAGGGGCACCAGCACGGAGACCGCTCCCCAGCCGTCCGCCGACGCCGCGATCAGCCCGTAGGTGATCCCGGCCAGCGCGCCGCTGATGCAGATCGCGCCCTTGACGTCCAGCCGCGGCACCGGTCCCGGCGACTTGGTCTCGGGCACGTGCCGGGCGGCGATGGCCACGACCGCCACCGCCAGCGGCAGGTTGATGAAGAACACCAGCCGCCAGGACACCGCGCTGATCAGCCACCCGCCGAGGAACGGGCCGATCGCGGTGGCCAGGCCGCCCAGACCCGACCACGCGCCGATGGCGGCTCCGCGGTCCTCCTCGGCGAAGGACGCCTGCAAGATGGCCAGGCTGCCCGGGGTCAGCAGCGCTCCGCCCACGCCCTGCAGGGCGCGGGCCGCGATCAGCACCCCGGCGCTCGGCGCCAGCCCGCACAGCAGCGACGCGACGGCGAACCACACGGTGCCGATGACGAACATCTTCCGCCGCCCGTAGCTGTCCCCGAGCGTCCCGCCGAGCAGCAGCAGCCCGGCCAGGGTCAGCGTGTAGGCGTCCACCACCCACTGCAGGCTGGCCACGCCGGCGTGGAAATCCCGCCCGATGGCCGGCAGCGCGATGCCCACCACGGTCGCGTCGAGGGCGGCCATGCCCGAGCCCAGCACGGTGGCGGTCACCACCCACCGGCCCGGCGCGCTCGACACATGAGCCCTTCCCCCGGGAAACCGCGGACGGTGGCGGCGGTGGCACGCACCACGGACCGTTAGGGATCATGATTTCAAACTAGTCCGAACGGACCGGGGTGGCATCGTCCTCCGCCACCCTCGAGCCTGGCCGGGGCGGCCCGGTCCGGGCCGCCGAGGATGAGGACGAAGGCGGCGCCGATGGCCGGGGTCAGGTGCTCGCCCAGGACGATGACGCCGAGGGCCACCGCGACGGCCGGGTTGACGTAGGTGAGACCGGGTTCGCCGGGACCTAGAGCTTCAGGCAGACTCCCAGCGGGCCGACGTTCACGCAGACGCCGGAGCCCGCCGTGCTGCTGGGCGCCGGGTTCGGCGCGGCCGAGGACGGGCCGGCGGGCGCGGGGGTGCTGCTGGCGGGCTTGGGCGCTGAGGTGGGCGGGGGAGCCGCGCCCCCGCCGGAGCCGCTGCCGGAGCCGCTGCCCTGGCCGCCGCCGGTCCCGGCCAGGGCGGGCGACCTGGCCGGCGAGGATCCGCCCGGGCCGCCCTGAGCCCGCTGGGTCAGCTGCCTGCTGCCGGCCTCCTGCCCGGGGTCACCGGGGCCGCCCAGCCCCGCGGCCAGGCCCGCCGACGCCCCGGAGATGGGTATCGCGCCGGCCGAGGCCACCGGAGACGTGCCGACGCCGGAGGACTGGGTGGCGGCCCGCGGGGTGGGCAGGACCCGGATCGAGACGGTGGAGAAGAGCAGGAACGCGATCGCCCCGCCGGAGAGCACCATGACCGGCACGGTGCTGCCCGCCGGGTGCAGCCGGAAGACGGCGCCGGCCCGGCCGATGGCGGTCCTGATCCGGTCGGCGAGCAGCGCGAGCGCCAACTGCACGCCGGGCAGCCGCGGGCAGTGCCCCATCCGGGCCGACAGCCGGAGCCTGCGCAGCGCCGACTCGCGCTCCGCGGCGGTCAGGCCGGACAGCAGGTAGACCGTGGTAGTGCGGCCATGACGCTCGGCCGCAGCGTGTAATCCCGGGGAAAACTCGTTCGAATCGCGGTAGCGGATCCTAATCATGGCGCAGCCAGGTGACGCGTGTCATGTGCACTACCTTTGAAAGGAACGGAAATGGCAAGTGCACGCCCCCCCACTGAGGCGTTCGCAATCCGTACTATAGCTCAGAGGTATACCTCGTTCACGCTAAACAAGGGTGAGCGAGCCGGAGGGGGCGCGATGCCGTCCTGGACTGAGGAGCGAGGAACGAGCGACGAGGGACGGCGGCGCCTGAAGGCGCCCCGGAGGATACAGTGATCTCCGCCCAGGCCGTCCCCTCTCCCCCCGCCTCCGGCGCGCGGACGGGGCGCGCCGGTTATTCCGCCGGCTTGCGCACCCGCTGGGCGCTGCTGCTCTCCGTCGCGGGCGGCCTGGCGCTGTACGCCGCCTTCCCCCCGGTGGACGCCTGGCCGCTGGCGGCGGCCGGGCCCGGCCTGCTCGTCGTCGCGCTGGCCGGGCGGAGCCTGCGCGGGGCGTTCGGCTGCGGGCTGGCGTTCGGCCTGTCGCTGTTCATCCCCCTGCTGTCCTGGCTGGTCAACGAGGCCTGGTACGCGTGGTTCGGGCTGGCCGGGGTCCTGGCGGTCATCTTCGCGGCATTCGCCGTCGGCCAGCGGCTGCTGCTCGGCGTGCCGTACTGGCCGGCCGCGGTGGCGGGCTGGTGGGTGCTGGTCGAGGGGGTGCGGGACCGGTGGCCCTATGCGTTCCCCTGGGGCCGGCTGGCGATGAGCCAGTCCGTCGCGCCGGACGTCCGCTGGGTCGCGGTCGGCGGCGCGCCGCTGCTGAGCTTCCTGGTCGCCCTGGCCGGCGCCATGCTCGCCCGGGCTGTGTTGGCTCTCGGGGGGAGCGATCCCCCCCAGACAAGCACTGCCGGGGGGGCTGCCCGCCCCCCCGTACCCCCCCGGGGAGGGGCTGCCCGCCCCCCCGGGGCCCTTGGGCGCCTCGGGCGCCCCGGGCGCCTCGGGCCGGCGCTGGCGGCGGTGGTGACTTGCGGGCTGGTGCTGGCCGGCGGCCTGCTGCCGGCCGACCCGACCGGGGGCGCGCCGACGGCCCAGGTGGCCGCGATCCAGGGCGACGTGCCGCGGGCCAGGAACCTGCCGCAGCAGCTGAACGACACCGAGGTCACGCAGAACCACACCGCCGCCACGCTGCGCCTGGCCGCGCAGGTCAAGGCCGGCCGACTGGCCGCACCGGACCTCGTGATCTGGCCGGAGAACTCCACCGACCTGGACCCGTTCCAGGACTCCTATATCTACGGCCAGATCGCCGGGGCGGTGGCCGCCGTCGGCCACCCGGTCCTGGTCGGCGAGGTCCTGAACGACCCGAGGCGCAACGTCGGCCAGCTCTGGGTGCCCGGCCGCGGCCCGACGACGGCCTACGTCAAGCGCCAGCTCGTGCCGTTCGGCGAGTACATCCCGTTCCGCGGCCTCATCTCCAGCTTCAGTTCGCTCCCGGCGCTTCAGCCGGTCGACTTCACCGCCGGGCACGCGGCGGTCGTGTTCGGCGTCGGGAAGATCAGGCTGGGCGACGTGATCTGTTACGAGGTGGGCTTCGACAACCTGGTGCGGTCCGAGGTCACGGCGGGGGCGAACCTGCTCGCGGTGCAGTCCAACGACGCCGACTTCGAGATCGACGGCCAGCTGGGCGAGACCGAGCAGCAGACGGCGATGGCCAGGACCCGGGCGGTGGAAACCGACCGCGCCGTGGTGTACACCTCGACCACCGGGGAGAGCACGGTCATCGCCCCGGACGGCGGGCTGATCGCGCACAGCGGCGTCTGGCAGCAGGCCATCCTCGACGCCCGGGTGCCGCTGGTGAGCTACCGCACGCTGGCGGACCGGGCCGGCGCGTGGCCGGAGTACGTGCTCATCATGCTGACCGTCCTGGCGCTGGCCTGGGCGGCGCTGAGGGCCCTGGTGTCCCGGCGCCCGACGGCGTGAATTCCTGGTAACCCCCGGGGCGCTCCGGGCGTCTGTATAGGACGTCCGGCTCTTCACCGGCGCCGGCAAGCACCACATAAGATGCGTGGAGACACGCAAGACGGGGCATCGCGGGCCCTGCACTCCGCGCAAAGGAGGGTCACCGTGCGTGGCACAGACCGCAGGCCGGCCAGGCGAGCCCGACGGTACGCCGGCGTCGCCGCGGCGGCGGCGGCCATCAGCCTGCTGGCCACCGCGTGCACCGGCGGCAGCCACCCCTCGGTCTCCCCGAGCCAGGCCAAGGCCCAGGCCTCCGCGTCGGCCAAGGCGCACGCGGCGGCGCTCGCCAGGGACCTGAAGATCACCCCGGCGGACGGCAGCCACGGCGCCGACCCCGCGGCCGGCATCAGCGTCACCGCGGTCGCGGGCAAGCTGGCCGACGTCACCGTGCGCACCTCCGGCGACGCCGTGTCGGGCAGCCTGAGCAACGGCGGCAAGACCTGGCACAGCGCGCGGAACCTGAACGTGTCGCAGAGCTACACGGTGACCGCCACCGGCACCGCGCCCAGCGGCGAGAAGATCACCACGACGAGCACCTTCCGCACCCTGACGCCCGCGCAGACCTTCCACGCCCAGATCTTCGAGGGGTACAAGCAGACCTACGGCGTCGGCATGCCGATCATGCTGACGTTCAGCCAGCCGGTCACGCACAAGGCGGCGGTCGAGCGGTCGCTCGAGCTCACCACGTCCAAGCCGGTGATCGGCGCCTGGTACTGGGACGGCGACGAGCACCTGTACTTCCGGCCGCGGGACTACTGGCCGGCCAACACCACGGTCAGCTTCACCGGCCACCTGAACGGGGTGGAAGGCGCCAAGGGCGTGTACGGCGCCGCCAACCTGACCCAGACCTTCGACATCGGCCGGGCGCTGATCGCCGTGGCCAGCGCGACCTCGCACCGGACCCAGATCTACCTGAACGGCAAGCTCGCCTACCAGTGGCCGGTCAGCACCGGCCGGGCCAGCCTGCCGACCCCGGACGGCACCTACCTGAGCGTGCAGAAGGCCAACCCGGTCCGGATGATCGGCGGCGGCGCGCCCGGCAGCGCCGGCTACTACAACGAGCTGGTGAACTTCGCGGTCCGGTTCACCTACAGCGGCGACTACTACCACTCGGCCCCCTGGTCGGTGGTGAACCAGGGCACCTCGAACGTGAGCCACGGGTGCGTGAACCTGCCGCCCGTCGCCGCGCAGACTTACTACAACATGTCCATCCCCGGCGACCCGATCACGGTCACCGCCAGCACGGCCGCGGGCAAGTGGGACGACGGCTGGACCCAGTGGTTCCTGTCCTGGTCGCAGTACCTGAAGGGGAGCGCGCTCGGCCAGGCCGTGCAGGCCGGGCCGGACGGCAGCACGTTCGTCTCGCCGTCGTCGCTGCCCGCCGACACCGCCACCGCGCCGCTCACCACCTCCGTGCACGGCAACTACTACGCCGGCTCGGCGAACCTCGGCTGATCCCGGCCCGGCCTGCCGGCGGCCTCCGCGAACTTAATCCATTCAGTGACGCGATCTTGCGGCAAACCGGCTCAGAAGAGTAGGAAAGGTGAGTTGCCGGGCTGGTGAAACAGGGTCCAGGGCCGGCCACTGACCTGGAGGTGGACATGACCTTGCGGACGAAACGGGCAAAGGTTCTCGCCGTCGGCGCGGTGGCCGGGGTGGCCGCGGCGCTGACCGCGGGCCTGTCGGGGCCGAGCGGCGCGGCGGCCACGGCCAGCCATGGCCGCAGCGGTGACCAGCCAGTACGCCTGGACCGCGCGTTCATCATCGTGCTGGAGAACCATTCGGAGAAAAGCGTGATCGGCGACCCGAACGCGCCGAACATCACCGCGCTGGCGCAGCGGTACGGCCAGGCCGCGAACTACTTCGGCGTGACGCACCCGAGCGAGCCGAACTACATCGCCATGATCGGCGGATCGAACTGGTTCATCAACAACGACAACCCGGCGAACAGGTTCGATCACACCAACCTGGTCGACGAACTGGACGCCAGCCACATCAGCTGGGGCGCCTACATGGAGGCGCTGCCGGCCTCCGATCCGCTCACCGACTTCTGGCCGTCGAGCGCCGATCCGCTGTACGCGTCCAAGCACAACCCGTTCGCGCTGTTCACCGACATCCGCGGCAACCCGGCCCGGGTGGCCGGCATCAAGCCGTACACCGCCCTGGCCGGCGACCTGAACAGCGGGCACGCGCCCCGGTTCGTGTTCATCTCGCCGGACCAGTGCAACGACATGCACGGCGGGGTGAACGACGCGATCGGCGGGCACCCGGAGACCCCCTGCCCGTTCAACAGCGCCAATGACGACCCGAACGACGTCCGGCTCAAGCACAACGCCGACGCCTTCGTCCAGGGCGCGGTGACCACGATCACCTCCAGCCGGGCGTGGACGCGGCACAGCGCCATCTTCATCGTCGCCGACGAAGGCGACTTCACCGGCAACGCGGTCAACGGCGGCTGGGACTCCCCGGCCGGGTGCTGCGACTCCCCCGTGCTGCCCGCCGGCGACAAGGACATCAGCGCCAGCTGGCCGGGCGGCGTGTTCGGCGGCGCGCTGGTGCCCGCGGTGGTGATCGACCCGAGCGGGCCGCGCCACTTCGTCAGCAACGTCGCCTACAACCACTACTCGCTGCTGCGCACCATCGAGGACGCCTGGGACCTGCCCGAGCTCGTCTTCACCAGCGACCACGCCCAGGTCGCCGCGATGAACGAGTTCCTCGGCCACTGACCGCCGTCACGGTGACCCCGGGAGCCTCCCGGGGTCACCGTGACGCGGGATACCAGCTGGCCTGACTGGCCGGAACTAGTCCGGGCACCAGCTGGATCCGGATCTACATACCTGAGGGGTCCATCAGCTGGTGATGGCCACGGCCCTTGCGCTGCTGTCCGCCCTGGCCCAGCCACTGCTGCCAGATCTGCTGCCAGGTCGCCTGCGTGGCCGTGCCGCCGCCGGTACCACCGCCGCCGCCACCGCCGCCGCCGCCGTTCGCGCCCTGTCCGCCCACGATGGACGCCTGCTGCGGGGTGGTGTTCAAGGTGGCCGACATGGCCGCGCCGGCCCCGTCCAGGACGACCATGACGGGGTTGGTCAAGCCGAAGCTCTTGCAGCCCAGGTTGTCGAAGGACATGAGCAGCCGGTTGGCCAGGAAGGTGAACAGGTTCTCGCCGACGGCCGGCACCGGTGACGGGCCGGTGGCGAGCACGGCCTGGTTAGCCGCCAGGAACGGGGTCTGGATGTTGACCATGTTCTGGCAGTAGTTGGCCGGGCTGTCGTTCCTGTCGTTCTGCCGGTTGATGGCCGCCTGACCGACCTCGGCCCGGTACAGGTTGGTCTTGGCCGGGTCGAGGTTTCCTGCGGCGTCCAGCACCATCTCGTCGTTCTCCGGCACCAGGGCGGCGACCCGCGGCTGGTTCCTGGCCGCCAGGAGCTCATCGAGCGCCTGCGAGGTGGCCGGGGCGTTGTTGTTCCCGAGATCGGGCGCCATGAACGGGGTGCAGCCGAGCGTCGGGTCCATGAACCTGTCGATCAGGGCGTTGTCGCTGCCGTTGGAGAGCTGCAGCGTACCCGTCATGTTGGCCGCGTTGGCCGCGGTGTCCTGCGCGGTCTGGCCGGTGGTCGGGTTGAGCAGGTACACGCTGGTCACGTTGTCGCTCTGGTCCTGGTCGACCATGTCGAAGTTACGGACGGTCGGGCAGGTGTTACCCGTGCCGATGGCCCCTGCGGTCGGCACGATCTTCGCCGAGGTCCCGGCCGCGGGCACACGCAGCAGCCCGAAGCGCATCATCCGGAGCGCCGTGTTGAAGAAGTTGATGCCGTTGCAGAACGACTGCTGGCCGAAGACCGATCCCAGGCCGTTGACGCAGCGGCCCTGGCGCAGCGCGTTGGGCGTCGCGCCCACCTGGGTCAGGTTCGTGCCGTTGAACCCGAAGTCGATGGTGACGATCGCGTTCCTGGGCAGCTTCGGCACCACCGGCGCGACGGCCGGGGTGGTCCCCTGCGTGATGACCAGCGGGTTGTAGACCGACAGCGCGCCGGTGCGCGGGTCCAGGATGGTGGCCTGGACGAACGCCCCGAGATTGGCCGCGTTGGTCATGGTGCAGCCGGAGTTCGCCGCCGACGTCCCGGCCGGGCCGGTGAGCTGGTACGGCGTCGCCAGGCCCTGCGCGCTGAGCGGGTTAGCCGGGACGACGATGTCGCAGTTCGGGTTGTTCGACGACACGGCCGCCACGGCAGGGGCGGTCGCGGCCGCCGACGCGGAGGCGCTGGCGGACGGGCTGGCCGAGTCCCCCACAGCCGTCTGGGCTATGCGCGTGGTGTTGCCGCCCGAGACCGCAAGGATGATTCCGAGAGTCAGGCCCAACGCCATCGGAATGGCGAGAGGTACCGCAAGACGTGCCGCACGGCTCTTACCACCGCGGCGGCGCCATGCGGACCTATGCCCGCTGAGCATTCAATCCACCTCCATGGATGTCCCCTAAGACGCTCCCGGTGCATCACCGTAGACCCGGCCCGCCGGCAAGATCAGCGAATTCAGAAGATTCGCTCCATGTAAGGGTTTTTTAAGGTTTAGCGGGTGGCGGCCCCCAAACCTCTGAAATTCCTTGCCAAGTCATTACGCCGCAGCTCAGAGGACATCCAGGTGGGTCGAGATTGCCTCGTGATACGCCAGTGCATGTGCATCCTGGTGTCGCAACCGATTGCGGGAGGGACGGCAGGTAGCGGCGGTTTTATACGGCGAAGAGGCCCCGGGTTGCCCCGGGGCCTCCTCGCCATGGATTGCTGAGCGGGCTGATTGCTCAGGACTCGCCAGCTCGGGCAGTTACGCCGTGGATCACTGTGCTACATGTGCCCGCGCCTGCCCGGCATGAAGTTGCCCCGGTTGCGCGCGCCGCCCCCGCCGCGGCCGGCGGTGGCGCCCGTGGTGGTGCCGGTGACCTTGGCGGCCTGCTTGGCGGTGTTGAACGTCGCGCCGATCGCGACGGCGTTCCCGTCGAGCTGCAGCGTGACCGGGTTGGTCAGGCCGAAGTTCTGGCAGTTCAGGTTGCCGAACGAGCCGCTCAGCCGGGCCGCGAGGAAGTTGGCCAGGTTGTTGCCGAGCGCCGGGACGGGCGAGGCGGTGCCGGTTTCCATGGCCGAGTCAAGCATCAGCCTGGGGGTCTGAATGTTGACCATGTTCTGGCAGTACATCGCCGCGTTCCGCGAGGTGTTCGTCCTGAACGACAGCTGCGGCTGGTCGTTCTCGATCCGGTAGGTGTTGGTCTTGCCGACGCTGAAGTTGCCGCCGACTAGGAGCTGCGGGTTGTTGACCGGGAGCAGCGCGATCGTGCCCTGCTGGTTCTGCCGGGCGCTCAGCTCGTCAAGCGCCTGCGACCCGCTCGTGCCGTTCGGGTTGGTGGTGTTGGGGGCGGTGAACGGGGTGCAGCCGAGCGCGACGTCGACGAACTTGTTCAGCAGGCCGTTGTCGCTGCCGTTGCCCTCGGTCGTGGACCCGGCCATGGCCGCCGCGTTGGCCGCGGTGTTCTGCGCGGTCTGGCCGGTGTTCGGGTTGAACAGGTAGCTGCCCACCACGTTGTCGCTCTGGTCCTGGTCGATCAGGGCGAAGTCACGCGTGGTCTGGCAGGCCTGGCCGTCCTTGCCGGTCCCGGCGGGCGGGACCGTCAGGGTGCCCTGGGCGATCTCGGCGTTGGCCATCCGGTAGAAGTTGGCCGCGTTGCACTGCGGGGTCTGGTTGATCAGGCGGGTCGTATATCTGGAGCTGGCCGGCCGGCGACAGGATCGTGGCCTCCACGAACGCGCCCTCGGTGCCTCCGTTGGCCCATGTGCAGCCGTCACCCAGCTGCCACGGCGTGGCCAGGCCCTGGGCGCTCAGCGGGTTGGCCGGCACCGCCAGCGTGCAGTTCATCGAGGCCAGGGCCATCGCCGCGTCCTGGTTGAAGTTGAACGCGTTCCCGGCGGCGTCTGCCGCGTTCGCCCCCGCCACGCCGGGCCGGCCAGCGCGGTTGACCGGGGGTATGGCCGCGTTCGCCGCGTTGGCCGCGGCGGCGGTGGCAGTCGGGGTGGCCGCCGCGGCGGCCGGCGCGGCGGCTGCCGCGGAAGCGCTGCCGGACGGGCTGGCCGAGGCCCCCAGGGCCGACTGGGCTATGTTCGTGGTGTTACCACCCGAGATCGCAAGGATGATCCCGAGCGTCAGGCCCAACGCCATCGGAATGGCGAGAGGGACCGCAATACGCGCCGCACGGCTCTTACTACTGCGCCGGCGCCATGCGGACCGATGCCCGCTGAGCATTCAATCCACCTCCATGGATGTCCGCTATGCCGCTCCCGATGCATCACCGTAGACCCGGGGTCCTGCCGGTATTAGAGAATTCTCCAGATTCGTGTTTTGTCCGGTTTTAATACCGAAGCGGCGCCGAAACCTTGGTAATTCATTGCTAAGTCCTTACGCCGCAGGTGGCGGGGGGCCGGCCGAAACCGAAATCCGCCCGTGATAGGCGGCCGCGCGTCAGGCCCGCGCCGCTCGGCCGATGATGTAGACGGACGGTAGTTATTACGGCTCTCACGGTGATCGGCAGATATTGCGGGGAGGTTACGAGCGCATCCCGCCGGCGCCTGCCTGGAGCCTGTCCGGCAGGTCAAAGGACCGCCGGCGACCAGCAGGAAGGATGGACGGCCCCCGCCCGCGAGGATGACCGCCTGCCGCCGGGACGATAGCCGCCCGTGTCCGCGGCACCGGGCCGGCGGACGATTGGCTGTCACTTCAGCCACACCCGTAAAAGCGGCAGCGGGGGTCACGATGTTCGGTGACCGAATGCGGCGGAGCCGCGGATCCCGGTAATCTGCCCGCGCCAAGGCTGCGGCCTGGGCATTCGCAATTCCCGGGCCGCGGCCCGGCGCCCGAGTCGCCCATTGGCCGGCTATGCATTATCCAGCGGTTTATTAATTGCCCGGCATAACTCAGGGACGGCGGGATCTGGCCGGGTTAAATGGGCGCAGGTGTTGCGCCGGGCGGCTTTGCCGCGGGCGTTCGGCTGCCTGCCGGGGCGGGACCCGCGGCGGAGGCCGGACGGGTGCGCCGCCGGCGGCCACGGCCGGCGGGCCCCGGGCGATCTAATGTCCCCGGCCGCCTGGCGTCCTAGCCGGGGCGGCTGAGTAAGCTGAGCTTTGTGCTGGCCAATCCCACGGCCGGCATAGGTTCTCCGATTACTGACAGCGACACGCCAGAGGCCGGGCCTCGGCATGCTTCCGGCGGCACGCCGGATCGGCTGATGTCGGCAACCTTTTCCGCCGCGTGCGCGTCTGTCTGTAGGAGGAGTGGCCATCTTGTCGTGCTTGCTTCCAGGGTTGGGACCTGAACATTTGTCCAATTGTGAAATTGCGCGGAGGGGACGGCGCCGTGTCGGGATCCGGATGGTTCTCCAGACAGCGAACATTGCCGGTAAGTAGCGAGAGTTCCGCAACTAAACGAATCTGGCAGTCGTTGAGTGTTTCCAGGCCGTTGAAGAGAAGGGGGGCGGCCCTTACCGCCAGCAGCGCCACGCTCGTCCTCGCGGCCGGCGTGATAATCGTGGCGTTCGCGTCGCCCGGGAGCCACGCTTCCCTGGTGTCGTCGGCGGGCTCGGTGAGCGCGTACAAGCCGCTGCAGCCGGCCGCCGACCTGCAACTGGTCTCGATGACCCCGGCTGCGGGCGCGAAGGGCGCGAACGGCGCCGGCCCCATCCGGGTGCAGTTCTCCGCGCCGCTGGCCGCCAACTCGCCGATGCCGACGCTGTCGCCTTCGATTCCGGGCCACTGGGCGGTCCAGGGCGACGCCGCGGTCTTCACCCCCACCGTGGGGTATTTCGAGCGCACCCGGGTCACCGTGACGATTCCTGGAGGCCTGGCGGGCGTGGTCTCCGCCGCGGGTGCGACCGCGGGCAACGGCGGGACGCTCGGCTCCAACCTGAGCCAGAGCTTCACCACCGGCTCGTTCAGCACCATGCGGCTGCAGCAGCTGCTGGCCCAGCTCGGGTACCTGCCGATGACCTGGACGGCCAAGTCCGGCCCGGCGATCCGCCCGGCCGACGCCCGGGCCGAGCTCTCCGCCGCCTACAGCGCGCCCGCCGGAACCTTCGGCTGGCAGGGCGGCTACCCGTGGAGCCTGCGGTCGCAGTGGAAGGCCGGCTCCGGCAACATCCTGCAGATCGGCGCCATCCGGGCGTTCGAGTCGGTGCACGGCATGACCATGGACGGGAGCGCGGGCAAGACCGTCTGGTCCCGCCTGCTCACGGCGGTGGCCAAGGGCCAGGAGAACCCGAACGGCTACACGTACGCGCTGGCCAGCCAGCACTACCCGGAGACGCTGACCATCTGGCACAACGGCCATGTGGTGCTCAAGAGCCTGGCCAACACCGGCATCCCGGCCTCCCCGACCACGGACGGCACCTTCCCCGTCTACCTGAGGTTTTACTTCAGCCACATGAAGGGGACCAACCCGGACGGCTCGAAGTACGACGACCCGGTGTACTACGCGTCCTACTTCCACGGCGGCGACGCGGTACACCAGTTCAGCCGGTACAGCTACGGGTCCTACCAGAGCCTGGGCTGCGTCGAGCTGCCCTGGGACGCGGCCAAGAAGGCGTATCCGTACCTGACCTACGGCAGCCTCGTCACGGTGAACGGCCCCGTCGCCTGATACGACACTGCCTGATACGACACTGCCTGATACGACACTGCCTGATACGACACTGCCTGATACGACACTGCCTGATACGACACTGCCTGATACGACACTGCGGGGCGGTCCCGGAAGGGACCGCCCCGCAGCTGGTTTCGTGACGTGTTACAGCGGATGAACCTCTTCTGCCTGCGGACCCTTCGGGCCGCGGCCAGCGGTGTACTCGACCCGCTGGTTCTCCTGAAGGGTACGGAAGCCGTCGATCTTGATGGTGGAGTGGTGGACGAAGACGTCGGCCGAGCCGTCGTCGGGCGCGATGAAACCGTAGCCCTTGTCCGAGTTGAACCACTTCACGGTGCCCTGAGGCATGTACTTCTCCTACTGTGACG
>WNGL01030072.1_pt1 | contig 13188 bp, 11 predicted proteins | sample 5400591 | NCBI WGS metagenome assembly WNGL01 (sample SAMN13153377, study PRJNA577476) | soil metagenome | isolation source: 80 cm soil or saprolite under Garry oak tree replicate 1 | place: USA:California | collected 2016-06-15
ACTAAAACTATTGGCCGCACCAGAACTCCCGGAGAAACCGGACACACGACGCAAAATGGTTGAAACATACCCCCCTTTTCTGACAACGAAATTCGCTGTCTGGCATTGATTCTGCACGAGTCCGGCTGAACAAAGCATGATCTGGGCTTCTACAATTCAGTCGTTATCTTGCTCAATCCCCGGAATCACGAACGATTCTTCGGCGAGATTCTAGAGTACTCCCAGATCGCAAAACAGGGCTCGTTTCGGGCGAATCTGCATAATCCTGTCCACTCTTCAGATCATGCCCACTTCTTTCAGCGCCATCTCTCGCTTAATCGTCTCCCAGTGGATCCCAGACTTATGGAAGGATATTGTCAATTCGAGGGGTGCAAAAGCGGAGCGTTATCGACTCGTTGCAGGGGATGCCTGCGATTCTATTGCAATCGGCATTTTTCGGAACACAAGAAGACCTGCCGGCTCCAATGAGAAGACCACAATACTCTCCCCCAGAGAGACATCGTTGAAGATCCAGGTGAAAAAATACTTCAAGAATTATCTCACAGAGAGGAAGGGACATTATCCCTGTCAAGTCTATTACGTTTACTTGCCCAAGCATCTCGCGGAACCGTTCATCGGTAGGAATCTGAAGGCGACACAGACAAAGAGCGGTATCTTACTCGAACCTGCCGACAATTGACTCCTCTGTGTCCATGTTAGAGATAGGAAAGCCAGAGTCAAACAATTCCATGGGGTTTCTCTACCGTAGAGAGAACTTGTGGCCCGGCCAAATGGAAAACCCGCTGCGTCAAGAGCATTAAGATTGTATTTGCAAGCGCAACGCTATCCTATTCATCTCAGGAGAGCGACATGGAAGATTCAGAGCCGAAACGCCCAGGAAGACCTCCAGCATTCACTCCCCAACGTAAGGGAGCATACGACATGCATCTTTACCTGGGAGCTGAGATCTGGACCGCCCTCAAAGATTATTCCGAGGAAACAGGTGAGCTATCTCTCAGCGTGACAGTTCGAAGGATTGTAAAAGCACGACTCATCGAGTTAGGTTATGTGAAGCAGAAAGTTCGCTTGCTTCCTCAATCCAACAAGAATCCATAAAACTCCATCTCTTGGATATTTCTTGCGGACACTGTTAATATATTTTCTACGCACATAGTCCAGTAGCCGGAAAGCAGACGGCTCAAACGCTGTAGACGCCTATGGGCGTGATGCCAGCGATTCTCCCTCGCCCGGAGCAAACGGGGAGGCACCCAACAATTAGAGGACAAGTTCGCATAAAGCAACTAATAAGCGAAGAGATTCGCCAGGTCATAGAAAATTGCCACAAAGACCGGCAGCTCGGCGAACTTGTTTCGCTAGGTGAAAGCGTTCTCCTCGACATTGATCAAGGTGAAGTGATCCGATCCCCCGGGTACGATAGAGATCTATTGGCTGTCTGCCAAAGAAGACCGATTTCGTAACAGCGATGGTTGAGCCGGCGAACGGTGATCTCTGGACTGAGGGCAACGCGAGCGCCTGGAGCTTCAGCAGCAATGGAGTAGGGGGCACAAGCAGTGTTCTCAATGACAATAGTGCTGGCAATTTCAAGGTCAACTCGTTCAGCATCAAAGCGAACTGGTCCGGGATAAGTCCGGCTCCGACCACTGTGGCATTGAACTATCCCTCAGCTGCTAACCTCGCCTTCGACATCACCAAGTTCGGTGGAAAGATCACTCCTGCAAGGATAATTTTCTTTGTCAAGTGCGATCAGACGGTCTTCTTCCCGCAAGTTCAACTAGTTACCACAAGCCCAAATGCCGTCTTTACCAGTCCCTCTCTTCCTGACGTCAACGGAGTGAACACCAGCGACTGGCACAGATTCGAAGTCTACCTAGGACCACAGGGCGACAACTTTGTTGCTGGTCCTGGAGCAAGCTGGACTAACATCAACCAGATCCAATTTCTCTTCTCATTCAACGCTCCGGGTCCAGGCAGCGGAAATATCTGGGTCGACGGGGTTTACATCGAAGGACAGAATCACTTCATCGCTACGGATAGCACCCGAATCGCCCAATACGGTGCGCGAGAAACGAGTCTCACAAGCCTCAAACACCGGAAAAACCTTACCCAACAAGCCCTCGCAAAGGCCGAACTCTTCCGATTACACAACCCTATACTTCGAGGTACAGTTCAGGTTCCCGGAATTCCGGATATTCTTCCAGGACAAAAAGTCACAATCAACGCCCCAAGCGCCAACCTCTCAAACACCAGTTTACGGGTCCTCACTGTAAAACACCACTATGGTCAGGACAACTTCACAACCACATTAGAGCTCACCGACGATTTAACGAACTACCAAGCCCTGAAAGTAACAAGCATGGCAGACCTACTCCTGCAGATTCATACGCCGCACGCGAAGGCGCAACGTCAGAAGGATATCGAGATGGGCGCTCCAACCACATTGTCAGGGCAGCCGGATTTTACTACGACCACTCAGACCAGAGACTACCCAAGCTAGATGCGAATATGCAGATTCAGTTTCGTTCTCGTGTCTGAGAAAAGTAGCCATGGACGCCTAAACCATCTAGGTGTCGAGTCACAGCAACTGGCGGGAACGATTAGCCGTTAATCCCAGCCGTATGGAAAACGAGCTAGCTATGAAACTACAATATTCCGGGATCCATTACCAGACGCAGGTGGAGATACCGATTACAAAAGTTGACTTCTACTTTCTGACGACTCCACGACCGACGCTTGTGTTTGTTGATGGTAACCGAAGCTACTCTGACAAGAAACGGGACGAATTATACCAGGAAATAGTCCGACAACTGGGAATAGAATAGCACTTGGATCATTCCAGACTTTCAGCGAGCTGTTCCTGAGTCATCGACGAACCTCATTTTCGGAAGACGGACCTACGTGAACCAAATGCCTCTCATATTCGCTCTGCGACGAAGGTATTCTGGGTTAGGCCGAAGTCTGGGATCGTTCGGAAGCGTCATTCCACGTTTCTGTTCCAGGATTCGTTCGAGGTCAGTTGTGTTTCCAGTTCGATTTAGTCTAGGGTTCAAGTTGACAGAGTAGTCTTCCCTAATCAACAGAATATCCCGGTCGAAAGCCGCATGATGGTTGGGACACATCGCAATACCATTGCTGGGTTCATCAGTCCCCCTCTCCACCGGAACTATGTGTGCAGCGTGAACCAAGCCCAATCCTAGCCCACAAACCGCGCACCGATTGTCGTAAGCTTGCAATACCAATTTCCTGAACTTGCCGACCCTGACTGCTTGTTCAACCTCTCGAATGATGTGCCTTCGCTCCTCTGCCAAGGAAGCAAGTTCATCATCGGTCGGGGGTCTTGGGGTAGCGACACGTTCTAGGAGAGTGGCTTCCAATCCGGTCATCTTTTGCTGATGATACTTGTCGAGGTTATTCAACGACGGAGACGAACCGAAGGTCTCGTATCGTCCCGCATTATATCCAACGAAGACTTGATGCCTTTCATCCCAACCAAGTAGAAGGGTACGAAAATTTGTTCCAGTTCGAATTCGATTTACTCCAGTAATCTGAATGCGATACTCATCAGCAGCACGGGCTCTTCCTCCTCCGTGAGTGACGTTCCAAATATAGACACGAACAAATTCTGTGATCCCATCATACGAGAGAAGAAGCTGAAAAGGATGGTTTCCGCTGATTACTTTCGCGTCTACTCCGGAGGCCTGGATCGCCGAAAGAACTTTCTGAAATAATTGGCCCTTTGGGAGAAGACTCAAACCAAGTGGAGGGAGTTACCGAGCGAGCACGATTTTAGGCTTGCTCATGAGTTGCTCGTTATCGAAGCGGAACATCGAGCCCCTCAGGTAGTCATCTCGAATCTCAAAGCACATCCATTCCCTCATCAATCTCTCTGCGACCGCCCCAGTTACGTTGCTACCCCCGAAAGGGTCGAGAATCTTGTCACCCGTGTCAGTTAGGAACTTGATGAAGAATTCAGGAATGGCGTCGGGGTAGCGCGCCGGATGAACCTTGGCTCCGTTTTCTCGGCACAGTTTGAGATAGCGACTGTTGGAATCAGTGTTGGATATAGTGAATAGGTTCGTAGGCGCGTCGTCATGACTCTGTAGGATACTGAAGATGTTTGGAGGTATTGCGCCCCCGCGGTCTTTACTGAAGTTTGTCGAAATATTGTGTCCAGAGGGTCGTAATTTGGCTTTGTAACCGTTCTTCAAAAGGCCGATCATACTGTCACTATAGGGCTTCAGTATCTTGCGATTATCTGCTTTCGGGAATTCGTTCTTGGAAAGCCACCAGATGAATTCAACTGTGTCCTTGACTCTAATTCGCCTCACGTTGACCCATTCAGCCGGTGCAGGCAGCTTTGCGGGGTTATGCCAATAGAAATCCTGGGAAAGTCGAAATTGCTTCTCTTCGCAGAGATTTAGAAGCAGTTTGTAAGCGTAGAGAGATTTGGTCGGCTCGCCTTCGTTCCAGCTATCACCAATGTGAATTACTAAGCTGCCATCATCCTTTAACACACGTCGAAACTGATCTGCAAACGGCGAAAACCAAGGAACATATTGCTCAGGCTCGACGTTGCCGTATTCTTTCTTCCTCTTAAGGGCAAACGGTGGAGAAGTAACGATTAGGTTCACAGAACTGTCGGGGAGGTTCTTGATAAGACGGATTGCGTCACCGAAGTAGGATGCTCCAAGCTTGGTTTCGTAATAGGGTGAAAAACCGCCGAGACGCCAAATATTTCCTTGAGGCAAACGTTGCTGCTTGGATCTTGTCGCCAGCTGCATTTGGCAAGGCCGTCATGGTCAGCTTCAATATAAGGAGAGGCGCGAAAGTATTCGTCGACTAGCGATCAGCTAGTTCAACTTGACAGCTTCTCGTTTCAAAATCATGACTTCGTCGGACTTCTTGTTTAACAGAGTGATTATCTGAGAGACATCGCGAGCGATGGCTTGAAGCTCTCCGCCGGCAATCAGAATGACGCTGAGATTTGTCGTTTTGTTGATGCTGGTCGCATATTCAACGGCTGATTTCGTGAAGTTGCCTGTAGTTACAACGAGAACGACGTTCGACTTGAGATGAGATGTAAGACCGACTTCCTTAGCAACGTCCTCGAGAGTTGATTTTCGCTGATTCTTGCATTGTATTTGCCATCTTGTAAACCCCATTCTTGGGTTATCAGCGACAAGATCCACTTCGGCCCCGCCAGTCTCGTCTGCCCTAAGACGCCACCCGACCACTTCTAATCCAATAGACCTCGCGAGGTTCGCGGCTACGAGCTCAAGAGCTACACCTTTCTTGTATTTGCTAGGAGATTTTAGCTCCTCCAAGACTTCTTGGAAAGGACGAGCTAGCTGACTAATCGGAAGTTCCATTCTTCCCGCGAGCGCCTTCAGGAGGGGCTCCAGAAATTGAGTGTTGAACTTGTCAGTAGGAGTCACTAGGTATGGTTTCGCACCTCGGCCACCTGTCGTTTTAGTCAACTCCACAAGACCAAATTGCTCCAACGGCTCGAGCGTCCTCGGAAGCGATTTTTCCGGAAACCTCACATTGTACAGTTTCTCAGCGATGTGAGCAACTCGGCTCGATGGAATAGGTGGTCTTTCATTGATGTGTGCAAGGGCCTTGAGGAAAGATTGAAGCTCCGGAGTGAGGCTTGCCAATTCGGATATCTCATCGGTATCATAGCCCAACAATTGCTTGACTAATTCATCGTCGACAGTATCCTTGTTCGTGAAAACACCGGCTTTTCTAAGCCACGCTCTCATGTCACTCATGTGAGTCGAGCCGAATGGAAGGTACAGGTTTCTCCTGCGAGCCTCTGTCGCGAGAGTTTCTAGAGTAACATCCTCGCTCCTTGACTTCAGAGTCTTGACAATATCGATCAGATCGAGCCCTTTCTTGTTCAGGAGTATGTGTTTCGCAAACTCAGCATAGAGCTCATCGGGTTTGGCTACCAGCTCGTACAATTTTATTCCAGTCGGCGTAAGTTTCCAAGAATCTTGGTCAAGCAAGTCATAATCGACTAAGGCAGAACGCGTGTTCTTTGCGAGCTTCATTCGATTGTATTCTGGGTCTTCAGAGTCCGGAGCATGTTTGGAGAAGAACGCGTCTCTGATGGCTTTGGCTATTCCCTCCCCATCGCCCCCATTTCGGTGAACAATCTCTAGCAAACTAAGTATCTCTATCTGGGTCGGTGAGAACTGGCTGCTGAATGGAAAAGCTGACTTCTTTCGTCTGGTGAGAGGCAAAGCTCGGTTCAGACGTATGATCATAACTAATTGAGATTGTCTCTCGCAAACTACTCCGCACGCTGTGAACCCTTGTTCCTACAAGCGGTGTCCAAGTCCCGCATTTCCCTCTTAGAATGTCCCGGCGGCGCTAGGATCTCTCTGGTGTGTTGTCCTAGTTGTGGGGCGGGTGTTGTCTTCTTCGGTTTTGTCTTGTAGAATCCCATCGGGGACTGCTCAAACTTACAGCATCGGATACCAGTTTACGAAGAGGATGGTGGCCAGGCACATCATTACAGCGTAAGAGACGATGAGGCCTTGAAAGAGTCTGGGATGAGTGAGGGAGTATTCGGCTTGAGCCCAGAAGACCGGCGGTAGGACAAGCATGAACCTCGACCAAGAACGCATCTCACCAACATAGAAGACTATCGCAATCGTGATGAACGACCACAGGTAATATGGAAAAGTCCTCGCAGAAGCATGCGGTTTCACTAGAGAATAGACGATGAAAAGAGTCGCGAGGCTCATGGAAACCAGGTTAATCATGAAGGGAAGATTGAAGACAGGATTGTTCGCGAAGCAGAATACCGAGCAGATAGGCCATGCCCGCGTGACCTCCAAGGCCGTAAACAAGCTCCCCGTACCGTAGTAGGTGAAGATGGCAAAGGCAGGAGCGCTCAGAAAGACAATGATCGAGGCCAAAACCATTCTTAGTTTGCGTTTCTCACTGAGCGCCTTGACAAATATGGGAACCGAAAGCAGGAAAGCCTCGGGCCTAACAAGACCAGCCAGGAAACCCAGCGGACCGGCTACTAAGGGTCTGCCGCGTTCAAGGTAATACAGAGAAGCAACGAGCAACAGAAGACACGTCGCTTCAGGGTAGATCGCTGAAAGAAAGAATGTGGAAGGATATACGGCAAGAAGGGCAAGGGTCCGATTCGCGACCTCAGAACCAATAATCAACCTAGTTAACCTAACGAGATAGACTGAAGCTAGGCCGACGGCCACAAGATTCCACACGAACCCGGCCATCACCTCGGCCGAGGCTGTGTCCAACCAGAAGAATAGGGGATACAGCAGTCTAAGTATCAGCGGAAAAACCGGGAGAAAAGCATACGCGTGGTTGTTTGCAAAAACTCCGTACCCACTTCTGGCTATGTCCATGTAGTAGCCTGAGTCCCATCTGGCTAGACCGTAAAGAACTGGAAGATTCACGTCAGGGATCGGGGGAAATTGGCCGGTACTGTAGCCAAACATTACGCCGGTGGCAATGAGAAGCACGACTATTACTCGTGATCCCACTAAGGAGTTTGCTAGTTCTCTCAACCGGAGACGGCGTATCGACAACATTCGTATCTACCCTCGAGGCGCCTCCTGCGAGGACTGCCTCTCGACCGACCTCCCCGATTTCTGACATGTAATTGAGTGTCATGCTCTTTACGTTGAACTGGTATAGGGTACCCGACGCGGATACTATGACAACGGATCGCACGCCCATTGGAAGATTGTCGGGGAACGAGTTCAGTCTTTCGCGTGAAGAGACAACGTAGACCTGATCAGTAGTTGACGCATCATAAGTGTATGTTCCTGCCCTGTACACTACGGATCTGTCTATGAGATAGAGCACGTATGCAGCATTGGGAGATGCTTCTAGACGACCCTCAACTCGGATGCTCTGTAGGGTAGATAGAGAGCTCGTGGAAGCTGTCGAATTCAAGGTGAGATATAGTGCGTGATAGAGACCACGCGATTGCGCAGGCTCAAGCTTGTAGTTGAGAAACTCGAAGCTCGCTAGCTGTAGACTGAAGTCAGTGGGATTGACGCCGGGAACCCGCTCCACGTACACCGTTACTCGCGAGAGGCTGTCAATAGATTTGTTCGTGTTGGCATTGATAACTTGTATCATATTGACCTGAACGTTTTCGCGTTGGCCTGTCCCTTGTCTGTGGTTAAGCGCGTCAGTGTCTCTCCAAATAGCTGTGAAGCTTCCGTCCGGATTCTGAGTATCGAAGCGAATTCCGTAGCTAACCCCCTTTGAGACGTTCATCTGTACATACAGAATCGGATACTGCGAAATGTTTGCAACAAACGATCTAGAGATCGACACGGCGGACGGGTTGGAGCTCGCCGGAAAAGTACCGTCTAGCGTAAGCTTGTTTGTTGAAGGGGTCAGAGCAGCTTGTGTAGAAGGAGATGGGTTCAGTGACCATTTCGTGTAGTTCCCGATGCTGAGCAGCGAGGCTGAATGATCCTCCCCGTAGAGGGGGAGAAGATATTGAGTAGCATTCACAGCTTGAATTCCGGGCAGTGTTATCCTCGAAAACGAGATGGAGAAGAAGGGAGCGGTGAAAACCAGCGCGACAAGAATCACTTTTATCCAGGCTTTCTTACTCCAAGAGGTTGTCTCTGATGACAAAGACCTAGCGCCCGGACCTTTTCGCAACTAGTTTTTTAATTGGGAAGAAGTGTTTTCGATACAGAGGACGTTCGGTGACTCGTAGGGCGAGAGACAACACTCTTTGGTGCCTCTCAGACTAGTTTCTCAATTGCCTTGTAATGTTCTCGAGAGCTGGACGAGACGAGATAAAGATGTGGAACTTTAGACACAAAGGAAGTGAGAAGCTGGTCCTCTTGAACTGCTAGTGTGTTCGCATCAAAGTTAGGGTTGAAAAACGACTGGGCGAGGATGAAAGGATTTACTCTCCAAGGGAATTCAATCGCTTGAATCGTTCTAATCTTCGTTAAAGTTTCATCAATAGTCATCTCTCTCACCGAGTCGGTGCCATTCTGGATTACTGCGATCGAATTCACTTTGATACTGTTGCAGATTTTGAATAGCTTGTCTGGATACACTTCCATACCGCCAGGTGAAAGATGAACTGTGAGAACCTTGCCTTTGAAGTGGTTGAAGGCGAGGGCTATTCTGTCTCTAGGAGATAGTTTGAGCCCGACGGCTCGTGCTGTTGCCGGTGTAATAGCAGAGCTGGTCGGGATACCATAACTTCTCTCCTCTCCGTCAATTATTACGTGTTCGTCGGTAAGAAACTCAGCCCCCCGTTTGGCGAGCATCCACGTCGTCGTTGTCTTTCCAGTGTTTTCAACTGCAGGTATGATGACGCCATGATCCCCAATTTTTACCGCTCCCCCGTGGAGTATGAACATCCTCTTTCGTATCAGATGTAGCTGTAGGAGACTTCTGTAGATGCTTTGGAGTCTCCATCCCCCTCCCGCGAGCTGGGAACTTCTCAAATAGCTCTTGTTGAATCGAAATGCATACCGCTTGCCACCGTCTATCGTACCAAGCTTCGCATAGATAGGCCTCAGCCAAGGGTAATAGAACTCAATGGAATTGTCAGACGGATCATGGTAGAGCATGATATTGATTCGGGGCTTGTTGGCTGTTGAAATCTTGAGTGTGGGGTCCAGGATAAATGAGAAGTCTGAATTGGATGGATCGCCTCCGTCGTTGTTCCTGAATGCATGGAGCAGGCTTTCGAAATACGGGATATTCGCCGTCAGTGAGAAGAAGCCATGAACATCATATCTATACAACATCGCTCGCTTTCATCCTAACATCGGATACACCCCGACCCAAAAGTAAACCAAAATGAAGATCGTTAGTAGAAGAAGTGAACTCCTACGCAAGTTGACAGCGCCTAAATTACGACCAAGCTTGGCATAGGCCAAGAAAAACCCGGCAAGAATTGTACTCATAATGGCAAAGATGTAGGTCCCATGACTCACCACTTCAAGCACTGTTAGTTGTGTGGAACTCGATGCACCCAGCAGGTAGTAGGCCGAACCCGCCGTGTACGAAATCTCTACAAATGCCAAGACAGTACCGAAAATCAACATGAAACCGCCCAACCGGTCGTTGCTCCTGAGGATCGAGTACACGATTCCAATTGGAAGGAGCCACAGCCACTCCGCCACAAGGTTAGAGAGGAGCAAAAAGACGACTGCAGATAGCCCTGTGTAAAGGACGATTCTCTCTGAGTCGAGCCGACCTTTGCGCAAGTCAAGAAATACGCTCAAGCCTAAGATGGCTCCAGCGAGCAAGAGTAGGTGAAGCTGGGACACGAGTGCTGAAGGTGCAAAAATGCCTACCAGCGAGTACTTTCCTGCAAGTGAGAATTGTGTACTAGTCAGACCCGAGATTCCCAGGACAAGCCGATACAGCGCATTTGCCTGAGGAACATAGATGAGGCTCAGCGGGATAAGAAGCATGAGCCCGAATACCAGTTTGAATTGCTTTCCCCAAGAACTCTTAATGAGCAAGAGTGAGTATGGAATGAATCCGAGCAGTTGGATCATTCCCGCAAAAAAAAACGCGAACCCGGCTCTAAGTTGTCTCTGAGTCGTTAACCAGTATACTCCCATTGCGATAAAACTCATTGTTGCAGCGTCATAATGACCGCGCACGGAGGACACGAAAATTGCAAGAGGGTTGAGGAGGTAGAAAGACGCCCAAACAAACGTCTTGCCAGAACGGTTGAACTTAAGCAGTGTGGCAAACAGGAAGACATCGACCGCTATCGGGAATAATTTGATGAAGGTCGCTTCCATCATTCCGGCCGCATGACCTGGGAGGAATACGTCTCCAATTCCGAGTGCTTGGATGGGAACATAGAATGAGTATGGTACCCAGTAAAGAAAAAATGTGAGGGGAGTAGTCGGTCCTAGAGAGCCACTGGGGTCGCCGTACTGGAACCATGATCTAGCTGATGTCAGTAGCACATTCATGTCGAACACATGAGCGGTAATGGGAGCGAGGGCTAGGCGGCATGCCAGGCCGACAGCCAAGACGGTCCAGATTGCAAATTTTGTGACTGACTTGCGGTTGAAAAATTCCTGATAGATTAGGATGGCGACGCCGACTGGCAACAAGAAGAGGAAAAACACAAGGTAGACATAGTAGAAACCAGATTGTCCCGGAAGGTCAGGACTCTGTGAGCGTTGAGGTAGAAAGAAGAAGTTTAGATGTGTCAGATTCGCATTTTGAAAAGAGCCTGAGGTAGCGACTAGTACAATGGATTCGTTATTTGTCTGTGGTAGCATCTCAGAGAAGAGTCCCCCCGATAACTGAGGATAGAAGACGATATTGTATGTCGATGTGAGAAGACTATACGTAACGTTACTAGGCGACTCGATGGTTGTGTAGATTACAGGGCCGTTAACTAGCTGGATCGTGAAGGCCGTATTGGGCGTGGCTTGGAGAGTTATTCCCAATTGGAAGTTGTACAAGTACCACGATGATGGGCCTTGAGGCTCGGAGTTGAGATTGACGTAGAGTGCTCTATAGTCATTCTGGCCGCCCAGCGGGACTATCATTTCACGTTTGAAATCAAGCTTAGTTATCTTGGCTTGGAAATCTTGATGGATTGTGGGTCGGGACTCAACATAGAAGGATAGCTGGGTCACCGTATTCAAGGATCTGCCACTTACGACAAACGCTTGACGTAGCATGTTCATCCTGATCACCTCATAACCCGCTCCATGACGGTGGTCTAGGACGGAGTTCTCGCTCCATAAGTTGTACTGTGTTCCGTTGGAGTCTAGACCTAGGAACCGAAGTCCGTAGCTTACTCCTTGGGTGACATTAAGATCAATTTCAAGAATCTGATACGAACTGACGTCAATGTTCGCTCTCTTGACAACTCCAACAGCGGTGGCCGTGGAATTGTTGTTGAAAGATCCTGAAATCTCAAGCCCTGCAGTACTGGTACTGAGACTAGCTATTGCGCCCGCATCCTTGTGGCTTTGCCAGCCACTGAAGTTCTCGGCATAGCCTATAGTAGTCTGTGAGTTGGGTTCACCGAATACAGATGAAACAAGGTTGCTAGCATCAACCATCTCGACTGTTTTCGGCTTTAGGAATCCGCCCATTGCCAACGTTGCAACCGAAGCGAAAAGAACAATGACCACTAAGGCGAGTTCCAGTGTGCGAATGTGTGACCCGGCAAGTCTCAAGATTCTACTTCTTCTAGGAGTCTGGTCGTTGACCTTTCTAGTGTGAAATTTCGTACGATGTTCTCTCTGGCTCGTTGGCCCATCTCTCGTCGAAGCGAGTCGTCTGCTAGTAGCGCGTTCATCTTTGCTCCAATGTACTGGTGATCTCTTGGATTGACGATGTATCCTGTGACACCTTCCATGACAACTTCGGGGGGGCCTCCGAGGTTCGTTACGATGGAGGGCTTCCCGAATAGTCCAGCTTCTACAGGCGTTAGCCCAAACGGCTCGTATAGAGAAAGATGAACTAGGAATTTGCACTCAGAATAGGCCCTGGCAAGGTCGATCTCGTCGTCGGAGGTTCCTCTGAACTCAATGGGCACATCAAGCCTAGCTGCAAGATCTTTGAGCATGCTTTTCTCCTGGCCTTCGCCCACATGAACAATCTTCGAGGATCGGACATTGGCCGCTGCATGGATCATGCCCGCTATGTTCTTCAGAGGAATCAGGGTCCCTACTGCAAGCATATAGTCCTGTTCGTTTACAGGCGGAGCTGATGACAATTTTTCCAACAGCGGGTCCGGGCCCGGATAGACAAACTGCGGGACCTCCTTGAGCCCGTAGACTCGCGATAGAAAGTTGGAGAGGAAGAGGCTGTTCCCCACGATCTTTCCGAACCCGCGAACTGTTTTGACATCAACAAATCTTGCGAGTTGCACAGTTAGACTATAGAGGGGATCAGAAAGAAGGAGTTTGGAGAAGAAGCTCCCATAGAATTCTGAGCCTGTTCTCTTTACCGTCGTGCTGATTCTTCTATAATCCTCTCCTGTGATGGTCGTCTCCCAAGGTAGTTCGAAGACAGATCCCGAGTACCAGATGATCTTGGGACCTAGAAGCTTGGAGAGGTAGAAGGCCAGTATGGGTTCAACGTGATGATGAATTATGATTCTGTCATAGTCCTTCAACTTGCGAAGAAATGCCATGAGATGCCTCATACCAGAAGGGTGGCTTGCGATCC
>WNGL01021451.1_pt1 | contig 13182 bp, 17 predicted proteins | sample 5400591 | NCBI WGS metagenome assembly WNGL01 (sample SAMN13153377, study PRJNA577476) | soil metagenome | isolation source: 80 cm soil or saprolite under Garry oak tree replicate 1 | place: USA:California | collected 2016-06-15
AAATGGAGATGGAATACCGACTGGCCTGCGCCGCTGCCGTTGTTTAAGACCGTGCGGTAGCCTTCGAGGAGATGGCGTTCGCGCGCGAGGTGCGCGGCGACCAGTTGCAGCTTGCCAAGAATGGCTTGATCTTCTGGCCCCGCATCCGTCAGCGATTCGAAATGTTTGCGCGGACAAATCAGGATGTGCGTGGGCGCCTGCGGGCTGATGTCTTCGAAAGCAAAAAGGTCGGCATCCTCATAGACGATCTTCGATGGAATTTTCTTCAAGGCGATTTTGCAGAACAAGCAGTCTGCACTCATCGGATTCCTCCCGTGGCCGTGCCTTCATCCAACCGGGTCACGAATGGCGTGAAACCTTCGCGGGTGCGCAGCTGATCGCTAAATTGACGCGCGCTATCCTCCCCGGAGATTTTGCCCACGCGCACGCGATATAACATTCCGTCGGGGGAATCATATTGCTGAATGAAGATCGGCGAATAAGAAGCATTGAGGCGGTCGCAGAGACGCTCGGCGTTCGCGCGTTCCCGGAATGCACCCACTTGCACGGTGAAGAATCCGGAGGTGGGATCGATGCCCGCGGAAAGCACTTCCACGCGGACGGGCACCACGCCAGGACCAACCGAATCCACCTCTCGCGCAGCCGCAAGTGAAAGATCGATAATGCGATTGTCGACGAATGGCCCGCGGTCGGTGATTCGCACGACCGTGGATTTGCCGTTGTTCATGTTGGTGACGCGGACCATGGTCTCGAACGGCAGCGTGCGGTGCGCCGCTGTGAGTTTGTACATGTCGTAGATCTCGCCGTTCGAAGCGCGCCGTCCATGAAACGGCACACCGTACCAAGAGGCGTTCCCGTTCTCCCTGTAACCGGAAGGCGCAGGCGCAATTGCCGGCTTGTTTCGTTTCGAACTGGGAGCCGCCGCCGGAGGAGTCGAGGGGGGTTCAGGTACGTTTGTGGAGCGCTTCGCGGTGTCGGCGGTTCCCGCGGGCGTTTCGGTGGGTTGCGCGGGAGGCGGCTGGCGGCGGTCGGCGATGGGCCGGCGCGCGCCACAGCCGGAAAGCATCAGGAGAAAAAGGAAGTTAAGGACATAAAGGAGGTGAGGAACAGCCGGGCGACGGGAGCAAGTCCGGATGAGAATCACAAGTCTGCCCAGTTCATGTTTGCTCGTCTTTCGAAGGCGGTGAGGAGCGCGCGGCATTGCGCGCTTCGATCCACGCGGCTGCTTCGGTGAGCTTTTCAGAAACTTCGCGCAAAAACTGGGCCGTGCGTTTCTCCGATTCCGGCGCAACCTCTTCTTTTACAAAACTCTTCACGCGCGCGAGCTCTTCGTCGACGCGCCTGCCAAAGTCTTCAAAGTTTTTCATGTTCTTAAGGCGCGTAAACTCTTCGTCAATGCGCTTCCCGAACTCTTCGAATTTGTCCATGACTGGTGGGTCCTCGCAAAGATCTTCGCGCAGAGAAGAAGCGCGGCGACTTGGGTATTATAGGAACGCTGTTTGCGGGTCGCAAGGAGGAGAATTGGCGCTTCCCTACCGGTGGCAGTGGCGCGTGGAAAAATGGCGAAACGCAATGCGCGGATTTTTCGGTGGCGAAAAACAGCCGCGGCCGAAAATTTGCCCGGCATGCGGAGCATTGGTGGGCATCAGCGCCACGCGCTGCCACGAGTGCGGCACCAGTTTGCGCTTTTCGTTAGTTGCCCTGAGCAAATCTCTCGGCGGAACGATCGGCGGCGAGACTCCTGTCTCTACACTGATACTCATTCTCAATCTCCTGCTTTTCGGCGTGAGCCTGGTTGCCACAAATCAGGGAAACGGCGGCCCCAATTTATTCTCAGGCATTAGCGGCCGCGTCCTGTACCAGCTTGGCGCCCGCCAATCGATCGCCATTCTCTCCGGAGAATGGTGGCGGCTCGTGATGCCGATGTTCCTCCATGGTGGCTTATTGCACCTCGGCATGAATTGCCTTTTCTTCGTAGACGTCGGCCCCCAAGTCGAGCGGATTTACGGCTCAGCGCGATATCTTTTCATTTACGTGCTTACAGGAATTTGCAGCTTCATCGCAAGCACAGCGTGGAATCTCTGGATTTATCACGGATTTGGCGTCGGGATCGGTGCGTCTGGCGCCCTGGCCGGTTTGATCGGAGTAATGTTAGGCATGGCCACGGGACGCGGCGGCAGTTACGCCCGTGAGATCCGCGCGCAGATGACCCGGATGGTCGGATATCTGGTCATTATGGCTATATTACCGATCGGCATCGACAACGCTGCGCACTTCGGCGGGCTCGCTTCGGGCTTTGTCTTGGGGAAACTTCTCGCAGATCGCGAGCCAATGAATGCAGGGGAGTTCAAGCGGGCCTACGCATTGGGCTGGCTTGCGGGCCTGGTTGTAGTAGCAAGTTTTGTGATGATGTTCTTGCATTTTCGAGATTCACTCCCAGGAAAATAGATACATTCCACGGGCGTGGCGGCACAAAGTACGTTACTCTATCCCTTAGGAAGCGGCATCACCCGTGGACCCACACTCGATCGTCGTCGTTAGTCTTCACACGCCCAAGGAAAAAGTCTGGGGCGAGTTGTTGGCCATCAACCCTTCAGGAATCACGCTGCGCGGCATCGACTTAAATTCCTTCGACCACTTCATCCGGCAGATCAATGAGCCGGATGGCGAGCGCATGGGCCTGCCCACCGTCTTCTTTCCCATGAACCGCGTCGAGCGCATTTCTCTCGACGAACCCTCCGGCTCCATCCCCTCGATGAACGAGCTGTTCGCGCGCAAGGTGGGGCGTTCCTTAGCTGACTATCTCGCGCAATTCGCCTGAATTGCGTTATCCTGAATCACAATGAAAGGCCGCATCTGGACGGTCCCCAATCAAATTACGTTTCTGCGCCTCGGCTTCCTGCCGTTCTTTCTAATTCTCATCGCCTACGACCATTACCGCTGGGCGCTTCTGGTTCTGGTGATCTCCGGTCTTTCCGACGGGATTGACGGTCTGCTCGCGCGCAGTTTGAATCAGCGATCCGCCCTCGGCGCTTATCTCGATCCCATTGCGGACAAGCTTCTGCTTTCTTCTTCTTTCATCATCTTGGCGTTCAAGAAGCAACTCGCTTGGTGGCTCACCATCCTCGTTTTCAGCCGGGACGTCCTGATTCTGATCGTCGCCGTGGTAATTCTGCTGGTTTCCGGGTATCGGCCGTTTCCTCCCAGCATCTTCGGCAAGCTCACTACGGCATCCGAGATCATCCTCGTGTTTCTGGTGGTTCTTGGCGCTGCGTATCCTGATTACCATGTGGGCGTGCTGAACCACGTCCTCATTTATGCGGTTACGGTCTTGAGTATTGTGTCTGGATTTCACTATTCGTTTGCCACCGCGAGACACCTCAGCAGTTCCACGACTATAGCGAAGTAAAAAGCTGATTACACAGATATGCGGCGGCTACTTTTTGACGGCTTCGTACGCGCGGCCGAGCCAGCCCAGGGCGCTCTGGATGGCAGAGGCTTCCTCCAGCTCAAAGAAAAACCAACCTGCGCCAGACATGCCCGAAACTGCGTCAACTCTGGAATCATTCTTGGCAGACTCGAGGATGTCTGGCGTTATGGAAGCAAATTTGATCATGATGGATGTTGGCGATTTCATGGCGCGAGAACAAGGAAGCGCCGCAAAGATCGCGCCTTCGCGATAAAGACCTTGGTATCCGAACATAGGTCTCTTTGAAACTCCGGGCCAGTCCGAGATTTCTTTTTCGAGCATGGCCGAAAGTTCCTTCATCTCGTCGTCGATGGGGAAAAACTTCGGCATCTTCGGACGCTTGGATTTTTTCTTGGCTGCTTTTTTCTTAGGCTTCATGGGGCACACCTTTGCTTACTACAGTTGAATCCTACACAAGCACGGATTTGGGGCCGCCGGGAGGAAGAAGGAGTTTCGGCTCGGTGAGGGATTGGACTTGCTCGAGAGTGGCGTCCGGCGCGAGCTCCCGGAGGAGAAGGCCCGCTGGAGTAATGTCAATGACGGCGAACTCGGTGACAATGTGATCGACGACTTCGACGCCGGTGAGCGGCAGGGTGCACTTTTTCAAAATTTTCGGTTTGTTGTCGCGGGTAGCGTGCTCCATGGCGATGAACACGCGTTTGGCGCCGGCGACCAGGTCCATCGCGCCACCCATGCCTTTGAGCATTTTGCCGGGGATGGCCCAATTGGCGAGCGTTCCCTTTTCGTCGACCTGCAAGGCACCGAGTACGGTGAGATCGACGTGGCCGCCACGAATCATCGCGAAAGAATCTGCGGAAGAAAAATAAGAAGTGCCCGGAAGCTCCGTGACGGTTTCTTTTCCCGCATTGATGAGGTCGGGGTCGACTTCGGATTCCAGCGGATACGGGCCAACACCGAGCATGCCGTTTTCGGATTGCAGGATAACGTCCATGCCTTTGGGGACGTAGTTGGCGACAAGTGTGGGCATGCCAATGCCGAGATTCACGTAGTAGCCGTCGCGCAGTTCAAGGGCGATGCGGCGTGCGATGCGTTCGCGTTTTTGGTCTTCGGTGAGAATCATCTTCTAGTTCCTGGCTCATTTTATTTGATTGAGTTTTTGCACTAAATCTCGAAGTGGCAAATTCAAGGCGTACTGCACCAGCCCTGCCAATGAAATTGCGCCTGCAGAAATGATTACAGTGGCCGTCAATCTGTGCCGAACATCGCGCAGTACATACTCCTTAGCGATGACCAGGACTGCAGCTCCAACAAAAAACAACGGATAGAGCCAAGAATATGTTGGGATTAGTAATTTTGTTGCTAGAGGTAGCTCGACTCCGATACTTCCAAACAACTCTATGAAGATTTCAGTGGATCGAAGCAGAAATACGTACGCACAAACACAATAGAATGACACGAGCAGGGCTGCTACCCAAGCAAGTCCCGCACCCCCTTGGCCGTTCTCTTGGATTTCGTGTGTCTCCATGCGGATCAGTCTCCCTCTACTTTGCGTACGGTGCGACGTTCGATGCGCTTTTCGTAGTTGGGGCCATGGAAAATGGCGTCTATGAAGATTCCGGGCGTATGGACTTGATTGGGATCGAGTTGGCCTAGCTCGACGAGCTCTTCGACTTCGGCGATCACGTAGTCCGCAGCGGTGGCCATCATGGGATTGAAGTTCCGCGCGGTCTTGCGGTAAATGAGGTTGCCCCAGCGATCGCCTCTCCACGCTTTGATGAAGGCGAAATCGCCGCGAATTGCGCGTTCCATGACGTACTGCCGCCCATCGAATTCGCGCGTTTCTTTTCCTTCGGCGACCATGGTGCCGTACCCCGTCGGCGTATAAAACGCAGGGATGCCCGCGCCACCGGCGCGCAGCCGTTCGCTCAGCGTGCCCTGCGGATTCAGTTCCACTTGCAATTCGCCGCTCAACACAAGCTGCTCGAACAATTTGTTTTCGCCAACGTATGTCGAGATCATTTTTTTGACCTGCCGCTGCTGTAGCAGCACGCCAATTCCAAAATCATCCACACCGGCGTTATTGCTGACGATGGTCAGATCTTTCGTGCCTTTGCGGCGAACAGCGGCGATGAGATTTTCCGGGATGCCACAGAGGCCAAAGCCGCCCATCAGGACTGTGGCCCCGTCGTGGATTTTCTCGATGGCCGCGTCGGCGGAGGCGATGCGTTTGTCCATTCCGTGCTCCGAGGTGCAAGGGGAAGTTTACTTCATCCGGCAGTGAAGCCGGAAGACGGCCCTTGTCCAGAATAAACTGACTGGTGATTCGTGACTAGTGACTGGTGGAAGCGAAATCATTCGGTGTCAAGACCCGCGGAATGGGGAAAGAAGCTGTTCCTAGCGACGAGTGCTAGTTGTGGTGATCAAAGTTCTCATCGTTCCATCTCCAGCGTCCATCGCGGCCATAAGAGAGTGTGAAGTGGGCGTGATGTGAATAAACGAATCGCGCCATTTGGTCATTTTGCCGTCGACCATCTCTTCATAGTCGTTTACGAAAGTGTCGCCTTCCCAGTGGGCGGTGCCCCGCAACTTGCAGGGGGTCCTCGAGTCGTTGAAGCAGACGAAGAAGTTGTAGATATTTGCGGGCTTGTCCCACCAAATCACGTAAAGACCATCCAGCTTCCCCGCGGAACCATTGGAGTGGAATTCAGCGAACAGACTCGTGCCATCGGCGACTAGCCTGATGTACGAGCGGCCATGGTTGGCGGCGTCGAAGTCCAGTCTTTCGCAGTATCAGGATGGCTCTCGCAACGCTTTTTCGATCAGTCCCAGCGTATTCCGCGGGGAAGGAATCAGAAAGTTTGCTTCGCCGCCCGGCCAAATGATGTGGAGAAGCGGGGCAGGGCGTGGCACCAAGAGCCTCTTGCAGCCGGTCAAAGTTGTCGGCGTCAGGGACAGCCGGAGTTCATCGGCAGGACCCATCTCGAAGCTGGAACGATCCCGAGGCAAGTTTTTCCCGTGCGGGAGGAAGAAGAGCCCGCTCTTCCCGATGTACAGTACGCCCCCTACTGCGAAGTTGTCGGTCTTCATCCAGTTACTGGGCAACCGATAGAGTAATTTCTTTTCCGGCGCGGCCAGAACATCCGGCTCAGGCTCCCGCGAATAATTCGCGTCAGTGATGGAAGACATCTTGCGACGGAATGCTCGAGGAAAGAAAAATCCAAAAAATACTCCTGACAGTGCGCCAGTTGACATTCCAAGAAGAAGGCACTCTTTCAAACCAAATTTTCTCCATCCCATGAAGGCAGTCATCATCGAAAAAAAGATACCCATTGGCAGACCAAAGCCAATGCCGACCGCTAAAGGGAGCCGCCGCCAGTACCCCGTTTCGTCGGAGTCGTACGTCGCTCGAGGAACCAGGTTTTCCACTGCATCCCTCCTAAGAGCTATACGGGGGGGAAATCTGGGACAGAATTATAGAACTGAAGGCATGGATTGCGATCGTCAAATCTTGGACATGACTCAGTTTAAGGATGCAGAGTGTGATGGTAGGAAAAGTAAAAAGCGCCTAACCGTGGGCTTAGAGCGACCGCAGGAGTTTGTAGAGTTCATTGGCTGCATCAAAGTCGGCTTCGAGTTCACGGGAGGCGAGCTTTTCGCGAAGGTCATCGAGTCGATTGGTGAGCACGATGTCGCGCCATGTGGAATAGGGGCTGCCGGCAAGGCGGAGCGAATCGCGGAGCCCCGGGCCGGCGAGGGTGATAGGCAGACCATTTTCGTCGAGGCGGTCGTACAAGAACCCGGCTAGCGCGACGGCGGCGAGTTGCGGAAGATGCGATGCCAGGCCGACGGCGTAGTCATGTTGCGGGGCGCCGAGCCAAAGCGGGCGTGCGCCGATTTTCTCCAGGATTTTCACAAATGCGGCCACGCGAGGATCGTGAGAGGCGGCAGGTTCGTCAGCTGAGGAAGAAGAAGGGGCCTCTTGGCCCGCCACCACGGGCTCGGAAGATTCCGCAATTAGCGCATAGGTATTCTCGCGGAAGAGATCCGCATTGGCGTGCGCGATTCCAGCGAGTTCCCTGCCGGCCATGGGATGCCCGCCAAGGAAGAGCGGACCTTTTTCGCCGGGGAATAGTTCGGCCGCCGCTTGGGCCACGCGAACTTTGGTGCTGCAAGCGTCGGTTACCAGCGCGTGAGCCGGGGCACGGCGCGCGATTTCTGGAAGAAGGTCAATGGTTGCGGCGATAGGGAGCGCGAGGTAAATCAGGTCGGCGTTGTGCAGAGCAGGAGCCAACTCACCCGAGAAGGCTTCGTCGACGGCACCGCGAGATTGCGCTTCACGAGCGATGTCGGGCCTGTCCCACCCCGAGATGTGCATCCCAGTCGTGTATTTGCGAAGCGCGAGGGCGAAGGATCCGCCAACAAGGCCGGTGCCAAGGATCGTGACGCGCGATATAAGATGAGGAGACATTAAGAGTTTTAGTCGTCACTTTTTAGTTGTTAGTTTCGACAAACAAATCGGAAGCCAAATGCTAGCGCAGAGTCGTACAGGGCGTAAAGGTCAGCAGACAAGGCGGGGACCTGAATAAAATGAAGGTGCGCGCCAAAACTACCTGCCTCGCCGTTGAACGCCGTGTGCGACGATTTGGATTCCGGAACTAACGACTGAAAATATCTTCATGCGATGCGGCGGCCGATGGCGGGCGCGATGATGCGGAGTTCGCCCATGAGCTGCGCGAATTGGCCGGGCTCGAGAGATTGCGCGCCGTCGGAGAGCGCGTGGTCTGGATCGTTGTGCACTTCGATGAGCAGGCCGTCAGCTCCAGCAGCGATGGCGGCACGCGCCATCGGCGGCACTTTGTCGCGGCGTCCCGTGCCGTGCGAAGGATCGGCGAGCATCGGAAGATGCGAAAGTTTTTTGATAACCGGAATGGCCGCGATGTCGAAGGTGTTGCGCGTGTAGGTTTCGAACGTACGGATGCCGCGCTCGCACAGAATGACGTTGTAGTTGCCGCCGGCCAGGATGTATTCGGCGCTCATCAGAAGTTCTTCCATGGTGGCGGACATGCCGCGCTTCAAGAGTACCGGTTTGCGGATTTCGCCCAGCGCGCGAAGGAGAAAGTAGTTCTGCATGTTGCGTGCGCCCACCTGGAAAATATCTACGTAATCCAGCATCATCGGAATTTGCGACGCGTCCATCACTTCGCTGATAGTGAACAGGCCGAATTTGTCAGCGGCTTCGCGCATCAATTTGAGTCCCGGTTCGCCCATGCCCTGGAAAGCGTAGGGAGAAGTGCGCGGCTTGAAGGCGCCGCCGCGCAGGATTTTTGCGCCTGCCTTGGCGACACTTTCGGCGACGGAAAAGATTTGCTCGCTGGATTCGACCGAACAAGGGCCGGCGGCAATGGCCACCTCCGCGCCTCCGATGCGCACACCCCGGCCGAGATCGACGATCGTGCCTTCGGGCTTGAACTGACGGCTGGCAAGTTTGAACGGCTGGGTGATGCGCATGACTTCGCGCACGCCGTCGAGCAATTCAAAATCGCGATGATCGAAGTCGCGGTGCACTCCGACGGCGCCGAGGACCGTATGCGATTCACCAGTGGAGCGGTGAACGTTGAAGCCGCCGGCGACCAGGCGGTCGATCACCTGCTGGATTTGCGCGTCGGTGGCGCCTTCTTGCATCACGATGACCATGAGAGTTTTCCGTTTCCTTCTCTACGCGATGTAGTGGCGGGACTTTAGTCCCGGGTTTTGCACTTCGAAAATACTCAAATCGGAAATGCCGGGCCAAAGCCCGGCCTCTACAACTGTCCTATCCATGCATACCGCGATGCACTGTCATTCATTCCCGCCTTTGCCGTGACTATCGCCCGCGTGCATGGCGTCCCGTTCGGCGGCGCGAGCTTCGTCAATGATGCGCTCGAACAGCCGGCGAACAGCTGAGTCGGTCAGCGGACCGGAATTATTGCGTTCAGCGTTTGCCAGCACTTCACTTTCGCGGTCCGGCTGGTACAGCGGGATTTTCGTCTCCTGCTTGAGCTTTCCTATTTCGAGCGCGCACTTCGAGCGCTCGTTCAAAAACTGTACGAGTTTCTTGTCAATTTCGTCGATACGGCGTCGCCAATCACTCAAGTTCATGGCGCGACCTCACGCCGCGACAGGCCGTGGCGAGCAGCTTCTTTGAACGACCGAACTCGTTCCGCAAGCGCGGTGGCAGCCGCATCCACTGATGGCGCTTTTTCAATTTCGGAAACGAGCGCGGAGCCGACCACCGCGGCGTCGGCAAGGCCACCAAGAACGGAAACATGGCCGGGTAGCGAAATCCCAAAGCCGACCGCGATGGGAAGTTGCGTAACGCCGCGAGCCCGCCGCAAAAGCGCAGGGAGATCGTCTGGCAAGGCATCCTTCGCACCCGTGACGCCCGTGCGCGAGATGAGATACAGAAAACCGGAAGAGCAGGCGGCGATCTTCGCAAGTCGCTCGTCCGTGGAAGTCGGAGCGCCAAGGAAGACGGTATCGAGATGGTGAGCGGCCAGGATGCGCCGATAGTCTTCCGATTCTTCGGGCGTAAGGTCCGTGGCGAGAACGCCGTCAGCGCCTGCAGACTCCGCGGCGGAAGCGAATTTTTCCAGGCCCATCTGCAGGATGGGATTGTAGTAGCTGAAGAGGATCAGCGGCACTTGCGAGGATTGCCGAATCCGGCGAACGACACCCAGTACACCCGCGAGCGTTGCTCCAGCTTTCAACGCGCGTTCCGAGGCGCGCTGGATCGTGGGTCCATCGGCAAGCGGGTCGCTGAAGGGCACGCCGAGTTCAATAACATCGGCCCCCGCTTCGGCGAGGGCGAGGACGAACTTCAGCGTGGCATCGAACGAGGGATCCCCGGCAGTGATGTACGCAACGATGCCCAGTTCGCCCGAAGCGCGCAATTCGACGAAGCGTTTGGAAATGCGAGTCGACTTGGAAGCCACGACAGTCATGGGTTGGCAAGAAAGATTAGAGCAGGCGGGAGTAAGTGTCCATGTCCTTGTCGCCGCGGCCGGAAAGATTGAGGATCACGAGGTCGTCCTTCTTGAATTGCGGGAGACGCTCCACCAGGCCGGCGATGGCGTGGGCGGATTCGAGCGCGGGGATGATTCCTTCCGTGCGCGAGAGCAGACGCGCGGCATCGAGCGCAGCTTGGTCGGAAACGGCGGAGTATTCGGCGCGGCGCTGATCGGCGAGCCAGGCGTGCTCCGGTCCGATAGCGGGATAATCGAGACCGGCAGAAATCGAATGGGTTGTGGCAATCTGCCCATCCTCGTTTTGCAAGATATAAGTGTACGTACCCTGCAGTACGCCGGGGCGCGCGCCGGAAAAACCCTGATGTGCGGCAAGCCGGGCGGCGTGTTCGCCGAGTTCGCCGCCTCGGCCGCCAGCTTCAATGCCAATCATTTTCACATCCACATCTCGGAGAAATTGATAAAAGAGGCCGATCGAATTCGAACCACCGCCGACGCAGGCAAAAAGATGCGTGGGCAGGCGCTTTTCGGCAGCAAGAATCTGCTCCCGCGCCTCGCGGCCGATCACCGCCTGAAAATCGCGAACCATCGTTGGATAAGGATGCGCGCCAAGCACCGAGCCGAGGAGATAGTGTGTGCCTCGCACATTGGTGACCCAATCGCGCATGGCCTCGTTGATGGCGTCCTTAAGCGTGCGGCTGCCGGAATCGACGCCAACGACTTGCGCGCCGACCATGCGCATGCGCGCGACGTTCAGCGCTTGCCTCGCCATGTCTTCCGTGCCCATGTAGACAACACATTCCAGGCCGAGATGCGCGGCGACCGTGGCTGAGGCGACTCCATGCTGCCCCGCTCCAGTTTCCGCGATGATCCGCGGCTTGCCCATTTTCGCCGCCAGCAGCCCCTGCCCGATGGCGTTGTTGATTTTGTGCGCCCCGGTGTGCAGCAAATCTTCGCGCTTCAGGTAGATTCGCGGACCGCCGAGCTTTTCCGTGAGCCGCGAAGCAAATTGCAGAGGTGTCGGGCGTCCCGCGAAATTCTTGAGCAAGTCCTGGAATCGTACCTGAAACTCGCGGTCCGACTTCGCAGCTTCATAGGCGTGCTCGAGCTCGAAGAGCGGCACCATCAGCGTTTCGGGAACGTAGCGGCCGCCGTAAGGGCCAAAGCGTCCCGGCGCCGTCGTTGGTGATTGCAGGATGGAGCTCATAAATTTCCGCGAATCTTCCGCTTGATGATTTTACTTCCGTTCGGCGCGCCGGACTTCCTGAATGAACTCGCGCAGCCGTGCATAGTCTTTTTTCCCCGGTCTCGATTCCACTCCGCTAGCCACATCCACGCCGTAGGGACGCACGATTCGAACGGCTGCGGCGACGTTTTCCACCTTCAGGCCACCCGCCAGAATGATACGGTGTACCTGCGCCGCGCGTCGCGCCACATCCCAATCCGTCGTTCGCCCCGTACCACCATATTGGCCGGTGCTTGCGGCGTCAAACAAAAAGGCCGCCGCTTCGGGATACTCATCGAGAGTTTCCAGCCGAAACTCCGACTCAACGCGAAAGGCCTTGAAAACCGCAAGGCTGGCCGCCACCTCCGCAACCGTTTCCGGCGTTTCGTCGCCGTGAAGCTGGGCGACATCCAGCTTGAGAGATTTTCCCAGCGCAATCACTTGCGCGGGCGGCGCGTTGACAAAGACTCCCACGGCTTTCACTCTCTTTGGGAGCTGCGTGCGAATTTTTGCCGCTTCCGCTTCGCTCACCCGGCGCGGACTTTTTTCGTAGAAATTGAAGCCCAGCATATTGGCGCCGGCTTCAATCGCGGCGAGGGCGTCTGCGGCATTGGTGATTCCGCAAATCTTGACGCGCACCATGGGTCGCTACTTTTCTCCCGGCGCAGGAGCGAGTAGCGCCGAGAGAGCCGCCGCCGGGTCAGGAGCAAGCATCAAATGCGTGCCAACGAGAAAAGCGTCGAATCCCGCGGCGCGAAGCTTTGCGAGATCATCATACGTCCGCAAACCGGATTCGCTCACCGCGATACAATCTTCGGGAATGCGGCCGATTAATTCGAACGAAGTATTAATATTAACGGTCAGCGTCCTTAAATCACGATTGTTCACGCCCAGCATGCGCGCACCAGCGGAGAGCCCGCGGTCAATTTCCTCGCCACCGTGAACTTCGACCAGCGGCTCCATTCCGAGTTCCCTGCCGAGCTCGATCAGCTCGCGAAGCAGCGCATCTCCAAGTACGGCTACGATCAGCAAAAAGCTGTCCGCGTCATTGGCGCGAGTTTCCCATACCTGCCAGGGATCGAAGATAAAATCCTTGCGAAGCACGGGAAGTTGCACCGACTTGCGCGCATCGCGTAGATTTTTCAACGAGCCACGGAAGAATTCGCCCTCCGTGAGCACGGAAAGAGCGCAAGCTCCTGCATTTCCGAGGGCCTGGGCCAGCGCCACCGGTTCGAACGGCTCTCGAATCACGCCGCGCGAAGGCGAAGCCGGCTTCAGCTCCGCGACCACGTTTATGCCGTCGCGGCACAGCGCTGTAGAAAAATCGCGCAGCGGCGTAGCCGCTTTCACGCCATACTTGAGGGCGGTCTCCGGCAGCACCCGTTTGCGGTGATCGACTTCGGCGCGCCGCGCCTCCAGAATACGGTCAAGCACGGTTCCCGTGTTGGCGTGAGCAGACATGTGCGTAACTTTGTATGCTAGGGGTGCGGGAGAAGAGAGTCAAATCGCAAGAAAGTTGAAAGTCA
>WNGL01007087.1_pt1 | contig 13181 bp, 11 predicted proteins | sample 5400591 | NCBI WGS metagenome assembly WNGL01 (sample SAMN13153377, study PRJNA577476) | soil metagenome | isolation source: 80 cm soil or saprolite under Garry oak tree replicate 1 | place: USA:California | collected 2016-06-15
GCGTCCTTGGTGACGACGCGGGGACGGGCTACCTTTCCCATGGCGGTCCTCCTCTCACTAACCCACCCCGTCTCTACCACCAGGTGGGGGGACGGGGCGGAGGACCGCCCTCAAGTTCTACGGGCTACGGGACAACCTCTGCTGGGGAACAGACCTGGGTCTCTGACCAAAGGAAGGGGAGGGTTTCTCGGCAGCAACGGAAACCGTATCGCGGCTCCCCGCTCTAGCAGCCAAGTAGGAGGAGAAGGGGAGGCTGCCGCTCCGCCCCTTCGCAGGCTCCGCCTTGCCCCATGACGCATGCCTTGACCAGGACTTTCGTTCGTGCCTACTGTCTTGGGTGGTCCAGGAGTGACATGGCAATCGACGGTGAAGGCGGAGACCGGAACGGGAGGCGACGCGGGTTCAGCCGGCGGGCCGACTGGCGACTGCGCCGCCACCGCAAGAAGGGACCCGACTGGATCGGCTTGGTGGAACTGCATCGAGGCCTCGATCCCTGGCAGAAGGCATTTCTGCGCGATCGGTGGATCCGTCAGGTGGAGGCGATGCGGAGCCACGCAAGGAAGGACGGGAACCGAGATGCCCGCTTTCGAATCGCAGTTACTCTAAGCGGAGTCTTGGTGTCCTCCCTTGCCGCCATCAGCAGCCTCATTCCTGACGCCGCCTTCAAGTACTCCACGTTTGGGCTCGGGATCATCGTGGCAGGCGGTTCCGCCATCCAGCAGATCGCGCAGTTTGGTCAGCACCGGCTGCTCTACCGGATTGCTCAGAGCCGTCTAGAGCGAGAGTGTTGTCTCTTTCTGTGGCACGGGAAGGGGTATGAGGGCGAGCTTTCAGCCAACTTCTCCAAGTTCGTCACCCGGGTAGAGGAAATCGTGCAAGACTTCAATCACGGGTACAACCGGACGCTAGGCGGGCAAGACCGGGCAGGAGAGGATCCAGAAGAGGATCAGACGGCCGGTCGACGGGATCGTAGGTACAAGGCAGCTGGTGACGCCCAGCCAGAGGCTGCTTCAGATAGTGCAGGCAACTCAAGCCAAGAGGATCATCCCTGAGACAGGCCCAAGTTTCGAGGTGATCGTGTGAGGGTCGAAAACTCTAATCATCAGGGTTGAGCGTCGCCCGACACGGCTCATTCCTGGAACTCATCGTCTTCAAGTGGAGACTCACCGGTATCCACCACAACGGTGTGGAGCTCGAACGAACACCACTCCTGCAGCATGTGGGGCGCGAGAACCCTGATCGTCACGCGGCATCGACGTAGTACTCGTGGATGAGGCCACCGACGACGCGCCGGCGGATGTCGCGCGGAGGGGGTGATCGGAGCGGGACTGGCTGACCAGCCGGTGTGGCGAGCTTGAGCGCCCGGTGTGGCCGCTCCTGGTTGTAGTGCCCGACGTAGTCCTCGAGCACCCGAGCGAGATGTCGGCGAGACACGATGAGGGTACGGTCCAGGCACTCCGCCCGGACGGTCTCGACCCAACGCTCGGCCACGGCGTTGGCCCTCGGTGCCCGGAAAGGGGTGCGGATCACCCGGACACCCTCGGTCCGGAACACTTCATCGAATGGGCCCGAGAACTTGGCGTCCCGGTCTCGGATCAGGAACGACACGTCCTGGAGTCCTCCGTCGATGCCCAGGTTCCTGGCCTGCTGGGTCACCCATGCGGAGTCCGGGTGTGCGGTGACGCCGACCAGGCGGACGCGACGAGATCCGAGCTCGATGAAGAACAGCACGTACAGGGTCCTCAGCCACGCGGTCTCCACTGTGAAGAAGTCGCAGGCCCAGATTCCCTCGGCCTGGGACCTCAGGAACTCCGTCCAGGTCGGGCCGTCGCGGCGAGGAGCAGGACCAAGACCGGAGCGCCTGAGGATCACGCGGATGGCGGTGGCGCCGAGGCGGATTCCGAGCTTGCGGAGCTCACCCTTGATGCGGACACACCCCCACCGCGGGTTCTCCCAACCGAGCCGGATCACCAGATCCCGGAGCTCCGGGTCAACCGGAGGCCGGCCGACGGCTCGGCGGCGGTACGTCCACTTTCGCCTGATGAGCTCGCGGTGCCAGCGAAGGAGCGTCTGCGGTGTGAGCAGGAACGCCGACCATCTGTCCCTGGGCAGCACCCGGCTCGCGGCCGCGAGGAAGACCTTGTCGATCCGGTGCAGCCGCGGCCGCTTCGCTCCGCGCCGCAGCACGGAGAGCTGATGCCGCAGCACCGCGTTCTCGATCTCGAGGGACCGCTGGGTGGACGTACCGGCCCGCGCTCGGAGCATCCGGCGGACCGCCGCGTACAGGAGGAAGAAGAGCACCGGCGGATGGTACGGATCTCAAGGTCAGACGGCGAATCCGAGTTTTCGCGCCCCACAGGCACGAAAACCCCAGATTCGCACCCTGAGCTGCGTCTTCTAGGATTCGTGGATGCTCCTCCTCTTCGATCTCCTCATGCGCCGAGCGCTTGGCTGCCTCGGTCGCGGCTCCTCGATCCGGGCTCTGGAGCTCGAGAACGCCGTCCTTCGCCACGAGGTGCGGCTCCTCCGCCGTCAGCGGCGGTCTCTGGATCTACGGCGCCTTGATCGGGCGGTGCTTGCCGCGGCCAGCCGGGCCATCCCCCGTGAGCGGTGGAGCCTGTTCTTCGTGCGGCCGCAACCGCTGCTCCGGTGGCACCGAGAGCTGGTCCGAAGGAAGTGGACCTACCGGAGGAAGGGCAGGCCCGGCCGGCCCCCGATCGGCCCCGAGGTCCGGGCCCTGATCCTTCGGCTGGGACGGGAGAACCGAAGGTGGGGGTGCGTCCGCATCCAGGGCGAGCTTCGAAAGCTCGGGATCCGCATCGGAGCGACTACGATCCGCTCGATCCTCCGGCGCTCCGGCCTGGGTCCGGCCTCCCGAGGACCAGACCAGAACTGGCGGGCCTTCCTCCGGTCCCAGGCATCCGGCATCCTGGCCACCGACTTCTTCACGCTCGAGACGATCACCCTTCGGACGCTCCACGTCCTGTTCGTCATCGAGCTCTCCACCAGGAGGGTCCACCTCGCGGGCGTCACGGACCATCCTGACTCGGCCTGGGTCACCCAGCAGGCCCGCAACCTCGCCATCGCTGATCGCCTGCGGGGCGTCCGGTTCCTGATCCACGACCGGGACTCGAAGTACCCGCGGCCCTTCGACGAGGTGTTCAGGTCAGAGGGGACGCGCATCCTCCGTTCGCCGATCCGTGCTCCGAAGGCGAACGGAGTCTGCGAACGGTGGGTGGGAACGGTCCGCCGGGAGTGCCTGGACCACCTCCTCGTACTCGGTCGCCGGCACCTCCAGCGTGTCCTCGCCTCCTACGTCGCCCACTACAACGGCTCCCGGCCCCACCGAGCACTCGACCTCCAGAGCCCCGAGTCTCGAGTTGATCCGCCAGCGACGCTCGAACCTCGGACGGTGAGACGCCGGGACATCCTGGGCGGCCTCATCCATGAGTACGAGCCGGCCGCGGCGTGAGACGCGGTGTGGACCCGGTGACGAAAGAACGGGAGGCGTCACCGATGTTCGTCGTCGCCTCCAACCCCCAGCCCGACACCAAGCTCCCGTTCCTGGTGAAGCTTCCCCTGGAGGGCGGCCTGGTGCTGAAGGCCCGGGACACGTGGCCGAGGACCTCCCGGGTGTACTGCCACCCGTTCGAGGAGGACTGGCCCGAAGACCCGGAGATCGTGGAAGCCGTCCCGGTCCTTCTCTGCCGGAAGCGCGGAGCGGCCATCGCCCTGGTCCTGGACCGTCCCCGCCTGGCCCGCTCCCAGTTCGTGTTCACCGAGGTGAAGGGCCGTCCGGCGATCTTCTGGCAGACCCAGAAGACGGCCCGGGGAGCCAATCCGGGAGGGCGGGTCCCCCGCCGACGGGCCCTCGCCGACGGCTTCACCATCGCCGTCGACTCCCGGGAGCGCTACCCCTTCCGGTTCGCCGGACGAGAGGTCCGGACCGAACGGGCCGCGCTCCCCGCGGGCGACTACGCGGTGCGGGGCGAGGACGGCGTCATCGTTGCCGCCGTGGAGCGCAAGAGCCTGGAGAACCTGGCCACTACCCTGTCCGATGGGACCCTGGCCTTCCAGATGCAGCGCCTGGCGGAGCTTCCCCTCTCGGCCGTGGTGGTGGAGGGACGGTACCCGGCGCTGCTGGGCTCCGGCCACGTGCCGGGGGCCTGGCTCGGCGACGTCCTGGCCCGCCTGCAGGTCCGCTACCCCGAGGTCCAGGTGGTCTTCGCCGATTCCCGCCGGTTCGCCGAGGAGTGGACCTATCGGTTCCTGGCGGCGGCGATCGCCGATGCGGCCGGCGAGGTTCCGGCCTGAAGATCGGCCATTGCGGCAGCTCATCGCCGAGCCTGTTCGCCTCGACGGGAGAACGAGTACACGAACATCAGCCTGAGCGAACTCCGATTTCCGACCCCCACAGGCCTCAACCCTGAGTGCAGGAAGGCTCGTATCGGCCTGGCTCTCCCACCCCTCGACACCAGGTCCGCGATGGTCCACACTCCGCAGGCAACCGACCCCCCAGCAACAGCAGTGGACGCGGCTCTTTGGCAGAGGGACGACACTTGATCGCTGCGGCGTTACCGGGTTCTCCTCGCAGGGGGAGGCTAGAGATCAGGTTGGGTTGACTTGACGGTGGCTTCATCCTCTTCGCTTCCGGGGCAGACGCGGGATCTGCTTCTCAGATATCACCGCAAGTTAGAACTCATCGACATGCTCGGAGCGAGCGCTTGGGCGAACTATGGCCACGCAGGGGCCACCAGAACCACTAGGACGCTATTCCTGCGCGCCCTGGCGAGAGTTCCTCCGATTTCCCGTATCTTGCCTTGGCTGCTTCGGCAATTCGCGATCTATCATATTCGGGCGATTGTTCAGGAACTCAAGCGAGCCTATCAAAGGCGAATTGCCATCCAGCCTGAATCCGTCGGGGAAGTCGATGCCCTGTCGAGAGTTGAAAGGTTCGACGAGTCCCTTCCCGCCGTCCCATGGAAGCGTCTTCTTCTGGCCGTCGTCCTCTTTGCGAGTGCGCTGGCTTTCATCATCTTCCGCTTTGGTTTCCATTCGAACAGTTATGCCCACTCAATGAGTGCTCTGTTCGTGGCGGTGCTTTCCAGCGATACGAAGAAGATCAATGAAGCCGTCCTGTCGTTTGAGCCTCGCGATGCTATTGGGGCGTTCTTCATCACAATTGGCTCCGCGTGGATCGCTCTTTGCTTGCCCCTCTGGGCGTTCAGGGTGGAGCAGGTCTTGTTTTCCAGGGAACTATCTCGTCGAGAGCAGGCGCTCTTCGGTAGACTGCGCGTTCAACCCCCTCGTGACCCGCCTGTAGATCTTCTGGGGCCCACGCTGCTCCTAACGATTCCCCTGTGGGTCGCTGCAGTGCTGGCTTCATTCGCCGTCCTCGTCCAACACATCGGGGCGGGCCAAATCCGGGGACTCTGGTTGGCACTCCCCTTCTATGCAGCAGCATTGGCTCTGCTGGCACTTTCGGTGGCAAGAGGCATAGCCCTTGTCAGGGCGGTTCGCTATCGAACGGCACCGCGTGCGGACGACGAGTGGAGGCTGTCACCACCGGTCACCGGAACATCGCGTGTCGGCAGGGTCGCGCGCCGAGCGACAGCACTCGTGGCGGTTGTGGGCATCCTAGTCGCTGCGGTGGTGGGCCCGCCAACATCTTCCGCACGGGCTCATCGCGAAATCGCTCTCACCATCATTCAGGTCGATAGCTACGCTCAGTTTCAAACCTATGCATCCGCCGTACACCTGAGCGGCAACTTCACCCCTGACGAGTTGCAGAGCGTCGGAGATATCGTTGTCTTTCATGTACATGTCCAAACCCCAACTTCCGGTACCTTCCGCTCGCACTGGTCGGTGCACTCTGAATTCGAGCCTCAAGGGGGTGCGGTACGGTGCGGCAGCCCCGAGGAGACTCTCTACTCAGTGGAGAGGGGTCTTCACTTCTCAGTCGATGCACCCTCGCATCAAACCGCCATCGATCGGTCCGCCCTCTTTCTGGTGGACATAGAGCAACTTAAGTCTGCGCTTCGGGGCAATACAGCGACGTTCGATGGCCAATCCCGTGTTTGGGTGCCCACGTCGAAGCTGCCTCCGGACAACCCAATGTTCATTGAGATCGACTTGCTTGACACGAGCGGCCAGGTCGTGGCTCGGGCATGTTCCGACGCAATCAGCCCCATCGTCGACTGAGAGGCTATTGAGCCCGGCGCCCGCCGGGACGTATCGCATTGGCTCTGGGCCGAAGCGTGAAGTTCTAGTTGGGGTGAAGGGTGCCAAAACCCCGATTCGCGCACCGACCAGCGCATCGGTACCATCCGCCGACCGTGCTGACCTGGCTCACATTCGCGGTCCTCCGACGCCTCACGAGCCGGTGCGGTGAGCGTGTGGGGCTCCAAAACGTCGACACGTGTCACGCCGCGCTCCGATGGTACTCATGGATGAGTCCGCCCAGGACATCGCGGCGTCGGACCTTCGTGAGGGGCCCTGTTTCAGGGTCCAATCCCGGATCGGGCGGCTGAAGCTGGAGGCTCCGATGCGGCCTGGCCAGGTTGTAGTGCTCGGTGTACGCCCCGAGGACGCGGCGCAGGTGACGCCGGCCGAAGATCAGGACGTGGTCGAGGCACTCCCTTCGAACGGACCCCACCCAGCGCTCCGCGAACGCGTTTGCCCTCGGCGCGCGGACGGGTGTCTTCACCACCGTGACTCCCTCCGTTCGGAAGACCTCCTCGAAGCGCCCTGAGAACTTCGAGTCTCGATCTCGGAGCAGGATGTGTTTCTCCTCGAGACCTCCGGTGATCGAGAGGTTCCGAGCCTGCTTGGTAACCCAGGCTGAGTCCGGCCGGCTGGTCGTGCCGGCTATGTGGACCCGTCTGGTGGTGAGCTCGATGAAGAACAGGACGTAGAGCGTCTTGAGGAACACCGTCTCGACCGTGAAGAAGTCGCACGCCAGCACCCCCTTCCCTTGTGCTCGGAGGAACTCACTCCACGTCGGACCCGTCCGGCGAGGTGCGGGCCCGAGACCGGCACGGCGCAGGATCCGGCGGATACTGCTCGCACCGACCCGCATCCCGAGCTTGCGGAGCTCGCCCTGGATCCTCACGCACCCCCATCTGGGGTTCTCTTTTCCGAGACGAACGATGAGATCAGCCGTCTCGGGGTCGAGGTGGGGCCGGCCGGGACCTCGACGCGGGTAGGTCCACTTCCGCCGGGCCAGCTCGCGGTGCCAGCGAAGGAGTGTCTGCGGTGTCACCATGAACGAGGCCCACCGTTCCCGGGAGAGCGCCCTGCTCCCAGCGGCGAGGAACGCCCGGTCGACCTCTTTGAGCTCCGGACGTCGGACGGTGCGCCGGAGCACCATCACCTGGTGGCGCAGGACGGCGTTCTCCAGCTGGAGCTGCGACACGTTTCCCCGTCCGGTGAGCACTCCGACAAGGCGAACGAGCACGAAGTAGACGAAGGATCGCAAGGCGCGAGGATGCTGCCTACCAGCGCCAATCAAGGACAGAACCGAGATTTGGAGCCCCACAGGTCACAGGTCTGTCCACGGGTCCTGGAACCGTGTTCGTCAAAGAAATTCCGGCTGGTCAGAATTGCTATTTCCAGGCTACTACTGTCGCCTAACACTGCAGGTCACATAGACTTATCTTCCAAGTTTTGTGCTCCCCTGCTCGAATTCAAATCCCTTTGGGGCAAGAGCCGCTTGTCTGAACGCCCCGAAGCCTCGGTCTCGGACGTGCCGAGACGCGTAGAGGGGCTCAGGTCTCAACCCGAAACCGGCGGTACGGTACGACGGTTGGGCGGACCCTTGCTCTGGAGTCGTTCCAGGCTGCCGCCGTGCCTGAACATCGGTTCGAACACTAGCAGGTAGGTGTTGCTCCACAGCACGGCGATCCAGCCGACGAGAACGACGTTCCGAACCCACCGGAACCAGGTCGCCGGCGCCGTGTCGAGGAACGTGGCCCCGAGCTTCCACATCGGAAACGCCAAGGTGAGCCCGAGGATGGTTAGCGCGACCGCGACCCAGCCGATCGGGACCCCGGTCCCCCAGAACTGCCAGACCGCCCAGCCCGCGACCAGGACCGCGGCCACCCCGAGGAAGAGCGTGAAGGCCCATACCGCGGGATAGATGTGCAGCGCCTTGTAGAAACGGCTCTTTCCGATCTTCAGTTGCCGCAGGAACTCGTCGGTCGGCCCGGCAAGGTACCCGCCAATCTGGTCAAGCCCCACGACCGCCGGCAGGGTGACGGTGCCGGGCGAGAGAAAGCTGGATCCCGACCAATTCGGGTCGCTGATGCTGCTGCCGGCGACCAGATATCCCGCCGCCATCAGGGACTTCGTCTCGACCTCGGAGAAGGAGTCAAGGTCCGTCCGGATCCTGCTGAGATGGTCCATGACCCGTTCATCGATGCCGAACGCCTCGGAAGGGCCTTCCGGGAGTGGACCACGGGTGACTCCGCCTCCGGTTCCTCCCGGCAGCAGGTACGCCTCCCGGTCGACGGCGACCCCGCGGTAGAGGTGGATCAACGCGAGCGGAGATTCCCGGGCGTCCCGAGGACGGTGCTCGGAAGCCCGGAACAGCTGCTCCTGGCGAACCCGGCCGTACAGGATCCCGTTTGACCTGAGGAGCACCGAGAGGAAGGAGGTCTTGGCCGGGACCTGAGCAGTCATCTGCCCGCCGGTGTCGCTGGCGACGAAATGCGTGCAATCCGCGTCCATGAGCGCCTGGATGCCCTGGTTGTCGTGGACGCCCCCATCAGTCAGCTGGATCCGATCCTCGTACATGCCGGAGATGGCCATGGGCTGCAATCCTGCCGGGAACGCCGAAGACGCGGCAACGGCAATGGCGAGGGGCACATCGCGGGGATGGTCGGCCAGATCGGCGTACGTGCCTGGTGCGTCGTACCGAAGCACCCGGTCGATGTCGCCCTGCTGACCCGAGAGGATTGCCTCCCCCATGGTGGTCGCCGAGAACCGCCAGGCCCGTCCCGTGTTCAACGAGGTCGCATTGATCATCAGACGCGGCTTGCACCCCTCCGAGGGCGGACCATCGGCCAGGTCTGGGCGGTCGAGGTCACGCATTAGGACCGGGGACCCCACCCCCGGTAAAAGGTTCTGCAGGAAGTACCGGTCGAACAGCTCGGCCACGCGGTCGCTCCGCGAGTAGTCGGCCCGGCACATCTTGACGTTCTTCATGTAATTGCTGAACGCACGGATCCGGACGTTCTTCTTCACCATCTCCGGGAACTGCTCCGCTAGGTTGACCACCACGGCCACCATGTCGCCGTCGTCGAGCGGCTCACGCTTCGCCTCCAGCTCCGTGAGCAGGTGGAGGTAGAAGGCCGCGCCGACGATCGAACCGCCCGATACGGTGGCGAGCACCTCCACGTGTTTCAGGACGCCGAGCTCGGCCAGTCGCAGGAGCGCGCCGATGTGGAAGAGCGCGGTCCGGAACCCCCCGCCGGACAGCGCGAGCCCCAGCTTGGGCTTCTTCTTGGTCCCCGGCGGCGAGATTCTGGTCGTGAGGACGTCGATCATGGCGCCCCACCCGCGGCCGTCGCCCCGGCAGGCGAGCCGCGCGTCCCGACTGCGCTGCCTCCCGACCCTGTCGGTGCCCCACCGGAGGAGCGGAGGTTGGCCACCTTGTTCAGCAGGTCGAACCAGAACGGCGCCCCCAGCGTCAGCGCGAGCGCCGTGAGGATGAGCCCGGCGAGCTTCACCCACGCCTCAGTCGCGTTGTGTGGAACACGGGCGTCGTCGGGGAGGTCCTTCCACGTTCGCCAGCTCAAGGTCGGCCAACCGATCGGGATGCCGAGCCCCTTCAGCGCGTCCTCGCTCTGCTGGAGGCACTGGAGCGAGTTCCGAGTCGCCGGGCTCGCTGAGGGGACCGGCGTGGGCGGCTGAACAGGGCACGGCGCCTCCGCGTTCGAGGCACCGGTCGAGCTCCCCCCCGACGTGGCGCCGGTCGTCGGGGTCGGCTGTATGAACTGGCTCGAGGCCTGGACGACGCTGTCCCGCAGCGTCTGGTTGGACCACAGCGACCGGGCGATCGCGACCGAGTCGGCGTTCGTCACGACCACGAGCACGATACCGATGAGGAACAGCCACAGCTTGGTCCGGCGCTTGTACCAGCCCGAGACCCGGGTCATCTTCTCGTCGAACCAGTCCTCGAGGCCCTTCCGCCACTTGTCAAGGTCCTTTCCCGCGTCCTCGAGGAGCGTGGTGAGACGAACTCGGGCGGCCCCTTCCGGAATTCTCGCCAGCACCTCGTCCACCCGATCGCGCATCTCCTGCTTGGTGAGGCGCGTTCGAAGCCGCGTGATCCCGGCTCCCTGACGGTGCCTCGCCGCTATCGTGCCTTCCTCCGCGCGAACGACCGACCAGACGCTGGAGGCCTCCCCCGGGCCGGGCGCCACTTGGACGATCTCGTCGTCGATCTGGACCTTGAAGCTGATCCCCGCCGGGAATCCCAGGGGCGAGCTCACCTCGAATTGGAGCGCGTTCTCGTCGACGGTCTTCGCGAGCAGGGCGGAGCCGTCTGCGAACACCGACAGGAGGTTCTTCGAGAAGGTGCTCGTGGCGATGTACGAGGGGCCGTTCCGCTGAGCGTCCGCCTTCCGGTAGAAGCGGAACGCCCGTCCGATCTTGCCGAAGAGGTGGGTGACCCAGGAGGCCAGGCCTGGAGGGCCCTTGTCGGAGGCGAGCGCCTGGGTCGAAGGGTGGGCGAACAGCGCCCTGGAGAGCGTGGGTCCGACCAGGTCGGCGATGCCTGCTTCGAGGTAGTCGGCTCGTCGGCCGATGAACGCCTCGATGATTTCCTGGAACAGCGAACAGAGGGTGCTCAGCAAAAAATACACGAGGACGAGGCCGATGACCACGCCGAGGGCACCGGAGTTCAGCACCACGACCCCCCTTTCTTCAACGAACGAGCCCCGACCGGCTGATGGGAACGGACGAACCTGAGGCGCGGGGATGCGTCAGGTGAGGGCGGACCATGAGAACACGCTGGCCGCGGTCAACCCGATCATTCTTCAGGAGCTCATGCTCCAGCCGGTGGCGTGCAGATGAGGCGGGCCGGACTGAATCGATCGGCGACGGAATGCCGCGCGGGACCAAGAACCGGTTGGGCCGACCTGGCCCCTGCGTCGCTCGGATCCCCCATCCCCCTTTACGGCCGGCCCATGCACGAATCAGACCTGGGGGGTTGCCGGGCATGGTGATCCTTGCAGAACGTTGCTGTCAAGGAGATGGTTGATTCCCCGGCAACGCGTTCCAACTGCGTTTGTTTGTCCTGAAGCGCGCTGTCGTCGACGGACGACGGGCTGATACGCCGGGATGCCGGCCCTGGCGCCTCACCCTGAAGGGTGCCAGAACTCCGATTCGTCCTGTGGGGGTCCAAAATTCGGTTCCGCGCCCTTGACACTGGCAGGTAGCATCCCTGCGCCTTGCGATCCTTCGGCTACTTCGTGCTCGTCCGCCTGGTCGGAGTGCTCACCTGAAAGGGGAGCGTGTCGCAGCTCCAGCTCGAAAACGCTGCCCTTCGTCACCAGGTAAGGGTGCTTCGCCGTTCGGCGCGCCGCCCGGAGCTCAAAGACCGAGACCGGGCGTTCCTCGCCGCGGCGAGTAGGGCGCTCTGCCGGGACCGTTGGGCCTCGTTCATGGTCACGCCCCAGACCCTCCTCCGCTGGCACCGCGAACTCGTACGGCGGAAGTGGACCTACCATCGGCGATGCACCGGTCGGCCGCCCCTCGATCCCGAGACGACCGATCTCATCGTCCGTCTCGGCAGGGAGAACGCCAGATGGGGATGCGTGAGAATCCAGGGCGAACTCCGCAAGCTGGGGATCCGGGTCGGAGCGAGCACCATCCGGAGGATCCTGCGTCGCGCCGGCCTCGGGCCCGCGCCTCGTCGAACCGGTCCGACCTGGAGCGAGTTCCTGAGAGCACAGTGCAGAGGAGTCATCGCATGCGACTTCTTCGCGGTCGAGACGGTGTTCCTGAAGACGCTCTACGTCCTGTTCTTCATCGAGCTCTCGACCAGACGGGTCCACGTGGCCGGCACCACCAGCCGACCGGACTCGGCCTGGGTGACCCAGCAGGCCCGGAACCTCTCGATCACCGGATCCCTCGGGGACAAGCACATCCTGCTCCGGGATCGGGACGCGAAGTTCTCCGGGCGCTTCGACGAGGTCTTCCGGACCGAGGACGTCCGAGTCCTCAAGACGCCGATCCGGGCCCCAAGGGCGAACGCGTTCGCCGAGCGCTGGGTCGGCACGGTTCGAAGAGAGTGCCTGGATCACGTCCTCATCTTCGGCAGGCGTCACTTGCGCGAGTCCTTGCCGTCTATGCCGAGCACTACAACCGGGAGAGACCACACCGGGCGCTCGAGCTTCGTCCACCTGATCCCGCTTCTCCCGCGGAAGGGGTCGCTGGCTCGCGTGTCAGGAGGCGCGCCATCCTCGGCGGGCTCATCCACGAGTACCAGTGGATCGCCGCGTGACCGGGGCTCCGGATTTTGGACCCCGACAGGGCACGGTGGAGCTCCGGGTCCCCAAGATCGTTCCAGGGACGTTCTTCCCCTCGCTCCTCGAGCCCCGCCGCCGGGCCGAGCGAGCCCTTGCCGCCGTGGTCCAGGAGGCCTACGTGAAGGGGGTGTCCACCCGCAAGGTGGACGACTTGGTCCGGGCCCTCGGCATGGACGGGATCTCCCGCAGCGAGGTCTCCAGGATCTGCAAGGGCCCCGACGGCGAGGTGGAGGCGTTCCGGAGCAGGGCCATCGATGGGGAGCACCCCTACGTGTGGCTGGACGCCACCTTCCACAAGGTGCGGGAGGGCGCCCGGGTGGTGTCCCTGGCCACCGTGGTGGCCATGGGGGTCACCACCGAGGGGTGGCGCCAGTTGCTCGGCACCGACGTCGGCCCCTCCGAGGACGAGGCGTTTTGGACCCGGTTCCTGCGCTCCCTCGTCCGTCGGGGCCTGTCCGGGGTGATCCTGGTGATCTCCGACGCCCACGAGGGCCTGAAGAACGCGGTGGCCAAGGTCCTGCACGGCGCGGCGTGGCAGCGGTCATCCGTCAACATGCCCTTTGGCGGGAGGGTCCCGCTGGTCATCTCCGCCGTCGGGATGAGGACCTTGGCAGCGTGACCTGAGAGGTCCAGCGGCAGACCCGTCCC